>ERZ842401.3186-NODE-3186-length-20743-cov-87.176334_pt1 | contig 20743 bp, 13 predicted proteins | sample MGYA00521270_ERZ842401 | MGnify/ENA primary metagenome ERZ842401 (study PRJEB31892, sample SAMEA3878208) | bioreactor metagenome | biome: Moose rumen | place: Sweden | collected 2011-10 | study: EMG produced TPA metagenomics assembly of the PRJEB12797 data set... | reverse complement strand
GTAATCGTTGCGACATTAGAGGCTGTACCCATAGTACCATCAGCCAAATTGATGGTGGTAGAAGTCTTGGTATTGCGGACGTATACCTTGGCTCCCTTCAGACTAATCGCTTTATCACCAGAAATCCTTTTATTATCAATTTTAATGATTATCTTACAAAGTTTATGCGTAAAAGGAAGCGTGTAGGAATTCTCACTATTACCTTGCTCCTTCAAGGGCGTAGCCCAAAGTAAGTCACTGGCCAGATATCCTTCCGCCGTACTCTGATCTTTACTCACTGTAAAGTTTTGAGTCCCAAGATTTGTCCACTCAGAATTGTAGGGTGCATAGCCGTAAATGTCTATTTTTTGGTTGGCATCCGTAGGGAAATATATTTCTTTACTATCATCAAATTCCAATCCGTTATTTCCATCAGATGTTAGTGAATTATTTGTCCCGTTAGTCAAAAAATCTGTGGTTGAATTTGCTTTGGTCGCAAAAACTCCAACCTTAACGTTTTCAGCTATTTTATCATTCTGCGGATCTGCTCCAGCGGAACGTGTCGTTGACATTTCGGTCATCAGTCGTATCTCCTGCCCCTTGACCGGTGCAGCAGTAGTACTGAGCTCATCTTGTGAGCAGCTTGAGAATGAGAACACGGCGGCAGCTATCGTTGCCAGCCCGAGGAATAATTGATTCTTTTTCATTGTTGTTGATTTTTAGATATTTTAATTTGATTTTCTGGATGCAAAGTTACGGGTTTCGTACCGAAACTGCCTTTTTATCTGTTTCGCTCGCCTACGAATTTGTTTCGTGGCAGTGTCTATGTGTTACATGACGGCTCCTATTTTTGTCACTCTTTCTTGTTGGCAGGAATACCATAGGGAACAAGTCGCATGTTGGCCACGCACATCTGGAACGACTTCAAGGCCTGGGAGGGATGGGTGTCGTCAAGCTGATAGTTGATGAGCTTGATGATGGCCTGCTTCTTGTTTTTCAGCAGATAACTGGCCAGATTGCCTACTGTTGCGTAGGTCTCGCTCTCTGTCACGCGGAATGCCGAGAGGGGGATGGTGTATGTCTGCCAGCCGTCAGCAAATGACACTGGGGAATCAACGTCCCACATGGCAGTCTGTGCAAACCACGACTGGGTGAGCGACTTGCCCTGGTCTTTGTCTAAGCGGAACGACATGAAGCCGGTGTTCCACTCAGGCTTGCCGTCGGACTCCACGTAGACATCCATCTCGATGGCTGCCTCCTTGCACTTGGTGGTGGCTGTGACAAGTCCATCGCTATGGTCAATGACATATTGCATACGGTCGCCGAAACTGAAACGCAACATTCCTGTACCAGGGTCAAGACCGGTATCAACACTCCACGCCGTGGGCGTATCGCCAAAGAAGCAGAGCATGTAGTCGGGATTGACAACGTCAGAGCGTGCGGCGAGGCAATGGCCCTCGGGTAGATGCTGGCTGCTGACCACGGTCAGCTTGTCGAAGAGGCTCTGCGTGATATTGATGGTGTTCTCAAACTCCGTACCTGCATAGGGCGCCTTGCTGCCTTGGGTGCTGAAATCGTGGAAGAACACACAGTTGCTGCAAAACATGGCGGGGGAATAAGTGCTGACGTGAGCACCTGTGGACTGACAGCGTACGTAACCAGGAGCCACTGCCGCTTGAGGCACTACGAATTGTATCTGCTTGGAGGTTGCCGTAAAGTCGGTGACCTCTACCTCGCCCGTTGCGGTAGGCAGGTATAGGTGGTCTACAAACTGCAGGTTGCGGCCAGTCAGCGTCACGCGTTCACCAGCCTGCGGCAGCGTGCGGTCGACGGCAGTAACAGACGGCTGGGGATCGCTTGTCCGAGTGAGCGTACAGATGGTTGTTGCTCCTGAATCGTCCACGGCATAGAGCACCATCGTGTTGTTGCCCGTATGCACTGCCTTGATGCCGGCAGCACCCATCGCTTGGGCAGACTTGCCAGGTGTCAGGGTGACCGACTTGCCGTCGAACTGATAGCTGTAGGCCAAGTTGCAGACGGAGTCGCGCAGGTAGCTGGTGGCATTGGTGAACCAGTGGGAATAGACGGCCTCGGCATCGTCGACACTCTGGAACTCGACGCGGTACGACTGCTCGAAATAATTGGTATTGTCGGTTCCTGCCTGAGTGGTGCCCTCCCAGATGCCAAACAACTGGTCGGCAGAGAGTTCTACTCCCTCGGCTATCGTGACACGCTCCGCAGCAGGCAGCGAAGGGGCTTCGATGTCCTTGCTGCAGGAATTGAAGAGCACCACGCTAATGAATGAATAAAGAATAAGGGATAAATTTATCTTTCTGTCCATAACTTTTATTATTTATTTATTTGAAGTTGGTTTCCGCAGAATAGGCTTTATCCGTATAGGTGATGCCGCGCTCCGTATCGGTCTTTTCCATCACCAGCTCGCAATAGCCCGTAGCAAAGCTGACATCGGCGGGAATGATGACATATACCGACGTACCGCTGCTCTGCTGAGAGGCATCCAGCTCGCACTGCACACGACCGCCGAAAGCGGTGGGCAACCACACCTGGCGCACTCCCTCCAGATTGGAGCCGGTAATGGTCAGCGTACGACCGGCTACCAGCGTGGTGGCAGAGAAAGCGGTGATGACAGGCTGGGCAGACTTTGGACGGATGACGAACGGGAAGTCGAACATGCCCCAGCGGGTGACGACCCGGATCTTGTCGCCCGACGTGTTGACATCGGAGGGCAACTGGAAGGTGACGGCATTGTCGGACTCATAGACAAACAGCGTGTTGAGGTTGATGTCGGTGCCATTGACAATGACTCGCCGCAAGTCGCCCAGATGCTCACCACGTACACAGATGGTCTGGCCGGGATAGGCACACGACACTTGCTCGACGGGACGCTGCACCATGTTCATCCATACGCTGTCAATGCGTGGCCCTTCTTCGTCTTTCGTGCATGACGGGCATGCCAGCAACACTAAGCAGGCCAGCAGCAGACTATTATTGATTTGCTTCATCTTGTTCATAGCGGTAGACGTATTTGTTGTTGATAATATCGGTAAAGTCGTAGCTGACGGGAGCCTTCACGAGGTTGGCATCCTGCATGACCTCAGTAGGCGGATAGATCATGGACCATAGGTTGTCGCTGACGCCCAGGGTCTGAGCATGACAGTAGCTGCCCTCGGGAATGTTGTGCTGACACTCACGACTGGGCTGGATGATGGTGTACGAGCCGTCGCTGCCGGTGCTCAGTGTGGGTGTGCCGATGCGTGTCAGGTCGTCGTTCTTCTTATAGCTGTATTTATACAGGCGGTGACAGCCCATGAGCGGATTGTCCTCCAGTTCGGCCAGACGACCGTTCTGATAGTCAATCATACGCTTCAAGTGGCTGTCGCCCATAAATGAACGACGCACGATATCTGCCCAGCAAAGACCTTCGGCGAAGAACTCCATGCGACGTTCGAGCAACAGCGAGTCGAGGTCGAGGCGGGTGTAGTCGCCGGGATAGGTGCCGAGGGCTATCTCGGTTTTGTAGGCGCGACGCCGTACTACGTTGACGGGCTCAAGTATACGCGGGTTGGTGGTGGTCTCCTCGCTATAGAGTCCCATCATGGCCTCGGCCAGGTTGAGGTAGACCTCAGCCAGTCGGAGCATGGGCGTACAGAAGCCCGAATTGCCCTGAATGGCGATATTGTCGGTGGCGAGCGGACCGCCCACCACTTGTTTCTTGATGGCTACGGGATCCCACGAGTCGCGATTGACGGTCCAGGTGGCTCCCTTGGTGCGACAGGTGTCTTGCTCGTGATACAGATAGGAGTAGGTCATGCCGTGGGGCATGATATTGCCGCGCGTGCGGGTCAGTCCGCCACGCTGTGAGTAGAGCAGCACGGCATCGTAGCTGGCCCAGTTGAAATAGGTCATGCCGAAGTTCTTGTTGATGCAGCGGTCGTAGCAGAACATGCCTTGCAACTCGTTGCCCAGTCCGTAGCTGGTGCTGCCAGCCACGGTCTGGATGGCAAAGAGCACCTCGCTCGAGTTGTTGTTCTGCACACGGAACAGCTGTTCGTAGTCGTCCATCATGGCATAGCCGCCCTGCGGAGCCAGTTGGAGCGCATTGCGGGCTGCCAGGGTTGCCTTGGCATAGTAGAACTCCATGAGTGATATCTTGGCACCATACTCTATGTCGCCCTCGTAATACTTGTCGAGCACATTAGTCTGGAACGCAGTAGTGAAATGGTCGCCTTTGGCCCATGCGCCAGCCGTCAGATAGAGACGGGACAGGAGTGCCCATGCGCTGACCTGCGACACACGACCCTTGGCCTCGGGGGTGACGGGCAGCCACTTGGCAGCATACTCAGCCTCGCAGATGGCATACTGGATGACGTCCTCGAAACTATTAGCATAGGAAGTCGGACTATGGGTGACAGGGTCGTCGACGATGGGCACGTCGTGCCAATACATGGCGAGATACCAGTAAGCCAGGGCGCGCATGAAGCGGGCCTCGCCAGCACAGGCATTGGCCTCGGTCGCGGTGCATATATTGTTCGACTTGCAGTAGGGTACATAGTCGTTGATGATATAGGCAGCTTGCGTTATGACATTGTAGAGGCTGGCCCACGAATACTGGATGGAGGCGGTCTCGCGCTCCTCGTTCAGCGTGGCCTGGGCGTTCACCTCGCCCATGGTGGAATTAGAGATGTAGAGATTGTTGGCCCGGGCGTCGCCCAGCGTGATGAATCGCTGCTTCAGGAAGTAATACCACGGCTGCGCATAGAGCCCTGCCGTCGTGGCGCGCAGGTCGCTGATGCCGGCCAACTCATCGTGGGCAGGCACGATGCGCTCGTTAGTAGTGTCCAGGTAATCGTCGCAGCTGGACAGGAGCAACAGGGCTGTCAGGAGATAGATGATATGTTGTTTCATACTTATATGTTTTTAGAATGTTGCTTCTACACCGAATATCACGGAACGGGGAGCAGGCACACGGCCGGTATCCACACCATACATCAGCATGCCTTGGCCAGACATGGAGTATTGGCCGTTTTGCGAGCCAACCTCAGGGTCGTAACCGGTATAGCCGGTGATGGTGGCTACGTTTTGGATGTTAGCAGAGAGCCTTAACTGTTCCATATAAAGTTTTTTACAATATTTCTTGGGAACGCTATAGGTCAACGTGATGTTCTTGATGCGCAGATAACTGGCATCCTCGACATAGCGGTCGCTGATACGCGAATTGTAGTTGCTGTGCAGGTTGTCGATACGGGGGATGGAGGGTTCGGCACCGTCGGCCACGTAGACGTTCCAAACATCGAGATTGCCGCTGTTGCCATCGACATACGCCCAGCGGGCATAATTGCCCGTGCGCACGTATTTGTTCCATGCTGCTCCACCCTTGGTGAGCGAGGGCTCGTCCATGCGACGGCGGGTCCAGTTGAACACCTTGTTGCCTACGCTGCCATACATGAAGACGGAGAGGGAGAACTGTTTCCAGGTGAAGGTGTTGTTCCAACCGAAGGTATGGGCGGGCAGTCCGTTGCCGAGGAAGGTCTTGTCGGCATCGTCGATGATGCCGTCGCCGTTGAGGTCGCGGTAGAGCAGGTCGCCGATGCTGGTGGTCAGAGCCTTGGCTGAGGAGTTGCTGACCACCGTCCCCACGCGATAGTTGGGGGTGGCAGCAATGACGGTCGAGGTGCCGTCGCCGTTGTCACGCAGGAAGTCGGCTGCCGAGTTGATGCGTCCGGCCACCTGGAAACCGTAGAACTGGCTGATGCTGTGGCCGACGGCTGTGCGTGTGATGGTCTCGCCGGTACCCTCGTAGTCGAGGGTCTTGTCGATGAATCCTGACTCGGTATTGAGCTTGGTCACCTCGTTGCGAACCAGCGAATAGGTGAGCGACGTCTTCCACTTCAAGTGCTTCTTGTTGATGACGTGGGCATTGAGGGTCAGCTCGATACCCTTGTTGCTCATGTTGCCGATGTTTGCCCACTGCGGCTCGGCACTGCCGGTAATCTTCGTCGATGTGCCGCTATAGAAAGGCAGGGCGGTCTGCATGAGTAGGTCGCGGGTGTTCTTCCAGAAGGCATCGAAGATGAACTCAATGCGGTTGTCGAACAGGCTCAGGTCGAGTCCGACGTTCCACGAGTCGGTCTTCTCCCAGGTCAGATTGTCGTAGTTGGGCATGTTGGCCGTCTTGTAGCTGGTGCCGAAGTTCGACTCCAGGTTGGCGAAGTTGGCCATGAAGGTGCTTTCCGTCAGATTGGCGTTGCCCACCAGTCCGTAGCCCACACGCAGTTTCAGACTGCTGATGGCAGCAAAGATGGGGGATTTCTCTTGCATCATCATCCAGAAATCTTCCTCTGACACACGCCAGGCGATGGCTGCCGAGGGGAACGTGCCCCACCGCTGGCCGCGCTCGAAGAGCGAGGAACCGTCGTGGCGCAGCGTGCCGGTAAACATATAGCGGTCTTTATAATTATAGGTGACACGTCCGAAGATACTGCTGTAGCGCTTTGTGGTGCTGTAGCCTGCATTGTCGTCGCGGCTGGAGTCGCCACCCGACAGGGCCTCATTGGTATTGCTTCCGCCCAGGCGCCGGCCGTAGAGATAGTCGCGGTAGCGGTGGTTCATCTCATATCCTAACATCAGCGACAATTTGTGTACCTTCTTCAATTTCCAGTTGCCTGTAGCCACCGACTTGACAGACCAGTATTGATTGAAGGTCTTGGACGTCTCATGGGTAGCATACTCACGGGTGGCACCATTCTCGCCCAACTGGTATTCGGGCAGCAGATAGCGATAGTTGTCCGTGTTGGTGTCGTAGGTCGCCTCCGTCTTCCAGGAGAGCCACTGCCAGGGCTTGACGGTGAAATAGACGTTGGTGCGCTGGCTGACAATCTTGTTCTTACGGGTAGTCAGCTCTGCCAGGGCTACGGGGTTAGGCTGCCAAGTGTCGGTGTCGCCATTGAAGCCAGACTTCGCCCACGAACCGTCCGGATTACGAACCGCATTGTTGGGCGTGTCGCTCAATGCATTGGGCACGACGTCCCATGAGGCCATACCCGTATTGCGGTCGGACTGGCTGAGGTTGAACGTGGCACCGAGGTCGAGCCACTTATAGGCTTTTACGTCTACAGAGCCTCGTAGTGTAAGACGGCGGAAGTCGTTATTAATGGTAATGCCCTCCTGGGAGAAATAGCCGCCCGACAAGCTGTAGTTGACGCCTTTGCTTCCACCACGCACGCTGAGGTTATACTCCTGGCGCAGACCGGAATGGAACAGGGCGTCCTGCCAGTCGGCTCCGTCGCCTAATGTCGCGGGATTGGCAAACATATCGCTGACCTTGGGTGTGGTTCGCTGAAGATTAGCTTCACGGGCCCACTCGGCAAACTGCTGTAGGTTCATCACGTCGAGCTTATGGGGCAACATGTCCCAGCCCACCTGAGCCTTCAGGCTGACCTTGGGGGCACTGCCGTCGAAACCTTTCTTCATATTGACGATGATGACACCGTTGGCAGCCTGTGCACCATAGATTGCCGTAGCTGAGGCATCCTTCAGAATCTCGATGCTCTCCACGTCGTTGGGGTTCAGGTCGGCCAAGGGATTCGAGAACACGTCGGCCCCGGCGTCAGACGTGATGATTGCACCGTCAATGACGTAGACGGGTTCGTTGCTGGAGTTGAGCGAGTTGACGCCACGTATCTGGATGCTCGAACTGCCGCCGGCGGCTCCACTGTTGCTGGTGAGCTGCATACCGGCAGCACGTCCCTGCAACATCTGGTCCATGGAGGCTGCTGAGGTCTGCTGCATGTCGTCGGCCTTTACCGATACAACAGAGCCGGTAATGTCGGAGCGCTTCATCGTGCCATAGCCTACCACTACCACTTCCTCCATCAACTGCGAGTCGTCCTTCATCGTGACCTTCATGCCCTGGGCTGCTTTCAGCTCCTGGGTCTTATAGCCAATGAACGAGAAGACAAGCGTCGCATTCTTGGGTACTTGCAACTTGAAATTACCATCCAGGTCGGCAACGCAACCTGCCGTTCCACCCTTCTGCTGTACGGTACAGCCTATCAGCGGTTCGCCAGTAGCGTCGACTACCTGTCCTGAGGCTGTCATCACTTCCTGGGCCGACAGCGAGACTGCCGTGAGGAGCAACAGTAGGATAGAGGTCAAAAACTTCTTTCTGTTCATACTTATAATTATTTATTTTAATTACTGAGTCAAAAAAACACTCGCAGCAAGGAAGCGTATGACTTCAACTTTCTGCGAGTGCAAAGTTACGACATAATATATGAAACGGACGTAGGATTAGTTCCGCTGATTCTATGATTTGTTAAGTCTCAGCATCGAATTTGTTGCGAGATGCATCGATTTTGTTTCACACCACTATTCCGTCGCCTTATGCTTGGCCATATAGTCGGAGGGTGTGGTGCCGAAATGCTTCTTGAAGGCAGCGGTGAAATGGGTGGGATTGGCAAATCCGACGGCGTAGGTGACCTGTGCCACTGTGGTGTCGCCTTTCTCCAACAGCCGTGCGGCTTGCTGCAGGCGCAGGTTGCGGATGAACTCGCCCACGGTGATGCCTGTCATCTCCTTCATGCGACGGTGCAACTGTACGCGACTCAAGCCTACCTCGTCGGCCAAAGCCTCCACGTTGAAGTCGCTGTCGTCAAGCCGCTCGTTGATGGCCTTCATGATTTTCTCCATCAAGGCGGCATCGTTGCCCTTCAACTCTACCTTCCTCACCGTATCGTCCTGCTCCTGTGCGCCGGAGAATTTCCCCTTCATGCGCAGACGGTTGGCAATGAGACTGGCAATACGCGTTTCCAGTTCCTCCAGATTGAAGGGCTTGTCCATGTAGGCATCGGCTCCCTCTTCGAGACCCTCTATTCGCGACTGGTGCTCGGTCTTGGTGGTCAGCAGAATGACGGGGATGTGGCTGGTCTTGGTGCTGGCCTTCAGTCGCTTCAGCAGTTCGAAACCGTCCATCTGCGGCATCACCACGTCGCTGATGACAAGGTCGGGAACGGTGTCAACGATACCCTCCAGGCCTTTCTGTCCATCGGGATAGGCATGTACGTGATAGCTCTCACTGAGTTCTGTCTCGAGGAAAGTGCGTATCTCTTCATCGTCGTCGACGATGGCGACGTGGTAGGTGGTCTTCTTGCGAACCTTGCGGGGCTTGTCGGCATCGGTGACGGGAAGCACGTGCTCGGACTGTTCTGCATGGGCGTTGAAGTAGTCGCCCGCCACCAACTGGTCTTGCGGCAGGTGTCCGTTGCCCAAGGGCAGCAGGACAATGAACTCTGAGCCCCGACCGTCGGTGCGGTTGTGGGCACTGATGGTGCCGCGGTGAAGGGCTACTATCTTCTGCGTGAGGTTCAGTCCGATGCCGTAGCTCATCTGTCCAGCGGCAGGACGGGCCTCTGTCTGATAGAAGCGCTCGAAAATCTTGCGCAGTTGTTGTTCGTCGATGCCCGGTCCGTTGTCCTTGACCGTCAGTTCTGCCTTTCCGTCTGCTGTCTGACGCACGGTGACGGTAATCTCACCGTTGTCGTCCACATACTTGATGGCATTGCCGATGAGATTGGCCACCACCTTGTCGAAGTGGTCGCGGTCTATCCATACTTTCAGGTCGGGGGCTTCGTTGCTGAAGGTGAGCCGCAACTGGCGTTTCTCTGCCTGATAGTCGTAGTCGTGACAGATGTCATCGACGAAATCGCCCAGCGTGGTCTCGGCATAGTGCAGCTTCATCTGTCCCTTTTCCATCTTGCGGATGGAGAGTATCTGGTTGGTCAGTGTCAGCAGGCGGTTGGTGTTGCGCTCGATGTTGCGCAGGGCACGCAGGGTGGATGGCTCGTGGACGGAGCGTAGCAGCTTGTCGACAGGACTCTTGATGAGTGTCAGCGGCGAGCGCAACTCATGGCTGATGTCTACGAAGAAGCGTATCTTCTCCTCGTTAGTCTCTGCCTGCTGACGGTTCCAGTAGTTGCGCCACCAGAGCGTCGCTATGCCGAGAAGGGCTAAGAGATAGAACACGTAGGCTCCCCACGTGCGGTACCAGGGAGGGGTGATATGGATTGTAATTTCCTTCTCGGGCGAGTAGATGCCGTTGTCGTAGGCACGGACGATGAGGCGGTGGGTGCCTACCGACAGGTGGGAGAAATATATCTCGCTGCGTCCGGCTTCTGTCTGGTACCACTGGCCGCCCCCCTCGCCGGCGAAGCGGAACTCATAGTGTACGTTCTGAGCGTCGCGGAAGTCCATCGACGAGAAGCGCAGGCTGAAAGTGTTGTCCAGGTAAGACAGGCTGATGTCGGTGCTCTCTTCCAGCGGCTTCGCCAAAATGTTATTACCGTTGGTCAGACTGGTCGTGTTGACGGCTTCATCGCCCAATCGCATGCCCGTCAGGGTGATGCCCCGTAGGAAATCGTCGACGACCATCTTGTTGGGGTTAAAATAGGTGATGCCGTTCTGATGGCCTAACACCACCTCACCTATACCCGTCCAGGCATAGACGCCGCGCAGGTAGGCCCACTCCTGGAGTCCGTTGCCGCGATAGTAGCGGGTGAAGATGCCATTGGTCTCTATCCGCGCCAACCCTCGATAGGTGCTCACCCACAGCGTGCCGTCGCTGGTGACAACGATGCCGCAGATGTTGTCGTTGGGTAGTCCTTCGCGGGTGGTGAACCGTTTCCACTGTCCTCGTTCCTTGCCCTGGGTGTAATACTGAAACAGTCCTTTGTCGGAACCTATCCATATCGAGTTGTCTTTAGGCGACTGGGCGATGGTGTAGACTACGGCAGGTCGCAACGCATCAGGGATACCGACATCAACCAGACGGTCGGTCTGAGGGTCATAGACATCGATGCCGTAGTAGTGACCTATCCAGATGTGTCCGTCTTTGGCAGTGAAGAGTGTGTTCAGATAGGGGTTGGTCAGCTTCAGCTGCCCACCGCCCAGCGGACGCTCGGTCTTGCCGTCGGGGGTGAAGCTGCGCAGGCCGTCGTTGAACGAGGCGATATAAAGATTGCCCTGCCGGTCGCCAGTGATGCTGCCGATGCGCCAGCTGCCCGTAGCGGCGACGTGTTCCTCTCGCCCGCTTTGGCGGTCGAGGCGGAAGAGTCCGTTGCGGTATGTGCCCACCCAGAAGGTGCCGTCGGCGGCCTCATACATCGACATCACCGTAAGACCGTCCATCCAGTGGTACAGGTTGTTGCCCGTTGGACTGTTGGCAGCAATGCCACCCTTCTCCTGACAGACATAGATATTCTTGTCGTTGTCTGCATACAGTGCACGCAGCATATTACCGTTGTTGGTAGGTATCTGCGACAGGGGCAGAAAATGGAAGGCACTGGGTTTGGCTTCGGCAAACAACAGCCCGCGTCGGTTGCAGCCCACCCACACATTGCCATCACGATCGTAGAGATAGGCGTACACCCGATCTCTGCTGATATCCATGCTTCTGCCAGTGGTCAGTTCGCTGACAGGCGTACAAGTGCGTAGGGTCATATCAACACGCCACAGTCCGTTGCCCGAACTGCCAATGAGCAGTTGTCCCTCATGGCCTGTGAACAGCCGCTGGACTGCCATACGCGGAAAGTCGACGACGTTCTCAAACTTTTGTGTAGTCTCATTATAAGCCAAAAGGGCGGTATAGGTGGCTATCACCAGCTGGTGCGAAGCCGTCTCGGCGATGTCAACAGCCCTCCTGTCTTGTAGCATCGACTCGTCGAAATAGCGTGCCTGTCCGCCCTTGGTGTCTATCATGTGCAGCCCCCGGCCCTCGTAGCCTATCCATAACCGCCGTCGACTGTCCAGGAACATGTTGTCGCATCTTCCATCTTTCTTCAGGTGGCGGTTTACGGCCTCCAAGGGCTGGGCCGCGAGGTCTTTTGTGCTTAGCTGGAATACGCCGCCCGCTGCGCTCAACAGCCAGATGTGCCCGTCGGCGGTCTCCAGAATGTCGTTGATGTTGGCCGTCTGCCAATTGGGAAACGTCACCGTCTCAAAACTGTCGGTCAGGCGGTTATAGCGTTGCACACCGCGGTTGGTAACCACCCATACTGTGCCGTTATGGTCAGTAAACAGCTGTCGGACGATATTGTCGAATAGCGAACTGCTATTGCCTTCATCGTTATAATACTGGCGGAAGAACACACCATCGTACTTGTTAAGGCCATACTCCGTACCAATCCACACATATCCCTGCCCGTCCTGACAGAGGCTCGTAATCTGGTTGGATGACAACTGCTCGGCATCGTACGTCCGCACCTGCTGTCCCTGCGTCGTCAGCACTGCCGTCAGCAGCAAGCATACGATTATCGCTTTCGTGAAAAATCTATTTGTCTGTAGTCTCATCGTTTTAGTAGTCGTTTATAGTAGTCTTCATCTTTTATATGTCTAACAACAAAGTAGAATCGATAGCCTTTATCATATTTTGTGGCAAACCATATTCTGTGGCTAAACGGTTCCATTTGGCCACACCGCCCTTCACCTGTTCAATAATCTCATTGGCTTTTCTTATATTCACATTTTTTGCAATAGCCAGCAGGTCTTCACGAGTGATAATCGCTGTCTTGCAAATTAGCTTCTTCCGATTCGGTTTTCGTGTTGTAGGCACGTTTTCTCCGTGGGTTCTTCTTCATATATTCAGAGAGGGCTACCGGACTGATTGGCTTTTCACGGAAAAGTCCTTCAAAGACATCCAATCGGTTCAGTGCCCGTAACACCATCACAAGGCTTAACAAGGATGTGTTGTGACCATTCTCCATCTGACTGATGGAAAAGGCGGAAAGTCCACAGCTGTCTGCCAGAGTCTTTTGCGAGATGTTCTGCTCTATACGGGCCTCTTTTAACTTTTGCCCAATCTGTACCAAAATAGCAGAGTCGGTCAGTGCATAAATGTCTACCATAATAGAATAGATGTATCTAATAATTTTGCTACAAATATACTACTTTTATTTGATATATCTAATGTTTTATTTAAATTAATACTTTCAAGATGTGTGTTTTTAGTATTTTTTAAACAAAAAAACGTCGGGCAACACATTTCTGTGCGCCCGACGCTTCCTCGCGAGTCCATTGAGGTTACTGTATCGACACTTCTCCAAACTGCACCTCCCAAGGTTCCTCATTGCCATCTACGGCCTTGGCCATAGAGATGCGGATGCTGGTGATGTTCTTCAGTACGTCGTCGCCAATCTTGCCGCCATTGGTCAGATCAACCTTAATCTTTGTGTCCTTGTCGATACTCTTGCCCATCTGGCGGTAGAAGGTGGCAGCATCCGTCTGCTGCTGTTTGCCGTCGGCATCTTTGTAGCGCAGCACCACCTTCAGCATGCAGGTACTCTTTTTGATGGTCATCGTCAATTTGGTGTGCTGGGTCAGGTCGCCACTCACCTCGGGCAGGTCGAACCAGCGGTCCCACTTCTCCTTAAAGGTGGCGGTCAGCGTCTCGTCGTCGTAGTCGCAATTACCACCGTGCTTCGTAACGTTCTCCATGTCGATAATCTTCCAGGGAGTCGACTGTGCCACTGCTGTCAGGGCGAATGTTGCTAAGAAAGCAACCATCATCACTAATTTTTTCATGTTCGTAATACTTTTAATTGTTATTGATACTGATATTTGTTTCGATGGTGCAAAGTTACGGCAAAGATGTCAGACAGACCGTCGGATAAGTTTCGCAGAGCGACCGATTTGTTACGTCAGGTCTCTCTATTCGTTACATACTGCCTGTGATTTTGTTTCGCAGTGCTGTCAAACGAAAGCAGGGCATCTCTGCGATGCCCTGTTTCCACTACTAACAAACTAACTATATGAAAAAAACTACTAACTACTGCTTCAAGGTCTCCTGCGGTCCTAAATAGCTCTTGTGCATACCACCGAGGTTGATGAGAATCTTCTGCAGCACCAGGGCATTGTCCAGCGGACGGATGCGCAGTGTGTGCTTGCCGCCTTTCAGTTGGTGGATGGTCTGCGAGTCGATGACGTGCTCACGGTGCCACGTATTGCCGGTCTCACCGTTGTAGTCGCCGTTGATGTTGACCACTTGCTCCTGCCCGCCGTCGAAGCTGACGGCATAGCGCAATCCCGTCTTGTTGAAGTTCAGCGTAGGCGAGAAGCGTAGGGTGACACGTGCCGTAGCCTCTGCGGGAATCTCCATATCGTATTCCAGCGACATGCCGTCGACCGCTGCGGTGACGGGCTGCGGGGTGATGCCTGAAAGGGTGCGGCCCAGTTCAGGGATGACGGTCCACTTGGCCTGCTTGCCGTCGGTCTTGCGGGTGAAGTGCTCTGCCTCGATGCTCACGTAGCCATCGTTGGCCACAAAGGTGGGTACTCCCTTAGGCACATTGTAGGTGATGTATGCTGGCTGTGGCAGGGTGATGGCGACAGAGGCATTGCCTTCCACGCGCTTCACCTCAGGCATGACTTTCTTCTCTGGTGCATTCCACGACTTGTAGCCTATATACACCTCGTCCATCATGTGGTTCCACTTGCCGCCGTTGATAGTGTGGTATTCCTTTGCAAGCTCGGCATCCTTCTTGAAGCATTCCTCTACACGCTTGGCCCAACCATTGGCCATCGGGTCGTTCTTCTTGGCTAAGCGCTGGTTCATGGCCTGGGCGTAGTACATATCGTAGAGATTGGCCATCGCCTTGATGGGGTAGCCCAGCAGTTGGAACCACGCATCATGCTGGTTGGCGGGAAGTTGCTTGCCCAGTGCGTCGGCATCCAGGGCCAACTGGTCGTACTCGCCTGTCACGCGGGCCCACTCGTTGTAGTTGGCAACAGAGTAGGTGCGCATGTTCAGCAGTTCGGGCGTGACACGGCGGTTGAACTTGGCGTAGGTGCGCAACAGCCGGGCGGCTTCCTTGGCATATTCGTCGCCAAAGATGCTGCGGCAGAAGTCGATGCTGTGCTGCTGCAGGTTCTGGGCATTGAACTGGTCGGGATTCCACGCCATATCGAGGAAGAACTGAATGGGATACTCCATCGGTTTCAGGTCGCCCACGTTCAGTATCCACATCTGGTCTACACCATACTGGTAGGTCAGGTTCATCTGCTCCCATAGGCGGGGGATGGGGCTGACGTTAATCCACTTTGAGTTGCGCGGGCCTCCCACGTAGTCTACGTGGTAGTACATGCCGAAGCCTCCCTTACGCTGTTTAGCGGTGCCCAACTCCGGCAACCGGCGAATGTTGCCCCAGTTGTCGTCGCACAACAGCAGGATGATGTCGTCGGGCACCTGCATCCCCTGGTCGTAGAAGTCCTGCACTTCCTTATAGAGTGCCCACACCTGCGGAATGTCCTGAGCCTTCTTGCCCGTCACCTTGGCGAGCAGTTCGCGCTGCTCTTTTACTATCTGCTCCATCAGCCCGACGGTGGCCTTGTCTTCCATTGCCTCGTCACCGTCGCCACGCATGCCCACGGTGTACATCGTCTCCCACGTCTTGGCACGCTCCACGCCACCATGCCAGAAGTCCATCATCTCGTCGTGGTTAGTGGTGAAGCTCCACTTGCCGTGACCCTTGCGGCGCTTCCAGTCTTGCTGGGCCAGTGCCATCGGCTCGTGGTGCGAGGTGCCCATCACGATGCCCATCCGGTCGGCAAGAACACCATTCTGGGGATCGTCGTCGTAGAAGGCACTGCCCCACATGGCGGGCCACATGTAGTTGGCCTTCAGGCGCAGCAGCAGTTCGAATACGTGCTTGTACACCTTGGAATTGATGCCGCCGAACTTCTCGTTGCACCAGTTACCAAACGAGGGCCACTCGTCGTTGATGAATATACCACGGTAAGCCACCTTGGGTTCGCCGTCGGTATATACACCTCTCTTGATATATATGTTATCCTGATGCCGTGCGGGGACGTCGGCCCACCAGTACCACGGCGACACACCCATCTGGCGCGACAGTTCATAGATGCCGTAGATGGTGCCGCGCTTGTCGCTGCCGGCAATCACCAGGGCCTCTTTCACTCCCGCTGTGGGGTTGTCAACAATCTGCAGGAGATACTTCTCCCGCTTACCTTCTATGTCTTTCTTCTGAATCTTTCCTGACTTGATGAGCTGCCGGATGAGTGGCGACTTCGGGCTGCCCACGATGATGCACCGCTCGTGAAGTGTCTGTCCCAGCTGGGGTTCTACGCCTGTCACGGCTTTCAGGTCGGCCTGTAGACTCTGCAGGGCCATCATGACCCCCGCATCCTCCTCGCTGTCGCAGACAATGTTAAGCACTTGCCCGCCCTTTGCTATGGCAAAGGAGGCCTCACCATTCTTAAACGTTACGAACCTGTCGGCAGCATTTGTCACCGCCGCACAGATAAGCATCAATGTCAGAAATACTTTTTTCATGTTTATTCGTTGCTTGAATTTTTCGGCAAAGATAAACACTATCTTTCATCCCCGCAATAGCGTGCAACAAAAGCGTATGCCTTTGCAACGAATCAACAATTCTTTTTCATGAATGCCTCGCGGTCGCTGACGATGCCGTGAAGGTTGTCCAGTGCCCAGCCGACAAGATTCTGGATGAGCGGTGTGAGTGAACGGGAGCGGTCGGTAAGTGCATATTCCACACGGGGCGGCACCTCTGCGTAGGCCTGTCGCACGACAAGGCCATCTGCTTCGAGGTCGCGCAGTGTGCGGGTAAGCATCTTCTGCGAGATGTCAGGGATGCCGGCTTCTATTTCTTTGAAGCGCAAGGGATGCTCAGCACCGTCGAGCGTGAGCATGACAAGGATAGACCACTTGTCGCCAATGCGCGAAAGAACGTTACGCACGGGACACTCTGGAAACATGGGGTCGGTAACTTGATGTCGGGTCATAAGCTTGTTCTATTGATGTTCTGATTCTTCGATGATATGATAACGTCCTTGTCTGCGCGGTTTCTCTGTGGGGTAGTCGCCCTTACAGTAGCCTAAGAGCACGAAACAGCGTGCAACATAGCCACGGGGTACACCCCACTGCTCCATCAGCTGCTGTCCGTATGCACTGTCGAAAGTCTCTTCGCCACGAGCGATGATGCAACTGCTGATGCCAAGTGCTGTGGCGGCCAGCACCATATTCTCTGCACAACAGAAGGCATCGGGAATGCTGTAGAGGAAATTAGCCTGGGCAAAGACGACGCAAACCGTTGGGGCACCGTAGAAACCACTCTTAATGGTGGGATCATCAATGATGCTGGGCTGCTCTTTTGAAACGTAGCTGCCTGCCAGGCGCGAGCGGTCCATCTTGCCAAGGTTCATCTTGCCGATAGTTTCTACCTGCTTGGGGTCACGCACGGCCACTATCATGCTGCGCTGACCGCCCCCAGCGTTGGGAGCATAGAGACCGGCCTCGATGATCCGTTCCAGATCGTTCCTATCCACTTGCCGTTCCTCGTATTTGCGGATGGAGCGGCGATACTTTATGAGTTCAAAGATATTCATATTTTCTTCTAGCATTGACTTTGTCGATAATGACTCACTTGTGCCAGCATTGCGGGTCGGGGGCGTAAAAGTTCTTCGTATATCCGAAAGCGACAGCAGGACAACCACGACAGAAACGGAGCAGTTCACACTTGCTGCACTTCTCGAATTTCTCGTGCTCACGATACTTCACCATCTTGGGACCGTGGAACACATCATAGAGTTCGTCTTGGATGGTGCCCACGTAGCTGTCAAAGCGACGACAGGCCATAAGTCGTCCCTCGGCAGAAATCGTAAAATGGCAGTGGCCACAGTTGCAACCATCATAGATGGTGTCTTCTTCCAGTCCTTCAGGTATCTTGAACAGTCCGCGCTCGTAGAGGTAGAGCGTCCAGAGATGGTCTTTCAGGTTGAATGTCGTTGCAGAGTCCTTATACTGCTCATACTTCTGCCAGCACTTATCCAGAAAGTCACGGTATCGTTCCGGTTCCACATGCCACTCATAAAAGGCCTTGCCTTCGTTACCTCCGGCGAGCCTTTTCTGAGCCTTATCTTCCGATGTCGGACAATAGCGGCCGAAGGAGAAGATGTCGGCCTTGTGCTCTACGACGACATCGATCAGCTGGGGAATCTCATCGATGTTGGCAGCCGACACGGTAGACATGATGGCACAGTGCATCCCCGAGCGGCGTATGGTGGCGATGGCCTGCAGTGTGCGGTCGTATGAGCCGGGCTTACGGAAGCGATCGTGAGTCTCACGTAATCCGTCGAGTGAGAGCTGATACTTCCGACATCCCAGATCCCTCATTCGCTGACACACTTCATCCGTCAGATGGAAAGGGTTACCCATGATGGTGAATGGAATGCGCTTGGAGTGTAACAACTCCAGCAGATCCCAGAATCGGCTGTGCAGGATGGGGTCGCCTCCCGTTATATATAAATAAGGTGTACGGTTCATCCTGTTACACATGCGAAGAATGTTGGCAAGCACCGACTTCATCCGCTCCCAGGACATCTCCACCAGTTTGGGATGCCCTTCGGAGTAGATATAGCAGTGCTTGCAACGTTGGTCGCACTCGTCAGTAATATGCCACTGGAATGCAAAATAGTCCATCTGTGCGAATGTACTATTTCTCACCAGCCCCACATGCCGTGCCACAGGCTGCGGGCTTTTCTTCAGCAGGCTTGTCACCGGCACCGCAGGCACTTCCACAAGCTGCGGGCTTCTCCTCTGCAGGCTTGTCGCCCGCACCGCAGGCAGCACCGCAAGCTGCAGGTTTCTCACTCTGTTTCAACATTCCCTGTGCGCTGTGCGCAAAGTTCAGATTCATTCTTTTCATTGTTCTTATTCTGTTTAATGATACAATAGTGGTCACCTTTTGTAAGTAACCGCCGCAAAGGTACTACTTTTCCTTCATACGACCAAGAGCGCACACGGATGTCAGTTGCTTACCATTAGTGACTAATGCTCGTTTTCAGACAGTTACAAGGAATCTGTTTATGTTAATTTATGAATTTAGAACAGGCTGAGCCCCCTGTCTATCAAACCAAAAGCATAAGCATGACCTGTATACTCCGACAAAAACGCTAATGTCAAGGTGCAAAGTTAACCATCTCATCGTAAAGCCTTGAATCTGCATTACTTTTTTACCGCTTATTAAGATCAATCATTATTGCGGTGTAAGCTTCCTTATTAACAGAACAAAATTAGTCTTTTACGCCAGTATAGCCCTAAAAGGAAGTTAAATGTGTTAAAACTTCAAACACTGTCTCTAACTCACTGCATTTCTAAGGCACTTTTCTACCATTTAACATTCAATTTATTGATAGTCAATACTTAATGCATTCGTTACTTCAAAGTGCCTTCTTGTGGGAATGAAAAATTCACCGTACCTTTGCACCGTCAAAAGAAACAAACATGTATAATAAATAAAAAGGTAAAGACAATGAAAAAGTATTTCGTAATCGCACTCGCAGCTGTCGCCATGATGAGCTGCAATGGTACAAAGAATCAGCAGGCTGCCGCAGAGCAGGAGGAAGTAGAGAAGGACTCACTGGTAGGTGCATTCCAGAGCTATGACCTCGACGGCTTCAAACTGCACGTGTATAACTCAAACGACGTGATGGGCGATGCCAGCTACATCGTAGAAGGTGACAGTGGTCTTGTGGTGATGGAGTACCCACTCTTCAAGGTGAATGCCAAGGAGTTTGCCGACTACATCGCAGAACTGGGCAAACATCATCGGCAAGCAGGTTTACTACACACACTGGACCCGCCGAGGCACACATAAGCCCGCTTCAGGTTGCCAATGCCGCAGCTGTTGATGCAGAGTTGGCCGAGGCTCAGAAGTCACTCGCATCAGGTGCCAAGTACTTCATCGGAGGTCATGGCGGTCTGGCTGAAAAGGCTCAGGTAGAGTTCAAGATTGCCTATCTACAGAAGGTGAAGGAACTGCTGGCTCAGAACAAGGACGCTGCCACATTTGCCGAGGCTCTGAAGGCTGCTTATCCAGGACTTCCTGGAGATGCTGACGCACTGGCACAGGCTCTGTATAAAAAGTTGTAAGCAATGGACAGGCTTGAGAATCTGAAAAACATCATCCAGTGTCTGATGGCTGACGAGAGGGTCAGCCATCGGATACCTTCTTCACTGGAAGAACGGCAGCGGATGATGCGGGCGTTAATGAATGTCTGGGAGCCAAAACCGATTTCGCAAGACTTGATTAAAATGCAGGATGTTGAGTTGCAGCAACAGGCAAAGGGCAAGGGAATAGTGACGATTGAAGGAAAAGGGCTAAGTATCTGGCATGGTGACATTACCCGATTAAAGGTCGATGCCATCGTCAATGCTGCCAATGCCCAAGGGCTTGGTTGCTGGACACCCTTGCATAACTGCATTGACAACTGCATCCACTCTGCAGCAGGCATCCAACTCAGAAAGGAGTGTAACGATCAGCTGAAGGGCAAACTCCTGAAAACGGGCGAGGCCATGATGACTAAAGGTTATAACCTGCCTGCCAAGCACGTCATCCACACCGTTGGCCCCATCATAGAAACAGGTGTGCCAACAAAGGAACAAGAAGAACAATTGGCTCAGTGTTATCGTTCGTGTCTTGACCTCGCAGAGCAGGCAGGCCTTGAGAGCATCGCCTTCTGCTGCATATCAACAGGCGTGTTCCATTTCCCCAGCGAGCGGGCTGCGGAGATTGCCATCGAGACGGTGAAACGTTATCCACGACAGTCAGTCAAGACTGTTGTTTTCAACGTATTTTTAGATAAGGATTATGACATCTACAAACAGTTACTCACAGAGGATTGAACAGTTGCATCAACTGATTGCTGATGCCGACTA
>ERZ842401.3185-NODE-3185-length-20748-cov-14.555260_pt1 | contig 20748 bp, 16 predicted proteins | sample MGYA00521270_ERZ842401 | MGnify/ENA primary metagenome ERZ842401 (study PRJEB31892, sample SAMEA3878208) | bioreactor metagenome | biome: Moose rumen | place: Sweden | collected 2011-10 | study: EMG produced TPA metagenomics assembly of the PRJEB12797 data set... | reverse complement strand
TGAGGACACGTCGCCTCCTACTCAGCCAAGAACAAAACGTACCAACTTATTTTTTCGACTACTTAATATATAGTTCTCTTTGCTTTAAAAACCGATAGAAACTACTGAATTTTATTCTTTATTAACAAAAAAAACAAAGTCATATAACAACCCTATCTTATTTCTTGAAGGATACTACTTCGATGAGTCGCTTCTGAGGCTCATCAAACAGGCATCTTTGCTATGTAGCTTGGTTAAACGTCCGTAAATCAAGTTAAAACGAATATACACTGTATGGATATTCCAAGAAAAAGTCGTATCTTTGCAGAAATTTTCTTATAGCAAGAATATCGAGCGCATACATATATCAATACGTGCGCGCAAGAATAACATTTTTCTGAACGAAAGAATATGGGAAAAATCATAGCTCTGGCCAATCAGAAAGGCGGTGTGGGCAAGACCACGACCACCATCAACTTGGCCGCATCGCTGGCAACACTTGAAAAGAAAGTGCTCGTGATAGATGCAGACCCGCAGGCCAACGCATCCAGCGGACTGGGTGTAGACCTGAAGCAGGTGGACTGCTCGCTCTATGAGTGCATCATCGACCATGCAGACATCCGCAATGCCATCTACACCACCGACATCGAGGGACTGGAAATCATTGCCAGCCACATCGACCTGGTGGGAGCCGAGATAGAAATGCTCAACATGGACCACCGCGAGCGGGTGCTGAAAAACCTGCTCAACACCATCCGCGACGAATACGACTATATCCTGATAGACTGTTCGCCGTCGCTTGGACTCATCACGGTGAATGCGCTGACGGCTGCCGACTCGGTGATTATCCCCGTGCAATGCGAATATTTCGCCTTGGAGGGAATCTCGAAACTGCTCAACACCATCCGCATTATCAAGAGCAAGCTGAACCCGAAACTGGAGATAGAGGGATTCCTGCTGACCATGTACAACGCTCACCTGCGTCTGGCCAACCAAATCTACGACGAGGTGAAGCGCCACTTCCAGGAACTGGTGTTCAAGACCGTCATTCAGCGCAACGTCAAGCTCGGCGAGGCTCCCTCGCATGGACTCCCCGTGATTCTCTACGATGCAGAGTCGACGGGTGCCAAGAACCACCTCTCGCTGGCCAAGGAAATTATCAGCAGAGAAGGTGGAGAGTAACTGTTCTCCTCAACTTCACAACATGACATATTATGGCAGTACGTAAGAAATACCAAGCATTAGGCCGCGGCCTTGACGCACTCATCTCTACCGATGAGGTGCGCACAGAGGGTTCGTCGACCATCAACGAGATAGCCTTGACCGATATCGAGGCAAACCCCAATCAGCCCAGAAGAGAGTTCGACCAGGAAGCCCTGCAGGAACTGGCTAACAGTATCCGCGAGATAGGCATCATCCAGCCCATCACGCTCCGACAGGTGGAGGACGGACGCTATCAGATTATCGCTGGCGAGCGCCGATGGAGAGCCTCGCAAATGGCCGGGCTGACTACGATTCCAGCCTATATCCGCACCATCAACGACGAGAGTGTGATGGAAATGGCGCTGGTGGAAAACATCCAGCGCGAAGACCTCAACTCCATTGAGATAGCGCTGGCCTACCAGCATCTGGTGGAATCGTCGGGAATGACTCAGGAGCGTGTGGCAGAACGCGTGGGCAAGAGTCGCACAGCCGTGACCAACTACCTGCGCCTGCTGAAACTGCCGGCTCAGGTGCAGATGGCCCTGCAGGACAGAAGCATCGACATGGGTCATGCCCGTGCCCTGCTTTCGCTCGACAGTCCGGCTCTGCAGATCAAGGTGTTCCGCGAGATTCAGAAGAACAGCTACTCCGTACGCAAAGTGGAAGACCTGGTGAAACAGCTGAAGAGCGGCGAGACGGTGCAGATAGGCAAGAAACGGGTTGCCGGCAAAGCTTCGCTGCCCGAAGAATACAACGCTCTGCGCCAACAGCTCTCGAACGTGTTCAACACAAAGGTGGAGATGACTTGCTCGCCCAAGGGCAAGGGCAAGATCAGTATTCCCTTTGCCAATGAAGCCGAGCTGGAGAAGATTCTCGGCATACTCGACCGACTGAAATAAACGCAATGTGGAACTGTTAATGTGCAAATGCCTGCCGTGAACTCAATCTGCCACATCATGAGAACGCTCTGCCTGACTGCAATACTGGCTCTGTGCTGTATTGCCCAAGCGCAGACGCCTGTCGACATCGCGCTATCCGACTCGTTAGCGGCCCAAACTATGGGCCAAGCCGACTCGTTGGAAATGGAACTCGACATGGGCGAAGGGATGCTCATCGGGGAAAAGCCCTCGAAGGAAGTAGCCGGCGACGTGATTGAAATGACGAAACGCGACTGGGACTCATGGCGCCCCAACCCGAAAAGAGCGATGTGGCTGGCCGCCGTGCTGCCGGGAGCGGGACAGATATACAACCGCAAGTACTGGAAACTACCCATCATCTACGGTGGATTCGTGGGTTGCTTCTATGCCATCAGGTGGAACAACATGATGTACAACGACTACTCGCAGGCCTATATGGACATCATGGACGACAATCCGGAGACCCATAGCTACGATAAGTTCCAGCATCTTGGTGCACAAATCACGGAATCGAACATGTCAAACTGGCAAAACAAGTTCAAGCGCCGAAAGGACTATTATCGCCGCTACCGCGACCTGAGTGCATTCATCATGATAGGCGTCTATGCCCTATCCATCATCGATGCCTACGTAGATGCCTCTCTCTCGGAGTTCGACATCTCTGACGACCTGAGCCTGCAAGTGGCTCCAGCGGCCATCTATGATGGAGGAACGCTGTTCGGAAGCCGCAGGCAAACTGCTTTAGGCATTCAATGCCTCGTCAACTTTTAACGTATTATTTACCTTCAAGAAATTAAGTGAAAGCAAGAATATGAAGAAGAAAGCAATATTTATCATGACCGCTCTGCTGCTTTGCGCAGGTTTTGCCCAGGCACAGAACGACGAAGACGAAATCGAAGTAATCACAGACGAGGGGGCTCTCGACGTGATGGATGTACCCATCGGCATGATGCTCGAAGTGGACAGTCTGCTCAATCTCTACAATGCGCGCAACTACTTGCAGGAAGAGAACTGCAACTACCGCGACGTGAATCCGGAGTTTCCACGCGAGACCTATATCGAGCGCCTGCAGCGCATCCCCTCGATCATGGAGATGCCCTACAACGAGGTGGTCAGGAAGTTCATCGACCGCTACGCCGTGAAGCTTCGCCGCTCTGTGGGCTACATGTTGGGAGCCAGCAACTTCTACATGCCCATCTTCGAGCAAGCGCTCGAAACCTACAACTTGCCATTGGAGCTGAAATACCTGCCCGTGATAGAATCGGCTCTCAGCCCAAAGGCCACCTCACGCGTGGGTGCTGCCGGACTCTGGCAATTTATGCTCGCCACAGGCAAGCAGTATGGACTGGATGTCACATCGCTTGTGGATGAGCGTCGCGACCCCATCAAATCGTCGGATGCTGCTGCCCGCTATCTGCGCGATCTTTTCCGCATCTATCACGACTGGAGCCTCGTGATTGCCGCCTACAACTGTGGACCGGAGAACATCAACAAGGCCATACACCGTGCCGGAGGCGAGAAGGACTATTGGGCTATCTATAAGTATCTGCCACGCGAGACACAGGGTTATGTGCCGGCATTCATTGCCGCCAACTACATCATGACCTATTATTGCGACCACAACATCTGCCCGATGCGCACCACTTTGCCCGCCAAGACCGACACGCTGATGATCGACCGCGACGTGCACTTCCGCCAGATAGCCGCCGTGACGGGCATCGATATAGAGGAACTGCGCACGCTGAACCCTCAGTATCGACGCGACATTGTGAACGGCAACTCGAAGGCCGCCATCCTTCGACTGCCTCAGAATTACATCAATGCCTTCATCGACAACGAGGACTCTATCTACAATTATGAGCCCGACCGCTGGCTCACCAAGCGCGCTGAAGTGGAAGTGACCGCCAACGAAATAGCCGCAGCCCCCACCAACAACCGTTCGTCGCACAGCAGAAAGCCTGCCGTAACGGGTAAGAAGGGCAAACAGAGCAAGCATGGCAGAGGCAGAGGGCGCGGAAGCCGCAGCAGAGGACAGAGTGTGACTGTGAAACAAGGTCAGACGCTCTCAGAACTGGCTCGCAAACACCACACCACCGTCGACAAGATCCGTAAACTGAACGGTATCAAGGGCAGCAATATCCGCGCCGGCAAGTCGATTAAGGTGAAGTAAGTGCGGTCTACACTGAATAAAAGAAACGTAAAGACAGTTTCAAAAGGGAGGAAACCACATGGAAGAACACACGGAAGGAATCGTCAGGGAACCTGAAGAGAAAATGGTGGATGATGCGTTTCAGCATCTGCTCGACAGCTATCTTGCATCACGTCATCGCAAAAAGGTTGACATCATCACCAAGGCTTTCAACTTTGCGCGACAGGCCCACAAGGGCGTAAAGCGCCTGTCGGGCGAACCTTATATCATGCACCCCATTGCTGTGGCACAGATAGCCTGCTCGGAAATCGGTCTGGGGTCTACGAGCATCTGCGCTGCGCTGCTCCACGATGTGGTGGAAGACACCGACTATACCGTAGAGGACATCTCGAACATTTTCGGTCCAAAGGTGGCGCAGATTGTTGACGGACTGACCAAGATTTCAGGTGGAATCTTCGGTGGTCAAGCCTCCGCTCAGGCAGAGAACATCAAGAAACTGTTGCTCACCATGAGCGATGATATCCGCGTGATTCTGATTAAGATTTGCGACCGCCTGCACAACATGCGCACACTGGCATCGCAACCCGCCAACAAACAATACAAGATTGCGGGCGAAACGCTCTACATCTACGCACCATTGGCCAATCGACTGGGCCTCAACAAAATCAAGACCGAACTGGAAAACCTGAGTTTCAAGTTTGAGCACCCGGAAGAGTTTACCACCATCCAGAAGAAACTGGCCATCACTCAAGAGTCGCGCGACGAACTCTTCGAGCAATTCACCTCGCCTATCCGCGAGGCTCTCGACAAAATGGGCGTGAACTACAAGATTATCGCTCGCGTGAAAAGCCCCTACTCCATCTGGAACAAGATGCAGGTGAAGAATGTTTCGTTCGACGAAATATTCGACATCCTGGCCGTCAGGATTATCTTCAAGCCACAGAAACGCGAGAACGAAATCAACGAATGCTTCAACATCTATGTGGCAGTAAGCAAGATTTACAAGAGCCACCCCGACCGCCTGCGCGACTGGCTGTCGCATCCCAAGACCAACGGCTACCAGGCTCTCCACGTGACATTGATGTCGAAGCAAGGCCGATGGATAGAAGTTCAGATCAGAAGCGACCGTATGGACGAAATTGCCGAACAGGGATTTGCCGCCCACTGGAAATACAAGGAGGGTGAGGAATATACGGAAGACGAAGGCGAACTCAACGACTGGCTGCGTACCATCAAGGAAATCCTCGACGACCCTCAGCCCGACGCGATGGACTTTCTTGATGCCATCAAGCTCAATCTCTTTGCTTCTGAAATCTTCGTCTTCACACCCAAGGGCGAAATCAAGACCATGCCCGCCGGCTGTACAGCACTCGACTTCGCCTTCCAGATTCACACTTTCTTGGGAAGTCATTGCATCGGAGCCAAGGTGAACCATCGACTGGTACCGCTGAGCCATAAGTTGCAGAGTGGCGACCAGGTGGAAATCCTCACCAGCAACTCTCAACATGTGCAACCGGCATGGATCAACTTCGTGAGCACCGCAAAAGCTAAGGGTAAGATTCAGGCCATTCTTCGACGTGAGAACAGGGAGATTCAAAAGAAGGGTGAACAGATCCTGAACGAGTTCCTCAGCCGATATGATATGGAAGTGAACGCTTCTGCCCTCGATAAGCTTTGCGATCTGCACGAAGTAAGGAAACACGAGCAGCTGTTCCAATGTATTGGCGACAAATCGATTATCCTGGGCGAGAAGGACATCGACGAACTTCTTGGCAAGAATAAGTACGAGAACGGCAAGAAGGGCTGGCGACGATTCATGCCTTTCTTAGGCGGAAAAGAAAAGGCCAAAGCTGTCAAGGAAGCCTTCGAAGCACAAGACTACTTCATTGTACCCAAGGACTTTAATCGCAAAAAGCCTGTCTACATCACGGAAAACAATATCACCCAATTCCTCTTCCCAAATTGCTGTCACCCCATTCCGGGCGACGATGCGCTGGGCTTCATCGACAACAAGAACCGCATCGAGATACACAAGCGCAACTGTGAGGTTGCCAACCGACTGAAGTCTGGCTACGGCAACCGCATCCTTGATGTGAAATGGGATATGCACAAGCGCCTCTACTTTGATGCAACCATCGTGATGCGAGGCATCGACCGACTGGGATTGCTCAACGAGATTACGCAGGTGATTTCCCACCAGTTGAATGTAGACATGAAAATGCTGACCTTCAAGACCAACGAGAATATTTTCGACGGTGAGATAGACCTCCGCGTACACGATCGAGAAGATGTCAATATCATCATGGACGAACTGAAAGCCATTCGAGGTATCCAAGAAATCCATCTCTCCAATTAACCCCGTATTCCCAACCATCCATCGTATGAAGCACCTCAACATCCTTCAACCATTTCGTCTGGGTAAGCATCTGCTGTCGCTATTTGCACTCCTGCTGTGTGCTGGAGGCTATGCTGCCCCATCAGCAACGTTGGTGCCTGCCCTGGAAGGTCAGTCTTTCGACAATCCTGACACCATCATCGTAGCACGCGACGGCACAGGACAGTTCCGCAATGTAGGCGAAGCCATTGAAGTATGTAGGGCTTTTATGGAATATCACAAGGTGATTTATGTAAAGAAGGGCATTTACAAAGAGAAGCTGGTGATACCCTCTTGGCTCACCCACATTGAAATCTGTGGAGAGGATGCGGCAACAACCATCATCACCAACGACGATCACGCCAATATCCTCATGGCTATGCCCACCTCGCAACCTGGCGAATTGGCGAAAATGAAACCCATGGGAACCTTCCGCACCTACACCCTGAAGATTGAAGGAAGCTACATCACCCTCAAGAATATTACTATCGAAAACAATGCCGCAAAGCTGGGCCAAGCCGTAGCACTTCATACTGAAGGCGACAGGCTGAACTTCATCGGCTGTCGTTTCCTGGGCAATCAAGATACGGTGTTTACAGGCATTGGTGGCACAAAACTCTATTTCGACCACTGCTACATAGAAGGAACCACCGACTTTATCTTCGGTCCTGCCACCGCCTGGTTTGAGCAATGCACCATCCATAGTAAGGCTAACTCATACATCACGGCAGCCTCTACCCCTGCCGATCAGCCCTACGGCTATATTTTCAATCAATGCCAGCTAACAGCCGATGAGGGCATCGACAAAGTATATCTGGGACGCCCCTGGCGACCGTATGCCTATACCTTATTTATGAACTGCCACATGGGAAAGCATATCCTACCTGCAGGTTGGGACAACTGGCGCAACCCTGACAACGAGAAGACAGCCCGATATATGGAATACAATAATGATGGAGAAGGAGCCAACCCCACACAACGAGTGAGTTGGAGCCGGCAACTCAACAAAAAGGAAGCCAGCACCATCAACTACGTCAGATAGTCCATCTGCTTCTTCAGCACTTTCAGTTCATCGCGTACGCGAAGCAGGCCTTCCATGATGCGGGCATTCTTATCCACATCGCCCCTGTTTTCGCGCAGCATCTTTCGCGCAGCCTGCAACTTAAAGCCACGTACTTTCACCAGATTGTAGACTGCTTTCACATTCTCAATGTCCTTGTCCGTATACTGACGGATGTTGTTGCCCGATGTTTTCGGCTTCAGCATCGGTATTTCCTTTTCCCAGAAACGCAGCAGACTTTCTGATACGTTCATCATTTCAGCCACCTCCTTAATGGAGTAATACAGCTTCAAGTTCTTGTTCTCGTTCAGTGCCATAATCTTCCTTTTTTATTCTTGGCCACAAAGGTACGAATAAGTGAGCAAAAAGCAAAATAAATTCATTTAATTTTGCTTTTTCGAACGAAAGTACCTTCTATAAAGGTACGAATAAGTGAGCAAAAAGCAAAATAAAAAAGGATTTTTTGGGTTTTTGTATTCGAATACTTTGATATGTAGAAAATTATGCGTAATTTTGCACCCAACAAGAAAAAAAGCAAATCGCAAAATGTAAAAATTTAGAATATCATGTTGACAGCTAATGAGATTCGCGACTCGTTCAAAAAGTTTTTCGAGTCGAAACAACACGCTATCGTGCCGTCGGCACCAATGGTTATTAAGGACGACCCCACACTGATGTTTACCAATGCAGGCATGAACCAGTGGAAGGATGTCATATTAGGTACACGCGACCCCGAGCCGCGCCGCAGAGCCGATTCACAGAAATGCCTGCGAGTAAGCGGCAAGCACAACGACCTGGAGGAGGTTGGCCACGACACTTACCACCACACCATGTTTGAGATGCTGGGTAACTGGTCGTTTGGCGACTACTTCAAAGAGGGTGCCATCGATATGGCCTGGGAATATCTGGTAGACGTATTGGGGCTCGACCCGAAAGATCTCTACGTAACGGTCTTCGAGGGCGATGAGCATGAAGGACTGGCCCGCGACGACGAAGCCGAAGGTTACTGGCTGAAGCATGTACCCGCCGACCACGTCATTAATGGAAACAAGCACGACAACTTCTGGGAAATGGGCGACACAGGTCCCTGTGGACCTTGCTCAGAGATTCATCTCGACTCTCGTTCGGCTGAAGAGAAGGCAAAAGTGCCTGGTCGTGAATTGGTAAACAAGGACGATCCGCAGGTCATCGAAATCTGGAACCTCGTGTTCATGCAATACAACCGCAAGGCCGACGGTTCTTTGGAGAAGCTGGCCATGAACGTCATTGACACAGGTATGGGCTTCGAGCGCCTTGTCCGTGCCATCCAGGGCAAGACATCCAACTACGATACCGATGTCTTCCAGCCGATGATTCACGAGATTGAGCGCTTATCCGAGAAGAAATATGGGTGTGATGAACAAACAGACATCGCCATGCGCGTGATTGCCGACCACATTCGCGCCGTCAGTTTCTCGATTGCCGACGGCCAACTGCCTGGAAATGCCAAGGCCGGCTATGTGATTCGCCGCATTCTGCGTCGTGCCGTACGCTATGCCTACACCTTCCTCAACCAAAAGGAAGCCTTCATGTATAAGCTTGTTCCCATGCTCGTTCATGAAATGGGCGATGCCTATCCGGAATTAAAGGCCCAGCAAGAGCTCATCACACGTGTAATCAAGGAAGAGGAAGACTCGTTCCTGCACACGCTGTCGAATGGTATCAAGATGATTAACGACGCGATGGACAAGCTCAAGGCTGAAGGAAAGAACGAACTCGATGGCGCACAAGCCTTCCGCCTGTTCGACACATACGGTTTCCCACTTGACCTGACAGAACTGATCTGCCGTGAGAACGGGTTTACAGTTGATGAAAAGCAGTTCCAAGTAGAAATGCAGAAGCAGAAGGAACGTGCCCGCCATGCCGCACAGGTAGAGAACAGCGACTGGGTCTCCGTGTGCAGCGACAGTGCCGCTACAGAGCAGACATTCGTGGGCTACGACTACACGGAATACGAATGTCGCATCCTGCGCTATCGCAAAGTGACGCAGAAGAAGAGCGAATACTATGAGCTGGTGCTCGACTACACACCATTCTATGGCGAGATGGGCGGACAAGTAGGCGATCAAGGTGTGCTTGTCAGCGAGTTTGAGACCATTGATATCATTGACTCAAAGCGCGAGAATGGGCAGACCGTCCATATCACGAAGAAACTGCCACAGCATCCTGAGGCACCATTCATGGCTTGCGTCGATACCGACAAGCGTGAGGCCAGTGCCGCCAACCACTCTGCTACCCACCTGATGCACCGTGCCCTGAAGCAAGTATTGGGCGACCATGTGGAGCAGAAAGGTTCGTTTGTAAGTCCGGATACACTGCGCTTCGACTTCTCCCACTTCCAGAAAGTAAGCGATGAAGAGTTGCGACAGGTAGAACGACTGGTGAACGATGCCATCCGACAAGACCTTCCCCTGCAAGAATACCGCGACACCCCCATTGAGGAAGCCCGCAAGTTGGGTGCCGTAGCCTTGTTTGGCGAAAAGTATGGCGACAAAGTTCGTGTCATTCAATTTGGCGAAAGTGTAGAGTTCTGTGGTGGTATTCACGCCCATTCTACAGGCCACATCGGTATGTTCAAGATTGTCAGCGAGTCGAGTGTGGCTGCTGGTGTTCGCCGCATCGAGGCCAAGACGGGCAAGGAATGCGAAGAACTTATGTACAATCTGGAAGATACCATGCGCGCCATCAAGTCGATGTTCAACAATGCGAAGGACCTGCAGGGCGTCATTGAGAAGTATATCAACGAGCACGACTCCATGAAAAAGCAGGTGGAAGGTTTTATGGCCGAAGCTGTGGAGCGTGCCAAGGAAAAGCTGTTGTCGCAGGTACGCATCATCGGTGGAGTAAAAGTGTTCACGGCCGTGCTGCCCATCAAGCCCGAAGCCGCCAAGGATCTGGTGTTCAAGGTTCGCGCTGCCGAACCCGAACAGTCGCTCTGCGTGGTAGGTTCTATATTCGAAAATCGCCCCACGCTGAACGTCATTATCAGCGAAGACCTCGTCAAGAATCATGGCCTGAATGCCGGTCAACTTGTTCGCGAGGCTGCCAAGCTCATCCAGGGCGGTGGTGGCGGTCAGCCACACTTCGCCTCAGCAGGCGGAAAGAATCCTGACGGTATCAGCGCTGCCGTCGACAAGGTGATAGAACTGGCTCAGTTGTACTTACAATCATGAACATCAAAAAGACAATCACGATGATGCTGACACTCTTCTTGTCGGCAACAGCTACTCTGGCAGCCATCGATGGAGGAACACCGGAAGAAAAACAACTCTATGCCACCGACTTCACCGACTGGCCCACCATCAATAGGAAGACAGCCACCAACGAAAACGTGGAAGTGACCACCAAATATAGCAAGGAGAGTCTGGTATTTACGCTCAACGGCGTGGGTGCCGACCCTGCCGGCAACCAGTCGAAGTTCTCGGCCTATACAGGATACATGATATCGGCCAAATATCCCGACGAATATAGTGCTGCTGAGCCATCGGCCGTCACTTCTCCACTGGCCTCCATCACCAAGATTGAGTTCACGCAGGCAGCCACCGGCGGCAGTCGCGGATGGGTCATCTCCGTGAAAGGCGATGGTGATGACGACTGGGTTCCCCTCTTCAACCAGTCGATAGCCACGCAGAGCGGCGAGACGCACACGATAGACGTGAACCGCACCAACGTGCAACTGCGCTTCACCAACTTCAATCTGAAACAGAACGCTTATATGGTAGACCTGAAAATCTACGGTCTGGTGGACCTCAGCGGTGAGCCTTCGTTGGACCATTTCACGGCCAACGGGGTGAGCTACACGGCGGGAGAAATCTTCACGCCCGACGATGAGGGCAACTATGTGGCCACCATCGAACTGAGCAAGACGCAGCCGATGATTGGCGAAGACAATCCGCTCACCGATGTGACTGCAGCATACGGCGAGGTGCAGCCCATCACGTACACCCCGGTAGGCGACGACATGAAGGCAACCATCCCCGTGAGCGACGGCACCAATACCATTCTTTATATAGCCACCTTCACCTATAAGCCCGACTTCACACTGACTTACCTGAACACCGACGGTTCGGAAATGGGAACGCAAACGGTGGAAAAGGATGCCTCCATCGGCACTTTCGCATTCGACTTTGCCGATGCCATCGCCCCGGAAGGGCAGAAAGTGCGCGGCTGGTTTGCAGCTTCTGACGGCGGAAGAAAACTCACAACGGAAGAAATCATCACCGCCGACCTGAACATCTATGCCGTGGCTACAGAGATTGAGACGATGAACCCCACGGCCCGCTACACCTTCAACCTGAAAGATCCCTATTTCTATACCGAAGATCATGAAGCATTCAACCCCGTGGGCAACGGAAAATTCCACGATACCACCCACGGATGGGACTTCGTGAAGGACGACAAAGTGGAGATTCTCGTAGGGGGCAAGGCTCAGATTATCTTGTCGCTCTGCGCCTATTCCAAGGGCAATGCCGTCACACTGACCGATGCCGAGGACAATATCGTGGCCACCATCGAGAACGATAAAGTTGGCACCGACGGACAGCAAGCCATTCTCGACTACGACGGCCCAGCCGCAACGCTGGCCATCAACTTCCAGGGAACATCTTATCTGCACCAGCTGACCATCATGAACTTAGGCGAACCGCCCTATACCCAGCAGGGCAACTGGTACGAAGTGAAGGCTGGCGATGTCTCCAGTCTGCTCAGCACCATCGACATCGTGAATGCGAAGAACAGCTCGACCGATGCCGAAAGGTCCTACATCTTCCTGCCCAACGGCCTGTACGACTTAGGCGAAGCGGTGCTGACCACCATCTCGGGCCACAACATCTCGCTCATCGGCGAGAGCCGCGACGGGGTCGTCATCAGGAACACGCCCACCATTGAGGGCATTCAGTCCAATGCCACGCTGCGCAATATGGGCACGAATCTCTATCTGCAAGACCTCACGCTGCAAAACAACTTCGACTACTTCAATGCGGGATCCAAGGGTGTGGCCGTGGCACTATGGGAGCGAAACAGCGACCGCACCATCTGCAAGAACGTCCGCCTGCTGTCGTATCAGGACACCTACTACAGCAATAGCGACCATCAGTTCTATTTCGAGGGAGGCGAGATTCACGGTTGCGTAGACTTCCTTTGTGGCAGCGGCGACGTCTACTTCAACGGCGTGACCTTCGTTTGCGAGAGCCGGTCGGCCTCACAGCCGAAGAACGGCAGCGCCACCATCGCGGCTCCCAACACCGCTGCCAGTCTGCAGAAGGGCTACGTGATGAACGGTTGCACCATCGACAACAGGGCGAAGGAATTTAATCTGGGCCGTGCCTGGGACTTCAAGCCAAAGCTCACCTACCTGAACACCATCATGCTGCAGCCCGACGAAATCGCTGCGACACGCTTCACGGAGAAGGGCATGAACGTGGTGGCCGACGACTTCAACGAATATCGCAGCATGGACAGCCAGGGAACGGTGGTGTCGCCAGCCTCGAACATCGTCAGCTTCAGCCTTGGCGAGACGGTCAACGAGCAGGAAACCATCCTCACCGACGAGGAGGCAGCCGCCTACACGCTCGACAATATGTTCGCCGACTGGCAGCCAGACATGCTTACCGTCCAGCTCACGGCACCCGCAGCCACGCTGACCGACGGACTGCTCAGCTGGCAGCCTGTCGACGATGCTACAGCCTACGCCATCTTCCGCAACGGTGAGTTTGAGGCTTTGGTGGTCGGCGCAACGGAATATGCCATCACCCCTGCCGACGGCGACGAACTGAGCATCAGTGCAGCCAACACGATGGGCGGCTTCGGCGAGCGCTTTGTCATAGGCACAGCGGCTACTGCTATTGAACAGCCACAATCTCCCTACCCAACTCCGCATACCTCTTTTTATAATATAAACGGTCAGCGCGTGGGTCCTGACTATCACGGCATCGTGGTGAACGGCCACCGGAAAGTGGTCGTCAGGTAGCGGATAGGCTCAATCGTTCTTGCTCTTTGGAGTTTTGCTCAGCTTTACAGCAGCGGTGAACATCAGATAGCGGGGCAGACTGTTGGTCCAAGTTTCGGTTCTGCCCTGCGCATTCACCTCGTATTGTGTGTTGGAAAGCTGGTGAAGCAGGTCGAAAGCCTGCAGCTTCAGAGTGAGTTTTTCTTTCAGGAACGAGCGCGTCAGCTGGGCGTTCCATATCAGATGGTCGTCGTTCATCAGCTGGCTCTGGTAGCCGCGACGGCTGTACATCTTCAGGTCGGAAGACAGATGCAGCTTCCAAGGCAGCTCGTATTCCAGCGTTGCGCCGTAGTCGAAGTCGCAGGCATTGATGGTCTGGAAGCCCTGCCGCCCGGAAGTGGAGCGTCGCCAGGCGATGTTTCCCTCAATGCCGAGCGTCAGGGAACCTCGCTGATAGGTCAGTCCGAGCCCTTCCTCGGCGGTCAGCGTGTTCACCTTCGACAGGTGGTGCGTGCCTTCTTCGTCGGTTTCAGAGAAGACGATGTCGAAGTCCACGCTGTGGATATAGCCCACGGCGGCCTTTTGTTCGATGCGGAAAAACTTCTTCGCGCCAATCGGTCTGCCGAAGTTCATATTAGCCTGTGCCGTCCAGTTGCCATTCACGTTGTCGCTGAGATAGGTGTAAGCACCCGTTGAAGGATTGTAGGTGGTGCGCGTTCCCCATTCGTTCTGCACGATGTTCACCATTGTCGACACGGCGATGCTCTGCTCTGTAGAGTCGTTATTCCACGATTTCATCAACTGGAACTCATGCGTCCAGCGGTTTTTCAGTTCCGGATTGTTCACGATGGTGGCCAGCGGATTCACCGTGTCGTCTACGGGCAGGATGTCGAGGAAGGCCGGGCGCTCCGGCTTCAGCCTGTATGATGCCATCAGGACATTACTGCCCCAGCGGTAATAGCCCACGGTTGGCGTGAACAACACGTCGGAACGACGGTCGCGGATGGGTTCGTCGCAGATGTAATGAATATGTTCCACTACCTTGTTGAGCGGCAGATTGAGCGCAAAATAGCCCTTTCCGTTCTGCCAGCTGAGACCCAGTTCGGCGGTGTAGTGGCGTGTATGTGTCACACTGCGGTCACTGTTGTCGAGGTCGTAGGCCACCATCAGCGAGTCGCGCAACGTGGGATGCTTCCATAGTCGGTTGTTCTTGGTGTGCAACAGGGTGCCCGCCGGCGTGTCATAATCGGGCTGCGCCCACTGGCCTCCTAACCGGTCGAGGCGGTAGTAGCTGTTGATGAGCGAGGCGTACGACTGCTGATACTGCACACTGCCCATCAGGTCGAAGCCGTTGCCAAGGCTGTAGCTGTAGAGGAAACGAGCCGCCCACTCATAGTTTTCAGAGTGGTTGTCGTAGAAGAAGTGGCGGAACTCAAGGGTTCTGTCAGCGTGATAGCCCACGAATCGCTGGCCGAAGCTCTCTATCGGGCGATGGTGGTTCCACTGTCCGCGCAGCATCACCGACACAAAGTCGCCCCAGGACAGCGGTTGATCCCAGCTGATGCGACCCGACAAGTCGAGTTTCTCGCTCTTCGACGGTTCACGGTTCATCATCACGTTCTGCGGAGCGTTCACCATTTCATCTTCGATGGCACGCCCACACGAATAGTCGAGCGCGGCATGGGTGCTGAGATAGTAGGGCTTACCCAAGTCCAGATTGTTCTTGACGTGCAGGTTGAAGTCTTTCTGCCTACTGGCGGAGGTGGAGGTTTCCAGGATGTTCCCGGCTGAAGAGAAGTGCTCGACCACCTCTTCCGAACGGTTGTCTACGTCGGTCCATTGCAGGGTAGCGTCGAGAATCTCGGAATATTTCTTGTCGGGATGCTCCTTCTGCAGATACAGGCCAGCCATCTTCGTGCTCTGCCGCCCCTCCTCTATGTCGGAAGGATCCCATTCTCCCCTGCTGCCTGGTGTGCGGTTCTCATTCAGATTGTTGAGGTTTCCAAAGACGGAAACCGCCTGATGATCGTCGAAATACATGCCAAAGAGGCGCCCCATATAGCGGTCTTTCGTACCTATGCCAGCCTCGGCATTGCCCAAAAGACTGCGGTTGTATTCGCGTTTCAGCTTGACATCCATCACATAATCCTTCTTCTCGACGTCGCGCCCAACCTGTTCGCTCAGGCGGGTAGACTTGTCGTACACCTGCAGTTCCTTCACCGTGTAGTAGGGTAGATTGTCGAGGACGAGCTGGTTGTTGCCCCGGAAGAAGTCTTTTCCATTCAGAAGCAGATAGTCTATGCGGCGGCCATTGATGTAGATGTCGCCGTTTCGCTTGAGTTCCGCTCCTGGAAGCTGGCGCACCAGTCCGTCGAGCATAGAGCCTTCGGGCAGGTTAAAGGCTGCGGCATTATAGACAATGGTGTCGCCGCGATACTGTATTTTCACCTTCGTTCCCGCGACGACCACCCCGTCCAAGTCTACTTCCTTATAGATGTCGGCACTGCGCTTCATCAGCAGGCGCGGCACTTCGAGTGTGTTGTTGCGGCGGATGTTGCTCACTTCGTAGTCTTGCCAGAGGTCGTCGTAGCCCTCAAGCGTGGCATGAAGAATGTATTTCGCCTGACGGCGCGGCACATGGAAGAAGGCATTCGACAGTCCCCGCTCTCTCCAGACATAGCAGGTGGTCGTGTCAACCACCGTCGAGTCGGGGCGCATCAGGGTGATAAAGGCCCGGAGAGGAACCTTTGTGAACGAATCGAAAGCCGCGCAGACGAGCTCAATCTTCTGCTCCGACTTCGTCTTTCTCACTTCTTGTGCCTGTGCTGTCAAGCCACAAACAAGAAGCAACCACAGCCATAGCTTCTTCACGTGCTATTGTTCATTCTTTTGTTTCGGTCGTTTCGTCTCGTCTTAGCTGGCGCATAGCCCGCGTATAGAGGTCGTCGTTCTTTCTCATGGCATTCAGTTCTTCCTCGCGCATCTCTTTCTTGCGCGTGTAAACGGAGGTGGGCAACTGGATGAACTGAACGACCAGGAACATGCGCGAAGCCTTTGTGACAGGATCACCGATAAGCAGGAATAAGCCCACAAGGAACAAGAACACCACATATTGAAGGCAAAGCGTGCTAAGGAATTGCTTGCACCACTCTTTTTTATCCTTCAGGAAATTCGGGACGAACAGCCAGACAACGAATTCAACGAACAGGCGCCACAGGGGAATGAATATCACCATCTGCCAGAACTGCCCAAACGACGGCAGGTGCTTTTCGAGCAGATTGCTCAATACACCCGCCAAAACAGCGGAAATAGCAATAGAGACCAACCACCCGAGCTTTTGTTTACGCTCTTGTGCGGCGTTGGTCTCCATGTTTGTGCGATTGGTCATCGTCAGCTTGGTGTTTATTTATCGCTGATTGCCTGCATAATCTTGGCCTCCAGTTCCTCACAGAGTTCGGGGTTGTCCTTCAGGAGTTTCTTCACGCCATCGCGTCCCTGGGCCAGTTTGTTGCCCTCATACGAGAACCACGAACCGCTCTTCTGCACGATGCCGTACTCCACACCGAGGTCGACAATCTCGCCAACCTTGGAGATTCCCTCGCCAAACGTGATCTCAAACTCACACTTGCGGAAGGGCGGAGCCACCTTGTTCTTCACCACCTTGACGCGCACCTGGTTGCCGATGACCTCGTCGCCGTCCTTAATACTGGTCACGCGACGGATGTCTAAGCGTACCGAAGAATAGAACTTCAAGGCATTACCGCCTGTGGTGGTCTCGGGATTGCCGAACATCACGCCAATCTTCTCGCGCAACTGGTTGATGAAGATGCACGTGGTATTGGTCTTCGAGATGGTGGAAGTCAGTTTGCGCAGGGCCTGACTCATCAGTCGGGCCTGTAGGCCTACCACGTTGTCGCCCATGTCGCCCTCGATTTCCTTCTTCGGAGTCAGGGCTGCCACAGAGTCGACGACAAGGATGTCGATGGCCGACGACGAGATGAGCTGGTCGGCAATCTGCAAGGCCTGCTCGCCATTGTCGGGCTGCGAGATCCACAGATTGTTCACGTCAACGCCCAACTTCTCAGCATAAAAGCGGTCGAAAGCATGCTCGGCATCGATGAAGGCAGCAATACCGCCAGCCTTCTGCGCCTCAGCAATGGCATGAATGGCCAGGGTGGTCTTACCCGAAGACTCCGGGCCGTAGATCTCGATGATTCGTCCGCGAGGATAACCACCCACGCCTAAAGCGGCGTTCAGACCGATACTTCCCGTAGGAATCACTTCCACATTCTCCACACTCTCGTCGCCCAGCTTCATGATGCTGCCCTTGCCGAAGTCCTTTTCTATCTTCGACATAGCGGCCTGCAAGGCTTTCAGCTTCTCGCTCTGGGGATTGAGGGCCTCGCCCTCGTTCTCTTTCTTAGCCATATTGTTTGTCGTTTTGTTGTTATTTCGTTATTTTGTTATTTCGTTATTTCGATGATTCTACAAGGCGACAGGTCACCACTAAATTACAGCTCCAGGTCTCCGTCGAACACTTCGTGCCAAGGCAGGCCCTGCTTGTTGAGTTGCTCCATGAATGGATCGGGGTCGAAGTCCTCTACGTTCCACACGCCGGGCTTGCGCCAGATGCCCTTCAGGAACATCATCGCGCCAATCATGGCCGGCACACCCGTAGTGTAGCTGACGCCCTGCATGCCTGTCTCCTCGAAGGCAGCCCGGTGCGAACAGTTGTTATATACATAATAGGTATGCTCCTGGCCGTCCTTGATGCCACGGATGCGGCAACCGATAGAGGTCTCGCCGTCGTAGTTCTGTCCGAGTTCCTGCGGATTGGGCAGCACAGCCTTGAGGAATTGCAGCGGCACAATCTTCACCTTCACCTTCTCCTCGGGCTTGTCGGCCAGCGGAGCCTCGTAGACAATCTCGTCGATACGGCTCATGCCGAGGTTCTGGATGCAGTCGAGATAGGTGAGATACTGCTGACCGAAGGTCATCCAGAAGCGGGCCTGTCGGATGGTGGGATAGTTCTTCACCAGCGACTCCAGCTCTTCGTGGTGCAACAGATACGACTCGCGCGGGCCGATGTTGGGATAGGTCAGCGGCTGGTGAATCTCCAGCGGCTCGGTCTCTATCCACTGACCATCCTTATAGTAGAGGCCTTTCTGCGTAATCTCGCGGATATTGATCTCGGGATTGAAGTTTGTGGCAAAGGCCTTGTGGTGGTTTCCGGCATTGCAGTCCACGATGTCAAGGTAGTGGATCTCGTCGAAATGGTGCTTGGCGGCGTATGCTGTATACACACCCGACACGCCGGGGTCGAAGCCGCAACCGAGGATAGCCGTCAGTCCGGCCTCTTCGAAGCGCTCTTGATAAGCCCACTGCCATGAATATTCGAAGTGGGCTTCGTCCTTCGGCTCATAGTTGGCCGTGTCAAGATAGTTGCAACCGCAGGCCAGACAAGCCTCCATGATGGTCAGGTCCTGATAGGGCAAAGCCAGATTGATGACCAGTTCGGGCTGATAGCTGCCGAACAAAGCCTTCAGTTGTTCTACGTCGTCGGCATCCACCTGCGCCGTCTGTATATCCATCTTGTAGCCTTTCTTGTGAATATCGGCCACCAGCTGGTCGCATTTCTCCTTGCGGCGGCTGGCAATCATAAACTCCGTAAACACATCGGCATTCTGCACAATCTTGAATGCCGCAACCGTTGCGACGCCACCGGCGCCAATCATTAATACTCTGCTCATGGTTCTTATACTTTTTTATCGTATTGTTTTTATTCTTATGAAACTATTTATTATAGTGGAATCTAAGGGAAAACACAAAGATGTAAATGCGCCCGTCGCTAAGAATATACAATTCTATGCTCCTTTGTAATTCGGCGAGACCATTTTCCTTGAAGCCTCCCTTTAAGAGGTTCAGGCTTGCCCTTACCGGAAAAGGGATGCTCATCAATATCCTTTATAAGCTCTTTGATGCGCCTTATTACTTTTTCATTGTTCGTGCTGAGCCAATATTCCCAGTCTTCACGGGCTTGTTTCAATAAAACTAATTCCACAAGTCCTCAATCGCTATCGGCTTGAAATCACCTCTTTTGACCTCTTCTTCTCCCTGTTGAATGATTTCCACCATAGCTGGCGAGGACATGATGTATTCCGTCTCATCCATTGTTTGCTTGTTTTTAGCAATGCGTTTCAAAGCTTTAACAGCTTTTTTCATGAGGTTTTCGTCCTCAGAAATCACCTGTAATGCACTAAACAGCTCACTGTTCAGTTGAAGTTGTGTCGAAGTCATGACAATTTTAGTTATATTTATTCTGTTGCAAAGATACACAAAACTTTTGTAATAGCAAGTGCATAAGGAGTTTTTTTTATCAAAATAATATTTCTTCAATCGTTTTTACCCAATTTCCTCTGCCCTGATTCCCAAGGCCTGCATCAGCGAATAGCCGAGGATTTCCTGTCTGAACTGACCGCCGGGCATGGGCTGCATGGCGAAAAGCGTGACGGTTTTGCCCTCGGGGACGTCGCGCAGCTGATGGCGCAGACCATCGTAAACGCCCTCTCGCTCGGCATTGGGCACCACCATGATGCGGCGGACATCCTCTACGGCCAGCATGGTGGACAGCACATCCCGGAGGAAGTCGTCTTTCGAGACCATGTCTTCCACGGGATAGGCATTCACGACGAACTCGCCGAGCGGCCCCTTGAAGGCCTGTCCATTGAGCTCCTCGGCATAACCGGCGGGCAGGAAGTTCTGCATCCGCTCGCGCTTCTTGTCGTGTATCAGCACAAGCTGCGTCTGCTGCTCTGCCTGGTCGGCAGCCCGCATCCCGCCGTCGAGGGCTACGCACTCTGCCCAACGCGCTATATCGGCAGGCGGAATGCGACGCCCAAGCATGCGCTCGAAGTTCACTATCAGGTTGAATGCCACGTCGTCGATATAGTCGGCATCGGCAATAATCACGTTCTGGCTCCACTGGCCCTGAGGCTTTCTTTCTGTTTTTTCCATGTTTGTACTCTGTTTAGTAGTCGTAAAAAAATAAGTTGGTACGTTTTGTTCTTGGCTGAGTAGGAG
>ERZ842401.3184-NODE-3184-length-20750-cov-115.467891_pt1 | contig 20750 bp, 13 predicted proteins | sample MGYA00521270_ERZ842401 | MGnify/ENA primary metagenome ERZ842401 (study PRJEB31892, sample SAMEA3878208) | bioreactor metagenome | biome: Moose rumen | place: Sweden | collected 2011-10 | study: EMG produced TPA metagenomics assembly of the PRJEB12797 data set... | reverse complement strand
GTATGGCGTTCAATAGGAAGGCACGGCTGCAAGCCAACATCGATGCCATCCGCACAGCCTTTGCCGTGTGGAAGGAAGTACGTGTCCCCACTGAGACCGAGCGGGAAACCATTTCCCGTTACTGCGGTTTCGGTGGGCTGAAATGTGTGCTGAATCCTGTGGAGAATAAGGCAGTCTGGCCGAAGAACGACCTTCCACTGTACGACCTGACCGCCGAACTCCACAGGGTGATACGCGAGAATGCCGAGGACGAGACCGACTACAAACGCTATGTTGCCAGTATGAAGCAGTCCGTCCTCACGGCTTTCTATACCCCAAAGGAGATACCCGAAGCCATCTGGAGCGTCTTCGGTGAGATGAACCTGAAGCCACAGAAGGTGTTGGAGCCGTCTGCGGGTATGGGCGTCTTCATCGACACCATGCGCACCGTCAATCCCGATGCCGAGGTGACCGCCTTCGAGAAGGACAAACTGACGGGCATGTTGCTGACCACCCTCCACAAAGATGACGGAACCAAGGTGCGGACTGCCGGGTTTGAGATGATAGACAAGGAGCGGTTAGGCACCTACGACCTCGCCATCTCCAACATCCCCTTTGGTGATACGAAGGTGTACGACCCTTTCTACAGCGACAGCAAGAGCCTGTTCAACCGCGTGATTTCCAAGTCCATTCACGGCTACTTCATGCAGAAAGGGCTTGACGCAGTGCGCGACGGCGGCATGGTGGCATTCATCACGACGAGGAACTATCTCGACAGGGAGCAGAACAGTATCAGGATCAACCACCTCCTTCAGAAAGCCGACCTTGTTACCGCATTCCGTTTGCCCGACAATCTGTTCAAGGACAGTGCCAACACTGAGGCAGGGAGCGACCTGATCATCATTCAGAAGAACTATGCCAAGCAGGGGCTGACCGAGGATGAGGAAAGGCTGAAAAGGGTGTACTCTGCCGAGGATGAGAACATCGTCCGTAACGACTATTTTGAGCATTACCCAGACAATGTGCTTGCCACAAGCATCCTGAGAGGACACGACCAGTACGGCAAGCCCGCATTGGAGTATCTGCATACGGGTGGTGTCGAAGGCATTGCCCATGAACTTCGTAAGCGATTACGGGACGAACTCGCCAAACATCTGGACTTCCGTAAGTTCACGGGGCTTGACAGCCCGGCCTTTATCCGCAAGGAAAAGGAAAATAAAATCCAGAAGTCCGTTGAGAAACAGAAACCAGCGGAAGAACAGGAGTCAATAGAAGCAGAACAAAAGCCAGTAGAGACAGGGCAGCAGCATGTAACGGAAGATGAGCCAGCAAAGACGGCCCAGATTGTAACGATACCAGAGCCAGCCAAGAAGGAAGAAAAGCCAGTCCCAGAGCATACGCCCGACAACAATCCGCAACTGTCACTCTTCGACCTTTGGGGGATGACCGTGCAGGAACAGCCAAAACCGAATCAAGTACCCAAGAAGCCAAAGAAGGAACGTAAGAAGGAGCGTCAGGCCAGGGAACTGCAGGAGAAGAAGGCCGCAATGGAGAAGAAAAGCCATATCGACCAGCAGTTGGCCGTCTATGACTCTCTGGATTGGGAAGAGAACCCGCCCATCAACGGCTTCTATGAGATGATGATGGACTTGACTCCTGAGCGTCGCCGCCAGTTGCTGGAGGCTGGACAGCAGCGCATCGAGACCAATGCGGATGCCAAAATCAAGCAGCAGGGACTGACAGAGGCTGAGCCAAAGCAGCACCGTACCACCAAGACAAAACTGGTAGAACCCAAGCCCTTCGAGGGTGAGATGAAGGCATACTACCGTAACGGCTCCATGGTTGAGGATAAGGACGGAAACATCGGACATCTGGAGAAGGTCGCTTCCTCTGGTGCCACCTTCGTCCCCTTGATTGTCTCTCAGGAGCTGACCGACCGCATCCGCCAGTATATCGCCGTGCGTGACGTCTATGAGCAGTTGTATGCCTACGAGCAGGACAACCAGCAGGCGAATGACGAGTTGCGCGAGAAACTTAACGGCTACTACGATGCCTTCACGGCCATGTACGGCAACTTGAACGACAGGAAGAACGTACGGATGATTCTGATGGATGCAGCGGGAAGGAACATGCTGGCACTGGAACGTGGCGAGAACGGCAGGTTTGTAAAGGCCGACTTCCTCGACCACCCCGTAGCCTTCTCCACGCAGGAACTGAAGCACGTCGATACGTCGCAGGAAGCCGTCTCTGCATCGCTCAACAAATACGGTGTGCTGAACATGCCCTATATGTCGTACCTCACCGACAAGAGCGAGGACGACATCATCCGAGAACTGCAGGGGCAGATATTCTACAATCCGCTGACGGACTTCTACGAAATCCGCGACAAGTTCATTGCCGGAAACGTCGTGGAGAAGGTAAGGGACATCGAGAACCTGATTGAGAAACGTGGCGGAGAGGTGGACGACCGCATCATGGAGTCACTGAAAGCCCTGAAGGATGCCGTGCCTACGCCGATTCCTTTTGAAGACTTGGACTTCAACTTCGGTGAGCGATGGATTCCCGCCAATGTCTATTCTGCCTTTATGACCGACTTCTTCGACACGAAGGTTGACATTGTCTATTCGCCGCAGATAGACCAGTTCGATGCCAGTTGCGCCCAGAAGAATGAGAAGATATGGACTGAGTTCTGTGTCCAAGGTGAGTATCGCAGGTATGACGGTATAGCCCTGCTGCGCCATGCCCTGCACAACACGACGCCGAAAATCATGAAGTCGAACGGCAAGGATGACAACGGCAACGACATCAAGGTGCCTGATGCACAGGCCATCCAGTTGGCAAACTCGAAGATTGATGAAATCCGCAACGGCTTCACTGAATGGCTTGAAGGTCAGAGCCGTGAGTTCAAGGACAGACTGGCACAGATGTATAACGAGAAGTTCAACTGCTTTGTCCGCCCGAAGTACGACGGCAGTCATCAGACCTTCCCAGACCTCGACATGAAGGGGTTGGAGTTGCGCTACGGCATCAGCAGCGTCTATCCCTCGCAGAAGGATTGTGTGTGGATGATCAAACAGAACGGTGGCGGAATATGCGACCATCAGGTAGGTACGGGTAAGACGCTCATCATGTGCATCGCAGCGCATGAGATGAAGCGTCTCGGCATGGCGAAGAAGCCGATGATTATAGGTCTGAAGGCAAACGTGGCTGAGATTGCAGCAACGTATCAGACAGCCTATCCCAATGCCCGCATCCTGTATGCCAGCGAAAAAGACTTCTCGACGGAGAACAGGGTAAAGTTCTTCCATTCGATTAAGAACAATGACTTCGACTGTGTGATTATGTCGCACGACCAGTTCGGCAAGATACCGCAGTCGCCGGAAATGCAGGAGAAAATTCTGATGGCCGAGTTGCAGAGTGTAGAGGACAATCTTGAAGTGCTGAGAATGAGCGGCAAGGATATTTCGGGCATGATGCTGAAGGGCTTGGAGAAGCGCAAGGCCAATCTGGAGGCTAAGCTCGTTGAGATTTCCAGCAAGATTAACAGTCGTACCGATGACTTCATCGACTTCAAGCAGATGGGCATCGACCACCTGTTTATCGACGAGAGCCACCAGTTCAAAAACCTGATGTTTAACACCCGTCACGACCGAGTAGCGGGACTGGGCAACAGTCAGGGGAGCCAAAAAGCACTCAATCTGCTCTTTGCCATCCGCACTATGCAGGAGGGGGACGGGACGAAGCCGCGCCGTGATCTCTGTGCCACCTTCCTGTCGGGTACAACTATCAGTAACTCACTGACAGAGCTTTATCTGTTGTTCAAGTACCTACGACCGAGGGAGATGGAGAAACAGAATATTCCGTGCTTTGATGCCTGGGCTGCTATCTTCGCCAAGAAATCAACGGACTTTGAGTTTTCCGTGACGAACAACATCATCCAGAAGGAGCGTTTCCGCTACTTCATCAAGGTGCCGGAACTGGCCACGTTCTACAACGAAATCACCGACTACCGCACCGCCGAGGACGTGGGAGTGGACAGGCCGAAGATGAACGAGATACTTTACAACATCCCGCCGACGCCTGATCAGGAGGTGTTTATCAAGAAACTGATGGAGTTTGCGGAATCTGGTGACGCAACAATTCTCGGCCGTCTGCCCCTGAGTGAGACGGAAGAGAAGGCAAAGATGCTGATTGCAACAGACTATGCCCGCAAGATGGCACTCGACATGCGCATGATTAACCCGACGCTCTATGATGACGATGCAGGTAACAAGGCCAGCGTCTGTGCCATGAAGATAGCGGAGTATTACAAGAAGTTCGAGGAACACAGGGGGACGCAGTTTGTTTTCTCTGACTTAGGAACGTATCAGCCGGGCGATACTTGGAATGTCTATTCCGAAATCAAGCGCAAACTGATAGAGGACTATGGCATCCCTGCTGATGAAATCCGCTTCATTCAGGAATGCAAGAGCGAGAAGGCACGAAAAGCCGTGATTGAGGCCATGAACGAGGGACGAGTACGTGTGCTCTTTGGCTCGACATCAATGTTGGGAACGGGTGTTAATGCCCAGAAAAGGGCTGTTGCAATCCATCATCTTGACATACCCTGGAGGCCCAGCGACCTTGAACAACGTAATGGCCGGGCCGTGAGAAAGGGCAATGAGGTCGCCAAGAAATACAATAATAACACGGTGGACAGCATCATCTATGCCGTTGAGAAAACGCTGGATGCCTACAAGTTCAACCTGTTGCACTGCAAGCAGACCTTTATTTCACAGTTGAAGTCCGGCGCAATGGGCGCACGAACCATCGATGAGGGAGCGATGGACGAGGCCAACGGCATGAACTTCTCAGAGTACATGGCCATCCTGTCGGGCAATACCGATCTGCTTGACAAGGCAAAACTGGAGAAGAAGATTGCCTCGCTGGAAAGTGAACGCAAGAGTTTCATGAATGCAAGGCGAAGTGTTGAATTCGATATTGAGAATGCGCAGAAGGAAGTACAGTCTGCAAAAGAGATTCTGGGCAAACTGGATGCCGACAAACAACAGTTAGACGCACATCTGAAGCGGGATGCACTCGGTAATATCGTTACAGAGGTGAAGATTGAGGGCAAGGTATATAACGACCTTGAAGAACTTGGTGCCAAGGTGCAGCACATTGCCGAGACGATGGACACGAAAGGCCAGACAAAGGAGATTGGCGAAATCTACGGTTTCCCCATCAAGGTACGTACCGAGGAAGTGGAGAAAGGCGGTTTGCCGTTCCGTGAGAACAATTTCGGAGTGTATGGCAACATTGTCTATCGCCACAATAACGGTATCGTCGCCAAGAAGGACAAGGAGGCCGCTGCCACCAGTTTCATCCGCGCACTGGAAAAGATTCCTTCTTTGGTGGAGAAGTACCAGAAGGATGTTGACTGGTATCAGAAGAAGATAGACCAACTGACACCTACAGCAAACAAGGAGTGGAAAAAGGAGAAGGAACTTCACGACCTGAAGAACGAACTCGCCGCCCTTGACCGCAAGATTCAGATGGAGCTTGCCCCAAAAGAGGAAAGACCGGAGACTCCAGAAGAGAAAAAGGAATATGAGTATGGTCATAAGGTTTCCATGCTTCCTGCGCCTGACAAAGATGATGAGCCGAAAAAGGTCAAAGGCTTGAAAATGTAAATCTATAATTTCTAAGGTGAATACACCCCATTTTAGCCCTATTCCCTTCAAATAAGGAGGAAATAGGGCTAATTTTTGAATATTTAAATACTGGTCGGTATGTTTTTGCGACTTTTTTTATAATTTTGCACCCCAAATTGAAAAGAGAATTGTAAAATAAGTCAATAGGGAGTAAAAAGGGGAAATGTCTGTCCCCTATTGGAATCCCTTATATATAAGGATATCAGGGTATCACCCTCTAAACGATTAGGCTAAATGAAAAGAACAAAGTTTGACCTCTTGCTGACAAATGCTGTCAACATCTTACTATTTATAGGAGTATTTATGTTTGGCTACTGGCGGTGGCAGAAACTGGAGAATATCATTATTGAGTCAACTAACAGCCAGGAACAATACAGAATCATTCACGCTGCACTGAAAAGCACAATACAATTAGATCACTTGGGCGAACAGGTATCAGAATGGTCCCCGACAGATTCTGCTGACTACCAACAAAAACTGGCTGAAACAAACAACTCGCTTGACGGACTGCGAAAATATTACTCCAAAAGCCAGATTGACTCCATGCAGAACGTCCTTAACCAGAAAGGACATCTGCTGTCCGAGATCTACGCGACAATCGTAAAGCGGAATGAGAATGACGAGCATCTGCGACAGGACAGACAGGTCACTGTCAAGGACACGGAGACTTACGTCAAGCATTACACTGGGCATGTGTTCAGGAGCAGCAGGGAAGAAGTGACCTCAAGGAGCAAGAATAGGACGGTCACCGTACCGTCCGTCAACGAACTGGCCTTTCTTGACAAAGAACTATATACCATCAGTCTCAGTGTTCTCAGCGACAGCCTCGCCGAAGTCAACCGTTGGCTGGACATCAACGTCAGCCAGATGCTTGATGCGGAGGATGCCAAAGCCGAACGCAAACAGAAAGAACTGATGGATAGGGCAAGCGGTATCGGAAAGACCACGTTCAGATGGGGTATGTTGTTTCTTATTTTCGTAGCACTACTGAATGTGGCCAACACATGGCGGCGCTCAAAAGTGATGAAGGAACTCGAAAAGGAATCTGACAAAAACAAGAAACTTGTGGAGAAGCGCCGACAGATGATGTATGCCGTCGTCCACGACCTGCGCACCCCGCTGAGCATCGTCATCGGCTACAACGATATGGCGAAACAATGCCCAACAAAGAATGAAAAGTACATCAGTGCCATATCGTTCTCCGCCCGGCAACTCAGGGGGATGATAGACCAGTTGCTGGACTACTTCCGTTTAGAGAGCAACAAGGGGATGCTGAAGCCGAGGGACTTCAGCCTGATGGAACTGGCCAACGAACTGACCAATTCCTTCGAACTGAGAGCCGACGAGCGGCTGATAGAATTCGTAAAGCCGAAGGTGCAGGGCATCGTCCTCAACGGCGACTATGAGAAAATCTGCCACATAGCGACCAATCTGCTTGACAATGCCTTCAAGTTCACCAGGAAGGGCAGTGTGGAACTGGGTATTTCGTATGCCGACGATATGCTGAACATCAAGGTGAGCGACACTGGCATTGGCATCAAGGATGAGGATAAGGAACGGGTGTTCTCTGCCTTTACCCGCTTCTCCAATGCCGTTGCCACTGGCAAGGAGGGCTTTGGCATCGGACTCTCAACGGTCAAGATGCTCGTTGACCTGATGAAAGGCAAGATCGATTTTGAGTCTTCGGACAAGGGGACCACATTCTACGTAAGTCTGCCGATGAAGATTGCGGAGAGCAAGGGGGATGCGGTTGTAGCGGAGGTCATGAAAGCCTCGGAGGAGCGGAAACATGTGCTGGTGGTTGACGACAGCAACGTGTGGCTGCTGATGATACAAGGTGTTCTGCAGCAGAACGGTTTCGACTGTGACGTGTGCAGCGACACGGCAAAATTCTTCACAATGCTCAGGAAGGGCAATTATTCTGCGGTTATCATGGATCTGCAGATGCCGGGAAAGAACGGGCGGGAACTGCTCGACGTCATGAGGGAGAGTAAGGTTGCCAACAGCCAGACGGTTCCCGTGATAGTCTCGACGGCATCAGGCGAGGATGTGCGCGAGGAACTGCTGAAAGTGGGATTCGATGAGTATCTGCCCAAGACGGCTGACATCAGCGAGATGGTAAATGTGGTGAACCAGGTGATAGCCGAGAAGAGCAAGACGGTGACACCAGACTTCACGAAATTGCGGAAGTCCGTAGCAGGGTATCTGATAGAAGAGACCGAGGATGCTGTCGCAGGGCTGCACAATGCCATCAAGACAATGGACTTCGACGGGATGAGGAAGTGGGCGCATTGCCTGAAGACAAGTTGGCTGCTCTATCGTGTCAGCATATTGGTTGACCCCATCATGGAGGTGGCAAGGAGCAAAGACATGAGCGCCAATAACCGTCTGGTGACCTACATGGCTGAGATAGACAAGATGGCGAAAATCATTATCACAAAGGCGAAGGAGATACGGGACACGAGGGATGAGTAAGGTAATAGTCATTGACGACATAAAATCCTACTGCGATTCCGTCTGTGCAACACTGGCGGATTTCGGGATAGAGGCTGTTGCATGCCAGACGGTCAAGAAGGCCAAATGGCTTATTGAACGGGCAGGCAGGAACGACGTAATCTTGGCCGACCTCATGCTGAATGATGAGAGCGGAAAGAACGGCACGGACATCCTGCGTTGGATGCGGGAGCAAGGGTATCACCAGTTATTTTTCCTGATGACAAACTACGGCACGATGGAAAACTCTATTGAGACGATGGAACTTGGTGCCAAAAGTTATATCCCCAAGCCGCAGATGGACGAGAAGTTTTATGCCAGGATTAAAGGCATTATGGAAGAGCAGAATCTTCGTGACAAGCATAAGAACCGCCTGATGTTCAGGCGCAATAGCCAACCATTTCTGGCTCTTTATGAGAGGCTGAAGGGCTATGTCGGTCTGGATATCCGTCTTGTAGTCGTTGGTGAAAGCGGAACTGGAAGGAGTCATCTGGCAGAGGACTATATGGCAATGGAGGGGTTCCATTATGGCGACTATGCCCACGTTAGATGCAGCGCATTGGCAGAAATGGAGCATGTGGAGGATTATTTCTTTGGGCATCAGAAAGGTGCATACGCCAGTGCCGTACAATCAACAGACGGCATTCTGGAGAAAGCACGTGACAGTTTCCTTTTCTTGGAGAACGTCGATGAGATGCCTTTGAGTGTGCAGAGTCTGCTTAAAGAGGTGATGGAAACAGGGGAATACTGTCGTATTGGCTCATGCAAGAAGCGCTTTGTTGATTACAGGCTTATATGCACTTCCGCCAAATCTCCCGATGAACTTGTCAGAGAGGGCTTAATGACGCAGCATTTCCGGGATTGCATCTGTGAGGAGGTAGTTAATATTCCACCGCTAAGGGAAACGGTGACAGACATCGTACCAATGGCAACATTCTTTTTGGAACACTTTGACGAAAGGCGCAGGCTGAGCAGTAAAGCCAAACATAAACTGGAGGCATATCCCTGGCCGGGGAATGTGCGTGAACTTGTGAGGGTAATAGAACTGGCGGTTAAGAAGTATGATTGCGACAAACTCCAACCAGAACACCTTACCTTCTCTCTTCAAGAAGCGCCAGAAATACCCACGACTATGAAACTGAATGATGAGAGCGAGGAAAAGGCAAAAATAGTCAAGGCACTTGAATCATGTGGATACAGGCGAGAACCTGCCGCAGCCATTCTTGGCATCAGCAGACGTAACTTGTTTCAGAAGATGAAAGACTATTGTATTGAGGTTCCTAAAAATCACACTTATCCAGAACCTGTTATAAAATCTTAAAAAAACAAGATTCCAAGCAATTATTACCCTTTCGGGTAGTGATTATTTCATTTTATGCATCTACCTTTGCATCCAAATTTAAATAATACACAATGGAAGAAAGGTATAGCAGAAATCGGATTTATGTGAGTGAACAAGAACAGGAAGTAGTAAGGAATACCAAACTCCTTTTTGGTGGGGCTGGTATTGGAAGTATTATTGCGGAATGTGCCTTGCGATTCGGCTTTGAGAACATTACGATTATAGATGGAGACAAGGTTGAACTAAGCAACTTGAATCGGCAAAACTACACACAGAATGATCTTGGAGAATACAAAGCTGAGAGTTTAGCCAAAAGATTGCTTACAATTAATCCACAAGCAAAGATCAAGTATCACACAACATTCCTATCGAAAGAGAATGTGAGAGATTTTATGGAGGACTGTGACATTGCTGTTAATGCTTTGGATTTTAAAGATGAGACGCCATTTGTTTTTGATGAGATATGTAAAGAAAGAAATATCCCCGTGTTACATCCTTACAATTTCGGATGGGCAGGTTTTATGTCAATCGTTAGGCCAGACGGATTACAACTTTCGCAATTGAATAAAAGTTCTGATTCTCCTATCGGTTTTGAATTAAAAGTTGCCGATTATGTCACTGGCTATGGAGCATTTTGGCATGATTCCAAAGAATGGTTAGAAAAAATAGTTGAATCATACAAAGAAGAAAAGGATATTCTACCTCCTCCCCAATTGGCTATTGCCTCATGGATTACGGCAGGTTTTTGCGTAAATGCCATGTATAATTTAGCGACAGGCAAGGAAGTGAAGTACTTTCCTAAGTTCTATTTATCTTCATTGTTGGAAGATAGGAATTGAAGTTAGTTATGATTTACAACAATCCGTAGCTTGTAGCGTATGATAATGCTTCTGTGATATTTTTAACCCCTAACTTGTCAAAAAGGTTGCGTCTATAGAATTTTATTGTATCTACAGACTTGCACATGTGATCGGCTATCTCATCACGGTTAAATCCTTGTGCTGACAAAACCAATACATCTTTTTCTTCGGAAGTTAGTTCTACTTTCTCTTTTTCTTTCCATTTGTGTGAGAGACGAGAATACTCCCATATACGATCGTCGCCAGACATACGGAATTCTATGTGTCCGGCGGAAGCGTGAGGTGATAATGAGACAACACATAACCCTAACCAGGTCCTTCCATCTTCCGTCATAACGAGAGGAGTTATCTTATGATTGATTAACGTAGAGTGCTTTCCATTCAGGATATGGAAATCGTATGAGATAATACACTTCCTTCTTTGACTTAGTGGGAACTTATTAAAGAAATTGAATCCTGACTTGTTTATTTCTGCTAACATGCTATGTTCTTCTTTAGGCACATTGCTGATATAAAATAAATAGCCCATTTCCAACAGTTCTTCAGGAGTATATCCACATAGGAAAAGTGGATTGTCAGATACATATAGAAATCCCTTCTTAAAGTAGTCGATTACATAGACACTTTGATAAGTCGAACGCGAAAATGAATCCACGGCTCGAAGTAACACATCCAGATCTCTATAATTTTCTTCTGTTACAGAATCTACTGAGTTTGCTTCTATAAAGAAATCCTCTACTCTAATATCCATTTGACTATGATTTTGGGTGCAAAGATACAAAAAATACCAATAATACCAAGCGGTATTTACCCAAAAGGGTAATATTTAAAGGAGTTTTAACCTAATTACCCTTTCGGGTAGTGAAAAAGTGCTAATCTCTCTATACTTTTGGAGAAAATTTTTAGGTATGGAGACAATTATTAATGTTATGCCAAAGTATGAGATAAGCATTGCAAATCGGGAATGCTTAGAGGAATTATCTCGTTTTGTCGTTGAAGAGAACTACAAGCATCATTCAACAAATCCTCCAAGTAAGGAAAAACTGGAATCGGACATTATGACTGTATATAATGAAGAAAAGGCATTATATTCCGATACATCTAATATATATATAGCTCGATACAATCATAAAATGATAGGTTCTATAAGGGTTTTCAAATGGGACAGGAAAAAAGAACTTCCAATAGAAAGAATGTATGGTATTAATCCTTTAAAGGCAATACCTCACGAGGAATATGCAGAGTATTGGCATATAGGAAGATTTGCAATTGATTCATCTATTGGTATTTCCTCTGTTCATTTATTTAAACAGCTCATGATTTATGCTGTAACTCCTATTATGAAAAGCAAATATGGATATATGGTGGCTGAGGTTGATGCTAAATTGTTGAAAATTGTCAATGAATTAGGAATCCACACCAATAATCTAGGGGAACCTATATATTTTCTATCCTCTGAAACTATTCCAGTCTATGCAAATCAGAAGGGAATCACACCTTTTTATCTGCAATACCAAAGGGCGTATGAATGTGCATAATTACCCATAAGGGTAATTATTTAGCACGACAGCATCTAATTACCCATATGGGTAGTAGATAAAACACAACAAACTGATAATTTTGCAAAAAACAAAACGCAAATTATGGAAAGTCAAGAACAGATTGAAATAAGAAGTGAGAAGGTGCAGAATGTAATTGAGCAGATTCCGTCGGTATTAACAAGAGGTGGTACGATGGTTGTTGTGGTAATACTTACTATTATTGGTTATATCGCCTATAAGGTACCATATCCTTTTGCTCTTGAAGCAGATGGTGTTATTGTTGAAACCAATACAAAACAAGAGAGAAAAATAACATCAGAATTAACCATTCCATATAAATACCATAATTGCATTCATAAGAAAAAATCAGTAACTATTATTGTTGAAGATCAAGATGATGTCAAGATTATCAGTCATATAGATAGTATTCGTAATAATATTGTTACAAGAAATGGCAGGAATTACTTTATTGCATATGCGCCAATAAAAACAAATGATGTCATGTCTTATAATTTATTTCCTAAGATGACAATACATGCAATAATAGTTATTGATAGTAGTACGGTTTTACAAAGAATATTCAATCAATAGCATGATCAATAAGCAGTAAGAGCAATAATATAGAAGAAAGTATAATTTAAACAATTTAGATAGTTATATGAAAATCATTCAGAGTTATTGGACAAAACCTATGTTAAAAGGAACAAACTGGTCTGATTTTGACTACCATCTCACTACATGGGCTTTAAGTTGTTTAAGATTAAAAAAATATTATTCAGAAGTGTCTTTATATACTGACAATTTGGGGAAAGAGATTCTCTTTGATATTTTAAAACTCCCATATAGTAGTGTCTTTTTAGATTTAAACGATATCCAATCCGTAAATTCCGCTATATGGGCATGGGGAAAACTGCATACATATTCTTTGCAAGAAGATCCTTTTATCCATGTAGATGGCGATGTTATTATTAGTGAGAAATTACCGTTCGATTCTGAAGGGTTGGTAGCACAACATATTGAAAAGGGGTTTGAACATAACAAGAAATTTCTGTCTATACTAGTTAAGGAAGGTTATGTTTTTCCAAAACAAATAGTATACAAGGGAGATGTTGCAGAAGTTAATGCGGGAATCCTTGGAGGTAATGACATCACGTTCTTTAAAGAATATACTTGTACTGCAAAAAAATTTTTAATAGAGAATGGTGATAGAATTAACAAAATTAATATCACCCAATGTGCTGCATTTAATACGATTCTTGAACAATACTTTTTTTATTCACTTGCAAAAAAGGCATACAAACGAATCCATGTTTTATTTCCAGAAGGATATATTCATGATGATTACATACAATTGGTAAATTTTAGGAACCGGGATCGCATTGGATACATACATCCTGTAGGGTATTTAAAAACGAATGCTTTTTATGGAGAAAAGATTTCTGAAATTTTCTATAATGAATATCCGTCTGAATTTAACTTGTTCCAGAAAAGGAAGAGAGATATTTACGAATTGTACGGTATAAAGGATAGAATTCTTACTGGAGTTCAAAAAAAACATTTACAGTTCTTAAACTCCCATTTTAATGGAAAGGAAATAGTAGAAAAAATCAGAAGATATTGTTTGTCATCAAGATTAAATGAATATAAAAATGAAGATATGATTATGGTTAATCCATATATTAAAATTTGGCAGGAGGAAACTGGATCTTGGAAAATGCTAGTACCAAGTATCCTATCTTTACCTAATGACATTAAACTTATTACCATAAATCTTGGTGTGTTAGGTAAATTTATGCATAACTTATCTCTACAATATAAGAATAACACCTTTTCTGCTTGTGAAATAATTAACTCCTTAGGAGATCTTTCTGATTGTAATAAAGTGAAAATATTTGTTGCACTACAACAACTATTAAATATGCATGCATTAGTGAGAATAGAGGCGGAAACTGAAAAGCCTGCAATGAGTAAGTATAATCCTTTAAATTATTCTGAAAAATGGAAGATTTAAGTAAAGCTATCGAAAGCAAAGTTGCACTTGATGCCGACGAACTTCTTGCATCTGAGATGGAAGAAATTGAGGGAGGAGCAGAGTGTGGATGCACATCGTGCCAATACATCTGCTACTCATCTCTTTGGTAATTTATTTTAAAAATCACAGGCCAGCCATCAACCCACAACAGGCCTGATGGCTGGCTTTAAAACCAAATAAATAATTATGTATCTATCATTTAATCCGCAGTATTATCTTAAACAAGATTCTGGAAGAGTATTGATTCTTGCGTCTCAAGTTGGAAGGGAAAATCTCTCTCCGATTGGAGACAATTTTGAAACAATCGTTCATCCAATTTATGCTATGATTTTGTCTTTCTTTGATGGACGAGATGAAGAAACAATTTTGAACGATATAGAAACAACGCTCAAGATAAAACGAGAAAAAATCATCTCTCTAATACATACATTGATTGGTAATAGTAAGTATGTCAGAATTAAATGTAACGAAGGAATATCCGTATTTCCTCCATATACAATTATTAAAAAAAACGAATATTTGTATAACAAGAGGTTTGGATGGTTACAATTTGGGTATGAGAATGTTGATTTAAAAATAAAACGTCATCTAACTCCTACATCCATTACTTTGATGGTAAATAATATTTGCTATACGAATTGCTACTATTGCTATGCAGATAAGAGGCGCAAGGTTACATGTTCTATTCCTTTGGATAGAATCGTAGAACTTATTCATGAAGCAAAACAATTGAATGTTAGAACTTTTGACGTAATCGGTGGTGAGTTCTTTTTATTTAAGAACTGGGATAAAGTCTTGTCGGAATTACATAAATGCGGCTATCATCCTTACCTTTCAACTAAGTTGCCATTAAACGAACCTGTGGTGAAAAAATTGGCAAAAATGCAGATCCAAGACATCCAAGTTTCACTTGATTCATTAATAGCCGAACATCTTACTCGCTCCCTTGACGTTAAGATTGATTATATTCAAAAAATCAAGGAAACGATAACTCTTCTTGATAAGTATAATATTTCAATATATATTCACACTGTTCTCTCAAAAGAGACAGAAAGTATTGAGGATATACAATCAATATATGAGTTTATTAAAGATGTTAAAAATATTGCAGAATGGAAGATAGACAAGGCTGGGAAATCTCTATATGCCAATACTGACTATAGCAAAATAGAAGTTAATACCACTGCTGTTGATAAAATAGCAACGTATATTGGTACTATAGAAGATCATGCACCTTTTCCAATACGTGCTCCACGTCCAATGACTGCAAATCAATTAATAGCATCAAAGTCAACATTTAATTTCTTCGACCGTGGTTTTTGTAGTGGGAATTATTCCTCAATGTTTATTTTGCCAGACGGAAATGTGACCATGTGCGAGGAACTTTATTGGATCAAACGATTTCATATTGGAAATGTTCTCAATAATTCAATACAAGAAATATGGAACTCGGAATCAGCCTTCTCTTTGTATCATTTAAAACAAGAATCTGTTCCATCAGACTCTCTTTGTAGTTCTTGTTCTGATTTTGTGAAATGCCGTTCATTAAAACAAGTTTGCTATAAAGAAGTTATAAAACACTATGGTGTTTCTAAATGGTATTACCCAGATATAAATTGTCCTTATACAAAAAAACAGGAATTATGAGAATCATTCAAAGTTATTGGTCAAAACCTTTTAACATGTGTAAAACAAATGAGAATGCACGGGGGGGATGGTGCAATCCTACGTTTTTTTATATGAGTTGGGCACTTAGTTGCATTACTTTACGAAGATCCTATAGAAATGTTGAACTATATACGGATCAAGTAGGAGCAGATTTGCTTATAAATAAATTAGAGTTGCCTTATACTAAAGTTCATGTCGTATTAGATAAAATAAATAAATACGATAGCATGTTATGGGCTATAGGAAAATTGTATACATATGGTCTTCAAGAAAGTCCCTTTCTTCATGTTGATGGTGATGTTTATATATGGAATTGCTTTCCAAAGAGAGTCATAGAGGGACACCTAATTGCTCAACACTTAGAAGATGCATATCCTTATAATGTAATAGTAATTGAACAAACTCTTTCAAAACTTAAATATTTACCAATTGCTATAGAACAAGTACAAAACAGAAGTAAAGAAATAAATGCAGGAATTTTAGGTGGAGACGATTTGGATTTCTTTCACTTATATACACAAGAAGCATTCAATTTTGTTGACAATAATTTGTCGTGTGTACCAGAATTGAAATACCCTGGTATGTTTAATACGATATTTGAACAATTTCTATTTTCATGTATGAGCGAATATTACGGAAAAAACATCACATATGGTTTTGATAATGTTGATGCTAGGTTTAAAAGATTTGGGGAGTTTGAACTTGTCCCGAATAATTACTATATTCACGCTTTGGCATTTTACAAAAAGATGTTCTGTATTGGAGAAGCAATTGCATATCATTTATATAAACTGTCCCCGAGGCATTATGAACTTATTATTGACAAACTTAAGAAAAAAGAAATATGATAGATGTAATTCAACCATTTGGGAAATTAGAGTATATTATCAACTTATATCAAAGAGATTCCAAACAATTATGTCATGACATGAATGTTCCGGAAGAAGATTTACTGGCTGTTATTCAGGAATGTTTCAATATTGAATTATTCAAGGAAAAGTTTAAACAGGAAATACTAAATCAACATTCTCTTTCACAACTCTCAGATTTTGAAAAGAGCAATGCATTAAAAGTATTGAATTCATTTGAACTTGACGCCATTAATTTTGAGGATGTAAGAATCAGAATAAATCCATATGCAAAGTTTTTGAATTCTTCTTTTATTTTCGGAATTTGTGATGGGGAAAAACTCAATGGAACCAAACATATTGGTTGTTATTGTTTTATCCCTAAGATGATTGCAACTAACCAACTCAGAATTGATGAGTACCCAATATATGGGCCTTTGAACTTCCTTGTTACTGTTAAAGAATATGGAAGACCGTTCACAATCTCACAGTTGATGGTAAAATCAAAAAATACAAATTTTGAATTATTGATTAGAAGAATAAAGAAAATGCTTTTATGTCAATTACTTTTAATTGAATAATATAATAGAGAAGGAGATTCGTGATGTTCCATTTTGTTAAACAACATGATGCGATGCAATGTGGTGTTGCATGTTTAGCGATGATATGTTTATATTATAATAGAAGGTATTCATTGGATGTGCTTTCTAGTATATGTCATACAACAACAGAAGGTGTGTCACTATTAGGAATAGCAGAAGCAGCACATATAATAGGTTTTTCTTCATCCGCAAAACGTATTACAATTAAACAATTAGTAAAACTATCACTTCCATGTATTCTTCATTGGAATCAAAATCATTATGTTGTTCTTTACAAAGTACGAAGAGAAAAATATTTCTATATTGCTGATCCGGGAAAAGGTCTAATTAAATATAATGCTACGGAATTTGCGAATCATTGGTTAAGTACCATTTCCAAAAATGAAGAAAGGGGAATTGCCTTATTTCTACAACCTACACAAGAATTCGGACAATATCAAAACGAGGACGAGAAGAGAAGAAAGAGTACATACCGTTTCCTTTTACAATACTTAGATAAGTATAGGAATTCTTTCTTTCAAATTATATTAGGTTTGCTAGTAGGCTGTATTCTCCAACTTGTTCTACCTTTTCTTACTCAATCTATCGTTGATGTCGGTATAAAAACTCAAGATATTGGATTCATCTGGCTAATCCTTATTGGGCAACTTATGTTGATCTTCAGCCGGACGGCAGTCGATTTCATCCGTCGTTGGCTTCTTTTGCATATCTCCATGCGAATTAATATTTCTTTGGTCAGTGATTTTTTTATCAAGTTACTACAACTCCCCATGTCGTTTTTCGATACGAAACTGATGGGAGATCTCATGCAGAGAATGGGTGATCATAATCGAGTACAGGATTTCCTGACATCTAAGGCTCTTAACGTATTCTTCTCCGCCCTGAGTTTTATTGTATTTGGCATCGTTCTTTTCTTATATAATAATTTTATATTTATTGTATTCCTGCTATGTAGTATATTGTATGGCGGTTGGATTATGGTTTTCTTAAGACGAAGGAAAATACTCGACTATGAGTTATTTGAGAAACAGGCAGAAAACAATAATAAAACCTACCAGTTTATCACTACTATGCAGGAAATAAAGCTTCAAGATTGTGAACAGCGCCGACGCTGGGAATGGGAGGACGTGCAGGCTGATATGTTTAAGGTACAGATGAAAAGTCTCAAACTCCAGCAGACACAGGAGGCCGGAAGCATCTTCATCAATGAGATTAAGAACATCATCATTACTGTATTGTCCGCCACTGCTGTTATTCATGGTGATATGACACTCGGTATGATGCTGGCAGTACAATATATCATTGGACAGTTAAACAGTCCTGTTGAGCAACTGATGGCTTTCATTTATGCATTGCAGGATGTAAAAATCAGTCTGGAACGTATTAATGAAATACACACAACTGGTAATGAAGAAGATAGCAACAGGACAATAACAACTCATAAAGATAAATCCGGAGGCCTTTCGTTTAGTAAAGCTTGTTTTAAATATGATTTCCATAGCCCTAAATACACACTGGAAGATATTAATATCCATATTCCAGAAGGGAAAGTAACCGCAATTGTTGGTGCCTCTGGCAGTGGAAAGACTACTCTTGTAAAGCTTATGTTGGGCTACTATCTATTAAATGATGGGGATTTGTTTATTTGTGGCAATAACATTAGGAACATCAATCTCAAATGGTGGCGTCGCCAGTGTGGTGTCGTTATGCAGGATGGTGTAATATTTTCTGAGTCTATTGCCAGGAATATTGCTGTTGATGATGGAGAGATAGATGTTGAACGATTAGGGAAAGCTGCTGAGATTGCATGTATCAAGGACTATATTATGAGTCTACCGCTAAAATTTAACACAAAGATAGGACGTGATGGCGTAGGACTTAGTCAAGGTCAGAAGCAACGCATCTTGATAGCACGTGCCGTGTACAAAAATCCTGATTATATTTTTCTTGATGAAGCAACGAATGCCCTTGATGCCAAAAATGAACGTGCCATCGTTGAGAATTTGGACAAGTTTTATAAAGGTAAGACCGTTGTAGTAGTAGCTCATCGTCTGAGTACGGTGAAGAATGCTGATCAGATTATTGTCATTGACAAGGGAAAAGTGATTGAAATAGGTAACCATAAATCACTTGTTGTTAAGCAAGGAGCATACTTTAACCTTGTAAAGAATCAGCTAGAATTAGGATTTTAACAAAAATCTCCTCTTGAATTTAGATAGTTTGTCATTGTCAATAATAGATAATAAATAATCTGTATGATTAGTCAGTTTTTTAGGTTTCAAATTATTAGTTATAACTTTTCGTTACCCATTAGGGTAATTATTTATGCTGAGAATGAAAAATTACCCATTAGGGTAGTGAATGTTTTAGAAACTATTGCAACCTTTGCAGCGAAAAGTTCGTCAAACGAGTAAAAATGTCAAACGTAATAAATATCGTAAGGATTATGAAAAGAATTGTATTAGTTTCAATGATGTGCCTCGTGGCAATTGCCTCGACAGCACAGAGCATCAGCGGACGGGTGATTGACGAGCAGTCCCAGCCGATGCCATTTGCCAATGTCGTGCTCGTCAACCGTGCCGACTCCGCTTTCATCGCGGGAGCCATTACCAAGGACGACGGAACTTTCAGCATCAGCACCGACAAACAGGACGGTTTGCTGAAAGTGACGAGCGTGGGATATACGACAAAGTTTCTCGACGCACGGCAGGGCAGCGTGGGCGACATCCAGATGCAGCCCGACACGCAGACATTGGGTGAGGTCGTGGTGAAAGGCTCACGTCCTCTGGTGAAAATGAAGGATGACGCACTCGTGACCACCGTCGAAGGCAGTTATCTTTCCAAGACAGGAACAGCGGGCGACGTTCTGGGCAAGATTCCCGGCGTTATCAGCAACCACGGTGGCGTGGAGGTGCTGGGCCGTGGCACTCCGCTCATCTACATCAACGGACGACAGATGCGCAACCAAAGCGAACTCGACCAACTGAGCAGCGACCAAATCAAGGACGTGGAGGTGGTGATGACTCCTGGTGCCAAATACGACGCCACCGTCAAGGCCGTCATCCGCATCAAGACCATCCGTCCCGTCGGCGAGGGTTTCAGTTTCAACAGCCGCACGGTGGCGGGCGTGAACCACTACGTCTATGGTCTGGAGGAACTGAACCTGAATTACCGCACGGGCGGACTTGACATCTTCGGTATGGCCGAATACGAGAACCGCCGCAGCCGTCAGACCAACGACAGCCGACAGGACACCTACCTGCAGAGCCACTATCAGCAGAACAGTCTGATGCACTACTACAACAAGAACCAAATGTTGGCCGGGAAACTCGGATTCAACTACATGCTCAACGACAAACATTCCATCGGCATGACCTACACTGTGACCTCACGCCCCAACAGTCAGACGAGCGACTACTTTACGACCATGCTCATAGGCCAGCAGACCGACGACCAGATTACAGGAAATGGCAAGGTGGACGGCGATGACATCCAGCACATCATCAGCGGCTACTACGCCGGGCAGACGGGCAAATGGTCGCTCGATGCCAACGCCGACGTGCTGTGGCAGAAGCAGAACTCCGACAACCTGACCTTTGAGGATGCCACGCAGGGCGACGACCGCACCGTGACCACCCGCAACGACGTGAAGAACCGCCTCTATGCCGCCAAGTTCGTGGCTGGCCATCCGC
>ERZ842401.3183-NODE-3183-length-20762-cov-4.455595_pt1 | contig 20762 bp, 20 predicted proteins | sample MGYA00521270_ERZ842401 | MGnify/ENA primary metagenome ERZ842401 (study PRJEB31892, sample SAMEA3878208) | bioreactor metagenome | biome: Moose rumen | place: Sweden | collected 2011-10 | study: EMG produced TPA metagenomics assembly of the PRJEB12797 data set... | reverse complement strand
TGTATTGGTGTGCCTACAGTAGTAAGCAGCTTGCCTACAATCATTTTACACTAAGTGCAGCTTTTTTCAGGCTGAGCTGCGGCAGATCTGCCGGCTGACAAAAAAGACCTGCCAAAGCGGCAGGTCTTAAGTATCTTTTTAATTATTCATACAGAGGATACTTCTTGCAGATCTCTGTCACCTTTGCCCTTACAGTATCGGCATTAGCTTCAAAGTCTGATGCTGTCAGGTAGATGCACTCTGCTATTACCTCCATATCCTCCTCAACAAGACCTCTTGTTGTAACGGCAGGTGTGCCTATTCTTACGCCGCTGGTAACAAAGGGGCTCTGGGGGTCGTTGGGTATAGCGTTTTTGTTGACTGTGATGTATACCTCGTCAAGGTCGTTCTGCAGCTTTTTGCCTGTGATGTTGAAGGGCTGGAGATCAACCAGCATAAGGTGGTTATCAGTGCCGCCCGATACAAGTGCAAAGCCCCTGTCAACAAGACCCTTTGCAAGTGCCTGCGCATTCTTCACGATCTGCTCGCCGTAAGCCTTGAACTCGGGCTTTAAAGCCTCGCCGAAGCAAACAGCCTTGCCTGCGATAACGTGCATAAGAGGACCGCCCTGTGTGCCGGGGAAGATAGCGCTGTTGAACTTCTTTGCCAGTGCCTCGTCGTTAGTAAGTATAAGTCCGCCTCTGGGACCTCTCAGGGTCTTGTGAGTTGTGGTGGTGGTAACATCAGCAAAAGGCACAGGCGATGGGTGCTGACCTGCTGCTACCAGACCTGCGATGTGCGCCATATCTACCATAAAATAAGCGTCTACCGACTTAGCTATCTGAGAGATACGCTCAAAATCAATTACCCTTGGGTAAGCGGAAGCGCCTGCTACGATGAGCTTAGGCTTTACCTCCTGCGCCTGCTTCTCCATAGCGTCATAGTCGATAAAACCGTTATCATCAACGCCGTAGGGGACAAAGTTGAAATACTTGCCCGAAATATTTACAGGAGAACCGTGGGTGAGGTGTCCGCCGTTGTCAAGGCTCATACCCATAACGGTATCGCCGGGCTTTAACAGTGCAAAATAAACAGCAGTGTTAGCCTGTGCGCCAGAGTGGGGCTGAACATTTGCAAACTTAGCGCCGAACAGCTTGCAGGCTCTGTCAATAGCGATCTGCTCTACGATATCAACGTCCTCACAGCCGCCGTAATATCTCTTTCCGGGGTAGCCCTCGGCATACTTGTTTGTGAGCACCGAGCCCATAGCTGCCATAACAGCAGGCGAAACGATATTTTCGCTGGCGATAAGCTCCAGATTTCTTCTCTGTCTGGCAAGCTCCTTCTGCATAGCCTCGCCGACTTCCTTATCAACATTTTCAACAAAACCGATAGTATCAAGCATCTTCATTTTAAAATTCTCCTATCAAACATGATTTGCCGCAAAAAAACAGCTTATAATCATTATACAATATTTTCATCAAAATAGCAATAGGTTTTTACAATTTTTTTTATTTCCCCCACCTGCGCTGCTAGTCGCTAGTGGTCAGAGAACTAGTGGCTAGAAAATCGTTTTAACCGATTATGTGGTAAAACGTACAAATCGAAGGTGTAGAAAATCTACACATCGTTCCAGCGGAGCGAAATTAAATATAATCAAAATGCAGTACAGCGCACAAAGTCATCATTTTACAGGGTTGGCGCAGCCATCAAAGTGCGAGCCGCCACAAAAGCGCCCCCAGCTTTTAGAGGTAAGATGTAAGAAGTAAGAGGTAAGAATAACGCTTTACAAGATCATGCTATAAAATGCACAACAACTCGTTTACAAGGTTTGCGCAGCGTCACAAAATACTAGCAGCCACGTAAGCTCCCCCTCCCCTCCGGGGAGGACTCGAGTATTTGCCCACTCCACCAAGGTGCGGAAGGTGGGGGAGATATAAACTTGACAAAATTCATTTATCATGGTATACTATTATAAAATGAAGCGAAAGGAGCGGCTTAAATGTCAGTATCAAAAGTCATGTGCAGCATAAAAGTCATGTCAGGCTATATCGGACATACCGCTTTTTCGGATCAATGATAATGGCTTTTTGCTGTTTGTCTTAGTTTGAGATCTCGGTGCGTCCGCAGCGGTCGGGCGCATTTTTTGTTGGAGGTATTATTATGCTGAAATTCAGATTTGTTGATATGAAAGCTGAGGAGCTCGATAATATAAGCTCGCTGCTGGGACTTGATGACAAGCCGAAGGAGCTGGAAGCCTTCAGGAATGAAGTACAGCGCTGCAACCGTTTTGTTTTCGCCCTGAGAGCTGATGAGGGCTTTATTGGCGAGGTATCACTTGATATGAACACAGGCGACGAGCTCACCGTTCAGCCGCTTAAAAGGCTTTACATATCATCTGTCAATGCAGTCAGCGGTGAGCTTTATAAGGACTATATGGATATACTCATTGAATACTCGGTGAACAAGGCTGTTGATATCGGCTGCGAGGAGATGACTGTGGCTGTTGATAAGTCGGAGACAAGGAAGCTCGCTATCCTCAAAAGGCACGCTTTTACCCAGGTGCTTTCTGAAAACGGCAGCGAGGTAAGACTGCTTAGAAATATCAAAGAGGTCTCTCACTGCTGCGGCAGCTGATACAGCGAGGTGATATAATGGAAAAACTAAATCTTATCGGCGCACAGCCCTTTGCCACAAAGCGGTGCAGTTTAAGACAGTTTAAAAACGGTGATGAGGAGTATATCTTCAAAAACTGGGCGAGCTCAGAAAAGGTGGCGAGATATGTTACGTGGTATGCCCACAAAAGCATTGATGACAGCAGAGATTTTTGTCGGTACACGGTGGAAAAGTCCAAAAATTTGGATAACTTTGACTGGATGATCGAGCTCAATGACCTTGGCGAGCCTATCGGCAGCATAGGCGTAGTTTCGGCAGATACCGAAAAGCGTGAGGCTGAGCTTGGCTGGGTGATCGGCGAAAAATGGTGGAACAAGGGCATTATGACCGAGTGTGCCGAGGCTGTTATCGCATATCTCATATTCGTGGTGGGGTTTGATAAGCTGACGGCTTCGCATATTACCGAAAATGCCGCGTCAGGCAGAGTTATGGAAAAATGCGGTATGACCAGACAGCTTGCCAGGACCAGGCACCTTGATATCAAAAACATTGATGTTGAGACAGCAGAATATACCATAACCAAAGCGGAATGGTATGCTAAGAATATAAAACTAAAATAAAGGTGGGACAGATCATGCCTATCAAAATACCAAACGACCTTCCTGCGTTTAACACGCTGGAGAAGGAAAGAATATTTGTTATACCCAACGACAGGGCGCAGCACCAGGATATAAGGGCGCTGAAAATTGCTATTTTAAACCTTATGCCCGATAAGATCAGCACCGAAACTCAGCTTTTAAGGCTGCTGAGCAATACTCCCCTGCACGTTGATATCGACCTTGTGCAAATGGGCAGCCATACATCAAAAAACACCTCTCAGGAGCATATGCTGGCTTTTTACCAGACCTTTTCTGAGGTAAGGCAGAACCGCTATGACGGTCTTATAATCACAGGTGCACCCATAGAGCAGCTGGAATTTGAGGACGTTGACTACTGGGACGAGCTGTGCGAGGTGATGGAGTGGAGCAAGACGAATGTGTTTTCCTCAATACATATCTGCTGGGGAGCTCAGGCTGCGCTGCACTATCACTACGGTGTGCCGAAATATCCCTTGAAGGCCAAGATGTTCGGCAACTTCAAGCACCACATAAATGTGCCTGAGAGCCTTATTTTAAAGGGCTTCGGCGATGTTTTCCACTGCCCTCACTCACGTCATACCGAGGTAAGGCACGAGGATATCGAAAGGATAGGTGCGCTTTCGATACTGGCTGAGTCTGACGAGGCAGGGGTCCAGCTGGTAAGCGACAGCTCTGAGAGAATGTTTTTCCAGTTCGGGCACTGGGAGTATGACAGGGAGACGCTGGCTAAGGAGTATTACAGGGACAAGAACAAGGGGCTCGACATTGCGCTGCCCTACAACTATTTTCCTGATAACGACCCTGAAAAAAAGCCCATTTTCAACTGGAGCTGCTCGGCTAATCTGCTGTATTCAAACTGGCTTAATTACTGCGTTTACCAGAGAACTCCATACGACCTTGGGGAGCTTGAGCCCCTTGTGATAAAGCCATGAGGAACGGCAGGCACATTGCGGAATTTTACGGCGTAGGCGCAGTGCTCACCTTTGCAGGGGGCTATATGGACGCTTACACCTATGTGTGCAGAGACAAGGTGTTTGCAAATGCACAGACAGGCAACATGGTGCTTATGGGCATAAAGCTGATAAACGGCGACCTGACGGGTGCAGGGCATTATCTTATACCTATACTTTCATTTGTGCTGGGCGTGCTTATCGTCGAGCGGATAAAAGCGCAGTTCAACGAGCACCCCAGGGTACACTGGCACCAGCTGATACTGCTGATAGAAATGATAATGCTGCCTGCGGTGGCGTTTATACCGTCATCACTCAACAACCTGGCAAACATACTTATCTCGCTGATAAGCGCCATGCAGTATGAGGGCTTCAGGCGGCTCAACGGCAGCATTTATGCCACCACCATGTGTACGGGAAACCTGCGCAGCGGCACTGAGCTGCTGTTTAAATTCTTTTCCACCAGAGACAGGGAGATACTCAGCAAATCCATGCAGTTTTACGGCATAATACTTATTTTTATTGCAGGAGCTGCGGCAGGCGCTGTGCTGACAAAAATGATAGGCATAAGGTCAATTTTGCTGACTTTAGTAGGGCTGCTGGCAGCACTTATCATTCTTAAAACCGATGATGACAAGCTAAAGCAGGGCTGAGTGGGATTTGAAATAAAACGTAATACAAAAAATCGGCGGAGCATAACACTCCGCCGATAATTTTTACTTTATAGCCGTTTTAGTTTTAGCCGCCCTGATTATCACCATTGAATCCTTTGAATCCAGCTTACTATCGCCGTTTACATCGGCGCGCTTAAACTGCAGGTCGTCCTTTGGTGATGACTTTTTCTTTGCGTAGCTTATTGACAGCATAGCGTCCTTGGTATCGACCTTGCCGTCGTTGTTGATGTCGCCTTTGATTATTTCGGGCTCGGGTTCGGCTGACTTATTTACCTTGTAGGTCACGTTCTTTTCGCCCTTGAACATTCCCATGCCGACTATCGTCACTGTGTATTCGCCCTCGTTGGTCGCCGAGTAATCGCCTGCTAGGTAGTAATCCTCGCCGAAGATAAGGGGTTCGCCGTTAAGGGTGACTACGGGTTCTACAAACTGCTCTGCGCCTGTGTAGGTCAGGTCGTCAAGCTTAACATTTGCCTTTGAGATATCTGCTCTGGTCATGGGGACTGCTACCCAGGTCGCTGCTTTTGGAGTACCTTTAAGACCGTATTCAAAATCAATGCTGCCGCTTTCATCGCTGACCGCCTGATGAATATACACCAGGTTTTCATTGCTAAGTCCTGCGCCGGTGTCGGCAAGGGCATAAAGGTTGTAGGCCTCATTGGGGATAAGCCCCGAGAACAGCGGTGTGTCGGCGTTTATGATCTGGGTGGCAGTGGTTAGTGTTGTTGAGGGGATAGTTATTTTCGTGGGGGTATATTTTGTTTCTGTTGTGCCGTTGCCAAGCCGACCATACCCATTAGATCCCCAAGTATAAAGATCACCATTTTCGGTTATGCATGCGCTGTGATTATAACCTAAACTAACTGATTTAACGTTACTCATTATTTTCGTGGGGTTATATTTATCTTCTGTTGTGCCGTCGCCAAGCTGACCATAGTAATTATATCCCCAAGTATAAAGATCACCATTTTCGGTTATGCAGGCACTGTTAGCATCACCAAGCGACAGTCTGTTTGATTCAACTTCAAAGGTCGTAGGGTCATCAACCACATTTCCGCTCTTGTTTTTAGTCAAATCAACAGGTCCAATTATAGTCTTTTGAGTATTAAATGAGCTAAGCTCCTTATCAAGCTCCTCCTGCGTATAAAGCGGCACACTGAACTCAACGGTATCCTCGGTCACTGTGAACACAAAATCCCTGCTCACATAGCCGTCACAGCTTAGCTTTAGCGTGTTCTCCCTTGCAGGCAGCATTATTTTTATACCGTCTTTTGTTGAAGTGTAGGTCTTTCCGCCGTACTCGGCTTTTACATTCGGCAGTATCTTTCTTACATAACCTTTTAAGGTTATCCTCTGTGAATATTCGGGGTAAGTCATTGGCTTTATTGTCGTCATATAAAGCTTGTAAGGACAATGACCCAAGCCCCACTCGTTGTGATCGGCTGAGTAATAAAAATCGCAGATCTTATATTCAAGCTTAACTATATTTATGCTTAGCTTAAGCCAATCCTGAGAAAACAGCTCGGTCTCAAATGATAGATTGAGCGTTGCCTTAGCAGTGCCTGCATAGCAATCAGAGCATGGGTGTTTTACATATATATCTGAGATAGATATTTTTTGTGCGTCCTGCTTGACGCTAAGCTCAATCGCAGCTGTAGCATCAAAGCCAACATTCCACACTTTTTTATGAAGTATATTTAATCTGGGTTTAAGTGCAAAGCCAAGGCTTACGCTGCCTTTTAACGGAGCATCAATTTCAAGCTTTGGCGTTTTTGAAAGATCTTCGTCAACTCCCCAGCCTACCTTTTTCCCTACTGTGAAATCACTGGTAAGCGAAAGACTTCCCGATACCTCAACAGTCAGCAGAATTGAAGGTGTGATATCAAGATATATACCCGGTACAGGAGAAATTCCAAAAGAGCCAAGCGGTATCTCAAGAATACCCTTTATTTTAGCCTCGACCTTTAATTCAAGCTTAACATTAAGCTTAACTTCAACATACTTTTTATCTTTATAAACATAAAGCTTTATTGTGCCGTTCAAATCAAGCTTGCCTGTGCCGGACAAAGAACCTTCTGCTCTGAATAACGAATCGTGATAACCGTTTCCATTATCCTTATCCGAGTTGTATTTCAACTCAAAAGGCTTTGCTCCGACCTCACTGAGCTTTATGTTATTATCACTTCCGATAATTATAGGCTCATCATCTGACGCATTGATATCACGCTGCACAGCATTGATCTCTCTGCTGTCTGAATTGGTATAGGTGATATAATCGGGCAGGTCGGTGGTATCTAATGCTGCATCGCTCATATCCGATTCGGAATCTATTTTGACAAACTCAAAAACGTCCTCCATATTAGCCTCGGCATCATCATTGACCGTCACCCTGTCACCGCTGACACTCACCGCAGTCACACTTACGATAGTCACATCATCGCCCTCAAATGCGAAAACATCGCCATTTTTCAGCGTCTTAACACGGTCGCTTGCCCCTGTGATAACGTATGTATTTTCGCCGTTTTGGGTGATCACACCGTCAGACGAATCCAGCAAGATCACGCCCTCACCGTAAACCGCAAAGTTTGTGGTCTTGTCCTCGTCCAGATTTAGCACTCTGTCCTCGTCAAAGTCATCGGTGGTCTTTGCGAGAAAATCCTGCATTTCCTTGGTGTACATGGGCGATTCATGCACCACCGACATGGGGCGCAGGGTGTGCTCGTCTACCAAAAATGCACGCAGGTAGAAATACTGCGGCATAGTTTCAGCATCGACCGTCAGCTCCGCCACCGTTTCATCGGCTGATACTTCGGTCATGCCCGTTGCGATAAGGCTTGTGCCCTCCTCGTCATAGACCGCCACCACCAGCGTGCAGTCCTCCAGCGTCTGGTACTCGGCAGTAGCCTTGTTGCCCTCCATCTCCACCGAGAACACGTTGTAGCCGGCAGTCTCGCTCTGCTCAGCCTGCTCGTCGTCGATAGCCGCCGCCAGCATTCTACCGAAAGAATTAGTTCCGCTGACCTCCACATCGTCATTGACGATCTGCGCCGAGCTATCAGCAGTTGGTGTCTGCGTCTCCTCAGCCGCCGCTGGCAGAACTGAAAGCATAGTCGCCGCCATGACTGCACCTGTCAGCCCCGAGATAATTCGTTTTAACAGCAATGTCATCACTCCTTGAAGATTTACTTGTGAATGGCTTGTTTAAAATACCTGATCATATTATAACATATTTTTTTCGGTTTGAAAAGTATTTTTGAAAAATTTATTATCATATATAAAAAAGCGGAAAGATCAAAGACCCTTCCGCTCTGTTTTATACCACTCTTGGGGAGCTCACAGCCCTTTTGATAACAGGCTCTGCTTCACCTCTTACACATTCGGGAGTAATGGTTATGCCCACGATAGAGTCGTCTGAGGGAGCGTCGAACATGAGCTTTGTCAGTATTTTTTCAACAACAGCTCTCAGACCTCTTGCGCCTGTTTTCTGCTCGATAGTCACCTTGGCTATCTCTCTCATGGCGTCCTCAGTTACCTCAAAGTCAATGCTGTCAAGCTTGAACAGCTTTGTATACTGCTTTATCAGCGAGTTTTTAGGCTCGGTCAGTATCCTGCACAAAGCGTCCTCGTCCAGCTCGTCAAGTACCGTTATAACAGGCAGCCTGCCCACCAGCTCAGGCACAATGCCGAACTTTACAAGGTCGTGGGGAAGCACCTTTTTCATAACGTCCCGCTCCTCCTTCTTGCTCTTGACGTCAGCGCCAAAGCCAAGGGTCGAGGAGTCTGTTCTCTTCTTGATGACCGCTTCAAGTCCCTCAAAAGCACCGCCGCAGATAAAGAGGATATTCTTGGTGTCTATCTGTATGAACTCCTGATGTGGGTGCTTTCTGCCGCCCTGGGGGGGTACGTTTGAGACTGTGCCCTCAACTATTTTCAGCAGAGCCTGCTGAACGCCCTCACCGCTTACGTCACGGGTTATGGAGGTATTCTCAGACTTTCTTGCGATCTTGTCTATCTCGTCGATATAGATTATACCGTGGGAAGCAGCCTCAACATCATAATCCGCCGCCTGGATAAGGCGAGTAAGCACGTTCTCAACGTCATCGCCCACATATCCAGCCTCAGTAAGAGTTGTAGCGTCTGCGATAGCAAAGGGGACATTGAGAAGCCTTGCCAGCGTCTGCGCCAGCAGGGTCTTGCCTGTACCCGTTGGACCTAAAAGCAGCACATTGCTCTTTTGCAGCTCAACATCGTTATCGTCATCAAGGGTCATTATCCTCTTATAGTGGTTATACACCGCCACCGAAAGTGCGATCTTAGCCTGCTCCTGACCGATAACATATTCATCGAGCACCGCCTTGATATCGGCAGGCTTTCTCAGAGAAATGCCGCCGCTGACGATGTTTTTCTGAACGCTGCTCCTGCTTCTCGCCCTGGGGGGCACCGAGCCCTGGTCGGCAAGAATGTCATAGCAGAAAAGCACGCATTCATCACAGATGTGGCTGTTGCCTGCTGTGAACATATTTCTTACCTTGTTTTCAGACTTTCCGCAGAATAAACATCTTTTGATCGTATCGTTTGCCATATAGCGTCACCGAACCTATCTGTTAGTAATTACCTTGTCTATCAGACCGTACTCCATAGCCTGCTGTGCGGTCATATAATTATCACGCTCTGTGTCCTGTGCGATCTGCTCAATGCTCTTGCCTGTGTTCTCGGCAAGTATCCTGTTGAGCTTTTCACGGGTAGCCACCATGTGATCGGAATGTATCTTTATATCAGTACACTGACCCGAGATACCGCCGCCTGCGATAAGGGGCTGGTGTATCATTATCTCACTGTTGGGCAGTGCAAATCTCTTGCCCTTAGCGCCGCTTGAAAGCAAAAACGAACCCATTGAAGCAGCCATGCCGATGCATATAGTATTAACATCGCACTTGATATACTGCATAGTATCATAAATAGCCATACCTGCGGTGATAACTCCACCCGGGCTGTTTATATAAAGGTCGATATCCTTTTCGGGATCCTGACCCTCAAGATAAAGCAGCTGTGCGATAACAACGCTTGCCACCGAGTCATTTATCTGGTCGCAGAGCATGATTATCCTGTCATTGAGCAGTCTTGAAAAAATATCATAGCTGCGCTCGCCTCTGCTTGTCTGTTCAACTACGTAAGGAACTAATGCCATATTGTTTTGCCTCCTTATTATAATATTATTCGCCTGCACAGCGTGCCGCACTTTATGTGCAGCTTCAAGCTATTCCCATGCAGGCGAAAATTATTTCAATTACTTGATAACAGCAGACTCCTTGATAAGATCAACTGCCTTGCCCACAGCGATATCTCTCTTGAGATCCTCCTCGCGAATATAGGTCTTGATCTGGTCAACGTCCATCTTGTATGTCTCTGAGAGCTTCTCGAACTCAGCAGCAGTCTCCTCCTCTGTAGCCTCGATGCCCTCCAGCTCAACTATCTTTTCAAGAGCAAGTCTCAGCTTTACCTGCTTTTCAGCCTGCTCAGCATAAGCCTTCTTTACGGTGTCGATAGTCTGACCTGTGTACTGCATATAAAGGTCAAGAGTGATGCCCTGGGGTGCGAGTCTCTGCTCCAGCTCAGCTACCATCTCATTTACTCTGTTATCGAACATTACCTGTGGTATCTCAGCCTTCATGTTATCAATGATCTTGTCAAAGAGGTCAGCCTCCACCTTGGCGTCAGCAGACTTTTCGTTCTGCTCCTCCAGCTGCTTCTTAGCGTCCTCCTTGAACTGCTCAACAGTGTCGAAATCTGTCGAGTCCATAACCATATCATCATCTATCTCAGGCAGCTCCTTCTTTGAGATGCTCTTCAGATTGATCTTGAATACGGCAGGAGCACCTGCAAGCTCCTTGACCTGATACTCCTCGGGGAAGGTAACGTTGATATCGAACTGCTCGCCCGAATTGTGACCAACTATCTGCTCCTCAAAGCCGGGAATGAACTGACCGCTGCCCAGTGTAAGGTCAAAGTCCTCAGCCTTGCCGCCCTCGAAAGGTACATCGTCCTTGAAGCCCTCGAAGTCGATAACAACATCGTCGCCCATCTCAGCAGCTCTGTCGTCGATAGTGATTATTCTCACATTTTTCTCTCTGAGCTGATCTACCTTCTTCTGGATATCCTCATCAGTTACAGCATTGACAACTTTTTCTACCTCTATACCCTTATACTCGGTGATCTCCACCTCAGGCTTAGTGGTGCATATTGCCTTGAGCTTTATGCCGTTTTCCTTGCTGATATCTGTTACCTCGACCTCGGGCTGAGTTACCAGCTCAAGACCCGACTCATCAACAGCGCCGTTGACCTCGGGTGCGTAAAGCAAATTTACAGCGTCCTCAAAGAACACGTTCTCACCATACTGCTTCTCGATAAGCTTACGGGGAGCCTTGCCCTTGCGGAAACCGGGGATAGAGATGTTCTTTCTTGCCTTGAGGTAAGCCTTCTGCAAAGCAGCCTCAAAATCCTCGGCAGATATCTCGATCTCCAGCTCATACTTATTTGTTCCGACATTATTTGTAGCTTTTAAACTCATTTTAAAATTCCTCCATTAAAAAATGTATCTTAATAATTATAGCACACTTTCACGCTTATTTCCAGTATTTTTTTATAAATTGTCACTTTGCACAATTTTAGTAATATCCATTGGGTCAAATTGCAAAAAATCACTTGATATAAGGTGATATTCTATCCCCTCAAAGCTGCCGTTTACAGCAAATTTATGGGCGCCGCCGTGAAGATGTCCGTAAAACACCTGTTTAACATCATACCTGCCCAGCATTTCAAGCATAGGAATATTTCTGCTGGCGCCGTAAACAGGGGGATAGTGCAAAAAAGCCACAGGCTTCAGCCCCTCGTCCAGCGCCGACTTTACCGACAGCTCAAACCGCAGCGCTTCTCTGGCTATCACCTTAGCGTCCGCAGGCTCGCTGTTATCGTTCACCCAGCCGCGTGTGGCACATATGCCTATATCTCCAAAGGCAAAATGGTCGTTCTGTATTATCTTTATGGTATCAAAGCCGTTATCGCTGAGAAACCTGTTCATTTTAGCCTTGGTGCTCCACCAATAATCGTGGTTGCCCTTTGATATGACCTTGGTGCCGTTGAGCCTGTTAATAAACTCAAAATCGGGTCTTGCCTGTTCAAAGTCCATAGCCCATGAGATATCTCCCGGTATCACTACAACGTCTTCGGTGCTTACCTTTTTCTGCCAGTTTTCTTCTATCCTGCTCACATGGTCCTTCCAGCCGTGAAAAATATCCATAGGCTTATCTACCCCGAAGGATAAGTGCAGATCGGCAATAGCAAAAAGCTTCAAGCTTTTCCTCCTTTCAAGGAAAAAATTCCCTGCTATATTTCACTGACCTTTGCAGACAATAATAATGCATCAAAGCAGCGCAGGCTGCGAAAGGAGTGTTATCTATGGAAAAGGATAAGATAAACGGTATCAACTGTGACGTTGAGAGCTGTGTTTACAACCACAACTCATGCGAATGCACCGCAGGCAGGATACAGGTGTGCAGCACCTGCTCAGAACCCGACTGCTGTGACGAGACGGTCTGCAAGACCTTCAAGGCAAGAGAAAGCTGATAACGCCGACCCTGATAAGGGGTCACAAGTAAGAGGTAAGAGCTGTTCTTACCTCTTTGCTTTTTACTTAACGTTTAAAGACCTGAACACGAAGTCCTTCATCTCGTCCTTGGCAATTACCTCTGTAAATCTTATATCCTTGTCTTTAAGCTCTGCCAGAGACTTAGGCACAGGCAGCTTTGATACCTTTGCAAGCTCGTCAACAAGACCGAACTCGTCGCAGTCTGCGTTATTTCCCACAGCGCTGAGCACCGAGCCTGAGAACTTATAGGGGCTTGCGGTGGAGGCTATCACCGTCTTGGTCTTGTCGCCCGTCGCTTTTACATAATCCTCATACACCGTAACTGCAACAGCTGTGTGAGTATCGCAGGTGTATGAATACTTATCAAAATACTCCTTGATAGTAGCCTTTGTTCTGTCATCATCGCAGTAGCCTGCGCAGAACTCCTCTTTAAGAGCAGCCTTTACATCGTCTGTTACCTCATATCTGCCGCTCTCGGCAAGTGCGGTGAACCACTCTCTTATCTGTGCGTCATTCTCGCCGCTGAGGTGATAAAGAAGTCTTTCAAGGTTAGATGATATGAGTATATCCATAGAAGGCGATATTGTGGCATGGAAATCTCTGTTTCTGTCATAAACACCCGTTGTGAGAAAATCAGTAAGAACGTTATTTGCGTTTGAAGCGCAGATAAGTTTGTTGACAGGCACGCCCATGTGCTTTGCATAATAGCCTGCCAGGATATTGCCGAAATTGCCCGTGGGAACAACAATGTTTATCTTCTCGCCCTCAGCTATCTCGCCGTCTTTTAGCAGCTGTGCGTAGCTTGATACGTAATAGATTATCTGGGGTGCAAGTCTGCCCCAGTTGATAGAGTTTGCTGAGGAGAACATCATGCCGTTCTCTGCCAGCTTTTCGCCTATCTCCTTATTGGTGAATATAGCCTTTACACCGTTCTGGGCGTCATCAAAGTTGCCTTTGATAGCGCATACGCCTACATTCTCGCCCTCCTGTGTGGTCATCTGCTTTTTCTGCATTTCAGAAACGCCGTTGTCGGGATAGAATACCAGTATCTCAGTACCCTCAACGTCCTTGAAGCCTTCAAGAGCAGCCTTGCCCGTATCGCCCGAAGTCGCAACAAGTATGACCACCTTCTTATCAAGGTCGATCTTCTTTGTGGCAGTTGTCAGCAGGTAAGGCAGTATCTGCAGCGCCATATCCTTGAATGCGCAGGTAGGACCGTGCCACAGCTCCAGCATATAGGTGCCGTCAAAGATATGCGCCAGCTCTGCGATATTATCGGTATCAAAATTCTTTGTGTTATAAGCTCCCTCAACGCAGTAGCGTATCTCGGCTTCGGTATAATCTGTAAGATACTTTGAGAAAACAAAGAAAGCTCTCTGAGCATAGGTCATCTCACCCAGCTTTTTAAGGTCCTCCATAGTTACAGAGGGTATCTCCGAGGGGACAAAAAGTCCGCCGTCCTCTGATATACCCTGTGCGATAGCCTGTGCCGATGTAACATTTACATCACTGTTTCTTGTGCTTCTGTAAAACATATACAACAACCCTTCTATATTTGATTGGGAGCACGAAAGCAAAGTCCGCCCTCCTGAATGATATACCTATTTTTTGCTGGCATCAAACGCAGCCACGTAATATTTTAAATGCCTGACCTTATTGTTATCAAGGGTGACCACAGCCACATCAAAGCGGCACCGGGGCAGTTCTTCAAGTTTATTAAGATAAGCCTCGGCAGTTTTTATTATCCTTCTGCGCTTACCCTCGGTGACAGCCTCCTCGCCCTGAGTCAGCCCGTCTGACTTTCTTGATTTTACCTCAACAAAGGCGAGGATATCGTTCTTTTCAGCAATAATATCTATCTCTCCGCCCCGTATGGTAAAGTTCCTTGACACCACCTCATAGCCGTGCCTTTTGAGAAACTCGCAAACAGCGTCCTCACCGATATTGCCGATACTACGGCTGCTCTGATCTTTTTGCATAATACTTTTTCAGAAAGCTCTGCCTGTGTATCTCACTGGCGCCGTATTTATCAAGCATCTCATAGTGCAGCTTAGTGCCGTAGCCCTTGTGCTTTTCAAACTGATACTGCGGATATTTCTCCGCCATTTCAAGCATATACCTGTCCCTTGCCACCTTAGCAAGAATAGACGCAGCCGCCACAGCCTGCGATTTACCGTCGCCCTTTATGACAGCCTGTGCATCACAGTCGAGCTCAGGCACTTTATTGCCGTCTATCAGGCAGATATCTGGCTTAGTCTCCATAGACTCCACCGCCCTTTTCATGGCAAGCATGGCGCTGTTTAAAATATTTATCTCCTCTATCTCTTCCACCGTTGCCGTCTGTATTGAAAAATCCAGAGCCTTTTCGACTATCTCATCAAAAAGCTTTTCCCTCTTTTTTTCGGTCAGCTTTTTGCTGTCGTTTATGCCCTCGATAACGGTGTTTTTATCGAATATTACCGCCGCCGCAAAAACATCGCCTGCCAGCGGTCCCCTGCCTGCTTCATCACAGCCGCACACCACAGGATATTTTTCCCTGTAGCTGTCGTCAAACTCTTTAAGCGTCATAAAAGCTCAAACTCCTTGGTTCTTACTTCTTATCTCTGATAGGTTTTTCAAGCGTAAGTCTGCCGATCTTTCCGCCCCTGTATTCATCAAGCACAGTGCTGGCAGCCCTCTCGGTATTTATCTCGCCGCCGGATATAAGAAAACCTCTTTTTCTGCCTATGCGTTCAAGCAGCTCAAAGCCCGTAACACAGCCTGACATTTCGTCCATAGCCTCGGGCAGATCATCAAGAGATATGCCGTACCTGTCCACCAGCAGCCGGGGGTAATCCTCATTCAAAAACTCAAGCAAACGGCAGGCAAGATACTCGGTATCGAGTATAACGTCCTTGACAGCCCCCGTGAAAGCCAGATGCTCGCCCACCAGCTTATCATCAAACTTGGGCCACAGCACCCCAGGCATATCCAGCAGCTCAAAGCCTTCATCAAGGCTCACCCACTGCTTGCCCCTTGTAACGCCCGGTCTGTCCTCCACCTTTGCCATTTTAGAGCCTGCCAGCCTGTTTATAAACGAGGACTTGCCCACATTGGGTATGCCTACTATCATTATCCTTATGGGTCTGCCTGTCATGCCCCTGCTGTTCCATTTTTCAATATCACCAGCCAGCAGCTCTTTCAGCAAGCCGTAAAACTTATTAACATTCCTGCCGCTGCGGCAGTCGGTGGCAAGCGCCGTAAGCCCCTGTTTTTTGTAATATTCAAGCCACATCGAGGTCACATCGGGGTCAGCCGAGTCAGCCTTGTTGAGCAGCACCAGCCTCGGCTTGGAGCCGCATATTTTCTTTATCTCAGGATTACGGCTCGAATAAGGTATCCTTGCATCGGTGATCTCAACGACCGCATCAACAAGCTTCAGATTAGCAGCCATTATCCTGCGGGTCTTAGCCATATGCCCCGGGAACCACTGCACCTTTGCAGCTTCACTCATTTTTCACCGCTCCTTTCAGTAAAATATATCATTGCGCTTTCTTACCTACAACGTCTTAAAGCCCTCTGCGCAGCTCGCCCTAACGGGCATTAGATCGCCGTCAGGCGATATCTTAATTATGAATTATGAATTATAAATTATGAATTAATAAAGCTTTCCTCCCCTGACCCTCTCGGACCAGAACCTGTAAAAAGCCTTGCCTATGATGTCCTCCTCATTCACAAAGCCGAAAGACCTGCTGTCGGCAGAAACATTTCTGTTATCGCCCATAACAAACACGCAGTTTTCGGGCACGTCATATTCGTAAATGCCCCTTTGAGTATTATAAAAGCTGTCTGCGGCATTGCCTGTGGCTATCATAGCTTCTTTTATGTACGGCTCGTCAAGCAGCTTGCCGTCAACAGTGACTGTGCCGCTGTCATAATCAATTTCAAGGTGCTGACCCTCGGTGGCGATAATACGCTTGATTATTATTTCGTCCAGCGCCTTGCTGTCTACCACCACGATATCCTGCTGCCTGGGAGTATACATAAGGTGAGTCACCAGCAGCTTGTCGTTTTCAAACAAGGTATTCTCCATCGAAGTGCCGTTGACCGTGGCTATCCTTACAAGAAAAGTAAAACAGAATATCACCACGAACACCGAAAGCACCAGCGTTTCTGCCCATTCAAGGGCAGCGTCTGCGACCTCCCACAGCTTTGAGCTTTTTTTACTGCGCTTTTTCATAACTTAATCGACTTTGCCGAAGTTATCCATAGGATAAAGCCTGAAAACAGCCTTGCCCAGCACGTCATCTTCATCAATAAAGCCTATCTCACGGCTGTCTCTGGAGTTATTTCTGTTATCGCCCATAACAAACACCTTATCCTTGGGCACCTCATACTGATAAACTCCGTCGCTCACCCTGTAGCTGATATCAAAATAGCCCTTTTCCAGCATAAACTCGTTTTTCTTGTGCTCGTCCTTGATCTTCTCGCCGTTTACGGTAACAGAGTTATCGTTATAATTTACCACCACAGTGTCGCCCTCGGTGCCGATAACACGCTTGATGATCGTTTTCTGCAAAACATCGCTGTTGATTATAACTATATCCCCGTCCTTGGGGGTGTAGTTAAGGTGTGTTAGCACAAGTCTGTCCTTATCCACCAACGTATCGTTCATAGATGCGCCGTCAACCAGCACCACTCTCAGAAAGAATGTGAACACGAATATGACCACGAACATGGCAAACACAAATGACTCAGCCCATTCAAGCAGCTCGTTCTTGATATCCACAGGGGGCTTTTCCTTTATATCCTCAGGCTCAGCCTCCTTGGCGGCTTCTATGGCCTGCTCGCTCACCTCGCCGAACTTCTTATCCTTGTTCTCCTCTTCGCTGACTTCTATATTTTCTTTATTCTCATTATCCATAACACAAGCCTCGATTTCTGCAAAAACTCATATACAGTTATTATAGCAAATTTATCACAAAATTACAAGAGCTTTTTTAAAAAAGTCTGAATTTATACTTATTTTATTAATATTGCAAAAAAGAGCCGGCAAATGCCGACTCTTTCAGGGAAATTACTTGATAGCTTCCTTGACCTTAGCAGCCTTACCAACTCTGTCACGGAGATAGTACAGCTTAGCCCTGCGGACTTTACCGTGTCTTACTACCTCAACCTTGGCAACAGCAGGTGAATGAACAGGGAATACTCTCTCAATTCCGCAGCCATGTGCTACTCTTCTTACAGTGAAGGTCTCGCTGATACCGCCGTGCTTCTTGGCGATAACTGTGCCCTCAAATACCTGTATCCTTGACTTGTCACCCTCGGTGATCTTTACGTGTACCCTTACTGTGTCACCAACGTTGACAACAGGTGCCTCGGCTTTCAGGCTTGACTGTGCGATCTGCTTTAAAGCGTCCACTTAAAATTCCTCCTTATTTTTTCAGACGTTCATACGCTGCTAAAATGCTGCCAGAGGACCGTCCGCTTTAATGTCTGCCCCGATGGGCGCGGCATTAACTCTCGTCGGCGAAGACCGACGGTAATTCAAATGCTTAAATATTATACCATATTTTGTTTCACATTGCAACAATTTATTATGTAAAATTTTCTCCGTCAGCTATAAGTATTTTTGTGCGTTCTATACAAAGCTCGTCACAGTTGAGCTCATACATTTTTAAAAATGTCTCTATCACCACATTGGCATTAAGATTAAAGCTGCCCCCTGCCGGCAGAACTGCCGTCAGCCGCAGATGTCCACCGTCTGCTTCAAGCTCTCTCACATCAATAGAGGGTCTTATATCCACAAGGTTCACCGTCTTTTTCTTGGTGCGTTTTTCTATCTCTATCCTGTCCTTTGCGAGAAAGTCCTCAAAAAACCTTTTGCACTCCTCCGCCGTCTTATCTGCCGAAAGCCTGATCTTATACTCTGCATGGGTTATCTCCGTATGGCTGTGAACAGGCAGACCGCAGGATACTATCCTCATGCCCTCGGGCATCTGGGCATCAAGACTTTTCAGGGTCTCCTCAAAGGGGGTGTCCTCCAGCAGCGCAAAATCCATTACCTCCACCCTGCTCTCAAAGCCCAGGGGCAGCGTTAAGGGGAACATTATATAGATATGGGGATTGAACCCCTGAGTATACCATACGGGCAGCCTTGCACGCTTTATCGCTCTCTGCATAGCTCTCATAAGGTCAAGGTGAGAAATATATTTCGCCCTGCCGCATTTTTCGTAAACTATTCGCCTGTCATATCTATCGGGGCGCAGGTTGACATTTTTAGGTTCAAGCCTTTTTTGTGCCACAGTAAACACCTCCGCATTCGGCTTTAACGCCGCAGCCCGAGCAGCCCTCCTTACAGTTTCGGGTAGTCTGCGCCATATGTGCCTTTTTATTCTCCCTGACCAAAAACTCATGAGACACCATATAATCAAGGTGCGACCAGGGCGATACCTCGTCATAGCTGCGCCGTCTGTTTATGTAAAAGCCTATGTCTATATCATTTTCCGCAAAGGCTTCCAGCCATTTGTCATACTGAAAATGCTCGTCCCAGCTGTCCATATAGCAGCCCTTTTTCCATGCAGAATACACCGCCTTGCAGAGCCTGCGGTCTCCCCTAGCCAGCACCGCTTCAAGGATAGACGTGTTCTGAAAATGCATACTCAGCTTTATCTTTCTGCTTTTTATTGACGAGCGAAGCAGCTCCTGCTTGCGCATTATCTCGTCGGCAGTCGCCTGGGGCTCAAACTCAAAGGGAGTAAAGGGCTTTGGCACAAAGGTGGCAGTAGATACCGCTATCTGCACCGAGCGTCCCCTTTTCTCCTTGGGAGTTTCATAGTAAAGGTCGAGTATCTTCTGCGCCAGCTCAGCTATGCCCACGATATCCTCGTCCCGCTCGTCGGGCTGACCCAGCATGAAATAGAGCTTCACCTGAGTGTAACCCCACTCAAAAGCCATTTTGCAGGTACTAAGTATCTCCTCCTCGGTGATATTTTTGTTTATAACGTTTCTCAGCCGCTGGGTACCTGCCTCTGGGGCGAAGGTCAGGCCGCTTTTTCTCACCGCCTGTATGCGTTCAAGCAGCTCCTCATTAAAGCTGTCAAGTCTCAGCGAGGGCAGCGAGAGGTTGATGTTTTCATCATCGGTATAATCCGAAAGGCTCTGCAAAAGCTCGTTTATCTTAGTGTGGTCGCTGGTGGAAAGGGAGGACAGCGAGACCTCCTCATAACCCGTTTGCTCGCAAAGCGACTTTGTCTCGCTCTTGATAGTGTCGATATTCTTCTCACGAAACGGTCGGTAGATAAACCCTGCCTGACAAAAGCGGCAGCCCCTTATGCACCCTCTCAGCACCTCCACCACCGAGCGGTCGTGAACTATCTCGCTGAACGGCACCACAAAGCTGTCGGGGTAGTACACCTTGTCAAAATCAGCGATTATCCTCTTTGTTACCCTGGGCTTTGCTTCGGGCACATTGGGGGTTATGCTTTTTACGGTGCCGTCCTCATTATACAAAACATCGTAGAACTGCGGCACATAAACGCCCTCTATCTTAGCGGCTTCTCTTAAAAATTCCTCCTTAGTGGGAGAGTGGGGCTTCATCTTCTCATAAAGCCTTAAAAGCTCAAGATTGACCTCCTCGCCCTCCCCCAGAATGAACAGGTCGAAAAAGTCAGCCAGCGGTTCGGGGTTGCAAACGCAGGGACCGCCCCCCACGACTATAGGTGTCAGCCCCTTTCTCTCACTCGCCAGCACAGGCAGCCCTGCAAGGTCAAGCATTTGCAAAACGTTGTTGTAGGACAGCTCATACTGCAAGGTAAAACCTATAAAATCGAAGTCCCTTATGGGGTCAAGGCTTTCAAGTCCGTAAAGGGGTATGTTGTTTTCACGCATAAGAGTCTCAAAGTCCTTTTCGGGCATAAAGACCCTCTCGCACCACCAATTGGGCACCTGGTTTTTAAGACCGTAAAGTATCTTCATACCCAGGTGCGACATACCCACATCATAGGTATCGGGGAAGCAGAAGGCAAAGCGCACATCTACCTTGTCCCTGTCCTTTACCACGCTGCCTATCTCGCCGCCTATATACCGTGCAGGCTTCATAACCCTCAGCAGTATTTTTTCAAGTTTGTTCTTTATCTCTTCCATAGCTTTGCTCCGTTCGCTTATAAAAGATCGTTTTCAAAATTTGTTATCATCATTATACCAGATTATGTTTTATATTACAAGTCCTCACCGGACGGGGTAATTCCCCCCCCTGTGCCTCTAGAAGCAAGAGACTAGA
>ERZ842401.3182-NODE-3182-length-20765-cov-4.560116_pt1 | contig 20765 bp, 19 predicted proteins | sample MGYA00521270_ERZ842401 | MGnify/ENA primary metagenome ERZ842401 (study PRJEB31892, sample SAMEA3878208) | bioreactor metagenome | biome: Moose rumen | place: Sweden | collected 2011-10 | study: EMG produced TPA metagenomics assembly of the PRJEB12797 data set... | reverse complement strand
ACCAGACCATTGAGCTGAAGCCCTCGCTGGTTCTTGACCATAGCAAGAGCTTCCTTCACGGTTACAGGAATGTCGTAGTCATCAAGAAGATGACCTTCCCCAATGACAAGGTCGTTGTCATCGAGCTTTCAGAGAAACAGATCAGTGGCCGTACGGTCAGCATCTCCATCGACTATGAGGACGTGCTGAGTGCCGACGCTTTTGATAAGGTTTTATTGCAGGAGGAATAAGCCATGAGAAAGAAGTTTTTTCTTTTCGCTATAATGATGGCCTGCACCGTCTCTTCGGCCTTTGCCCAGATGAGCAGTAATGTCAATCATCTGAACTTTGCCGTCGGTGCGCTCTATGAGCGTGGCCTCGATGCCACCTTATCCTATGAGCACGAGACCCGCTACCACCATGCTTGGGAGTATTTCCTCAACGGCTATATCAAGTGGGCAGATGATCCTGACGCCGGACATGTTACCAGGCAGAGTTTCTGGCACAACTACTTCACCTACAACATCGGTATTGCTTATAAGCCCTGTGTCGTACGCGGGCGTAACCATCATGGCAATCTCAGAATCGGTATCAGTGGTGGTAGCGATACGGAGAAGATTATCGGTGCTGCACACTTAGGTTACGAGCATACCTATGCCTTGCGAAATGGATTTCAGGTCTTCTGGCAGATAAAGGAAGATGTGGTGCTTCGCGGTGAAGACCTGTTCAGGACCGGCGTGGCTCTCGGTGTCAAGCTGCCATTGTAATACAGCCATACATCAATACGAGAATATGTCAATCAAGAAATCAAAGAATATGAGATTAGCTAAATACAAACATATAGGAATATTGGCAGCAGCCGTGATGGTGGTCGTTCACGGGATGACATCCTGCGATGACCATGAAGCCATCGACACCAATATCTACGTGGGAAATGTCCTTTGCTCCGATGGTCATGTTGCTTCCTACGAGGAATGCCAGATGCAGGGCAAGGAACCTGTGGCTGTTGTCTTTTACACCTCCAAGGAGGCAACCGATGTTGGCGAAGGCCTTGCCGTCGGACTGAGAGAGCTACCTCTGGTGGCTTTCTCTGATACCCTTGGTGTCAATCAGGGAACATCCACCGACACGGACAGCAAGTGCGGCAATTCCAACACCTTTGCCTTGTACTCTAACAACAAGGCTGAATCACCCTTGGCACAAGAGGTCTTTGCCATCTGGAGATATGGCCAGAGTGCCTATATTCCCAGTGTGGCAGAGATGCGTCTGCTCTATGCTTCCCTTGATATCGTCAATCCGATGATTGTCCGTTGCGGCGGTGAGCCTGTCAGCAGACAGGATAAAGGATGCTGGTATTGGACGAGTTCGGAAGTCGAAGGACAGGCCAGCGCGAAGGCTTGGCTTTACTCGCTTGGAACGGGAGCAATGCAGGAAACGCCAAAAACGGAGAATCATCCTGCACGCTGCATCATCACATTGAGACGATAACCATTAAAGTATTAAGGATATGGGATGGACTAATTTCATTAAGGCAGTCGGCAAAGGTACTGTCAGACTTACGGAAGGAACCGGAAAATCCGTTGGCGCTGTCGCCAAAGGAGTCGGTGAAGGTATGGGAGCCACAGCCAAGGGACTCGGAGGCTGGAAAGGTGTTGTCGGCACAGGAGCCGTCATCGGTGCTGTCCGTTCTCAGGATGGTCTCACTGGTGTTGCCAGTGATGTGCTGTTCGGTCAGGGCGGTGCCGATAAGGTCAAGGAGCATGGAGTGGCTGGTGAAGTCGTGGATCTTGCCATCGGCGAGAGAGGCAAACAGGCAGTCAGTGCTGCAACGGATATGGCCAGCCAGCATATTTCAGAAATGCAGCAGCAGATGACTCCTATCACGTCCTATGGCGATGCCATGCAGCAGCCGATGTATGCCAGTCAGGACGGTTTCGGCAGTTTTATGGCCAACCCGCTCACCACGGGCGGCAACTTCCTCAGTAATCTGATGAACGGCAATGTCAGTGCCATGTCTATGGCAGCCATGATTGCCAGCAGCTTCCTCATTTTCGGTCGCTTCGGTCTCTTTACCAAGGCTCTTGGTGCATTGCTCGGCCTCCATACCATCGGAAGGAACAGCCAGCCGGTCTATGCCCAGAGGATGTCTGTTTATTCGCAGGCTCCAGTGTCGCAGACTCCCATACAGCCAGAACCAGAAATTGTAGAACGTAGCAGAGGATTCGGAAGATGAAAAAGAAATATACAAAGGAAATGTTCTTGCAGTCAGCCACAGGCTACTGCATGCCTTATTCAGCAGATGAGTGTGAGCCGGTACCCACGTTGGGCTATGGCGAACAGGTACATCCACAGACAAAGGAGAAGTTCTTCCATCACGGGATGGACTTGACGGCAAACGGTGCAACCCTCCTTGCGGTGGCATCTGGTACGGTCACGGGACTTGGCAGTGACCCCATCCATGAGGCCTATGTCAAGATACGTTATGGAAACTATGAAGTCGAATATGGTCATGTCAATGATATCTATGTCGGCTTCGGTATGGATGTGGTGGCAGGTCAGCCGGTTGCCAAGAGCGGAAACATCCTGCATATCGGTGTCCGCTTTGATGGTGAGGAGATTGATCCCGCCGATTTTCTGGCCATGCTGTACCAGAACTGTATGTCATCAGGAATGGTCGGTGACGGAAATTCCGGTATCGAGGTTCCGTCGGCGTATGCCAAGGACATGGATGAGATAATTAGTCTCATGACACGCTATCTGCCTCTCTATATGAACGAGCTTCGTAAGGGCGGCTATCGTCCTTCAGAAGAAACAGAGAAGACGCTCCAGAACGTGTTTGTTCAGAGTGCCAGAAAGAACTACTACTTCGAGACGCTACCTTCCGTGACGAACCCGTTGGGGCTGAGTGACCGTAGTGTTCCCCTTGCCAGTAAGGTTCAGGATCTCATTATTGGGGATTTCCTGAACTACCTTGCCGTCCGTCACTCTGTCTTTCTTTCCTCTTGGGATGAAAGTCAAAAAAAAAAGTTCCTTGAAGCAGCCACCGACGACATCCGCTACATAGACCCCTTGCAGAACCTGCGTATCATTGTCAGGAGCTTCGACGTTCCCCGTATTGCGAGCGTCTATCCAGACAATGCAGGTATCCGCTGGTGGACGAAGGCCTGGTTCAATAACAGAGAGAACGGCGAGGATGTCGTTGAGATTTCCCGTGAGATGGCCATCAAGTTCATACAGGGAGAGATTGGCAAGGATGCCTGGCTGGAACGCTATTATCCCAAGCAGATGAGCATTTACCACAATGCCATAGAGATGACAAGAAAGCAACTATTAGGATTATAACAACCATAAGCATGTCAAACAAGAAAGTACCGCAGGACATCATTGAGCTGGAACACTATTTCAACAAGTACTTTGATGCCCATATAGCTCCTCTGGCAGACAAGGCCGTGAAGGATGCCGATGCGGCATACCTGAAGGAGTACCAGCAGATGGTCAATGACAGCGGAGTTTTTAGCAGCCTGACTGTCTCTGGCCCGGGAGCTGCAGCCACGATGGCAAGGTCTCAGAGTCTCGACTCCTACCAGTATTACTGGAGCAATATCCAGAAGAGCTTCCAGAAGCGTTTTGAGTCATCATCGGATTTCAAGGCAGACTTCGGGCATCTTATTGATGCCTATCAGAAAGCCATGATTTCCAAGATGGGCAAAGAGCAGTATCTGGCAGAAAGCAGAAAGTACGGTCAGGATCTGGCCACCTGGTATGTGAACAACAGACTTTTGGAAAAGTCCCTGAACCGTATGGCTTCCCATGGTGCTCCAAAGGATTCCATCGAATACCTGTTCCAGAAAGGCTCACAGCTGTCTATTCTCGGTCTTACACAACCCAGCGACTGGGAAGGAATGAGAGCCTTGCAGGAACGGCAATATAACCCGTCGAAGACAGAAAAGATTGCCGCCTACGGTGTCGGCGGTCTGATTGACTTTGCCGTTATGCCTGTCGGCGGCATGAAAACAGCCATTATAGGAACTGCTGCAGGTGCAGGAGTGGATATCGTTTTCTCCTCTGGCAACAGCAAGCAGTCCGTTGATGCCATGATCAGCCGTTCTCTTTTTGGAAACAGCTGGTCATTGTCTGAAGCCCGTAAGAATCTCGTTGATGCCAAGGACAGCAATTACCTGACAACTCTCAATGCAGGAATGAAGAAGAAGGTGACACTTACGAATCCCTCACCAATCCTGAAGCAGTTGGCAGGGAACAGCTTCCCGCTAAAGGGCAACGTCCCATCCACAGAAGACAGGGACGATGACATTCCGATGATTGTAGCCCCAGGCATGGAGGATGCTTACAGACGAGACCTTGCAAGGCTGAAACAGGAAACACAGAAACCTGTCAAACCTCAGAAAAAGGTCGAGACGGCAGCTGCTCCTACCCCACAGCAGACGATTATCAATAATCAGCCATATGTCGGACAGCAAAGCTATCAGCAGAACTATCAGTATCAGCCACAGGCGGTAAACAATAATGGCTGGGGGAACATCTTTGACAGCGTAGGACTGACAGGCTTCAGTGATGTGTTCAAGAATCTCGGCTATGTCCTTGCCATGTTGCCGGATATGATGATCGGTATGTTTACAGGCAGGACAAAGTCCTTGTCCGTCCAGCAGAACCTGCTGCCCATTGCAGCTATTGTCATGGGAATGTTCGTTCGTAACCCGCTCCTGAAGATGCTGCTGATAGGTCTCGGTGGTGCTAATCTGCTTAACAAGGCCACCCATGAGATTCTGGGTGAGACACCATCTTCAAAGGAAGTCAGATACCGTCCGTATGCCGAGGAGCGGCTGGATGCCCGTATCAGTCATCCACAGCTGAACGGCAATCTGCTGGTAGCCACCATTGACGGCATTCCGTGTACAGTCACCCTTCAGGAAAGTGTCGTTGATGCCCATCGGAAAGGTGCGCTTCCACTGAATACCCTTGCCAACGCCGTACTTGCCAAGTATGACGAGCAGCGTATGGAGGTCGAACAGAACTACGAGCGCCAGATGGCAGAGAATGAGCATCGTGAAATCAGTCGTGGTATCAGATAATGAAAAAGGATAATACGAAGAAAGATTCATTTGTCAGTGTGGACTGGTCTGGCCGCATGGAGGTCTGGTCCTCTTCCGACTATCTGCCTGTCCGTGCCTTGGCACACCGTGTCAAGGATGGCGACAAGGAAGGTATTGGCAAGGCTGCAGGGATTATGGCGGGATTGGTCAAAGCCATCCCGGACTACGAGAATGGCGTGCTGGTACCGATGCCGGGAAGAAGTGGTGTTGCCCTTTATACCAAGACACTCGCTGAGGAGATTGCCACACAGACAGGTAACGAGGTCGCAGATATCTTGAAGGGAAATCCCCATCAGCCACTCTATGCCAAGAAGGTCGAGGACGGTATCAACAGCCTCCATCCCTTTGACTTTACTGTTACAGGCAATATTCCTGAAGGGAAGTTCCCCGTCCTTGTTGATAACGTCCTTGACACAGGTACGACGGCCATGTCTGCCTTTCGTGCTTTAGGTGACTCCACCAAGCTTGTTGTCCTTGGAAGTACTGTCAACTACAGGCTCTACAACTACCCTGTCAACATCAATATGGTGAATGACCGTACAGAAGACAAGAAGGACTTGGGACAGCTGAAAACAGAGTTGAAGACGGCAATAGACGATGTACTATTCATTGGCGGCACAGGGATATATGACCGTGGAGCGGTCAGAGACACCAGAATGTCACATGAGAAGACGCTTACGGGAGTCCTTTCAGAAAAGGTTCCTGTCAGCATCGGTGCGTATGTCGAGGGCATCGGCTATACCAAACAATCTCTTGGTCAGCCAAGGAAAGCTATGCTCAGAACCAGCGGTAATGGCATTCTGGTTGAGAACATGCAGAATGCAGAAGATGTCGATGCCGTTCTCAGTGCTGTCCGAAAGTCTTTCTATAACAGTCATGGTAATGTCCTTTCCACTTTTGGACGGCATCGGTTTATGGTCGGTGAATCCTTCCAGATGCATGATGAAAGCTATGAAGTCTTGGATGTCGGCAACTTCTCATCCCTCCTGAAGCCTTTCGGAGCGCAGGGAATCCGTGTCGCTGATTCGTCGGGAAAGAAGCATTCCATGCTGCTTGACTCACACTTCACCACAAGAATCTATGTCCAGCCGCACAGCCAGAGACTTCATGATGCCATGCTCAGAGTCTATGGCAAGGATGTTACAGGAGATATAAAAGATGCTTTGGAAAAGGTATTGGAAAAAGAAAAGTCAAATTCAAAATCAATCGATATGGAAAAAGAAAAGAATGAGGCAGAGCAGACTGCCAAGGAGAATCAGAAGAAAGCTGAAGCTGCAAAGCAGGAGGCAAAGAGACAGGAAGAAGAGAGAAAGAAGGCAGAGGAGCAGAAAGCCAAAGAGCAGAAAGCCAAGGAAGAGGCGAAGGAGGAACCGAAGTTCAAGGTCGCCGGGGCTGTTGCGCAGGCTCTTCTGCTAAGTGCTGTCCTTGAACAAGCAAAGGCAAACGGTGGTGTCTGGCTCAACAAGTCAGAGAAGAAAGCACCGGCTGTCTATGGTGAGACAACCCAGTTGTCACCTTACAATAACCTTTTGCTCAGTGCCCATTCAGAGTCTCATGATTTCAAGACCAGTCAGTACACATCCTTTGAGAAAGCCAAGAATCTGGGTATCTCCGTCAAGCAGGGCGAGGAAGGTGTGCCTATGAGCTGGACGAAATGGGATTCATACGTCAACAAGTACGACAAGACGGACATCAAAAGCCGTGAGGGGCTGATGGCCATTGACCCGGAGGAACGCTCGAACTACAGGGCTGTACGTCATAAGGAATACCGATACATGTTCAATGTTGAGCAGACTGTTCTCCCTGAAAAGGAAAAGGCAGAGTTCTCAAAGCTGGTTGATGTCTATGGTTCGCAACAGAAAGGAAAGATTATCAGTATGAACCAGGAATCACAGGAGAGCAAGGCTGCCGCCTCTTACAAGGACTTGAAGAAAAAGCATCCTGATGCCTTGCTGCTGTTCCGTAATGGCGACTCCTACCAGATGTTTAATGATGATGCCGAGAAAGGAGGAAGCAAGCTGGGGCTTTCCGTTACCCGCCCTGCCAACCTGAACGGTATTGATTTCCTCGCATCCTTCCCTCATCATGCCTTGGATGTCAACCTTCCCAAGCTTGTTCGTGCTGGCCTGCGTGTGGCCATTGTGGATCAGCCTTATGAGGACAATGTAAGGACTAGCAAGATATATCTGTCAGAGCAGGAGAAGGCTGCAGAGGAACAGATGAAGGGTATCGTGGCCCAACTGACAAAGAACCTCGTGCCTGTCAAGGCAGCATCGGCCACTGAACATACACATTATGATGCTGGTGATGACTCTATTCATCTGGCATCAACAGAGTCTTATGAAACATATACGGACTACGCCCACGATCTCGCAACTTCCATCGTTGCCGCTACCGGTAGCGAGAAACGTCTCGACAGAGCAGGACGCATCGGCCATGATGCAGACTATGCCGAGAAGCATGAGCAGCTGATTCAGGAGCTGTCAGCAGGTGCCATCCTGTCCGGTCTTGGATTAAAGGCCAAACTGTCTGATAAGAACATTGGCCATGTGGACTATTGGGTTCGTGAGCTGAAGGAAGACCCGAAGCTGATTGACCATGTGGAGCGCGACGTGACCAATGCCCTTGAAACGATTGACAAGCTGACAAGAGGTGAAACGGTGGACTTCAGCAAGATCCGTGGTGACAAGCCAAAGAATGTCGAAATGCCTAACAACTACAGTATTGCCAGGGAACTGGCCAAGTTGCCGAGTGCAGAGCGTAAGGAGTTTGTCGTGGTGACTGACAAAGAAGAGAAGACCGCTGCCGTTATCCTACCCGCCGGAGCATCTTTGGAAGTGAACAATGAGATTCCCGGAATGAACAAGAGCCGTATAGCAACAGCCTTGCAGAAGGAAGGCATCAATGGGGACAATATCACCTTCCATAATGCTGGCGGTGCTTTGGGATTGCGCCAGCCCAACTCCTTCTTTGAAGGTAAGGAAGTTATGGTGAACAGACTGAAGCAGTACAAGCTCATTCCCATGACGCGCCTCGATGTCTCTGCTTTAGTTGGTCAGAAAGCTGACATAGAGAAGGTGAACATCTTCCCTGACGAGGATAACAACTATGCCATTTTCGTAAAGGCCAGGAATGAAAAGGCGATGACAATGTATCCTGCCAAGGAAGATATCACCCTTTATTTCAATTCCCTGAAGGAACCAGCCGGTGACAAGGTGCGTAACGAGATCGGTCAGAAATACTATCAGCTTGCCAAGGAACATCCCGAATTGAAGAAAGACCTGCTGACAATCGACACGGGCGATATTGACTTGAAACGTATCGGCAAGGTCAGTCTCTTCAAGCCCAACAATTCTTCGCATCAGGTGATGATGTCGGCTACTATCGATGGTGAGAAGCAGCCTGCCCGTGAAGTATCAATTGGCGCATGGAACCGTTTCTGGCTGACTGATGACCAGGAAAAGTACAAGACGCAGTTAGCCACCAAGGTTTTTGCCAATGTGCTTGACAAGGAGCAGAAAGTCCAGAAAGAGGAAAAGGTGGAAGCTGGCGAGGAGGTCCAGCGTACCTCTGGGTTTCGCCGATAATAAGGACAGGAAGAGTTCCGATAAGCAGTTCATTGACGAACGCTTTAATGAACATATTGACAATCATTCAGCAATCAGTTAGACTATGAGCGATTATAAGACAGCCTTCTTCGAGAAATATGCAGCAGCTGCCATGGAAGAGCAGCGTCGCTACGGCATCCCAGCCAGCGTAACACTGGCACAGATGGCCGTGGAGAGCGGCTATGGTGAAAGCAGTCTTGCCAAGCAGGACAACAACTACTTCGGCATCAAGGCCAGCAAGGACTGGATAAACTCAGGAAAGCCCTGGAGCTATCACCATGATGACCATTATAATGACAAGTTCTGTACCTTTGGCAGTCCTTTGGAGAGTCTGGAGTACCATTCAAAGGTGCTGATGGCAGACCGCTACAAAGCCTGCCGACAGTATGCGCCGACAGACCATCTGCACTGGATTGAGGGCATCAAGAAAGGGGGCTATGCCACTGATCCCCGTTATGTGGCCACCATTGAAGGAGTCATCAGGAAATATGGACTGGAGAAGTATGACCAGATGGCTTTGGCAGGAGCGCCACAGCAGACAATACCTGCTACGGTAAGTCAAGGGCGATACAGTTTCCCGTTGGCCTGTGACCCGACAGACGGTTCTCTGACCGTCACTTCACCTTATGGCCACAGGCAGGCCCCCAAGGCTGGTGCTTCCACTAACCACATGGGACTTGACATCAGGGCGAACTATGTGCCTGTGCTGGCGACAGAAGACAACGGAGTTGTGCTTTCTGCCAAGAATGAGGGCAAAGGCGGCAATGTCATCCGTGTAGAGTATGCCAGGGCCGACGGTTCCAAATACCAGACAGCCTATATGCACCTGAGCGAGATGAACGTGAAGGAAGGTAACAGAGTATCTGCCGGACAGGCTATTGGCATATCTGGGAATACAGGCAACAGTACCGGGCCTCATTTGCATTTCTCTGTGAAGAAAGTCGGTACGGATGGCCATAGTGAACAGATTGATCCTTCGGTCTATCTGGCAGAGATAGCCGTCAGGGGTAATATAGGCTCTAAGGTGATGTATGGCGGCAATGATTTGCTGGCATCGCATAAGTCAGCTGTCAGCATCGAGGATGTGCCGCATCAGGATAATAGTAATATGATGCTGGCAGACCTTACACAATCCTATGACCCCAAGGACTGGCTGACATACCTGATGGGTGGTGAATCTATGCCGTCTATCAGCAACTCTGCTGACCCGATGGGAGCCTTAATCGGCTCAGTCTTCAGCGGACTTCTTCTGATGGTTTCCCAGCTGGATCAGGATCTGGCACAGGCAGAGCCAGTGAAGAAAACGGATGTCGTCTGTCGGGAGCGTGCAACACCGACAGCGGACTATAGCCAGGTCCTGCAGTCGTCATCAGCCTATTTCGAGGCAGGGATGCAGCAGGATCAGGAAAGAGAACAGACAGTAAGTATCAAATAAACAAATTTTTCAACCATAAAACATTTTTCGTTATGATCAGATGTAAAGTAACGTTGGCAGGCGTTGTAAATAAAGCTGCCTCTACACATGAGGGCAAGGATGGAAAGCCCTTCGTATCTTTCGGTGTGAACCTGCCTCTTGGCGACAAGAACGGCAATGTGCGTGAATACAATGTCGGTGTGACGGCAAACAGTGAGCTGGTGACAGCGGGGCTGGTCAGCATCGGCAAGCGTGTTCAGGTTATCGGAACGCTGTATTTCCGCAAGCATGAAGATGGTTTGTACATCAACCTTTATGCAGACTCCGTGACCATTGACACGAGCGAGATTGACAAGCTCGAAGGTGAGATGGAGTTTATGGGACGTACAGGCAACAAGGAAATCAAGCTGCTGAATGACAAGCGCGGCAAGAAGTTCCAGACATTCTCGGCCTATTCCAAGGAGAACAGCGGTGAGCAGGCATCCTTTATCTGGGTACATTTCCTGAACTTCGCCCCTGACAAGGCTACTTGGCTCAGACCAGCCACAAGCATTGTCGTGAAGGGAGAATTGGAAGTGAAGCTCTACAATCAGAATCTTGACCTTGGCTGCCGTGTGAAGGAGATCTCGGAGTGGCAGTATGAGGACAAGACACCGAAGAAAGAGGAAGAGGTTCAAGTGTTTTAGCATATGGGACAGACCAGAAAATACCATTGGACCGGCGAGGATGCCAAGAGTGCGGAAGACCGTGCTCTTGACACCTTTGCAGAGCTGATGATGGAACGTATCAAGGCTATTGACAAGGATTGGCAGAAGCCTTGGATTGAGAAAGGCAGCTTCATTATGCCCCGTAACCTGAGTGGCAGACCGTATAATGGCATCAACACCTTCCTGCTGCTGTTATACAGTGCCAAGCGTAAGTTCGATATGCCGGTGTTCGTGACCCATAACCAGATAGCTTACGACCTGAACAATAAGAGTAAGCTGAAAGAGGAAAAGACAGAGAAACCCGCCGTTGACCTGCAACCAAAAGATGGCGAGAATCCAGGCTTTGTCCATATCCTGAAAGGAGAAAAAGCCTTTCCTGTGTTCCTGTCGATTCCCATGATCAAGGAGAAGGACACCAACAAGCCGATTACGCTCAGTGAGTATAACGACATGACGAAGGAAGAGCAGGAACGCTATTATGTGCGGTCATATACTCACGTCTATAATGTGTATAACCTCCAGCAGACAAACCTGAAGGAAGCCCGTCCGGAACTGTATGCCAAGATTGAGGCTAAGTTCAAGGAACTCGATAAGCACGGCATCGTGCCTATGGAGGAAGGCCAGATGTTCAAGTTCGATCCCCTCGATAAGATGGTAGCCGAGAACAAATGGATTTGCCCAGTACGTTTCGAGGAGAATCAGGGAGCCTATTACAGCCCTTCCAAGAATGAGATTGTCTTCCCACCGAAGAAGAACTTCATCGATGGAGAGTCGTTCTACGGCAACCTTCTGCACGAAATGACGCACTCCACGGGTAGCAAGGAACTTTTTGGCCGTCTTGACAACAAGACAGGAGATAAGAAGTTCGATTATGCCAGAGAAGAGCTGGTAGCCGAAATGAGTGCTGCAGTAGTCGCCCATCAGTACGGCTTCGACAAGCATATCAAGGATGACAGTGCAGCATATCTGAAATCATGGCTGGGCAGCCTGAAAGAGGATCCTTCATTCCTGAAGACCACTCTTGATGATGTAAAGCGAGCTTCCGGCTTCATAGCCAACAGAATCGAAGAGATGCATCTTGACGTAAGGGAAGTACAGACAATCACAGTTGATGTCAATGATGATGGTATTCCTGACCTTGCCATTTCCGATGCCCTTGCAGACAAGAAACAGGGTGAGAACGAATCCCGAGAGCAGGAAGAGCCGATAGCGGCAAAGAGTACATTTGCCAGAGGTCGATAACCCACGACATGTTGCAGTAAAGACATCAGATAATCGTTTATAGACTATTTTCAAGTATAACAGTAAAACACAATCATTATGAAGAAATTGAAGAGATTCTTTCTGGGGCTGGTAGCAGTCCTGACGTTAAGCATGGCCGCTCCACAGACGGCTAACGCTCAAGTTCACCGAACCTTTTATGCAGTAGACCAAGACTTCTATATGCAATTTGCCTATGATGACGTGTCAGGTGTCTTTGCCATCAGGTTGATGGATTGGGATGGTGAATGCTATGGTGAATGGGTTGTAAACATTTGAATTAGTTCTATAATTATAGGCTCCATAAGGCGAGTGAAGAAAATGCGTTTTTCACAAGCCTTGTGGAGCTTTTTTGTTTGGAAACTAACGATGATAATTATAATTTTGCAACCAAAATAGTTTGAATATGGAGAGTTTATTGGTTGCAGCAATTATCATCGGTGTGATTAATCTATACCGATATTGGAAACAGAATCAGGATACTGAGGATGTCGTAGAAGTTCAGGAAGTAACACCCTCTGCAGATGAAGGGACACCATCTGCTACAAGAGACTTAGTCCTCTCTACATTGGACAAAATGAGGATTGAATACTCGGAGGAAGACGAATTGCGTATTCGTCTAACCTTTCAGGGAGAGACTTTCATGATTGATGCCCACAATGATTGCCTTTTCATCAATGTCTACGATCCATGGTGGTTCGATTTGCCTATGCATGGTGATATTGAAGATTTTGCCAGGATGCAAAAAGCTGTTAATCTGGCTAACTGCACAGGAACATGTACTGTCTTGTACACCTATAATGAAGAAGAAGGACTGATTGGGGTACATTCTAGAAAGAATATCATATTTGTTCCGCAAATAACAGAACTGGATAAGTATTTGGCAAGTGTCTTTGATGCTTTTTTCAAGACACAAAGGCTTGTCCTGGCTGAGATGGATAAGCTGAAGAATCAAGAAGTCGTTAATCAAAGGTAATATAAAAAGCTATTAGTATGAAACAGAAAGTGTATAATTTGATTATCCTCGATGAAAGTGGATCAATGCAAATGATTGCCAAACAAGCAGTCAGTGGATTAAATGAGACTCTTCAATCTATTGTCGCAGCCCAGAAAGAGCATGAAGACCAGGAACATTATGTTTCTTTTGTGACTTTTAATAGCACAAGAATACACACTGTAATGAACCGTCAGAAAGTTGATGTGGAGAAAGAACTAAAATGGGATGACTTCTCCCCTAATAGTTGTACCCCTCTCTATGATGCAATGGGGCAGTCCATTTGTGAACTTCGTAATAATGTCGGAAATGATGACGTCATCTTAGTGACCATTATTACAGATGGAATGGAGAATGCTTCAAAGGAATACGATGGTATGGCCATCAAGAGACTGGTCTCTGACTTAAAGGAAAAAGGTTGGGTATTTGTATATATTGGTACCAATCAGGATGTGGATGCCGTTGCGGACAGTATGGGTATAAGAAGCAGAAAAAGTTTTGTGTATTCTGACACTGGAGCTGCTGATATGCTTTGTGAAGAGAGAAGCAGAAGGATGAACTTCTATGGAAAGCTTGCCAGTCATGGAAAAGCGATGCTTTGTGAGGACTTTGACTTCTTTGAGGATAACAATAGCGAAAAGCAGGTAGATGAACAGACCAAAAAGGTAAAAGAAGCCGAAGAAAACAACGCTGGTGGTAAAGAATCCACAGGATTTTTAGGGAAAATAAAGAAGTTGATAAGCGCATAGTTAACATGCCATATTATGTATTGATAAAGAATGAGCCTATTGCCACTCAGATAAAGAACTTTCAGAATAAAAGAAGTGGCAAAGTTACGGAAGCCAGAAAGGACATTCTGCATCGTTTCGCGTGTCTTGACTGGAAAGACCAAAAGCGGATTCTCGATTTGTTCCTGGATTCCGGCAAGAGCGATCGTGAATGGGCATATACGAAACTGCTTCGGATTTGGGACGATTCTTTTACGGAAAAGATAAAGATGCTTTGGAATAAGTATCATGAAGATAAATGCTCATGGGTAATCATCAGGCATCTGCCTGAAGAGTATATTCTGGAAAAGATGATTGAACTTGATTATGGGCGTAATTATTTCTTTATCTGTATGAGATTATGTAAAAGAAAGAATTGGAAGATTGATAAGAGCCGATTAACAACATTGGATTATTTGTCTCTTTCTGACGAGATTGAAGCATCAATGAAAGATTCGGAAGCTCTTGAACTCCTTTTTATGTTAGTACATGATATGTGTGTAGGTGGACTTACGCGTGATGATGTCAGATATATTAGTCATGGTGCCATTTTTAGTGCGACAAGCTTCTCGAAAATCAATACTGCACTTAGCCATGTATATGGGCTTGGATGTCGACAAGCTGCATTGGAATTTGAGAAATGGAATGAGAATATACAAAAAAGGATCTTTGAAAGCATGGAGTATAAGGAGATTAATCAAACTCCAATGAATGACAGTACATATCAGTCTCAGGTATCTGGTCTTGGACTAGCCTATCTATACACTGCTCTTGATGATAAATATAAAAAGGCAGATGATCCCTCTCTAGAACAAATAAGGAATCCGTTCCCCTATTATACTATATTCTCTAAAGTTGAGAGTGAGGATTTGCCTTTCTGATGAAGTAAAACTTAAACTTTTAAAACATGAGTGATTTTGAGTACATATTGAATCAAGCCAAGAAGTCCCATTTTAATGGATGGGATGCAAAGGAATTAAGGAAGTGTGTTGACATGCTGCCTAGTCTCTCCCGCGAAGAGTTGTTTATGCTCTATAGAAGCAAATGGATTGATGATGGTAAAACTATCAAGGAAACTATCTTCAATATATTGTTTGCAGACAGACTTGGAAAGCGTGAAGAACGAATTAAGGGATTGGAAACTCCAGAACTAATCGAGGAATATAAGGATAAACACAGTGGTAATGTCTCTCTTATTCGCAGTGAAATGCAAGAACGCTATAAAGCAGGCAGAGATTGTGGAGCCATTGCGGATGCTTTTCACAACTCGAATAAGAGCGATCAGGAGTGGATTGCCAAGCAAGAAAAGAAAGGTGAAGATGAAAAGAAACCGTAATATGGATAATGACTATTGAAGAAGTAATTGACAGAGCCGTTCAAACAAACCAATCTGTTGAGATTGAGTATTGTACACGTAATGGCAAAGTGTTCTCATGCGAGATAAGTAAAATAATTTATTCTCCGTATTATGGGGGTACTTATATTCAAGCATTCTGTCCAGATTGGAGAGTTGAGCGTACTTTTAAGGTTAGTCGCATACTAAAAGTCAATGGTCATTCATTCTCACGGATTTTTTGGAATCAAATAGGTGATGACTTTAAAAAGATTTATTAGAGCGTAGTTTTTAGTTGGATATCGGCAAAATCTGGAATAATTTCCGTATATTTGCCACAAAATAAAAAACAGTGAGAAGAATATGGAAAAAGTAAAGATGTTAGGAGCCTTGGTCGGTGATATCGTCGGCTCTGTCTATGAGTTCTGTAATACGAAGTCAACGGATTTTGAATTGTTCTGTGGCGGGAGTAACTTTACTGATGATTCTGTAATGACGTTAGCAGTGGCTAAATGGCTTCTGGAAGATGAAGCGCATACCATACATTACCTAATTTATTGCATGCAAGAACTTGGTGACCACCACCCCAATGCAGGTTATGGTGGACGTTTTGCGGGCTGGCTCTGCGAGGATAATCCCCAGCCCTATAACAGTTGGGGTAATGGGGCTGGCATGAGAGTTAGTCCTGTCGGTCTTTATGCCAGGACACTTGATGAAGCTTTAGCTCTAGCTGCATTAACGGCTTCTGTAAGCCATAATCATCCTGAAGGAGTTAAAGGAGCCCAAGCTATAGCGACAAGTGTATTCCTTTGTAAGCAAGGGAAATCGAAGCAGGAGATCAAGGGCTATATAGAACAGACATTTGGCTACGACCTACATCGAACTATAGCAGATATTCGTCCAAGATACGGATTCGATGTCTCTTGTCAGGGCAGTACGCCTGAAGCTATCATTGCTTTTTTGGAGGGTAATTCGTTTGAAGAAGTGATTCGACTGGCCATTTCTCTCGGTGGCGATTCCGATACAATTGGGGCTATGGCTGGAGCTATTGCTGCTTGTATGTATCCCATTCCTGATGAGATGGCTCAACGATGCGATTCTATCTTGACTGATGATCTGAGGGAGATTAAGGATCGATTTGTCAATTTAATCAATGAACGAGAAAATGACAAATAGTTTTCTTGACATTAAGGATTCAATTAGCAAAAATCAAAAAGGAACTGAATGAGTATGGATACAAATTGGGATGCTTTACGTTTATTTAGTATTAACCGATGGCCAGAGGAGCTTGGGGGTACCCATGGTGTGGATCATTGGGACAGAGTCGCCAGATTTGGTCAGATGCTTCGTCACGAAGAGGCAGATATGGATGTCGTAATGGCATTTGCCTATCTTCATGATTCTGAGAGAGAGAATAATGCAGAAGACCCCGAACATGGCTTAAGAGCTTCAAAATTGATTGATTCCATCCGCTCCTCTGAACTAAAGGAACTGAATGATGAACAGATTGTAAAACTGAAACGTGCCTGTGAGCTGCATACTATAAAGCATAGTACAGGCGATCCAACAATCGATATTTGTTTTGATGCGGATAGAATGGACTTGCTTAGAGTAGGAATAATGCCATTACCTGAACGTATGGCCACAAAGCAAGGCGCTGAGATTGTCGGAAATCCTCAGTATAAAGAATTATATTACCAGTTTTGTGAAAATAACAATTATTCTGTCGTGGGACTTGAAAGAAAACAGGAAGTCAAAATGCAGGATAATATTCCTGAGTCTCCATATTCGAGCGCGGCCAAAGCTTTGGGGAATGCTTTGATTTCTGGTGACTTTGATGAATTTGAATCGTTGTTAAGCGAGGAAGTTGAAAATATCGTCTATTCAAAAGAAACTCACAAAGGAAAGAGCGCTACAACTGATTATTGGAGGGGATGGAGAAGTCGTTATGTTGAAACGAATAAGGCCAAAAGTTTCGAGGTCGTCTATAGCAATTACTATTCAAATGCGTGCCTTCTGATGGAAATGATGGTTGTAATGTTCTTAATAAAGGACAGCAAAATAACCAAAATACTTATGATGCAGCGGCATTTGAATCCTATGATTTGTCATCATGACGATATTCTTGATTTCACTTTTGACTTGAAAAGCCTTGAGCGTTGCCTATCTGATTTAAGAGAGTCGAATGAAATATTTGAACCTGTAATTAAGGAAAATAGAATGCCGTGTCTTACATGCGGTAAACCTTCTGAAGAACTAGAGTGGCATAGTTCCCTTATCCAAGCCGGTATTCATGGCTATTCTTCAATTGTATCAGTTTGTCCCCACTGCCATAAGGTTGTTGAATATTATCCGGAGATGCGCACACGATACATAGAGCCTGTTGATCCCAAAGAGGCTAAATATCCGATTCCACATCATCCCAAGAAGAAGGATTATAATCCAAAGCTGTATGGTATAAGGAACTTTGAAGGTGGAGAGCCGCTAAAGGGCACAAAATACATTGAGGATCTTAGTGGAGAAATGAGACAGGCAGCAGAAGAGTCCAACTGGTTCCTATTAAGTAATATGGGCAGGCAAGATTTTGAAAAAGTGAGAAAATGCTTCCTGACAGCCATAGATGATGGTATATATGAAGCAGCCAATAATCTTGGAGTTTTCGCCTATAACTTTGAGAGCAAAGCAGATGAAGGGAAAATGCTTCTAAGGAAGGCTGTTGATGGTGGATCTCATTATGCAATGCTGAACTTGTTCACCATCTTATGGACAGAAGAAAAGTATGAAGAAGTAGGCAATCTTCTTGAAGAAGTGTATGAGAATCCTTCACCGTCTTTGAAATGCCTCTGGAACAAAGCATTCTTCCATTTTATGGGTGAAGATTATGCTCATAATCCCTTTAAAAAGAAAAGTATAGGTACTGCCAAAATGATTCTGAATGCCATTTTGGACAAAGAAGGAAATTCTGCTTATGATGAAGAAAAGGACGTATTTAAAGCTGCAAAAGATTTCCTTGCATATATAGATGAAGGTAACATCTTTGCCTCTAAAGCAAAGGACTATCATTGGCGAATTAAGGTTAATCTTGACTCTTTGAAAAAGAAAGGCAATGATGCCGTATTCTATGACCTTGATGCTCTTTCATTAGAAGAAGGATACCACATGGGACTGAGGACAGCCGAACAGAGTGGTATGGGGGATGAATCAAACTTCTATGTGTATGACAAGAACAACCAAGAAGATAGAGACCTTTTAAAATACATTAATGTAGACGAAACCCCAATGGGTGCGTGGCAGATATATCTTTTAATGACATCTCCAACTCTGTTACCCACATTCTGGCATGGAGGCTATATTAAAAGAACGTTTATACTTAAAGGTGATGAGCTTTATGATGTCAAGGCTTTGAATAACTATGATCTGTCAGACCTTTTAACACAAAAGATGCTTTATCCTGAAGTAGTATTTGAAATGAATTCGGATATAAAAACAGCCCAGATTTATTGTTGTTATTGGAACGAGTGGGAAGGACTCGTTCGTGAGCATATTGAAATGCAATTACAGAACGGAAAGGTGACTTCTTATGAGGAGAAAGGTAGGTTTGTTATTTACAAGTATCATTGTGGCATATACTTTTAATGAAAGTGAATCAAATGGAGCATATTAGCAATATTATTGATGAAGTCATACAGCAGGAAATTACTCCAATCAAGTCTGGGATTAAGTTCCTTGATGAAACGTTAGGAGGCTATTATCCTGGGGAAATGACGACCATATGTGGAGATATAAACTCTGGGAAAACAGCAATTATCATCGCACAGATAAATCACTTGGCTGTTGACCAGCACATTCCTACTCTCCTTGTCTTGAACAACATGACTATTGAGAGTTATCTGTCTTGTATGGCGGCATATTATTGTAACATTGAAGCAGATAATATTCATACCGTTTTGAAATCAGAGCAGTATAAGGATAAAGTTAATGCATACTTAGAGTTACTTAAAGAAGCACCATTGTATGTTGTTAAAGCTCAATGGTACGAAAATAAACCCTTTTTTGACAAGTTAGAAGCATATATTGAAAAAAACGGGATCAAAATAGCCTTCTTTGATGAGATGTTGGTCTATTACAATCCATCAGGAGTAGAGTCTAACAATTTAATAAAAACAATAGCTCTAAGCCAAAACATTCCTATCGTTACAACCTGTTGCACATGGAGTGATAGAGAGGGAGTAGATGGAATCAAGCCGTTTCTACGCGACCTGTGCGAATATGGAGAAAGGCACGGAAATGATGTTGTTATAAGTATCACTAACTATGAACAATATCATATCTATCAAAATGAGCGAGGACAAGACTTACGTGGAATGAGGCTAATGGAGATATTAAAAGCTAAGGGGATAATAGATAAGAGAGAGCATTTGTTTTATTGGGACTATTTCTTATTTAGAGACTTTTCTGAAAGGCAAAAGGCCTCACTTGAAGCTATCAGAAATTCTTGTGATGGGAGAATAGATACTCTCATCAAAAAGCTTGATCTTACTATAGAGGAAACATAAAATACCGTATTGTGCAACCCTCAGACATTTTTCAATGAAAAAGAAACATATTATATGGGGATGCTCAGGCATTGGGTGCTTATCCATAATAATGGTGGTCCTATTCATCTGCTTTTACTTTTGGTATGTAGCCAAAGCTTTTGATGACTTAGGTAATCCTGATGTCAGGAGGACATATTTCGATAATCCAACAAAGATCGAAGAGGCTATAGGAATCAGGCTTCCTGATTTCACTATAAAGGACTATAAACCAGGAGAAGTTCACTTCACCGGTGATTTCGGAGACACCATGATTATAGAGTTCCATGAGAAAATCCCAGAATCTATATTCGAAAGGTTTGAGCAGGAAGCTAGTAAAATAGAGAAATCTAATGAGGAGGATTTCTACCGTGTAAATATAAATGTCGATAGTCTGGGGCTGCATTATAGTAATCCTCATTTGTTTAATCATGATGAGTTTATTGAGATTACTTTATGGAGAGACTCTTTAAATGGTGTAATTGTTTTCGGGAAGTGGTAGATTATTAACAGAGTAGAAATATTATTATGGCAGATTAAGGATCAACTAGATAAGGTCGTAGAGTGTATGACGAATTAGACATAAGTAGGAAAAAAATGATTGAAGAAGAATTAAAGCGAAAAGCCAACCCCGATAATTATTGTTCATTTAGCGAATGGGCTAAAGCGAACAAATGGCTGGTTATCTTATCGCCAATATACCTTGTTTTTGGAATAGTGGCTGCTGTTTTGTCTGTAATGGCAAAACTGGTCGGTATTACTTATAAAGAGATGAATATTTTTGTCTATTATTTCGCAATACCAATCACTTGGTGCAGGATGCTGGACTCTATATTTGGTACGATTATACATTATCCGTCATATACAGAAGAGGAAATCATATCATTAGGTTGTGTAAGGTATGTGGCAATACCTGTTTTTACGGTATTATGGTGTTTTTTCTGGGTATTTATTATCTACTATAATCGACGTGGATTCAGGGCTTGGTGCGAGAGGGCTTTTGATAATTCTGTCAAAT
>ERZ842401.3181-NODE-3181-length-20777-cov-11.574703_pt1 | contig 20777 bp, 16 predicted proteins | sample MGYA00521270_ERZ842401 | MGnify/ENA primary metagenome ERZ842401 (study PRJEB31892, sample SAMEA3878208) | bioreactor metagenome | biome: Moose rumen | place: Sweden | collected 2011-10 | study: EMG produced TPA metagenomics assembly of the PRJEB12797 data set... | reverse complement strand
TACATAACTAAGCAAGCTGCTTGATGTTTGCGGGTTTTAATTTCCGAAGTAATATTCTGGGATCCTAAGGTTGTAGAACCTTATCTGCAGCCTGTCCGAAAATAGACTTCCGTTATCTAATCTCATCATGGCTCGGTGATGAAACTTTCCATCATGAAAAGGATCATAGTCTGTAAGGAAAATCTGGTAGACGTTCCTTGCATATTTGTAAAACTCTCCTTCACGTATACTGCCAGAATAGAGCCTGCTTGCATAATAAAGGGAGCGCAGCCGCTGGTCATCCTTCTGTGATGTCAGCTGTAGTTCAATATCTGCACGCTGACCGCCATCGAACACGCAGTTTACATCCATTCTTGGCTTTTTTGTACCGATAAGGTCTGGTAGTAATTCCGCATTTGTAACGGTGGCTTCAGTGACAGTCCTTCCCGTCAGGTCTCCGAGTATGTTACGCAGACATGATTTCGATGCCTTTGTGTCCCTTGCAAGGAACAGTTTGAAGCCAACATCGCACTTTAGTGGAATATGCCTGTCCTGAGCCTTCAGCAATACAACTTCGTCCAGAATGTCCTTACTGAACAGTTTTTCTTCGCCGTCTCTTAAAAACGGATATTTCATGATTTTCATCAGAGAACCTCCTGCTATAGTAATTGCACCAGAAGTTACATTTTGGTATGGATTTTTGAAAAATTTTTTGAAAAGAATTCATTGACTGTTATGCTTTTGCAAAAGCTTTCACCTACTAGCACATACGCTGAAAATTCTATATAATCGTAGAAATTAGAATTTTTAGAAAGTCCTGTTAGAGGTTTGTATGAAAGGTATAGAGCTTGAAAAAGCGTATAATCCAAAAGATTTTGAAGATAGGATATATAATGCATGGACAGAAAAGGGCATGTTCAAGCCTGCATCCGACGAAACATCTCCATTGCATCAGAACTATTTAAAGAATAAAGAACACGGTAGTGTTGGAAAATATGTTGTTGTCATTCCTCCTCCAAATGTAACGGGTGTTTTGCACATGGGGCATGGACTGAACAATACCCTTCAGGATATTGTTGTTCGCTACCACCGCATGATAGGCGATGATACCTTGTGGTTGCCAGGAACAGACCATGCCGGCATTGCCACTCAAAATGTTGTGGAACGTGCCCTTAAAAAAGAAGGTACAAGCCGTCAGGCTCTTGGACGTGAAAAGTTTTTGGAGCGTACATGGGATGTCACTCATGACCATCACAATACCATTGTAAAGCAGCAGCGCAAGCTGGGCAACAGTGTTGACTGGAGCAGGGAACGCTTTACGTTTGATGAAGGCTTTTCAAAGTCTGTGCGCAACGTGTTTGTAACGCTGTATGAGCGAGGACTCATCTATAAAGGCCATTATTTGGTAAACTGGTGTCCGCGCTGCGGAACAGCACTTGCCGATGATGAAGTTGAGCATACTGACACAGATGGTGCAATGTATCATATTTACTATGAGTATGCAGATGGTCCTGCTCCAGACGGATCTACAAGGATAGAAATTGCAACCACACGTCCTGAAACGTTGTTGGGAGATACTGCCGTTGCCGTAAATCCCGAAGATGAACGTTATAAGGGAATAATAGGAAAAAAGCTGAAGCTTCCTTTGACAGACCGAACCATTCCGCTCATTGCCGATGCGTATGTTGACAAGGAATTTGGAACAGGTATGGTAAAGATTACACCTGCCCATGACCCAAATGACTGGGAAGTTGGCAAGCGTCATAATCTTGAGGCAATCAACCTGCTGAATCCGGACGGAACTCTGAATGACAATTGTCCTGAAAAATACCGTGGCATGAAGTGTGCCGAAGCAAGAAAACTTATAATAGAAGATTTAAAAGAGCTTGGGCTTTTCAAGGGCGAGGAAAAGATAAAGCATTCTGTTGGACACTGCTACCGTTGCAATACAGTGGTGGAACCGTATTTGAGTGATCAGTGGTTTGTAAAAATGCGTCCTTTGGCAGATAAGGCTTTAAAGGCATGGAAAGACGGTGATATCGTATTCTTTCCGAAAAAATGGGAAAATACCTATGCCCGTTGGATGGAAAATATCCGTGACTGGTGCATCAGCCGTCAGTTGTGGTGGGGTCACCGCATTCCTGTGTGGTACTGTCAGAGCTGTGGCGAAACGATTGTTTCCCGTGAAGATCCATCATGCTGTCCAAAGTGCAAGGCTGGCGTGGACAAGCTTGTGCAGGATCCAGATGTCATGGATACGTGGTTCAGTTCATGGCTGTGGCCATTCGGTACTTTGGGATGGCCTGAGCAGACGGCAGATCTTGCACAGTTCTATCCAACGACTGCATTGGTAACAGCCTATGACATCATCTTCTTCTGGGTAAGCCGCATGATTATGGCAGGCCTTGAGTTTACGGGAAAAGCTCCATTCCATGACATTTACATTCATGGACTTGTCCGCGACAAGCAGGGCAGAAAGATGTCCAAGTCTCTGGGCAATGGCATTGATCCGCTTGAAATTATTGATTTGTACGGAGCAGATGCCCTTAAGTTTACGCTCAGCTACATGTGTGCCCAAGGGCAGGATATCCTTATAGATAAAGACAGCTTTAAGATGGGAAGCCGCTTTTGCAACAAGATATGGAATGCAAGCCGATACATTTTGGGCAATCTTGAAGGAAGAACCCTTGTTCCTGTAAAGGATGGCGACCTTACTGAACTTGACCGCTGGATTTATTCTTGCCTTGACAATGCCGTGCGCAATGCCAAGTCGGCATTTGAAAATTACCGCTACAATGACGGTGCTTCTGCTCTGTATGAATATTTCTGGAATGATTTCTGCGACTGGTATGTAGAAGCAACCAAGCTTTCGTTCCGTAATGGTGATGAGCATGAAAAAGACCGTGCCGTTTCTGTTCTTTTAAATGTAATGGAAGAAAGTCTTCGTCTTCTGCACCCGTATGTACCGTTTGTCACGGAAGAAATCTATTCAAAGTTGCCTTTGCTAGAAATTGTTGGCAACAGGGTTAAAGCCGATGATCAAACGCTTCTGTCAAACAGCCGGTATATGGGGATGCTTGTTGATGCTCCATATCCGACACCGAATGACAGCCGTGTAAATGACTCTGTAACGGCACGCTTTGGTGTTCTTAAGGAATTGATTCGCAACATCCGTGGTTTGCGCGTAGAATGTGGCATTGATCCTGCTTCAAAGGTGAACGTTGCAATCATGGTTGCAGCTGGTTCTTATGCCGATGTCATAAAAGAAAAGACCGACATGATAGAACTTCTTGCCGGTGTTGCAAAGATCGAATTTGTTGGTGCTAAACCTGAAAAAGCCATTGGTACTGTAGGTGAAGGTTTTGAAGCTTTCCTGCTTGTTGATGAAAACATTAACAAGGAACAGCTCGTTGCCCGTTTTACAAAAGAAATTGCTGCTGAGCAGGCTGCTATAAAGAAGAGTGAAGCCAAGTTGAGCGGAAAATTTGTGGAACATGCACCTGCTGATGTTGTACAGGCTGAAAAGGACAAGCTGGAATCAAGTCGCAGGCGTGTTGAAAAGCTGAATTCATACGTTCAGGCACTGTAGGAGGATAGGCATGGGACGAGTCTTTAATACTGCAACTGAAAAACCTTCTGAAATGGATAAAGACCACATGCTTATGCTGAGCGACATCAAGATGGCACCTTACATGCAGATTGCCACCTCGCTCATCGGCAAGGCGCGCTTTGCCGGTGGCAACATGTTCCGCCACCAGATTGACACTATGGGCATTCTGATTGACTACGGATACATTGACAGCGTGTTGCTAAAGGCAAGCTGCGTGCATGATGTCATTGAGGACATTCCCGGCTATGACCCGAATGTCATTGCAAATGCCGATTCCGATGGACCTGAAGTGCTTAAGCTTGTTATGGAAGTTACAAAGAAACCGGGGCAGCTTAAGAGGGAATTCCTTAGCGGCATCCTTGAAGAAGGAAGCCATAATGCAAAAGTGCTTAAGTGTGCAGACAGAATCAGCAACATGATAAGCCTTGGTTTTGTTACAAGTGCGGAATTCATTGAGCGGTACTGTGACGAAACCGAGTATTTCATTTTTCCACTTGCACTCGAAGTTGACTACAATATGTATCAGGAATTGATAAACCTTGTTATGTCGCGGCGCAAGTATCTTGAAGATTCAAAGTACTTTGATTCAGACGATTAATTGACGTACCAATCCCTTTCCGACTATTTAAAAAAGACGTTTGGAACAAAAGTCTACAAGCTCTCTCTTTCTACGGGATGCACTTGTCCTACTCGTGATGGAACAAAAGGTGTAGGAGGCTGTACGTTCTGCTCCGCTGGTGGGTCTGGAGATTTTGCCTGTGCACCAGAGGATGTTTCTCTACAGATTCAAAAGGCAAAACAGAGGGTAGACCGGAAATTCCCCAAAAACATGTCGGAACGGGAACGAAAATATATAGCCTATTTTCAATCCTTTACCAATACGTATGCTCCTGTTGATGTACTGAAGCCGCTGTTTTTAAAGGCTCTTTCTCATCCTGAAATTGTTGCAGTTTCTATTGCGACTCGACCAGACTGCCTGCCTTCGGACATGATTGCCATGTTGAGAGAATTGAACAGCATAAAGCCTGTCTGGGTGGAACTGGGGCTTCAGACCGTGCACGAAGAAACTGCACGACGAATCCACCGTGGCTATGAGCTTTCAGAATTTGAACATGCTTACAGGCAGTTAAAAGACTGCGGCATTACGGTCATTGTTCATGTCATTCTTGGACTTCCGGGGGAATCTCGGGCAGACATGCTTGAAACTGTTCGGTATGTGGCAAGTCTGTCTCCTGTTCTTGATGGCATAAAGCTTCAGATGCTGCATGTTCTGGAAGGCACGGCTTTGGGGGCTGAGTATAAGGTACATCCATTTCCTGTATTTACCTTGGAAGAGTATTGTCACCTTGTAGCCGATTGCCTTAAGCTTGTTCCTCCACAGACAGTTGTTCACCGCATTACGGGAGATGGTCCTAAAAGACTGCTGATTGCTCCACTCTGGAGCGGTGACAAAAAGCATGTATTGAATACGCTCCGCTCATACATCCAGCAAGTTTAGTGTAACGGCTTGTCGCTCTGCAAGACATCATGATATAATCATTTTACTTATTATGAAGAGTACCCTGTTTTCGTTTTTTTTATGTTCACTGCTGTTTTTGTCTCTCGGTTCTGCTGTATATGCTGCTGATAAAAAAAATGCAGGAAAAGATATGTATGCATCTGCTCCTTCATTTGCAAAAAAAAGAATAAAATCCGCAGATTCCTTTATAGCATCTGGTAAATATAAAAGTGCATGGAATGCGCTGGGGGCAGATGACAGTGATTATATCATTGCAAAAAAAGTAGATGTCTGCACTCAGTTTTTCGCAAATACGGAAGCCCACACTTCGTTTGCATTCAAGGATTTGAAGAAAGGCGAACAGTTGAACGAAGTTCGCTTAAATCCTGGCAAACTGGATTTTCAGGCGTATGATGTAGAGCAGGTGGTGCACCAGTATGAGATAAGTAATGGTGAGTCGGCACGCACATATTATGCGTTGGGAACATACTATTATGAAGTGTTGCTTTTGTTCGGAGATCGATGGACAAAGGATGAAGCTGAAATAAGAACCCTTGCACGCGACAATTTGAAAAAAGCGGTTGATGCAGGCTTTTATGATGCAAAGGTAGCGCAACGCTATGCAAACTTGCGCATGGAAGAAGGCATGTATGAAGATGCTGCTGCCTACTATGCAAAATCGCTTGAACTTGACGATTCCAATGCAAATGCATTGTATAATTACGCCTTGAGCCTTATGTCTTTGGGAAAATATGACGAGGGCATCGAACCTGCCTTAAAAGCTGCTGCAGCATATAAAGACAATAGGGAATTCCAGTTAGATGCATACGTACTTGTTGCAGAAGCCTATATGTGTCTGCAAAACTTTCCTCAGGCAGAAAAAGAACTGTTGCGCTTAAAGACCGAGTTTCCTGATTCATATTTGCCTGACATGAAGCTTGGCGATATATATGCTGCAGAAAATGACATAGCCAAGGCTTCTGAAGCATATTTGAATTCGTTCAAAAAGAATCCTCGCAATTTGCAGTGGTTCTATCAGACATTGGGAATGTATGTACATTCGGGATGCACGCAAGAAGCTGTTTCCCTGTGTACTGATGCCATACATGCATTTGAAGGAACAGCTTCTGTACGTGGCTATCTGTATACGTTTCTTGCAAATGTATACATTGAAGCAAAGGACTTTGAACAAGCTGTTCCTGCGATTGATAGTGCCGAGAAATGCTTTGATGCTGCAGGCATAACGAACTTGAAGGAAAGTCTTGAACAGATGCGCAATGCATGCAGGAAATGATATGGTTCGACTTGACAAACTCCTTGCAAACAATGGTTTTGGTTCTCGTAAAGATGTAAAGTCCCTCATTCATAGTGGAGCCGTCTCTGTGAATGGAATCACGCCTGATGCTGTTGACATGCATGTTGATGCTGAAAAAGATGTCGTGTGTGTGAATGGAATTCCTTTGGTTGTAAAAAAGCATTTGTATGTCATGATGAACAAAAAAGACGGATATGTCTGTTCCACTAAGGATGGTTCACACCCTACCGTATATGAACTGCTGCCTGTAGAATTTCGACGTAAATTTGCTGGTGTTGAAGCAAGTACTGTTGGCCGCCTTGATGTTGACACCGAAGGTCTTTTGATTTTTACGACAGACGGAGATTTGCTTCATCGTCTGACATCACCCAAAAATAATGTTCCCAAGATATACGAAGTGCATTTGAGGGATTCTGTCAATGATGAAAACAAGCGTTTGTATGCTGAACGACTTGCAGAAGGAATACACATAGAGGCAGAGGGCAGGGAAGAGGCAGCGGATTGCCTTCCTGCACATATCGAATGGAAGGATGACAGGGAGTGCTGTCTGACTGTTCGCGAAGGAAAGTATCACGAAGTCAAACGCATGTTTTCTGCATTGGGCAATGAAGTGACCTACCTTAAGCGCATTCAGATGAACAATCTGAAGCTGGATGATTCATTGCAGCCGGGAATGTGCCGGGAACTTACTCCTCGGGAACTTTTGCTGCTTGACGTAAACACAGAGAAAAAAAAAGAACCTCTAAAAACGGTTTTAGAGGTACACTGCCATAATAGATAAAGAAGAGGTGTGCGATGCTGTCTGATATAGAGATTGCTCAGAAGAATGAAATGCTTCCGATTGTGGATGTTGCAAAAAAAATTAATGTTGCTCCAGAAGATTTGGATTTTTACGGGGCATACAAGGCAAAAATCACATTTAAAAAAATGAACGAATTGCAGGCAAAGGCTTCGGATTCTTCAAAGCGAGGAAAACTTATTCTTGTGACTGCAATGACACCTACTGCGGCTGGCGAAGGAAAGTCAACGGTAACGGTAGCGTTAGGGGATGGCTTGCGGCGTATTGGCAAGAATGCTGTCATTGCTTTGCGCGAACCGTCTTTGGGACCTTGCTTTGGTGTAAAGGGTGGTGCCTGTGGTGGTGGTTATGCACAGGTTGTTCCCATGGAAGACATAAACCTGCATTTTACGGGTGATATTCATGCCATTACTGCTGCAAACAATCTTATGGCAGCTCTGATAGACAACCATCTGCAGCAGGGAAATGAATTAGGCATTGACCCGCGCACTGTTTCTTGGAAGCGATGCGTGGACTTGAATGACCGTGCCCTTCGAAATGTCATTATTGGTCTTGGTACACGGGTTGACGGTGTACCGAGGGAATCTCATTTTCAGATTTCCGTTGCAAGTGAGATTATGGCAATCGTCTGTCTGTCAAAGTCAATTACGGAGTTAAAGGAACGTATCTCAAAGATTACTATTGCAGAAACGTATGACAAGCGTCCTGTGCTTTTTGGTGAATTGAAGTGTACGGGTGCTGTAGCGGCTTTGCTCAAGGATGCCATTCGTCCTAATCTTGCACAGACATTGGAACATACGCCTGCATTCATTCATGGTGGACCATTTGCAAATATTGCCCACGGCTGTAATTCAATCAATGCAACTGTTTGTGCTCTGGCATCTGGTGATTATGTCGTAACGGAAGCTGGATTTGCAGCTGATTTAGGAGCTGAAAAATTCATGGACATAAAATGCCGCATGAATGGCATAGCTCCTTCTGCTGCTGTCATTGTTGTGACTGTCCGCGCCATCAAGATGCATGGAGGTGTTGCTAAGGCTGATTTGTCTTGTGAAAATACTGCTGCCATTGAAAAGGGGTTTGCGAATGTTCGTGCTCACATTAAAAACATGGCGCAGTTCGGTGTGCCAGTTGTGCTTGCCGTGAACAAGTTTGTTTCTGATACTGATGCTGAAATATCCTTGGTGCAGAAGCTGGCTTCTGATGCAGGAAGTTCTGCTGTTTTGTGTGAAGGGTGGGGTAAAGGCGGTGAAGGTGCCGAAGAGCTTGCCAAACGTGTTGTTGAGCTGTGCAATATGCCTTCTGAATTTCGGTTGTTGTATCCATCGGACATGAAACTGGTGGATAAGATTGAAACTCTTGCAACCCGAATGTACCATGCTGAGCGTGTTGAATTTGAAGGTAAGGCACTGAAAAAGCTTAAGCAGTATGAGGAGCAAGGATATGGAAAACTTCCTATTTGCATGGCAAAAACACAAAATTCCATTAGTCACGACAAAAACCTGACTGGAGCCCCAGAAGGTTATGTGTTCCCTGTACGCGATGTGCAGCTGTACAGCGGTGCAGGCTTTGTGGTGGCGTTTGCCGGCGACATCATGGACATGCCTGGATTGCCGAAAGCTCCTTCCGCACTGAACATAGATGTTGATGACAACGGCGTAATAACAGGATTGTTCTGATTTTTTCGTTGCATTGCAACTTGCTGCAATGCAACTTTAACAAAAAGCAAAAAAAAAGACCATCCGATTGGATGGCCTTTTTTATCAACTGATTAAATCAACTGTTTCTAAACTTATCTCTTAAGGTTAGGGTACAATTCGATGACAGACGTGTAGAAGTTGTCCCAAGCCGTTGATTCGCTTACGATTCCGTTGAAGTAGTCAGCCATAGCATGCTGGATCGTTTCTGCCATGCCCTGATCATAAGGTGACATGTTGCTCTTGTCGATTGACTTTGCAGAGTCAAGGAAGAATGCCATGTGGTTCTGTCCGCCAAGGAATGGATTCTGATATGAAGAGTTTGCAACCTGAGTCATAGCTCTTTCGTTGTTTGTAAAGTCTCCAGCTTCCTTAGCAATCTTTACCATTGTTGTTGCATCACATGTCAATGTTTTCATGATGTCTTTGATTAAGTCTACGTTGTCTGAACCTGCTGCACCGCAAATCCATGTTCCACCCCATGAGAATCCCTGTGGACCTTTGCAGAATGCCCAGTCACCGTAAGAACCGTTGCCTGCAGCCTTTGCTCCGTTTGGATTGTCAAGTGTTGCTGGTGCAAGACAGAAGTCAAGGAACCATGCAGGTCCGAAGTAACCGAATACCTTTCCGTTCTTTGTTGCACCCTGGAAGCTTTCTGGTGTCCAAAGGTTTGCCTTGTTGTTGTAGCCCTTGTCTGTATATTCCTTTGTCTGCTTTACCCAGCGGCGAATCTGTGGGTCAATCTGAATCTTGCTGTCCTTGTCGACCCAAGGTGTCTTTACGTTGTCAGAGAATACGCGGAATGCATCATCGAAACCAGAGAGCATGAAGTAGCCCTTTGCCTTTGCCTTTGCAGCAACATCATCAAACTTGTCCCAGTTTGAAAGAGCCTTTCCTACTTCTGTTGGATCGTCTGTACCAAGAACATCTTTTGCAATTGAGCGGCGATAGATGAATCCACCCGGACATGCCTGCCAAGAAACGCCTCTAAGCTTTCCCTTGCTGTCTGTCATGATGTCTTTTGTATACTTGTACTGCTGTGCAAGGTCTGCATCTGTAAGGCCGATATCCTTCTTTACATCGAGACATACACCTGGTGCATCTACATACTTGAGTGCATAGTCAGCCTCTACAAGGAAGATGTCAATCTTGTTGTCTGCCTTTGCCTTTTTCTGTGCATCCAAAGCTTCGTCCAGCTTGTTCTGATATGCATTGCCCTGGTTTGGTGTGATAATCCAGTTTACCTTGATGTCAGAAGGGAGTTTTGATGCATAGTAGTCATTGAAGCGTGACTGGAATTCTTCGTTCCAGCAGTAAATGTTCAATACCTTTCCAGCTTTCTGCTTTTTAGCAGCCATTACAAAGTTAGAAGCCAAAACAGCGAGTGCCAAAACAGCGACCAGTGTTTTTTTCATAATGTTTTCCTCCTAAATTATATTGATAACCATACATTTAATACTTTAATGTCAGTTTGGTTACAATTTAATTTTTTTACTACAACGTTGTTGTAATGTTTTACGAAAACGTTGTAGTCTTTTATAATTTTAGTATAAGTCAGTTTTTGCAATTGTCAAGGAAAATATTTAAAAAAAATTTCTTTTTGCTTTGGGAGGGAATTTAAGCCGAAAATCTACAACGTTGTAGATTTTCGGCTTAAAAAAAGATTCAGAGGCTTTTTATGTTGATTATGCTGGAACCGGCAAGTAGTTGCCCTGACACCTTTATGGTTTTGGATTTGAATGTTTCGGGTGATTCAATGTTTGCAAGCAGTTGCAGGACCAGCTGCTTGCCCAGCTCCTTTGCATCCTGTTGGTATGTCGTCAGCTTTGGGGTGAGCAGGGTCGAAATGAGGATGCCATCGTATCCTGCAATGCTTATGTTTTTGCCTGGTATGTAGCTGTATTTTGCCAAAGCCTGAATTCCACCAAGGGCTGCAAAATCATCGGGATAGATGATGCATGTGGGCTGATTTTTTTCTTTTAAGAGCTGTTCCGTCGCTTTGAAACTGGCTTCGGGGTCATGGTATATGGCATTCTTTATGTATTCGCTGGGTATTGCAATGCCATTTTTCTTCATGGTCTGTCGGAACGATGTCATTCGGAGCTTTGTAACGTCCGACTCTTCTCCATGAATGAAGGCAATTCTCTTGTGCCCGTTCTGAATTATTTTTTCAGTAAGGACTCTGATTCCCGTCCTGTTGTCGCTCATTATGGAAGAATGATTGAAATTGTCCTTGTAGTCGAGCATGCTGAGGGGTATGTTGCTTGAAATGAGTTCCTGCACGTCTTCCCTGTAAAAATTGGTGCTTACAATGATGACTCCATCGCATCTTCTGTATTTTGCCTGAGCAAGATAGCTCTGGCTACTGGTGTGGCTCAAAAAGGTAATGTTGTAGCCGGACTTGTTGGCGTGTACATTGATGGAATCGAATATCTTTGCAAAATACTGGTGCTGCAGTCCAGAACCCGTAATGTCTTCAAATATAACTCCTATACTGTATGTTTTGTTTATTCTCAAGGCTCTTGCAGATGCATTTGTATGATAGCCCATCCGTTTTGCCGTCTTGTTTACAAGGTCTATTGTCTTTTGGCTTATTTCGCTGCTGTTTTTTAAAGCCTTGCTGACCGTAGAAAAAGAGACGTTGCATTCGCGAGCAATATCCTTTAACGTAACCTCCATTAAAAACCTCCTAGATTATGAATGATAAACTGAAAACTCAAACAAATCAAATAGTATTTTTCGATGTTTCGTTTTAAGCATTGAAAATTTACTTTAATAGTGATAAAGTTTATGTATTAGAGGTTAAATCATGGGAAATAAAAATCTTGACTGGGCAAATTTGCCTTTCGGTTACATGAACACAAACAAAAGCTTTGTGTCAAATTACAAGAATGGAGCATGGGATGCAGGAGAACTTACTGCAAATCATGAAATTACAATTTCTGAATGTGCTGGTGTCCTTCAGTACGCACAGACTTGTTTCGAAGGACTTAAGGCATACACGACAAAAGACGGAAAAGTCGTCACATTCCGCCCTGATTTAAACGCTGACCGCATGAAGGATTCCTGCGAACGCCTTGAAATGCCTGTTTTCCCAAAAGAAAGATTCATTCAGGCTGTGCTCGATGTCGTTAAGGCAAACATTGATTATGTTCCGCCTTATGGTTCTGGTGCAACCCTCTATATTCGTCCGTACATGTTCGGTTCGAGTGCCGTTATCGGCGTAAAGCCCGCAGAAGAATATCAGTTCCGCATTTTGGTTACTCCCGTCGGACCATATTTCAAGGGCGGTGTTAAGCCTATCGTTGTTCGCCTGTCTGATCTTGATCGTGCAGCACCTCATGGAACTGGTGACATTAAGGCTGGTCTTAACTATGCAATGAGCCTTCACAACATTATGGATGCACATCGCAATGGTTTTGCAGAAAACATGTACCTTGATCCTGCAACACACACGTACATAGAAGAAACGGGTGGTGCCAACATTCTGTTCGTTACAAAGGACGGAAAGCTTGTTACGCCAAAGTCCAACAGCATTCTGCCTTCTATTACACGCCGTTCGCTTGTTCAGGTTGCAAAAGATTATTTGCACATAGAAGTTGAGGAACGCAAGATTCACAAAGACGAGTTGAAGGACTTTGTAGAGTGTGGTCTTTGTGGTACTGCTGCTGTCATTTCTCCTATAGGCAAAATTGTTGATCACGACAAGGAAATCAACATTCCTTCTGGCATGGAAAACATGGGACCTGTTCTTGGCAAGCTTCGTGATACACTTACAGGTATCCAGATGGGAACCGAAAAAGCTCCTGATGGCTGGATTTACACAATTGCATAATTGTGTAAATGTCAAATAATGCTTTTTTGAGGAGGGCGGTTGAAAGACCGCCCTTAATTGTTTTATGGAAGAAGTTAGTTATAAAACTACAGGTACGTGTGCAAAAGTCATTCACTTTACACGTGACGGTGATGTAATCCGCAATATTCGCTTTGAAGGTGGCTGCAACGGCAACTTGAAAGCTATTGGTCTTTTGTGTGATGGAATGTCTGCTGAAGAAATTGCCAAAAAACTTTCTGGCAATCTGTGCGGCAGCAAAGGCACAAGCTGTGCCGACCAGCTGGCAAAAGCGGTAATGCAGAGGTAAATTTGTATTAATAAAAAAGTCTGCTCTCAGTAAATGAAGTGCCCCCTAAAGTTGGACAAATAAAGTTCAATTTTAGGAGGTGCACTTCACACAGGAACAGCTTGCTGAAAAACTTGAAATTTCACCTAATCATCTAAGCGTCATAGAAGCAGGTGGTAAATTTGTTACATATAGTCTTCTTGAACGAATAGTAGAAACTTTTAATGTTATGCCATCTGCTTTATTTTTCATATCTGGAACAGCATCCTTTGACGATACAATTCAGAACAAAATAAATTCGATTATATATGTGAATCTGAAAACATAAGCAAGTCCACGGAGAAAGTGTAGCTCATGCAGGACAGGAATGTTCCCGTCCCTGCATTGCTTTTACAGGCATTCCTTTACCCAGTTGATAAAGTTTCCGGTGGATGTTCCTTTTCGCTCAGCTTCATTGTGGTACAATCCCCAGACTTCCGTAAAGTCTACGGATTTTACTTCGCTGCCGTACTGTTTGAGCGCAAGCGAATAGGCAAGCTCCGTGCTTATGGCTGTATCGCCCTGAAAGATTCCTGCGTGAATCCTCCAGTATTTTGCAACCTTTGCCGTTTTGTAGCCCGAGTATGCAGGGCTAAGGTAGTACATAGGATTGTACATGTTGATCCGTGTCTCCATAGAAGAACCCTGCGCATCCTTTTTAGCAATGTCAGAGCTGTAACTGGATGCACGATTTGACCCCATGTCTTTCAGGACTTTTGCCAAGATAGAGTCAAAATGAGCACCCGTACCGTTTCCAAATCCGAAGAGCGTGTTTTCTGCCTGTGTTTTGTTCAAGTCATCGAATGCACCTACATTTTTCTGCAGCTGCTTTACGTTTTTCATGAAGGCTTCTACAGAAGTAATGCGTGCAGTGTTTGTCTTTTCATCATACAAAACCCACTCTTCATGAGCATTCAGTGCTTTGATGTACTCTTGCACTGTATTGTGGGTCTTGCTCAAATCTACATTGCCGGTTTTCTGTGAAGTTCCTCTTGCTACTCCATCCATATCTTCAGCTGAAGGAGCACGTCCCATTTGACCTCGTGGCTGCCACCCTGCAGGAGTCATCATGTTTTGTCCCAGTGCTGCTTTCTGTTCATTTGCATTGTACGGAAACACAGTATCTGAAAGGAAATTGTTCAAAGAGTTTTCGATGACGCTTTTCAAATAGTCATAGTAGCTTCCTGAATGATACAGGCCGTCAGCAGACTGTGTAAGGCTGAGAGTATTTCCATTTTCATCTTTTAGGTTGAGACTGTTGATGTACTGCGCAAATTCTTTAGACAGTCCGTCTGAAATTGCTTTTGTTTCTGCATCGAGTCCGCTTCGTGCAGTACCAAGTTCCCATTCATACGCTGCATCGGCAACATTGAGGTTTGTGATTGGACACCAGTCCATGCTTCCCATTATTGCATCGCTTTCGGTCATGACTGCACCAATAGCCTGTAAATAAGGCTCATATTCGGGGGCATCGCCTGTTGCTCCTATAAGTGCACTTTGTGCTCCTCCTCCTGACATGCCGTATGTAAAGTAGCGCTCTGTGTTTCCCGGAAGAATGCCTTTGTTGTAACGTACATAGCGAATGGCTGCCTTGAAATCCGTTACGCCAGCAGGAGCACCATGATCCCGTCCCCTTGCTCCTGCATATACAAAGATGAATCCTGCATCAGTATATTGCTTGACATCGTGGGTATATGCAGCCGGTGCTTCAAGAGCAGAATAGCCTGGAGTTTGGATTGGCATAACGAACGGTGCGTTCTTTGCCGAAAAACCATCGACCGTATTTTTTTTGTTTACTGTTACGGTATACGTTCCGTCTCCATTTTCAGTACCGTTGAAATATGCCCCTGGAATGAAAATGCCGAGGTTTTCATATGCTGCATCTGCTGGAGTTGCAGCGTATGAAAGTCCAATCTGGTAGTATACATCATCATCTGCATTGTACTGCCATGAGGACATGCTGATTTTTTGCAAGCTTGATTCTTTTGGTTCTTTTTCTGTGGATGCACAGCCCGAAAGAACTGCTGCAATGGCAATGGAACAGGAGACTGCAACTACAGAACCTGTTTTTAGAATGGAATGAAAACTCATGATTGTACCTCTAAAAAAGTAATGAGGGCAAACCTAAAACCTGAAGTTTTTAGATTTTCCTTAAACTGACCATACATGGTAGATTTGTTCGGAAGCTTTTTTCCGATCCGTTCACAGTATATTTTGAAAAAAAAATTTAGTACAATGCTTTTTATTAACCATGCTATAACTTTTATGCATACTGTGATATACTGTAAGGCAACCAGGAGGATATGGTATGTTTGAATTGCATCAAATAGAACAGTTTCTTGCAGTTGTAGAATGCGGTACTGTTTCAAAGGCGGCTGAAAAACTCAACATTACCCAGCCTGCCTTGAGCCGTTCCCTGCAGAATCTTGAATATGAACTAAAGACTCCTCTGTTTGTCCGCTCTAAAAATAAACTTGTCCTTACCGAAACGGGACGCTTTGCTGCCCATCAGTCACGGAAACTCCTTGCACAGGCATCGCTTTTAGTAAATGAGGTAAAAGATTTTTACAGGACTCATGCAAAGCTAGTCATTGCTTCTTGTGCACCGTGCGAAATTCTCTTTCAGATTCGAGACCGTGTGCAAGAAGCGTTTCCTGGCGTTGCTTGTGAAACGCTGGTGGAAGATGAATCTGTCATTGCAAAAAAGCTTTCAGAAGGAGTTTTCCCCATGGCATTGTTTTCTGGGCAACAAAAGAACAGGGCATTTATTCAGATTCCCATAAAAACGGAAAAGCTGTTTGCCATGATACCAGAGACACATCCATTGGCAGAAAAGAAAGCTGGGCTTTATTTTAAAGACATAAACGGAGAACCTGTCATTCCATTTCCACTGAAAGGTTACTGGAATGACCTGCTGTTAAAAAAACTTCCCGATTCCCAGCTCTTGTATCAGTCGAATGTTGCATCGTTTGACAAAGTCGTTCATGCTTCAAACCTGATTAGCTTTGAATCGAACCTGCTGCCCATAGATCTGGAACACCACATTCGCATTCCCCTTTTGGACAGTGAGGCTGAAATTACGTATCATTTGGCAGTATTGAAATCGAATGGTGAGCAATTTCGAAATGTTATTGCACAGGTTAAAAATTTAACGGAGTAAATCCATCGATTTTTCAGAAAGAATGTAAAGGATATTCTGATTATTACGATATAGATTTCAAACGGAGAATTAAAAGATGTTTTGTAGTTTAAACGACAATGTTAGTTCTGTAAATGGAACGACTGCTGCTGTGAATGAAACCAAAGGTTCAGTTGAAATTGCAGCTATTAAAATTGCATCAATTATGGAAAAAATGATTGCCTTTTCAGAAGGCAATGTTCATGACATTGATCATTTCATTAGAGTGTGGACGTATGCCAAAACAATAGGTGAGCTGGAAAACATTGACAGTGATGTTCTGTTTGTCCTTGAAGTTGCGGCAATTACTCATGACATTGCCTGTCCTCTGTGTCGCAAAAAATATGGAAATACGAACGGCAAGCATCAGGAAGAAGAAGGAAATCGCATGGTGAAGGATTTTTTGAACCAGTTGGATTTGTCTGATGCTCAGATTGAGCGTATTGCATATCTTGTTGCGCATCATCATACGCTTCATGATATTGACGGCATTGATTATCAGATTTTGATAGAAGCAGACTACATTGCAAATGCAACGGAAAACGGTTACAGCCAAACGAATGCTGAAAACTTCATGCAAAAAATCATGAAGACCGAAAGCGGAAAAAGGCTCCTCAGGAACATTCTTTTCAGCTACGATTCCAGCAGTTCCATTGCACCTGCCTGATCAACTTCTCTGATTTTCGTGCACAGTGCAGTATATGTCTTGTAAAGCGCTGGAGGCATTTTGTATTTGTCAAGCTCCTTTACGAGTATGTCGGCACTGTCAAAATCGAATGCAGAAAGCATTTCCTTAAAGGCCTTGCACGCCTCGTTGAACTTCTCTTGAGAGATGGTTGGACGGCTGTCTTCTGCTGGTAGTGGAATTTGGCTCGATGGAATGCGTTCTCTGCAAAGGGGAGCAAGCCTTTCTTTGTATGCCCATAAAGCTGTCAGAAGGGCAGGAGTATGCTCTATAATGTCCAAAGCTGCTGTACTATCATTTTGCTGTGCCTTGTCACCATAACTTTCAAGTATCCGTGCTTGTTCAGAAAGCTCTGTTGCCCCTATAAGGCGACTGGCACTTTTGAGGGCATGGACTGCAATCGTGTAGTTGTGCCACTCTTTTGATGCCGCAAAGTTTTCTATATCGCCAGCCCTTTGCGCTATTTCTTCATGGAACAGATGAATGTTTTCCATGAAGATGGTTTTGTCACCGCAAAAGCGAAGTCCGTCCTTCAGGTGAAGGCCAAACAGCTGGTAAAAGAATTCTGATTCTTCTGTGTTTTTTTCTGTCGTGCCAGATTTTTCAATGCTGTCATGCTCTGTAAATCCTCTGTCGCCCTTGTGCAGGACAATGCTTTTAGGAAGAAGTGATTCAAGGAGCAATTCCAGTTGTGCTCCTTCCACAGGTTTTGCAACGTAGTCTGCGAACCCCTGCTGCAGGTAACTTTCCTTAATGCCAGTTCCTGTTTTTGCTGTGAGTGCAATGCACGTTGTTGCATTGTTTGCCGAAGATTTGTCTGACCTTAGTGCATGCAGCATTTCTATGCCGTTCATGTGAGGCATCAGATGGTCAATGAAAATGAGATGGTACGGAGTATGCTGTGCCATGGCAAGCGCCGTTTGTGCATCTGGAGCGGTGTCAACGGTAATGAGCGTCCTTTTTAGCAGTCCCTGTATGACTTTCAGATTCATGGGCGTGTCATCTACTACCAGTATGCGAGCATCTGGAGCTTGAAAAGATTCTTGGTAGGCAGTGTTTGTGGATTGATTTCGGCTTTGCCATGTACCGATTTGTTCCCATCCGCGCACTTCCTGTTCAACCGTAAAGGAAAAATCAGAGCCGTGACCGTAGTCGCTTTTTACAATCAGTTGAGAATTCATTGCTGCCAAAAGTCGTTTTACAATGCTCATGCCCAAGCCTGTACCCTCGATGCTTTTGTTGCGTTTTTCTTCTATCCGTTCAAACGGCGCGTACAGTTTTTGCAGGTCTTCTTTTTTTATTCCGATTCCTGTATCGACTACCTGCGCCGTCAGCATGATGTGGTTGTCGTCTTTCTTTTCACACGACAATGAGAATGTGACGGAACCGCTCGGAGTATATTTTACGGCATTTGTGAGTATATTGAGGATGCATTGTTTGATCCTTGTATCATCACCAAACAGGTGAACAGGAAGTTTTTCATCTATGGTGACAATGAATTCCAGCCCCTTGCTTTGAGCACGCCCTGCTATCATGTTGACAAGGTCATGTACAAGAACGTCTGTGTCATACTCCGTGGGGATGATTTCCATCTTGCCGGCTTCTATTTTAGAAAGATCCAGAATGTCGTTTACAATGGATAAAAGCATTTTGCCACTTGATTGGATGTCATTGGCATAGTTTCGGACTGTGCTATTGTCGCTTTCCCTCAGAATCATTTCATCAAGACCGAGTACCGCATTTATCGGTGTCCGAATTTCATGGCTCATGCTGCTTAAAAAATCTGATTTAGCTTTGCTTGCCCTTTGTGCGGCCTGTACTTCTGCTTCGAGCCTGTGTTTTTCCTTTTGCGTCTGCAAGTAGTCTACAAGATCGGCAGTCATTTTTTTTAGGCTGTGGTACAGTTTTTCAATTTCGTCCCCCGAATGAATCTGAAGGTCAGGGAATCCGTCTTGGCAACGGGAATCTCCATCGAAATAACGTTCCAGAATAAAGGACATTTCATTGATGGGAAAAACGACATATTTCAGTACATACATGTTGAACAAGTACGAAATGGGGAATGCTGCACAAATCATGGTAAGCCCCAGCTGCAAATTCGATTTCCACAGTTTTGCAATGAGCAGTATGCAGAACTTGCTGTTTTGCGATACTGCTACTTGAATGTCGCTGAACAGTATGGCAACGATACACAAAAGAAGTGCTTCTCCGATGGAAAGGGCAGTTATCCGAACGCCCAGCACATACTGCCTTTTCTTGCCGAGATGATGCCGTTCTTCGTATGCCTTTGTATACTGCCATCCGCTGCCCAATTCGCATTTCAATGAGTCGGGAGCCTTGTGAAGGAATAGGTAAATCAGTATCGAGGCAAAAAGAGTTTCTGCAAATGCCCCGGGAATGAGCTGTAAAAGTGAAAGGTTTCGGAACATCTGCGGATTATTGGTCGGGTCTGTTGGGAGAACTTCTGGAAAAAGCATTGAAAACGTAAGGTGCCAGCAGAGGGCAAGTGCAATGGCAATGAAGAGTGCCGAAAGAACGGTCTTTTTTATGTTGCAGAAAAAATGATCGTATGCCAGGCGCGCGCTAATGATAATCAATATCAGGTATGTTGAAAGTGTGTACAGTCCGCTGAAATTGCCGTCAATCCTGAAAAATTCTGCAATGAAAATGAGCGAAAATGAAAGCATTCCGCTTCCCATGCCACCTATGCCCGATGCGAGCACAATGAATATGTCTGAATATGCAAATACAAGTCCTCTGTATTGAGCTGCCGTGGAAGTCAGTGAGCGAGAAACGATAACGGCGAGTGCACACATGAGTGAAAGTACAATGGTTGGAACAGGACGTTTTGCCCTGCGTGTAACTGTTTTTTTGCAAGGTTTGCTTTCGTTCATGCATATAGTATAGCAGAATTTATGAAATTTGCATAAACTTTATTGTATTGCCATATAACAGAACGCCCGTTCTCGGTAAATGAGAACGGGCGTTCTGTTATAAGATGTCATTTACTTGATGAAAGTCAGTCGCTTGTTATTGTTGTACTACTGTTACCTTTAACTTCCTTGTCACTCCAGAAGAAAAATTTATTGTTACAGTGCAGGTTTCTGCCTTTACACCATGAATATCTACTGCAGGGATACCAGCCGCTTTTTCAACCGTTGCAATAGTAGGATCACTTGAACTGAAAGATTCTATTGTTAGCTCTGAGTCAGGGGGCTCTCCTACAGTTGATGTGGAACCCACAGCGATTGTGATTTCCGCTACTTGCACATCATCATCATCAGTGTCATTTGCACATCCAAAGAAAGCACAATCCAGCATTAAAGCTGCAAGAATGGCAGTAATTTTGTAAAATTGTTTCATAAAATTCTCCTTAAAAAGTGTTGACATTTCACTTAGTGCATCGAAAATTACCCCTTGAAAATTGAGAAAGACTGTGATGGACAGTTAAAATTATTTTATTTTCAAGATTTAAATTTGGCCTACTTCTTGTATATGGAATTTGTGAGTTTGACCGTTGAATAATTTTTAGAATTGTTAATGCATTTTGACTGTTCTGCTGTTCAAAAACTATAGAAAGTGTTATTATTTTGGTATAATTTCAAGGACTATTAAAGAAAAGCTTCTTGATACCCCCTAATGGATTTCCTGTTATGATTCTTTCAGGGTGTTTTTTGGGCGGAAAATCAACCATACAGAAGCTGTTCGGGCTTTTAAACGTCATATTTGCTTTGAAGCTACGCTAGCAATACAGAGTAGCCTCTAAAAACTTCAGTTTTTAGAGGCTCTCACTTTTTACTAAAGGAGGCATGATAAAATAGTCAAAGAACAAGCGGTAATGTGATATGCTGAATAA
>ERZ842401.3179-NODE-3179-length-20783-cov-4.270214_pt1 | contig 20783 bp, 14 predicted proteins | sample MGYA00521270_ERZ842401 | MGnify/ENA primary metagenome ERZ842401 (study PRJEB31892, sample SAMEA3878208) | bioreactor metagenome | biome: Moose rumen | place: Sweden | collected 2011-10 | study: EMG produced TPA metagenomics assembly of the PRJEB12797 data set... | reverse complement strand
GATGCCTGGACAACATTTGGATAGAACGCTTCTGGCGGACCATCAAGCGGGAATACATCTACTTGAACCCGGAAGATAACGTGGAGGCGATGCGGCACGGAATCGCGGTTTTCATTGACTATTACAACAATCGGCGCTACCACCAGGGAATCGGGCACAAGATCCCGGCACGGGTCTATGCGATGGCCGTATAGAAAGGAATATATGATGATGTTAAAAAGAATCACTACCTTCGTAACACCGTCCTGGAAGCAGAGCACCACCTATCGGAGGGCTCTGCTCCGAGGAGAATTTGACTTAACAAGGGCTTAACCCTGTCCAATCAAAGGAGACCACTATAACTGGAGCGCCAAAGCGTCCGCCGGGTTCAACTTCCTCAGAGGATGGAGCATATCTTCAAATATATCCTATAGGAGCAAAATTACCAGAGCATACTACTCCTATGACAAATATTACAGCCTTAACTTTCGCATAGACAAGAAGTTCAAGCGAAACTCCATATTCATTGAGGGAAGAGAACTGCTGGAGCAGAGGATAACTACGAGCTACAGGGCGGAAGACTACGGAAGCACCTGGGCGGAAACAGCATACAACAACCGCAGGTTCTTCCTGATTGGCTACGTATTCAACTTCTGAAACTGCCCCGGGCCCAATCTAAATAATCAGTCTGCAAGCCCGAAGCCATTCTTGCTTCCAATACTTCATCGCTGAGTATTACTGCCATAGCGGCATTTACCAGCCGTCCTCAGAACGTTATCGGAATGCACTTCTTCAACCCAGAATTATACGTCTAATATTCAAGATATCAGATCATTCTTGTGGAGCGGAAGACTCAAACCAGTAGCCGTTCCATTTCCAGTAGAGGTCTGGATCTGCGCCGTCCTTAAAATCAAGGTTATCGTTATCCGGATGGAAGACCACATAGCCTCTCTGCGGTGTGTAAGAAGGCAGGAAACGCTCGTCAGTATCAACCGGTCTGAGAATATGCTCGTCATTGGAGTCATAGGTCCAGAACATCAGGTTCTGGTAAAGCCCTATTCCATCCTCTCCGTCCCAAAGCCTGTTGTAAACCAGGCCCACAATCCACTTGCCGTCCTCCATCAGAGGCCAGGCTTTAAGGGCAAAATTGTTGCCGAATTCACCGTTATCAGGCCATTGCCCGGATATGAAATGGTTCTTTTCATCACAGACAAAACTGCCATCGGATGTATAAAGTGAGGTTTCATCTATGGCATACCAGGCCTCTAGAAGCTGCGGAGCCGGATAAACTTCAACTACAGCGGTAAAAATATCCAGAATATTGAGGTCGTTTCCAGACTGTTTAACCAAAATGCCCAGTATTGGCCAGGCCTTTACAACATCGTGCTCCAGAGTTTCCCCACTGATCCCGTCTGAAGGATTTGGCAGTACTCCCTGAGGTTTGACCAGAAGATTATCAGAACTCGCATAAAGGTTCATCACATCAAGAGTATCTGATGCCGTAACAACCGGCTCCTGTTCCATTATGCTGTTGGCTTCATCCTCAGCAGCAGCCTTTATGGCCGCCTCAGTATCAGGGTCTGTCTCTTTCATATTCTGACTGCTGTTCTTGCAGGAAAAGACCAATATGGCACATCCGGCCATGATTGTTAATAATACATTTCTCATAGTTTAAACAATTATTTGATTTCAAATCAGATATCTATCACTTTGAATCCGGCCCCTCAAAGATACGGTTGCCGTTTTCCTGACGTACAAAGGCTTCGGCAGCCTTGCAGCGGTTTTCAATTCCGCGGAACATTTCCATAGGAGTATGCCAGCCCTCAAACAGAGGCGGCATATCCTGACTCACATGTGCCCAGCAGGCCTTGTGCTTTTCCTCCAGAACTGAAGTAATATCCACATAGTCCGTAGGATGGAAGTTCTGTGTCTGGGTTCCGGTCATCACCTCAAAATAATACAGGTCGAATGCCCTGCCTGTCCTCCTCCATGTATCATACACCAGAACGGAGCAGATACGGTGGTCTCTGTGCCCGTCTATGGGCCAGTGGGTAAAGACAACGTCCGGTTCCTCAGACTGAATGAGTTTCAGCATTTCATCATAGCGTTCTTTGGTAATTTCCGTCTGACCGTCAATCTGAGACAGGAAAATATGGTCTGCACCGGTAACGGCACAGGCATTCTTTACTTCTTCCACCCTTATCCTGGCTGATTCTTCGTGGCTCTTGCCGGCTATGCCTGCTTCTCCTCTGGTCAGATACACGCATTTTACGTCCCAGCCGGCTTTCTTCATGAGAATCATGGTTCCGCCGCAGCCGGTCTCAGGATCGTCCGGATGAGCTCCTATTATGAGCACCTTCTTAGGCAGGGTGCCATTTATAATCTGCTGTGCCATAACCGGATAATTGGTGGTTATCTGATCCACTCCAAGGGCTGCCATGCGCTTGATATCGCTCTTTTTGTCAACGGTCCAGACATTTACTTCCATACCCAGTTCATGGGCTTGACTCACCCATTCGGGGTGTTTGTCAAATACGGAATAATGATAATCCAGACCCATGATGCCCATATCGCGGAGTTCCTTGGGAGACTTGTTACCGCTCAGATACTGAACCATGGTTTTTGGATACTTCTTGGCAGCGGCCTTGCAGACATCCAGGCTGAAGGATATGATGGTCATGTTCTCCATCTTCATTCCATGTTTCTTCAGCGATGCTGCAATCTTTTCAAATGCAGGAAGATAGCCGTCTTTATCGCGATAGTCTTCCTTGACTTCAAGAACCGGATGTATGCCGCACTTCTTTATCAGATTCAGATATTCGTCCAAAGAAGGCACGCTCTTTCCGTCTGACAGATTCTCCGCCCTGACCTTTGCAAATGTTTCTTTCTGAACGTCCGGCACTGAAGCTATCTTTGGACCGTGGCACACAATCAGACCGCCGTCAGCGGTCATGTTCACGTCAAATTCCGAGCCCCAGGCGCCTATTTCATCGGCAGCTTTGTAGGAAGCAAGCGAATTCTGGGGAGTGGCTGTATTGCCGCTCCATTTTCCGTTCACATTCCAATGGCCTCTGTGAGCAATGACTTTTATGGCTTCACCCCTACCCGACTTCAGGGCCTGGGCCAAGGCTGCCGTATTTACAAGAAGCGCCGTCGCCAAAACAAGCATAAAGAATCTCTTTATCATATCGTTGAACTGTTTAATAACCTGCTAAAAACTTACATCTATTCCAAGACCCAGTACAAAATTGGTCCTTTTGTACTGGGTATAGCCAATGGTCTGCTGCTTTGTATGGCTCTTGTAGCTGGACCGGAAATAGGCAACATCCAGATTGATATTGTCTGTGAGGGCAATCTTGGCACCTGCTCCGATTGAGAAGCAATCCATGATGAACGAAAGATCTGAATAGTTGGCCTCTTTCTGATTGTACATGGTATTCTGGATACCGGTACTGAGGGTCAAGCGGTCTGTGACATCATACTCCACACCAAATGTAATTTCATCCGTATCTTTCAGCAAATCAGTATTCCACTGCTTGGTGTCAAGATCAAAGTAATGGTTGTAACCGGCACTGATCCTGAGTTTGGATATGGGGCTGACCTGCGCTCCAGCAGAAATTGAACTTGGCATATCGGCATAACTTTCTGCCTTATCCATAAAAGCAGCAAATGCGGGCATTCCACCTGCCAGAGCGTTGAAGGCTTCGTTGTTATTTGCCTTGCTCTTGAGTTTCAGTGCTGTGCGGAATTCATATCTGGCAGAGAGGTTCAGCCACTCGGCTGGCATATAGTCAACGCCTATTATGGGAGCAACTGAAAATCCGCTCTGCTTACAATCCAGTTTATAGGAATTGTCAACTGGAATAATGTCTCCGGTAACTGTTCTGAATGTTATGTTGTCAACCGTACCTTTATAGTGGTTTGCTCCGATAATTCCCCTCAGTCCCAAGCTTATGCTCAGCTTGTCTGTTATCTTGCGGGCCGCAGCAAGGGTAATCCCGTAATAATAAGACTGACCATCTACATAACTGTTGAGGCTGTACCCTCCGAATCCGGCTCCGAGAGTATTCATCCCTATCTGTCCTACAAGGGCCTCAAATGTTCCTACCCCGTTTTTGAACTTGCAGGTTCCTCCACCTCCTACTATGCCAAATCCGGCCTGGAAAGACCAGTCTCCGGTGTTATAGGCGGCAAACAGAGACGGTTGGATGAGAACATCCACCTTGCCCTTGAACTTGCGACCGAATGTGCCGTCTGCCTCCGCCGTGCCCGGGTCAGCATAATTTGCCCCAAAGAGAGGCCCATAGTTTACATAGGTATTTCTTGTCTGATGCGGGCTCTGCCAGTTGAACTGCAAGTGCCAGCCCTGACTCATGAAGGCAACCCCCGCCGGGTTATAGTAAATACCGTCAAGGCCTATTGCACCAGCTCTGGATGGGTTTCTGAGAAATTTGACGCTCTGATTTGTGTTTGTGAGGTAATCTCCTGCAAAAGAAATACTTGCAGCTAACAAGAACAATGCCGCAAACAGTAGTTTTCTCATTTTTGAACTTTTAAAATTAAATTGGGAGCAAATATAATTCATTTGGCCTTCACTTCAAATTATTTAATACCTTTGCCATAGATTTTAAGATAAACAATCATCAGGTCAGAAAGTCATGAAACCGTCATTCATATTTCTAATAATACTTGCTGGGGCATCAATGTTCTCATCATGTAAGGTTGATAAGGACTACAGCTTAAAAGACAAGAACATGGACTATAAAATCAATGCCGGAAGCCAGGTGATAGTTCCAATCGGCAACTTCAGCCGCATAAGGATAAACAGCCTTCTGACAGAAGATGCCAGGGAGTATTTCATAAAAGACGAAGACAGCAATTTTGTATATGACCCTGCCGGAGAAATACTGACCAACTTTGAACTCGGGCACTATGAACTCCACGGATTGTCGTTTGTGGATCTTTCAGATTTCGGGGTGCCTGCCATCAAGTTTTTCATCACATTCAACAATACACTTCCGTTTGATTTTGAACTAAGCTGCTATGTAATAGATAGTTTGAGAAATAAAATTCCAAACGTAGCTGCCATCCTCGATGACATTACCGTACCGTCTGGAAGCGAGGAAAGCCCCGGCCTTGCTACCGGAATCGTCAGGATAGAACCCGGGCAGACTTCCGGATTCGGATTCGATGGAATTTGCATAAAGTTGCTGGTCAGGAAAATGCCTGAAACCTCCTTCCTGATTGACAAACACAGGGGGCTCGCCCTCAAGAATGTGAAGCTTCAGCTTCCTCAGGGCATAAATTTCAGGGTAAGGAAAACAGATGATTCTGCTGAGGAATAGACCGGCGTTCAACTTCAATAAATTGATAATGAAAACAATACATCATATTTTCAGACTATTTGCAACCGCTGTTGTCATTCTGGGTTCAAAGCCATCTCAATCTTGGTCTCAGGATCTTCAAAGCGCATATTTCATAGACAACTACACTTATTCCTACCGTCTCAATCCGGCCTTCACAACCAAGAAGAATTTCATCGGAGGACTGCTCAGCAATGTCAATTTCGGCTCAAACAGCAATGTTGGAATGTCAACATTCTTCTACCCAAAGGAAGGGAAACTGGCAACTTTCCTGCATCCGTCGGTTGACAGGAACGAATTTCTGGGAAAGCTCAAAAGCACCAACAGGATTGGCGTAAACGTCAGCTACAACATTGCTTCCACAGGTTTTTGGACAAAGTACAAGGGAAAAGACATCTTCCAGACCTTTGAAATCAACTGGAGGAACAACACCAGTGCAAAGCTGCCATACAACCTTTTCAGTTTCCTCAAAGGCGGCGATATAGACGATTTCTCTTACGATCTTTCAAATGTGTACGGCTACACCCGTACATTCATGGAATTTGCAGGCGGTACTTCTGCAAAATTTGGAAAGTTCACCGTTGGAGCCAGGGCTAAACTCATTCTGGGAATCAACAGGATCAATCTGAAAATCAAGGAGATGTTTGCAAATCTAAATGGAGACGAATGGTCTGTTTACTCCTATGCAACCATCACTGCCGCAGGAGGAGGCATTAAAGACCGCAGAAAAAAGGGAGCCATGTCCGGGGAGTATTATTACGAACAATTGGATTTGGAAGGTGTAAAATACCGCCCGATAGGTTTCGGAGGTTTTGGAGGAGCCGTGGATCTGGGAATAAGGTATGAAATCAACGATTACATAAACGTTTCAGCCTCTCTGGTTGATCTTGGTGTGATCGTTTGGAGAAACAAGGTCAACGGCCAGAACTTTGGAAATACCTGGATATATGACAACACCGATATCGACTCTACCATCGGGAACATCGGTGATGCACTCAACGACATAATCCACAAGTTCAGGAGCATGTATGAATTCCTGCCCGAAAAGAAAAACTTTACCACTCAGAGCCTGTCTGCAACATTCACGGTTGGCGCCGAATTCAAGATGCCTTTCTACAATAAGATGTCTGTTGGAATCATGGGTTATTCCAGAAACAGTAACATCAATCGCTATAACGAAATCAGAGCCTCGCTGAACTTTGCTCCGCTGGACTGGCTGAGTTTCTCCATTAATACTGCAAAAACCACATACGGCAATTCAGTGGGAGGAATGATAAATGTCTATGCCAAAAAGTTCAACGCATTCATAGGGACCGATCAGTACTACTACAACATGACTCCACAGCTTCTGCCTGTATATGAAGCCAATACCAATGTGGTTTTCGGGGTCGGCTACCTGCTGGGGCACAATCCGTATAAAAAGCGCGAAATCAAGAAATCAAGACCAGTGTCCTATTAGGCTAGAAATAGAAACCTACAAAGGCACGGGCTATCCAGTCGTCGGTGCTGGTGTAATAAGAGCCTTTGTGCCCTACCCGGAAGTGATTGAAGAAGCCTGAAATTCCTACGATGAACCTGTCATTGGGACGGTAACTGGCTGATCCTCTGAGCATATAAGTATATGACACGTGTGTATTGCCTCCAAAGAGCTTGCGCTGAACAGCCTGCTGCTCATCCGACCACATTCCTGTTGCCTTGGTAACAGATCTTGTGGTAACCAAAAGCATAGGCAGGCCGGATATGTGGAAATTGAAACCCTTGGCAGGAACCCAGTTATAGGCATACCCAACACCCACTGCCCCCTGTTTGATCTGGATCTTGTCCACACCGCTCATAAGCAGAGTCACGACAGACACATCCGGATTTTCAACATCATACATGGACATCCTGTTCTGGAAAAGCGTAAGGCCGGCAATGAAGCTCCCCGCACTTTTTTTCTGGATTTTTGAATAACTCATTGCCGCATTGTATGAGAACTTCTTGGGACTGAATACATAATATGCGTTGAGTATGAAAGATTCTATCTTGGTTGTACCTTTGTTTATCGGTTCTTTAAGTTTATCAAACAATTCGTCCTGACTCTTGATTGTGAGTCGCCCTTCAACAGACTTGGTAGAATGAAACCTGACTTCTCCCCCAAATCGCGATGCATACATGGAGAGCGAAAGGTCTTTATTGTAGTGCTTGTTGATATCCCAGGAATAACTGAGTCCGTATCCCATGAAATATGCTCCCAGGGAAGCCTGGTCTTGAAGCTTTGAATGCAGGTTTATCTTGATCTTGCCTATATCCAGGACTTCTTCCTCATCCCTCAGACCATTGCTCTGCAGTTTCAGGTGGACATCTGCCAGATATGTGTTTGCAAAGAAAGACCACTTCCGCTTTGGAGCACCCACATAGTTGGTATCCACACCTTTGAGCTCTATTTTTTCAAGATAGTCGGTCAGACGGCCGGCAAGGTTAGATATCTTGCTTTCTTTGAAAGGTTTTCTTCCACCAGAGGTATTGAAATCATCTTCAACAGTCTGGGCCATAGCCGCAGAGGAAATAAATAACAGCAAGAATGCTGCTCTCGTCAGTTTTTTCATGGTATTAAGCCTGTATTCCTGGTATGCAAATATAAATAAAAACTACTGCACCTGGAAACGGGTCATTTATTAACATAAATGCCGTTCCTTTTCCAATGCCAATATCCATAAACGGCGGAAAGGGTGTAGAAAGCATAGAGGGCAGCCATCCAGTACATCCTCTGACTCAGGCACATGGCCGTAGATATCATATCGGCCATTATCCATACAAACCATTGCTCAAGATAAGACTGAATCAGCCATATTGTTCCTATGATGCTCAGCACCAAGGCTGTAGCGTCAAGTATCGAGGAACTGTCGCCGAGCAATACCAGAAGGTCTTTGAGCAAAGGGGTAAATACTGCAAGGCAGACAAGGCTTATCAGGGCCACCTTCCGGTTGAGCTTGCGGAGGTGGATTTTGCCTTGGTTCTCCTCCCCGGATTTCATTTTTCGGGAATCTCTGATCCATACATACAGCCCCCAGAAAGCCGTAATCACGTAATAAATGTTCAGGGCCATTGAGGCATAGAGCTTTTCCGAAAAAAAGACTATGGAACATACCGCAGACGAGAATATGCACACCAGCCACATGACATTCTTCTGCATCACCTCCAGGACAAGGAATATGATGCCCGTAACCAAAGAAAAGATTTCCAGCCAGTTCTGGCCCAGATATGTCCAAAATTCCTCCATGACTAGAAAGCAAAACCAATCTTGCCTATAAAGTGAATCCGGGCCTGGGCGTAAACGCCTTTTTCCACATAGTCAGCAGAGCCGTCATCAAATACTGCCCGGTATATCCATCCGTAGGAATAATACTTGCTGTTCAAAAGGTTATCTACGCAAAATGAAATGCGTAGTTTATATTTGCCCTGTATCTCGAATATCTTTGAAGCATCCAGGCTCATGGTAAAGTAGGAAGGCACTTTGGCAACTTCCAGGCTGGAATTATCTACATACTGCCGCCCAACATGCTTTGCCTTCAGCGATATGGACGAATTCTCCCATGGACTTACGGATATGCCCGAGGCGGCTATGAATTCGGGCGAAAGTGTAAGCTTGGAGCTTTTCAGAAACACCTGTTTCTGGGCAACCGGATTCCAGTCATCGGCATTGTCATAAGCATCTACAAACAGCGTGTAGTTCCTGAGCCTGTTTCTGGACATTGTGGCTGAACCGAAAAAGGTAAACTCTTTTACCGGAGAGTAAGACAGGCTCAGTTCTATTCCTCGGCGATAACTGTGGGGTATGTTCTCCTGAATCACATAGCCGGTTTCCGTGAGCCTTCCGGTGGATACCAGCTGGTTGTGATAGTTCATGGAATAGAGGTTAAGATCCAGCCCCAGAGCACCGCGGCGCATCTGATAGCCGAGTTCAAAGTCCAGCATACGCTCGCTCTTGAGCTGATCCTGCTTTGAAGCCTTTATAGATTCCTTTATATCCGAACGGCTGGGTTCGCGTTGAGCTATGCCTATGCTGGAATACAGCCTGTCATGTGGGCTGAGGAGGAAATTAAGGCCGGCCTTGGGATTGAAAAAGCCATAGTCCTTTTTATTTTTCAGGCTTACAAAATCTTTGTCCATTCCGCCCATACGGAAATTCACCAGACGGTATTGCAGGTCCAAAAATGCGGTCAGACCCTTTGCAATGTCCCTTTCTGCCTTGGCAAAGAGGCTGGCATCGGCCTTTTTGCCGTTGTTTGTGTACCAACGGTTGGAGTAATCTATGTTCTGGTTGTATTTGCTCCAAAGAACCCTGCCAAAATGGTCTCCGTCATAAAATGAGTAGCTGAGGCCCGTTGCAAAATCCAGAATGTCTGATTTGTATTTGAGGTTCAGGTTGCCGGCAATGTAGGAATTGTCCATGCTCTGGCGTATGATTACATCGGTCTTTTTGTATGTAACTCCGTCTATGATCTGATTTTCAAGCCCGTACTTGGAGAATTTGACATTGTACTTGTAGTTTTCATAATAGCCGCTGCCCTTTGTGAAATGCAATGTGGAACTGAGGCTCAGACGGTCTGAGAACTGATGTATGTAATGCAGCTGGAAGTGATGCTGGGCATAGTTGTCGGTTTCGTTACCGTAATAGCAGAGATTGCCGAGGTCGTCGTAGTATTCTCCGGCTGAATTGTACCGGCGGTTGGTGTAATAGATGTCCATAGGGCAGCCCTCCCAGGTTATACCTGTATGCTGCGAGCCCATCATGTAGATGAACTTGAGGGAGTTGCCCGAATTTCTCCACGATGCCGAAAGCAGAAGGGAGTTCAGGTTTGCCCTTGCATTGCGTATGTAACCTCTGGTAAGGCCATGGTTATATGCCAAATCTACATTGAACCGGTTTTTGCCGTCCTTGCCCAAAGAGCCCGTTCCGGCCGCAATGCCCTGAAGAAATGTCTTGTAGGAACCAAAAGACAAGTCGGCATTTGCATAGGGCTGGGCAGAAGGAGTCTTTGTCTGCATGTTTAGGCTGGCCCCGAACGCCCCAGAGCCGTTGACGCTGGTTCCGGCTCCCCTCTGGAGCTGTACGCTTTCCAGAAACGACTGAAGAGCCGGTATGTTGGCCCAGATGACTTCCTGGCTTTCGCCGTCGTTTATGGCAACGCCGTTGAGTGTGACATTGGTTCTGGATGCATCGCTGCCCCTTACCCTTAGGTTGCTGTATCCGAGGGCAAGCCCGCCTTCCGTTGTACTCACAACAGAGGGCATCATGTTAAGCATCATAGGAAGTGAATATGAAGACGGAGCTTCCGATAGTTCCTTCTTTCCGATATTGGTATTAGCCACAGGAGTTTTGAGGCTGGCCCTTGAAACCGAAACAATTATGCTGTCGAGCCTGTCGGAGGTAAGTGTGTCGGATGCAAAACCTTCCGGAGCAACGGCCGAAAAACTCATCGCTGAGGAAAAGAAAATGGCGAGGATAAATAAAAATAACTTCTTCATAACCAAACTTTTAACAAAGCTCAGGAATGCAGAAGCCTAACTTTCCCTACGGCGGCATTGCCCGCATCAGGTTAAAGGGTATGATCTCAGCCGGACGGCACCCCTAAGCGTCTGCAAATATAACAGAAAGTTTACATATCGGGAATTGCCTTATTGAGTTTTTTTGATTAAGTTTGTATCCCGTTAAGACAATATTGCATGAACACAAAGTATATATTCATAACGGGCGGAGTGGTTTCTTCACTCGGAAAGGGCATAGTTGCCGCTTCTCTTGCAAAACTTCTTCAGTCAAGAGGTCTCAGAGTTACAATACAGAAGTTTGACCCATATATCAATGTAGATCCGGGCACGCTGAACCCCTACGAGCACGGCGAATGTTATGTTACGGACGACGGAGCCGAAACCGACCTTGACCTCGGCCACTATGAAAGGTTTCTGAATGTACCTACATCCCAGTCCAATAATGTAACTACGGGCAGGATATACAAAACCGTAATAGACAACGAAAGACAGGGCCTGTATCTTGGAAAGACCGTACAGATCATACCTCATATTACAGACGAAATCAAGCGCAGGATGACCCTTCTTGGCAAAAGCGGAAACTATGACATCATACTTACGGAAATCGGCGGAACGGTGGGCGACATGGAATCCACCCCGTTTCTGGAGGCTGTAAGGCAGCTTCAGTGGGAAATGCCGGACGGAGACTGCATGGTCATTCACCTTACGCTGATACCTTTCCTACATGCGGCTCAGGAGCTTAAGACCAAACCTACTCAGCACTCTGTCAAAATGTTGCAGCAGGAGGGAATAAAGCCGGATGTCATAATCTGCCGTACGGAAGTGTCGCTTCCGGAAGGAATGAAAAAGAAAATTGCCCTGTTCTGCAATGTCAAGGCAGATTCCGTATTTGAAAACCAGGACGCAAAGAGCATATATGAAGTTCCGCTGCTGCTGCACAGCCAGCATCTGGACGATGTAGTTCTCAAGAAACTCAAACTTAAGAATGTTCCCCAGCCCAACCTTTCAGACTGGCAGGATTTTCTGAAGAAACTGTTCAACCCCAAGACCGAGTGCGACATTGCCCTTGTAGGCAAATATGTAGAGCTCCAGGACGCCTACAAATCAATCCAGGAAGCCTTTGTACATGCCGGCACCTCAAACAACTGCAAGGCAAATGTGCATACCGTTCACAGCGAATATCTTACAGGCTCAAACATCAAAGAAAAACTTTCTTCTATGGACGGAATACTCGTAGCCCCGGGCTTTGGAGGACGCGGAGTGGAGGGCAAGATTCTGGCCATAAAATACGCAAGGGAAAACAAGATTCCGTTCTTCGGCATCTGCCTTGGAATGCAGGCAACCGTCATGGAGTTTGCCCGTAATGTCCTCAAACTCAAGGACGCTTCCTCTACCGAGGTAAGGCCTCAGACCACCGTTCCGGTAATAGACCTGATGGAAGACCAGAAGACCTTGACCACAAAGGGCGGAACAATGCGGCTTGGAGCCTACGCCTGCAAGATAAAGGAAGGCACTCTGGCTTACAGAATCTACGGCGAAAAACTCATCAGCGAACGTCACCGCCACCGCTACGAGGTTAACGAAAGATATGAAAAGCAGATGGAAGACGCCGGCCTGATCCTCAGCGGGCGCAACCCCGAAACCGGTCTCGTGGAAATTGTGGAACTACCTCAGAAACAGCATCCTTTCTTCATAGGCGTGCAGTTCCATCCGGAGCTCAAGAGTACCGTAATGAAGCCACATCCGATATTTGTAAACTTTGTAAAAGCTGCTGTCAAATACCGCCAGACAAAATGAAAAACCGGCCCCTAAGCATATCATTATTTTTCTCAGCGATTCTGCTATACGCCCTGCTGACACTGCCTTCCACAGGCTTTGCCCAGGGCAGTGACGAAGCATCTGCCGTTAAGGCCAAAAGACACAAAGTCAAGGTTCTGGCTGAATATCCTCACAGCACGAAGTCCTATACTCAGGGGTTGTTCTTCTACGACGGGCACCTGTGGGAAACTACCGGCCAGTATGGCGAAAGCTGCCTTATCAAATGGAACCTTGAAACCGGCAAGTGGCTCAGGAAATGGCGTTTTAAGAAAAGATTCTTTGTAGAGGGGAGTTGCGTACTGAACGGCTGGTTCTACATCCTTACCTGGATGGAGCACACTTGTTTTGTATTTAATCTGGAAAGTCCTCAGGCCAAACTCAAGGAAATAGGACGGGCTTCCTACCCTACCGAAGGCTGGGGCCTGACCACGGACGGCAACCAGCTCATCATGAGCGACGGTTCGTCTTTCTTGATGTTTATGGACAAAAACTCGTTCTACTGCAATTCAAAGGTTCAGGTAACCCTGGACGGAAAACCTCTGGAGTACCTCAACGAACTGGAATGGATAAACGGCAAGATATGGGCAAACGTTTATCTTACAGACGATATCGTAATCATTGATCCTCAGACCGGAACGGTCACCGATGTAATAGACTGCAAGGGCATCCTTCCGGAGAGGCTCAAGACCAAAACCACCGATGTTCTCAACGGAATTGCCATGGATCCTTCAGACGGAAGCATCTACATCACCGGCAAATATTGGCCAAAACTTTACCGCATTTCATACTAATTTTTATCTTTGCAGCCCGGTACGGGAGACTTTATCGCTGAGCAATCAGAGGAAAGTCCGGACAGGAAAGGGCAATGCGCTGTGGAAAGCACAGACAGGCGTAAGCTTGTGAAGGGGGTAACAGAAAACAACCGCCAACGTCCGCAAGGGCGCGGCAAGGGTGAAAACGCGAGGCAAGAGCTCACGACAGGTAATGGCAACATTATCAGGGTACTCCGCCGCATCCTGCAAGGCTATGTATATCGGCATTCAAGGGCTGCCCGTCCTTTGCCGAGGGGTAAGCTGCACCAGATAAATGATAAAGGCCGCAGGCTTCGGCAGGCGGAACAGAATCCGGCTTAACCCGTACCAAAACATAAAGGACAGCAGGAAATTCCGGCTGTCCTTTTTATATGCCCGTTGAGATACCCTACTTTTCTGCCGCCGGGGCTTTGAAGAAGCTGATAGTCTGGCCTATGAGGTTATCTATCTGGTCCTGAGTCTTTAGAACCTCAATCGGGAACCCAAACACTATGGTTTTGTAATCTGTTCCGGGGTAGGCAACTGCGGCGCTGATGCTGGTCTGCGGATAGCGGAATACTGTGTAGGAATCTTTTCCGGCAGGATTGAACGCATCCGGAGCCTCGCATACATATTTCTTACTGTTGAGCTGGCTGTAGTATTCAAAGTTGCCGGTGAAGCCGAAGTTGTTTTTTACAGCGGAAACTTTTCCGTCTATGGATGCAGAATGTGTCATCCATTTGATTTTCAGAACATCGGCTGCAAACTTGGGGCCTTCCTTAGGATCAACTTCGTAGGCATCTACAAGGTCAGTGGCTACATAGGCTCCGGAGAGTATGAGGTTTCTGCCCTGATTGCAGAACTTGGTTATGGCCTCCTTCATGGCAGGAGTATAAACATGGTATTTGACCAGTTTGGTAAGGGCGCCGTCATTGCTCTGGGCCTGCTTGCCCATTATCAAGTCGCAGATGTAGAACTTGCTCATATCGGTCTTGCCATTTTCCACGGCGCTTCTGGTAGAGGATATGAATGCATAGCCGTTGTTCATGAATGCAAGACCGTGATCGTAGGCGTAATCAAATGTATTTCCGGCAATTATATTGCCTGCCTGATCGCTGAAGCATCCGCCGAATCCGGGAGCGTCGTCGTCTGTCCAAGGAACCAGCCTGCGGTATTCATACATCTTGCCAAGATAGGAAGCGTCTTTCAGATAAGGAACTCCGTGGTCGTAGTCGGCAAAGAAACCTGCCATTGTAGAGTCTTTGCTCTGAATCCATTTGGGAGCTCCCACCCTGTCAAATGCATTTACTACCAGAACTATGTCGTCAGATTTGAGTTCTGCCGGAACTCCGGCTGCCACAACCTCAGAGGGGAAGCTCTCTCCGCCCTCGTTGACTGCCGTAACCTTAAAGCGGTAGATATGGCCTTTCTCCAGTTTTACGCAATGTTCTGTATTCTTGGTTAACGTACCCATATCATAGCCGTTGTCATCAATGGCCGTATATACTACATAAGCCGTAGGAACAGCCGTAGGCTCAAGCCGGTCTTCTACCGCAGACCAGGAAACAACTGCAAATACATCGTCGTTTCCCAGTGTCTGGTAAGAAACGGTTTCCTTCCCGAATTCGGCTTCTCTGCTTGCAGTGTTTGCCAGAACTACCTGCATGTTGTTTACAGGCAGAGGCTGAACCGTATATGGAACATTGTTCTTCCAGCTGAGGAACTTGAGGATACCCTTGTAAATGGCTCTGGATGCAGTAAATCGGAAGTCAGGGTCCAGCCCGAACTTCATATCGGCATAGTTGTGGTGCGAAAGGAACTCCAGAAGCATACCCGGAACCTGAGGAGAGCGGCTCTCGGAATAAGAACGGTCCCACAGCTGACGGCGGCTCCAGGCAAAGCCATACTTGTCAGACACATCGTCAACCAACTGTGTCTGAACCATATCGGCAAGGTAGCGGCCCAGGATACGGTCATCGCCGTTAGGATATTTTTCATCTCCGCCAAAGTCTTCGCAGATGCGGGTATAGATGGAGAGTGTTCCTATGATAGTATCTATGAGAGCATTGCCCGCATCGGTATGGAAGGCAAACGAAAGATCCACAGGAATATTGCGGCTCTCTGCGCCCCACTTGGGCAGAACCTTTGACCCGCCGGCAATGGCGTTTACGAACTTGCCTCTGGAAACATAGTCGTCTGTATAGTCGTTCTCGTTGTGAGACATGGAGTAAACGGTATCGGCAAAGCCGCTCCACTGCAGGAAGTAGCGCGAACCTTCCATGAACCTCGGCATTCCGCTTACAAAGCCTTCACCCTCGCCGCGGGCTATGTTGCCCATTCCGCCGCCGAACTTGCAGGCATCGGCGGTAACTGTTCCATGGCTATGGGCATTGGTCAGGAACACTCCCTGATTATTGTCTCTGCCGGCCTTAAAGTGGAATGTACCAAGGTAAATCCACATGCTGCCGCCCATCTTCTGGTTGATGGAAAACTCTGCCTGCCCGCCATTGTATTTTACTGTGTATGAAACTTTTTTGGCACTCTTAGGAAGGGTCTTGTAAGAAATGTAAACGGCATAGTCTCCGTCTTCTTCAAAATCCGGAATCCAACTTACCGTACTTGCCGTATGGCCGGAAGAAGGTTCCTCCTGCCTGTCCGAAGCAAGGAGGCCTTCCGTCTGGATGTAGGAGCCCATCCGGAAAGGATTTTCTCCAAAGACATAACTCTCCTTGGGGTTTGCAAAGCCGGGCTTTTCTCCGGAAGTCCAGGCATTTGAACCATCGGATGTGCTGAAGCCTTCGGTCTGGGTATCGTTATCTACTATGACCTCCACCTTGGTCCAGTCTCTTTCCTTTGGAAGCAGAACCACAGCTCCGGCATTTTCCAGCATCGGAACAAGGAACGGTTCTACATAACTCATCGTATAGGTATCTTCCACCACTCCAAAAAGACGTGCTCTCTGGAACTCCCACCGGTCAAGCGAAGGCTCGTAATACCATCCATGGCTGTTCTGCATGGCTATATGCCTGTTCTGCAACCCCCTGGTAATGGTATAAGGCTTGTTCAGCTGCTCCTTGAGCCTTATAGCTGAAGAAGATACTTTGATTGTTCCATCTTTCTGAATCTTGGCATATCTGCCGGTGTTATTGTAGAACGGAGTAACCAGTTTTTCCAGCTTGCTCCCCGCTGAGAACAGGGCTATCTTCTTGTTTTTGAACTGCGCCGGAAGATTCTTGTTTACAAGTTCATAGATTTTCTTAAGCCCCTCCGGCCTGATCGGATAGTCTGCCACATTCCGGTTGAAGGCAATGTAGAGCGAATCGTTGCCCTTGAATGTAAAGGCTTTATCTACTTTAATAGGAACTTTCACTCCGTTAGAAAGTGTGCGGAGGTAATTTCTCACCTCCAGGCAGATCTTGTCAAATTGTTTCAGGTCTGAAACTTTTGTAAAGTCTTTATCCTTGAGCAGAACATCGGGATAATCCACAATAACTTTGGGTTTCTTACTCTGCGACAGGGATACAGACGGAATGAGCAAAAGGGCTGCCATGGCAATGGCAAATGCTTTGACTGAAAATCTTGTTAAGCGCATATCTTTTAAGTTTAATAATCTTGTGCAGATGGACGCAAATTTACTAATTTTGCCTTTATGAAAAGAATCAGACTGGCAAATCTGCCAACAAAAATTTATCGCCTTGAGAGGCTGAGCAAAGAACTTGGTGCAAACATTTACATCAAAAGAGACGACCAGACCGGAAGCGAACTTACCGGCAACAAGGTACGTAAACTTGAGTTTGAATGTGCAGACGCCCTGGAAAAGGGCTGCAACCTGCTCATAACCTGCGGTGGAATCCAATCCAACCACTGCAGGGCTACCGTTGCAGCAGCAACACTTCTGGGAATGAAGTCCGCCGTGCTGCTGAGAATCAGCTCCGAACCTCCGGTAAGGGGCAACTACTTCCTGGACCGTCTCATGGGCGCAGACGTAAAGTTTTGCAACCAAGAGGAATACCGCCATCACCGCCAACAGATAATGGAAGATATGGCCGAAGGCTACCGCAGGCAGGGTTACAAGCCTTACATCATTCCCGAAGGGGCCTCAAATGCCATAGGAACCCTTGGCTATTACAGCTGCATGCAGGAAATTCTGGCTCAGGAAAAACAGATGGGCCTTGAGTTCAACACCATAGTTGTGGCAACCGGAAGCGGCGGCACCATTGCCGGCCTGCACCTTGCCAACCAGCTCGGAAAGCTCGGCAAAAGATGCATTGGCATGGCTGTATGCGACGATGTTGAATATTTTACGGACATTGCCGATAACATATCTAATGAGGCCAAGCATATCCTCAAAGATTTCCTTGACACAGAAGATTATAGCAACGCACAGTTATTGCGTAGTGGTATTGAAATCAACGATGGTTACGTGGGCATCGGCTATGCCCTGTCAAGGCCGGAGGAACTGGAGTTCATCCGCAAGGTAGCCCGTCTTGAGGGCCTTATTCTTGACCCCGTCTATACCGGCAAGGCAATGTACGGCCTTTACAACGAACTCAAAGACGGTGCAGACCCTAAGACTGCCATCAGCCGCACAGACAACGTCCTGTTCATCCACACCGGCGGACTGTTCGGCCTCTTCCCCATCAGCGATGACTTTCCGCTTTAACAGACGGCACCGATAAACATACAACAGCATTTATGAGCATAGCCATCTACACACTCACCTCCCCTCTTCACGACAAGGAAGCCATAGCTGCCTCAACCAAAGAGTTTCTGGACAGTCTGGATTTTCCGTTTGAGTTCAAAGGAGAAGATTTTAAAGACTGGTCAACCAACGGCCTCAACCTTATTTTTGTAAGAACGGGCGGAACTGAAAACCTGTTCAGGCAGCAGCGCATGAATATGCATGACATCCAGTCTCCTGTGTATCTTCTGTCAAACGGCACCAACAACTCCCTTGCCGCTTCCATGGAGATTCTCTCATGGCTCCGTCAGAGTGGCCAGAAAGGTGAAATCCTGCATGGCACGCCAGAGTACATTTCGGAAAGGGTTAAAGTCCTTTCCTTAATCCAAGCCGCCAGAAAGAGGCTCTCTCAGGTCAGGGCAGCAATCATAGGCAAGCCGTCCGACTGGCTAATAGCCAGCTCCGTCATAGACCGCGATGAAATCAAAAGAAGGCTTGGTTTTGAGATCTCCAAGATAGAACTTGAAGAAGTGGAAAAGGCCTATGCCGGACATTCTGCAAACTCCAAAGAGGCCGAAAGGCTGAAGGAGGTGATGCTCAAGGCAGACATTGCCGAAGGCTCTTCTTGCGGCGGCAACATTTCCGGTGCCATAAAAATCTACGATGCTCTCAGGAAGGTCATCGCTGAGCATAATGTCAATGCCTTTACCATCAGATGCTTTGACCTGCTTTCCAGCCTGAAGAACACCAGTTGCACGGCCCTGGCCAAACTCAACTCCGAGGGAATTGTTGCCGGCTGCGAGGGTGATGCTCCGGCAATGCTTTCCATGATAATCAGCCAGTGCCTTACCCAAAAGACCGGTTTTCAGGCCAATCCCGCAATGATTGACACAGATAAGGGAGAGGTCCTGTTCGCCCACTGCACCATACCGCTGAACATGGTGGAAAAGTTTGAACTTGACACCCATTTTGAATCCGGCATCGGAGTGGGAATCAGAGGATTCATGAAAGAAGGTCCGGTTACCGTGTTCAAGGTTTCGGGAGACCTTCAAAGACAGTTCATAGAAGAAGGTCAGCTCATATCCAACGGCAAAGCCTCCAACCTCTGCCGCACCCAGCAGCTGATCCGCTTTACAGACAAAGACGCAACAAGATACTTCCTCCAGAACCCTGTCGGCAACCATCATATCATCATCCCCGGGCATTGGAAAAAGCCCCTGGAGGAACTGCTGAGTTAATATGAAAACATTCCGCTACTTTTTATTGCCAATTATTGCAACCGTCTGCATTGCAGGCTGTAAGACAGGTCCGAAGATTTCATCCGAAACGGCTGCTGACATTGCCGCCATAACCGATTCTGCGGCATTCATATCTCCTGTATATGCCAAGGGATTTACGGTAAACTATCTGGAAGACGGCATTCGTCTTGTAGATATCAAAGACCCTCAGGCAGACAAGGAAGACATAATGCCCGTAGGATACAGCTTTGCCCTTGTGCCCAAGGGGCTTAGCAGCGACATCTGCTCCAAACTCATTCCGGAGGGATATCTTAAGGTTGAAGTGCCGGTGGAAAAGACCATTGCAATGACTCTGCTTCAGCTTTCCAACTTTGCAGCTCTGGACGCCCTTGACAAACTGTCTGCCATAACCAGCACAAAGAACCTGTTCAACAAGGAGATTCTTGCAAGGGTTGAAGACGGAACCCTTCAGAAGATTGGCCACGAGGGCAACTTTGACCAGGAACTCATCATGGCCGCCAACCCTGATATAATCTTCATATCTCCCTTTAAAAAAGGAGGTTACGATGCAATTAAGGAAACTGGTATTACCCTTGTTCCGCATCTTGGATACAAGGAACTGGTTCCTCTGGGGCAGGCGGAATGGATAAAGTTCACAGCCATGTTCATAGGCAAGGAAAAGGCTGCCAACCAGACCTTTGCCCAGATAGAAAAGAACTATCTTGATATGAAGGCTCTGGCTGAAAACACTCAGACCCGCCCTACCGTATTCAGCGGTGAAATGCACTCCGGCAATTGGTATGCTGTGGGAGGCATGAACCATCTTGCCCAGATATTCAGAGATGCCGGCGCAGACTATCTTATCAAAGACAACAACACCGGCGGTGTGAACATAGAGTTTGAAAAGGTGTATTCAACCTGCGCCAAGGCAGACTATTGGCGGATTCTCAACAGTTTTTCGGGAGACTTTTCCTACGATGCCCTGAAAAAATCTGAACCAAGGAACGCTCTCTTCAACGCCTTCAAAAACAAGAAGGTCATTTACTGCAACATGAAGCAAACCCCCTATTATGAGCTTGCTCCAGTGCATCCTGACCTTCTGCTTAAAGACTTTATCGCCATCTTCCACCCCGAACTTATAGAAGAAAACTATCAGGCAACATTCTACAAGCTTCTGAAATAACCGGCAATGCCAAAACAAACCCTGTATTTGATTGAATTTCAAGAGAAAAATGAATGATTAAAACCTCAAAATCTGAATTGTCTTTGCAGCAAATATCATTCCGATAGCGGATATAGCCAATGTTATACTGGACGAGAAGAACATAAGAAGTTTTCACATAATGAATACAGCTACCACTATTTTGGAAGAAGAACCCGC
>ERZ842401.3178-NODE-3178-length-20792-cov-3.954043_pt1 | contig 20792 bp, 26 predicted proteins | sample MGYA00521270_ERZ842401 | MGnify/ENA primary metagenome ERZ842401 (study PRJEB31892, sample SAMEA3878208) | bioreactor metagenome | biome: Moose rumen | place: Sweden | collected 2011-10 | study: EMG produced TPA metagenomics assembly of the PRJEB12797 data set... | reverse complement strand
TTATCTCAAAATCAAGAAAACGGTGGTCCTCCCTCATATAGCCTGCCGTGACATTGTTACCAAAGGCGTCAACAGTCTGTCGGGTTGAGACATGGGGCGAGATATTCAGGCTGCATGACAGTATATGCTGTGTGTCGGTCTCAGAGGGGATAATGCGCAGAGCAAAGCTGTGATCGTGAACATAATCGTCAAAGGTCAGCTTGGTTGAATAATAAAAGTTCACACGCTTCATACAAACACCTCCGCAGTTTCAAACAAATGCCCCAGGCTGTCTATCGCCCTGTCGGCACCGCTCCTGTAGTCCTCCTCTGTGCCGAGTATCTCCACCAGATCGGAGAGATATTTCGTATTGTAGCGGTAGGGCGTGTCCTTCGGCACACGGTTCAGGTTTTTCATAAGCCTGATAAACTCCTTCTCCACAATGGCAAAAGGGTATTTCAGCCGCATATAAAGGTCGAGCCGTTCCACTGTCTTTCCGATATAGATGATATTCCTGATCTCGTCATCAAAAATATGCTCGTTGACGCAGCCCCAGAAGCTGTAGATAATATCCTCCAGCGGCAGCAGCGCCAGCCTGACGTTATCGCTCTGTCCAGCCCTTGAAAGGGTATCCTTTGCCATTTGTAGAAATGACAGCGAGTCGGTGGATATCTCTTCACGCAGAACTATGCCGTTATCATAAGCTCTTTCAAGACTGTATGCCGCTGAATGAGCATTGTTTTCATCAAAAAGCAGACTGCGTATAAAATCCCTGTTGTCAGAATAAATGTCGGGCAGCCCGAAGCAGTCAAGATAATCGGTGTAGCTGTGGGCTGTGCCGATCATTTTATCGAACTGGTGTCCCAGCGCCTTTATGGTCGTAAAAAATCTTTCGGTATAGCGTCCCAGCCAGTAAAGGCGGTCGCTGTGTTCTAACGAGATAGTACCCATGTGTCTTTAAATCCTCCTCCTTGAGATGAGTTCACCACGAATGAGTCCGGGTTGCGTGAAAACCTGGTGAGCCCCGATGCCCAGACCTTTGTTTTTTCTCCCGAAAGCACAAAGGCTCTCAGGTCTGCCTTGCGCATTACTGTTTCGCCGTTATCAAGTATCGGCAGGTCAAGAAAATCAATGACCTCCTGTGCGATAAAGCGCCTTGGCTCTGCGATTATCGTCCTGCAAAATTCCTCCAGCTTTTCCTTTGTCAGATCTCTGCCGAAAACCACACCGTAGCCCCCTGCTTCGGCAACGTCCTTTATGACCAGCGTATCGAGATGCTCCATAACATACTTCATATCCTCTTCATAAAAGGGCAGATAGGTCGGCGCATTTTTAAGGATAGGCTCCTCGCTTAGATAGTATTTTATCATCTTCGGCACGAAGTAATATATGCCCTTGTCGTCAGCCACACCGTTGCCCGGGGCATTTATTATACCCACATTGCCGCTTCGGTAGGCTTCCATAAGATTTGGTATGCCGATAAGCGACTGTGGCAGAAAGGTCAGCGGGTCAAGGTATTCGTCTGCTATACGGCGGTAAAGTACGCCTATCCTGGTCTTGCCGCCCGAATAGGTGCGGTGGTAGAGGATATTGTCCTCAACAAAAAGCTCGTCATTCTGCACCAGCACCGAGCCTGTATGCTCCGCAAGATATGAATGCTCAAAATACGCCGCATTGTACCGCCCGGGAGTAAGTATCGCCCTGACTCCGCCGCAGTTTGCATACTCCATAGTTTCGGTGAGAAGCTTTGCATAGCCGCGGTTATCCACCACAGCGTTTTCCTCAAAAGCCTGTGGTGCTGCAATACGGGTAAGATCCCTTGCGATAAGCGGATATGAAGCCCCCGAGGGTATACGCAGGTTATCCTCCAGTATGTACCACTCCCCGTCCTCTGCCTGCACAAGGTCAATTCCCGAGATGTGGCTGTAAACCTTGTTTTTAGGGTCAATGCCCTCAAACTCGGCAAGATAGCCCGATGATATGTAGATAAAGTCCTCGGGGATAATGCCGTCACGCACTATCTTTTTATCGTGGTAAATATCAAAAAGGAACTCATTCAATGCGTTTACACGCTGAACAAGTCCCTTTTCCATACGCTTGAAATCCTCTGCCGAAATAACTCGGGGGATAGGGTCAAACGGGAAAAACTGTTCATTGAAAACGCCGTTTTTGTATATGCCGAACTTAACGCCGTAGCGGCGCAAAAGCTCGTTTATCTCTCTTGCATTGCCCACTGCCTTTGTGAACTGTGTATGCTGTTTCATTTTATATCACTCCTGTCATAATTATTTTCATAAAAAAACGGCGCCCCTCCAATGCAGGAGAAGCGCCGTTGCTTATTTACATTTTTTATTCTATCATCTTCATTTTATTTTGTCAAGCATTTTTCTGATTATTATGTAAATATGTCGGAATTACGCAGCATTGTTTATCTCACCGGGCAATATCTAAACAAATGCCACCGAGCCTGTATATATGGGGAAGTTATCCTCAGCCTTTGCCACAGCTTCTTCAAGGGTCATGCCGTAGAAGTTCCCTGCCGAGAAATTTCTGCCCGACTTCTTATCATCAATAAATGCGCCGACTACCACGCCCGGCAGAGAGCTTTCGGGTGCATTGGGAGCAGCAGGACCGCCAAGATCTGTTCTGCACCAGCCCGGGTCTGTGATATTGATACAGATATCTGTACCCTCATACTTGGCAGCCAAGTCCATAGTCACCTTATCAAGAGCTGCCTTGCTGGCTGAATAACCTGCCTACTCAGGCTCAAGACGTATTCCGCTGGTGGTGTTCACTATCCTGCCAAAGCCCCTTTTCTCCATTTTAGGGAGAAAGTGATAAACTATCATCATGGGTGCAATGGTATTTATCCTGAAGCTCTCCTCATAATCAGATGGGGGAGTTTTCAGATACTCATTTCTATAGGCGATCTGGATACCTGCATTATTGAGGATAATATCAACAGGCTTTCCCAGAGAGTCTATCTCTTCAAGCATTTCTTTCACCTGTGATATGTCAGAAAATTCAGCACCAACAGCGTAAGCTTCAACTCCTAAAGCTTTTACCTCACTGAGCACAGCTGCGCAGTGCTCCTTAGTCCTGCCCTGCAAAATAAGGTTGCAGCCCCTTTCAGCCAAAAACAGGGCAGCTCCCCTGCCAATACCTCTTGCAGCGCCTGTTATCAGCGCCCAGCGTCCCTTTACTTCAACCATCAGAAGCCCTCCTTTGCCTTATCAAGCGCAGCTATCACCCTGTCGCACCACTTATCGAACTCATCATCATCATTCTGATACTCAGGGTGGTCGAGGATATACCTCACCGTCCTGCCTATACCCTCATGTGCAGAGATCTCACACTTAAAATCAGGCACAAGGGACTTTATCTTGGAGTTATCAAACTGAACTGAGTTTGCCTTATCGCCGATAAGACTGCCGATAAAATCATAATTACTCATATCTGCAAGGGTCTGCGACGATACGTAATAAGGCTTTAACTCAACCCCCAGCGCGTCAGCGATAGCCTTATAGATCTCGTTCCAGCTTACACTTTCGTCAGAGGTTATATGGAAAGCCTCACCAATAGCCTTGGGGTTGCCGATAAGCCCCACATATGCCTTTGCAAAATCGCTGTTGTGGGTTATGGTCCAGAGGGAGCTGCCGTCACCGTGGATAATGACCTGTTTGCCCTCCTTTATGCGCTTTACCACCTGCCAGCTGCCGCCGTTGCCGTGAACGCCCAGCGGCACGTTCCTCTCGTCATAGGTATGGCTGGGGCGCACGATAGTCACAGGGAAGCCGTCCCTGCGGTAACGTTCCATAAGGTATTCCTCGCAGGCTTTTTTGTTGCGTGAATATTCCCAGTAGGGGTTTTCAAGGGGCGTTTTTTCGGTTATAACATATCCCTTGGGGGGCTTCTGATAAGCCGAAGCAGAGCTTATATAGATAAACTGCCCGGTCTTATCCTTAAAGAGCCTGAAATCACGCTGGAGCTGTTCAGGCACAAAACCTATAAACTCACCCACGCAGTCAAACTCCATACCTTCAAGCTTTTTGGCAGTACCCTGCTCGTCACCGATATCAGCAATAATAGTTCTGACATTCTCGGGCAGGTCAATTTTTCTGCTGCCGCGGTTGAGCAGATAGAGCTCATGCCCCTGCTCAGCCAGCAGTCTTGTTATTGCCATACTGATAGTTCCCGTGCCGCCGATAAAAAGTATTTTCATGGTTATTCCTCCTATACATTTGTATTTGCTGCGTATTGAAAAGACGCAGGCGATAAGCCTGCAAGCGGGCTTTAGCTCCGCCGTCCATGCGATTGCATGGGCTTTGGCTTTATTATAACACATACTATAATAAAAATCTACCCGTTTAGGTCATAATTTACAGTTTGTACCAATTTAAACCTGATAATGATACTTGCAGTCAGAAAGTTGTGATACCGCAAACTGCATTTTAATAATACGTATATTTCTCAATAAAATCAAAAATTGACTATTTGATCAAAAAGTGGTATAATTAATCCAGAACCCATGCTTATCGCATGAAATCCGGAGCAAAAGCTCCGCTTGCAGGCGCTTCATGTTATAATAAACGCATAAAATATCTTATTAAAAGGAAGATGAAAATGGAGTTTCTCGATATAGTTGATGAAAATGGCAAGCCCGTGGGCGAAACTGTTGACCGTGAGACCGCCCATTTAAAGGGCATAAGGCACAGAACTGCCCATCTATGGCTGCTGAGGGAGCATGGGGGCAGGGTGCAGATACTGCTTCAAAAGCGTGCTGAGCACAAGTCATCTTACCCCGGGTGCTATGATATTTCAAGTGCAGGGCATATCCCAGCCGGAGTGGACTACGTTCCCTCGGCGCTAAGGGAGCTATCCGAGGAGCTGGGGCTGACAGCAAATGCCAATGAGCTTATACCGCTGGGCATGAGAACTATAATCAGTGATGACGTTTTCTTCGGTAAGGAGTTCCACGACCGCCAGGTGTCAAAGGTTTTCGTGCTATGGAAGGACGCTGACGAAAGCTCGATGACTCTACAGAAGTCAGAGGTGGACGGCGTTTTGTGGATAGACTTTGAGGAATGCTTTGATAAGGTCATAAACAACAGCTTCAAGCACTGTATTATGCTTGAGGAGCTCCAGATGATAAAGGATTATTTACAGGAAATGAGGTCACTATGAGCTGGATCAAAATAGATGAAACTACATACAGATATGAGGACAAGGGCGTGAGGTTCTTTCTGCTGACAGGCACTGAATACGCCCTGCTTATCGACAGCGGAATGCAGGTACACAATGCCTGTGAGCTGGCGCAGCAGGTGACTGACCTGCCGATAAAGCTTTTTAACACCCACGCAGACCCCGACCACGTGGGCAGCAATGAGGAATTTGACACGGTAATGATGAACCCTGCGGAGCTTGTAAATTACCGCAAGCCCCACTCTTCCCAAAGGATAATACCTGTTTATGACGGTGATATAATCGACATAGGCGGCAGAGAGCTTAAAGCTATTGCTCTGCCCGGGCACACACCGGGGAGCACTGCGCTGCTTGATAAATACAGCGGTATGCTTTTCAGCGGAGACCCTGTGCAGGACGGCAAAATATTCATGTTCGGTCCCATGAGGGAGCTGAGCGCATATATACTAAGCCTGAAACGGCTGCTGAGCTTTGAGGGGGATATCAAGAGCATTTACCCCTGCCACGGCAGCTGCCCTGTAGAGTTTTCACTTATCCCCAAGCTGATAGAGGGCGCTCGGAAGGTGGAAAACAGAGAGATAAAGCCAGAGCCTTTTGAGATGTTCGGGCATAAGGTGGCTGCATATGATATTGGAGCGGCGGTGCTGCTGTGTGACGAATGAAGATTTTTCAAAGGGTGCAGTCTGGCGGATAACGCTTTCTCAGGCGATACCCCTTATGCTGGCGCAGCTGGTGCAGATACTTTATAATATAGTGGACCGCATTTACATAGGTCACATGGACGGCGGTGACAGCATGGCGCTGACAGGCGTAGGTCTGACCTTTCCCATAATAACCTTTATCGTAGCCTTTGCAGCGCTGTTCGGCGTTGGCGGAGTTCCGCTGTTTTCCATAGCCAGCGGTGCAGGCGACAACGGCAGAGCCGAGCGTATAATGGGCAATTCCTGCGGGCTGCTGCTTATAAGCTCTGTAGCTCTGACCATAACAGGCTATGTTTTCTGCAAGCCTATACTTTATCTGCTGGGGGCGAGCGACAGCTCATATGTCTATGCCTTTGATTATCTTAATTTCTACCTGGCAGGCACTGTCTTTTCAATGCTCACAACGGGGCTCAACAGCTATATAAGCGCCCAGGGCTTCCCAAAAACAGGAATGCTGACGACAGTTATCGGTGCTGTGCTCAATATCATACTCGACCCGATTTTTATATTTGTGCTCAGGCTTGGCATATCGGGAGCGGCGATAGCCACTGTCATAAGCCAGATAGTATCAGCGGTCTGGATACTCAGCTTTCTCATAAGAAAAGCTCCCCTGCCGCTGAGAAGAACCAATATCCGCATAACCCCCGATATCACAAAGAGCATCTGCAAGCTTGGTACCTCAAACTTTGTTATGCAGGGCACTGCCTGCTTTGTTCAGGCTGCCTGCAATTCAACGCTGCAGTCCTTCGGCGGAGATATTTACGTGGGCATAATGACGGTGCTTAATTCTGTAAGAGATGTTTTCTTTCTCCCCATAAGCGGACTGGTAAACGGTGCGCAGCCTGTTATGGGCTATAACTACGGAGCTAAAAGATATGACAGAGTCAGACAGTCGATACGCTTTAACACCTTTGCAGGCGCTGCATACACAGTCACTGCATGGATGCTTATCGTGCTTTTTCCCTCATTCTGGTTCAGAATTTTCTCAAACGACGCTGCCCTGATCGAGCCGGGGGTAGAAGCGATAAAGATATATTTCTTCGGATTTATTTTCATGTCCTTCCAGTTTGCAGGGCAGTCCACCTTTCAGGCGCTGGGTGATGCAAAGCACGCTATTTTCTTCTCAATGCTGAGAAAGGTCATTATAGTCATACCTCTGATGCTGATACTCCCCCGTGCAGGGCTGGGAGTTAAAGGCGTTTTCATCGCCGAGCCGATCTCCAACATCATCGGCGGACTTGCCAGCTACATAACAATGCGCCTGACTGTGTATAACAGGCTAAAAACAGAATAAAAATGCTCGGTCTTTATGCAAAGATAACGGCGAGAGTGGGACTTCCCTGCTCTCGCCGTTTATTATCTCTGTATAGTCCTTCATATCTTCACCCTCTCTTTTTCACCCAAATTGCAGGTCGTGAGAGCTTTCCGCCGCATTTCGGGCAGTTCAGCAGAGGGTATTGCAATTCGTTAATGTCAAGATCGTTATTGGGATACAGAGCAAAGTATGTGGGATTAGCGACAAAAAATACCGTTTTGCAGCTTTGACAGGCAGCATTTTCAAACTGTACTCTCTGAAATCCATTCCCTGAATTATACATATCAACAATAAGAGGCGTATCATTCTCGACGCCCTTGTTGAAATAATAACCAAGATAAAAGTTCTCGCCGCCGTATTGCTTGTAAAATTGTATCTTGTCATACCATATCGTATGGTTTCCCTGACTAAGCTTCTTTGAGAACCATGTAAAGCTGTCAACCTTCTTGTGCAGATCGTCAAGCTCATGGGGATATACGATGTAGACCGTCTGTCCGTGATCTGTTATTGTCAGCATAATTTTTTACTCCCGATATCAGATACATAAGATCAGTAATGATCCCATGTATCTTGATCTAATTACTGCTTTATCTTACGCAATTATTATACACTATCAAAGCCAATAAGTCAACTGGAGGTGATCATAGAAAACAAATACAGTTTTAAGCTATTGTATAATTACCCTGACTATGGTATAATTGATGTAAAGCCTGATATTATTTGAAAATAACTTGAAATGAGTGAGATATATGCACTATGTAAAGGCAAGATCGCTGCTGACACGCTGGAACGGAATGAACATCTACCGCGGCTGCACCCACGGCTGTATCTACTGTGACAGCAGAAGTAACTGTTATCATATTGAGCACCGGTTTGAGGATATAGAAGTCAAGATCAATGCTCCCGAGCTTCTTGAAGAGATACTGAAACGCAGGCGGCAAAAGATCATGATAGGCACAGGCTCCATGAGCGACCCTTATCAGCCCTGTGAGGAAAAGCTTATGCTGACAAGAAAATGCCTTGAGCTCATAGACAGATATGAGTTCGGCGCCACTGTTATCACAAAATCTGACCGTGTGCTTCGTGACATTGATCTGTTTGACAGTATCAACCGCAAGGGCAAAAGCGTTCTGCAAATGTCGCTGACGAATGCGGACGATAAGCTGAGCAGGATAACAGAACCGAACGTCTGCCCCACAAGCAGGCGGTATGAAGTCCTGAAAGAGTTTCAAAAACGCGGTATACCCACCGTTGTATGGCTAACACCGCTGCTGCCGTTTCTCACCGACAGCGATGATAATTTTGACAGGCTTATGGAATACTGCCTTGACGCAGGAGTGAAAGGGATAGTATGCTTTAACATCGGAATGACCTTGCGTGAGGGCAACAGAGAATACTATTATCAGGCGCTTGACAGACATTTCCCCGGGCTGAGCAGGCAGTATATAGCGAAATACGGCAATGCCTATGATGTGGTGAGCGACAATAGCTCACGCTTTATGGGGCGGTTTCACGAGATATGTGAAAAATACGGTATAATACACGACCCCGAGCAGTGCTTTGCTTATACCGCTGAGTTCCCCGAAAAATATGAGCAGATAAGCTTTTTCTGACAGCTTTACAGGGTGCAAGTAAAACATACACTTATTATCATAACGTCATTTTTTCAGTACCGTTATTTTGTTTGAGATATTAGAAACCGCAGGTATTTTCGACAGCACCTTATATACCGAAACAAACTCAGCCATACCCTCGGCAAGGGAATGGTCTCTGACATACTTGAACGGCGGTATGAGCTTTTCAAGCTCCCTGCCGTTTTTTATGCCCCAGGTGAATTTTGCGTTGCTTTTATCTATGGACTTTTCCTTGATATGTGCAGCCATAAAGGGGTTCATTATCTCCACCAGAACATAAGCATGGCTGAATTTTGCATCTATTATCTCAAATATCCTCTTTACGTCTGTCTCGTTCAGGTACATAGTCAACCCCTCGATAATAACTAGCACGGGTTCACCGTTGTATTCTACCCTTTCAGCCCATGCGCTGTCCATTGCAGACTCGGCTATCTGGTAAATGGTCGGGCCCTCCTCCTGCAGAAACTGTTTGCGTACATTTATCGTATCGGGAAGATCAATGTTATACCACCGTGCATACTTACCCTCGTTACGATAGCAGCGTGTGTCAAGACCGCAGGCGATATTTACCGCAACTGCATTTTTATGCTTATCAAAAAATTTCTCCGCAAGCCTGTCGAGAATGATAGTGCGCGCAATAACGCCGCTGCTCATAGGTGCGTCCTTGTCGGCAAGTGAAAAATCATAATCAAGCTTATTTACGATCTCGACTGCCTTTTCATCTTGAATGACCCCATCGGGCTTCCGGGTCTCTCTCGCCCGTGCATACATAGTTTGAAGCATAGTTTCGGGAACTGCACCCATTGAGACCTTTATTTTTTCCATAGTATCAAACGCCTCACGTTCATATGAAATATTTTTTACAGCTCTACGCTTTTTTTCCGCAGACCATAAATAAATTGTCCTTCTTATCTGCGGTGATATCAGTAAATCCTGCAAGCTCCATTTTTTCTTTTAATTCTTCTGCCGTATACCTGGTCATACACGGGACTTTCTTTTCCCAGTCGATATCGGGGTCGCCGTAATTGTTTATTGCGGCAAAGCTGCCCCCTTTTTTAAGGCAATTATAAATACTAGCAAACGCCGTATCTACATCATTCCAGAAAAACACAGTTTCAAAAGCCGTTACAAGGCTGAGACTATCAGGCTTGCAGGGCAGATTTTCAGCGCTGCCTTGCAGTATTTTTACTCTTTTGCCGATCTCGCCGCTGTTGATCTTTTTCGCCTTTCTTACGCTTTCCTCAGAGATATCCAGCCCGATAAATCTGCCGTTATCGCTCATTTGCAGCATACGCTTTATGTTATAGCCACCGCCGCAGCCTATGTCGAGTATGTAACCCTCCTGCGGAATTTCAAGCTTTTCAAGCGCCCACTTTGCCATTGGCAGATGCTCCCTCTCCATAGTTACAAGCATCATTCTGCCGATGATGCCTTTGGGATTTCCGAAATTATCTGTAAAACTCATAAAATCCTCCCGATAAGTAATTGCAGCCTGCTCACTTTTTCGCGATAACTGTCAGCCACGGCTTTGACTGATGATGATCGACCTTGACTGCCGAAAAGCCTGCCGCTTTCAGAGCCGTTTCAATATCCTCAGCGGTATAGCACTTCATGCCCTCTATGATCTTCTCAAATTTCAGGCTTGCAGCATCTGTGCCGTCCGACTCGTTGACGATCATAAAAATACCGCCCTTTTTGAGAATACCTGCGACCTGTGTAAAGCACTTCACCAGATCTCCCCAGAAGTATATCGTCTCAAAGGCAGTGGCAAGGTCAAAGCTTTCCTTTTCAAGATCAAGAGCTGAAACATCGCCCTGTCTGACCTCACATCTCCCCTGCTCCATCAGTTCTCTGTTATACTCTGCCGCCTGCTGCACCGACAACGGCGAATAGTCGATAGCCGTAACCTTAGCTTCGGGATATTTTTTTAGAAGCTCTCCCGCATTTCTTCCGCCGCCGCAGCCAAGCTCGGCTATATCGGCAGGCTGTGTCTTTTTAAGGTGTGAAAGCCCCCAGTCTGCCATTTTTGCATGACCCGAGTTCATACCCTTAATCATCATTTTGCCGAGTGTGCCCTCGGGCTTTCTTGTCTGGTTAACATATTTTTTGAAAAGTCCCATTGTTTTCCTCCGATCTGATCTGTTAAAACAGCAGCGTCTGCGGCAATTCTTTTGCTTATCGCCGGTGTAACGCTGATATTTGTTGTTACTATATAAAGTTAGTTATATCTAACTTACAGACATTCTCTTGCATTTTCATACACTGAGATAAAACAACTGCAAAAAACCTGATACAGCAGAACCTGTTAGTAACAGCTAACTACATTATACCACATATTTATCAGCTTTTCAATACCCCCGAAAAAAGAAAAATTATTTAATAAAAAGTGCGGCATACCCATAAAAAGGTATGCCGCAAACTGTTACTTAGTTATCTTTTCTTTCAGCTTCTCCATAAGCCTTTCAAAACGCTCGCTGCCGTTAAACACCTCGCAGAATTTGTTTTCGGGCTTTGTGATGATATCATATATAGTATCATAATTCGTATTGGTATCCATTTTGAGGACTTTTATCTGATCGTCGTCCATCTCGGACAGCCAGCAGGGCGCATATTTTTCTGCGCTGGGACGAGTTTCGTAACTGTCGGCATGGTCGTATGCAGCTTCAAGCGTATCGAGAGCCTTTTCCTTATCGCCGAGCTTTAAATAGAACACTGCCTGCGTTGCCGCATTGACTGATAATTTACCATGGAAAAAGTTTGGTTTGCCGCCTGTTATCAGCTCTGTCATGGCATCATCTGCCTTCAGTATCTCTATTTTCTGCTCATATGTGTAGCTATCATCACGGGATATTTCCCAGAACAGGCGGTGCATCATCTGTGTCATGCTCCAAAGCAGTGCCGACTGCCTGCGTGCCAGGGCTTCCTTACCCTCGTACAGATCAGCTAAAAATCTCTCTCTGGTGCAATATACATTCGGCAGCGACATGACCAGCTTTTCACCCTTTTCTTTATCGTGCAGATAATAGACGTACTGACCGATAAGCACCTGTTTTGTAAAGTTATTGTCATCAGTGGGCTTATAGTATTTCAGCGCCCTTTCGCACAAGGTAATTATCTCGTCCGACTTTTCTTTTTTCAGCTCCTCGGTGTCTGCCTTTCCCTGATGAAAATAGAAGGTCTGCAAGGCAGATGCTAGATGAGTAAGCAGCTCAGGCTCATTGGGATAAATTTTGATCTGCTCTCTGAGATATTTTACCGTGCTCTCATGATCTCCCTGCTCCTGAAAAACGTTGACCTGCTTTAGTATTTTTTTGACCTCGTCCTCCTTGCGCTTGATATCCACCCCAAGCAATTTGTCGGTGGTCACATTAAAGAAATTCGCAAGTGCAGGCAGCTGCGAGATATCGGGCGCTGTTCTGTCGCACTCCCACTGGCTCACCGACCGTGAGGTTATGCCTAGCGCCTCGGCAAGCTGTTCCTGGGTCACGTCCTGCTCCTGTCTGAGCTGTCTGATAGTTGCTCCTATTGTCATTCATATCACTCCTTGTCAAGTTCAAAAGCGCCTTTGTTGATATAATTATAGCGAATTACAAAGAGTTTGACAAGGAAGTATTTGTGGAGTCGGGGTATAGCGATACTTTGATTTTAATGGAGTCTCAATCATTTAACTCTTTCTTCTGCTTCTTTTTATCCTCATACATTCTGTTATCCGCAAGATTATATATCTCTGAAAATGACATATCATCGTTCCATTCGGCTGTTCCTATGGCGCAGGAGTAGCCGCTTCTGTCTATTGCAGCACGTATTTTATTTATAGCTCTTTCAACTTCTGTCATATCTATATCCTTGAACAGAACACCGAACTCATCGCCGCCCAGCCTGTATAAATGGCTTTTTATCGGGATACTGTGGAGTATTACATTAGATACCTCCGATATCGCCTTGTCTCCTGCCTCATGTCCGTATGTATCGTTTATCTGTTTCAGACCGTTCATGTCTATTTCTGTAAAGGCAGTTATACGATTGCGCTTGGACTCTTCAATATCTGCAAAAAAGCTCATTCTGTTGAGAACTCCCGTCAGGTTATCCCTCTTGAAATGCTCCATATGAAGATACAGATAGTAAAATGCCAGCATGAGCAAAACAGCGCTTATCAGCACTCCCCTTGTTTTGAGGATTATCTCTGATACCACACCTGTCATAACAGCGCTCAGTGAAACAAAAAGCAATACGCCCTCCTGTTTATAGCCCTGTCTGTATCTTTTGATAGCTATTCCCACAGCTGTGAAGAAATATGTAAGGCTGGTCACATGGGGAGTATACGACAACAGCTCACGGTGAAGCACATTGTTCTCGTCTATCCAGAATACTCTGTCGGTAAAGGGAGCTGAAAGTATCACCAGCGTATTGAGCACCGCAGGGGCAAATAGAAATACCTTCTCCCGTGTCGTCATTCCGTTCCTTTTGAGTATAAAGATAGCTGACTGCAAAAGAAAAACTCTGATAATATAGCCCGCCATTATAAAAACTGTATGTATCCTGTGGGGCTCATCAAGCCCTGAATAGTAGTAGTCAAAATTATCGGTTATGGTAAGTGCAAAGGTAAGGCAAAGCGAATACAGATAGTAATTGTTTATCTTTTTATCATAAGCCTTGTTATTCACCATAAATATTGCCAGATAAACAAGCGTGGTAATAGCAATAAAATCGACATGAATTATCTGATTGAACAGTTCCATAAATTATCCTCTTAACTTATTTTTTTATTTCCAATTTTGCAGGAGTCTGAATATTTTACCCCTCCGATAAACATAAGCAGCCAGCCTAAGCTCTCAAAGCCAGAGCCGATACCTGCAAAGGGCAGGGGAATAAATTCCAGCAGCTGCCCTATCCCTGCTGTGACCAAAGGGGCTGCCAATATCCACAAATTTGATAGTGGTATAGTTTTTCTTATTATCAGTGCTATCCAGCAAATAGTCGTCACAACATCAAAGGCGACAAAGAACAATGCAAAGGGTGCAGCTTCAACAAGAAACATTCTTATCCACAGCTTTGTTGCCTTATCCACATCTCCGCCGACAGCTTCATAAAGCACATTGAAATGCTGAATAAGCCCACCGCAGGCTATATGAAAATACATAAATGACACACAGCCTGTTCCGAGTCCTGCGTAAAAAAGCCTCAGCCACGTTCTGTCAGCCTTACTTTCATTATTGCTGTTTTGAGCCATAAGCAGCTGTATAAAAGCCACGGCAGCCACTGCATAAAGCACACAGCCTAAAGCTCCCGTTATGTTTGAAACAGCAATGCGTTGGTCGGAAATTTCAAGCCAGCCCGAGCTGACGATATCGTTCAGGGCTTTACTGTCAGAGGGTTCGATACCTATGCAGTAGTCCCCTATCATACAAAGTATCATAGCAGGCACTGCCAGCAGCATTCTTTTTCTTATTGTGTCAAACCTAAGGTCCATTTTTATCATCTTTCTATTTTTTAGACTTTATCTGCGGCGCAAGCAAACTGCGCTGAATATTCATTATCTTTTTCGTGTTTTTTCTTTAGAATGGGAATATTGTCTTTGTCTCATTTTAGGATAGGAGCGTTTGTCTGTGGATAATAATATGAAAGCAAAGGAATTAACTCCACTATCAATTTCGCTAAACTTTAATTTCGTGCAACATAACTATCCTGCCCTTTGTATTCTCAGCAGCGTATACAGCACAGTTGCCTATGTACTTAGACCAGTAGCTGCCATTGGAGTTCGGCGTAAGGTTTTCTAAAATACCTTTCATAGCTATAGCATGGGTCGAGATAAGGATATTTCCATCATTTCTGCATATTTCAGCAAGAAAATCACCTGTGCGCCTGACCACCTCAGCAAGGGGCTCCATACCCTCAGGCGCAGGATTATTTATAAAATCGCTGAAAAACGCCCTCACTTCATCAGGCATATTTTTAAGGTCAGTACCCTCATACTGCCCGTAATCTATTTCGATAAGGCGGTCATCAATAGTTATCTCATTGTGGGGAGCAACTATCTCTGCCGTTTGCACCGCACGTTTAAGCGGACTTGAAAATACATAAGAGAACTCTATCCCACCCAGCATTTCTGCTGCTTTTTCAGCCTGCTTTATCCCCTCTTCGTTGAGGGGATAGTTGCTTCGCCCCTGCAAAGCATTTGCCTTGTTAAGTTCAGTTTTACCGTGACGGATAATGTATATCATAGTATTACCTCATTGTTAAGCCGTGTACAGCTTATTAATGTACCACATTAGTTATTATACCACTTTTCCGATAGTTTTGCAACCATTAATTTTACAGCATATTACATTTTTTCCATAAAAAATGCCCGACCTCATAAGCCGAGCATTTTAACCTTCCGTTTATTATGTTCAGTCCGATTTTTGTCAATATAGCTGCGGCAGCTACTCCGCTGCCATTGCCTATGCAGGATTGAACTTATCCTTGCCCTGCTTGCACCTGGGGCATTTCCAGTCATCGGGCAGTTCCTCAAAGGCTGTTCCGTCATGCTCGTCGGGGTCATAGATATAACCGCAGATGGAGCAGACATATTTGCCTGTGGTCTGCTTTTCAGAGAGATCCACCTCTGCCAGAACGGTAGGCACAGGGTCATTCAGGTCAATAACACGCTTTGCTTCAAGGTTCTCATATCCCTGGGGAGTGTGAGTACCGCAGTAAACCGTGGGGTTGCTGCGCACAAATTCTCTCACACGGTCAAGAGTCTCCCTTGCTGCGTCCTTATCATCAAAAACCACCGAAAGCTTATTATCATACAGCGCTTCGTCCACATAGGTGATATCACCGTGGAGCATATAGTAGAGTCCGTCGTTTTCCGCGATAATAATGCTGTTGCCGTTGGTGTGACCCTTAGCTTTGATAAAATAAATGCCCTCAGCGATCTTCTTGCTTTCGGGGAAATTGTGATAAGCCCCGTCGGTATAATCCACAGGAACGATGTTGTCAATACCCTCTAATTCAGCCGCACCAAGCTCGTCACGGTTTACAAAAATCTTTGCATTTGGGAAATTTGCAATGCAGCCCGAATGGTCATTATGCTTGTGAGTAAGCAAAATTTTAGTTACCTGCTCTGGCTTGTAGCCCAGCGCCGCAAAGGCTTCCATATAGCTGCAAATATCCTTGCCTGTGTAGAGCAGGCTGTTCTCGTCAGGCACCTCCTCGGGGGTCCCTTCGGGCAGACCTGTGTCAACAAGAATTACCTCGTCACCTGTGTCGATAAGGTAGTTTTGCAGGCTGCCGCGGTAGCGAATGTTCTTGTCGAACTTCTCCATACCTTCCTCGCCGCCGAAAACAAAGGGCTGGGAATAAAAACCGTCTTTTCTGAATTTTACTGCTTTGATCTCCATAATGACCTCCTTATAATAAAGGCTGCCGATGTCATACCGACAGCCCTTTTGATTATTTACTTCTCAGCCGGCTCCCACTTGCACCTCACGGGAGAAACGATAGAACCGTCCTTTTTCATAGCTGCCATAGCCTTGTCTACTACCTTTCTGTCAAGACCTGTCAGCTCGGCGATCTTGCCTGCATTCAGCGGCTCACCTGCCTTTTTCATAGCTTCAAGTATCTGTTCCTTTTCTGCCATTTTTGTGACCTCCTCAGAGTGATATTTCTTCCTTATTATGCTCATTAGGTGAAGCATTGATAAGCCTTTCGGGAGTGATCATGACCGCACATCTGAGCTGCATTTCGCCCTTGAATGTCTCTTCGGTGAGCTTTTTATAATGCTCATATGCTTCGCCCTCATGCACAAGCTCTGCCCTTCCCTTTATCTGATAGGCTTCCCCTGTCAGGGCATCGGCACAGGCAACAGCTACCCTGCCGTTTCTCCTGATATTTTCAAGAGTGGTATCAAGCAGTATTGCACCAATTGCAAGTCTGCCGTCATCACACACACGCTTGAAGCCTACGGGAACAACATTCGGCTCATCGCCGATGGTTGCGATATACCACAGGTTTTCCTCAAAAAGCTTTTTAACATTGTCATGGAGCATTATCCTACCTCCATACGTACAGCCGTATTATCCCAGCTGTTCTATCAGGTAATTCTCATAACCTATCCTGTTGATGATACCCAGATGCTGTGATACCCACTCACGGTGCTCAGCCTCGCACTCAACAAAGCTCTCAACCAGCTTTCTGGTTATCGAGTCATCTGTCAGCTCACTTGCGATACGCTCCAGCTCCTCAACGCCCCTCTGCTCGATAAAGCCGTCATGCCAGTCCTGCAAAAGATCCTTGATCTCGTCAAACAGGGGCTGCTCGATATAACCGATCTCAGGCTTACCGCCAATAGCTACGATCCTTGCTGTGCAGTTCTTAGCCTCTTCAAGCTCCTCATCGCCCTCCTCCTTGCAGCGGTCAGCGAACTTGCCAAAGCCCTGTGCACGGAAAACAGCTTCGTGGATATAATATGCCTGTGAGCTTGAATACCAAGCCTTTGCGTAGGTGTTGAGCATTGTGATCTTTTCTTCGTTTGTCATGATAAATACCTCCGTTATGATGATTTTCGGTCCTTTGCCGTAATTTCATCATAACAGAAAAATCGCCGTCTGTCCATATGGAAAAACTTCGGTTTATAAAAGCCTTTTACATTTTTTCAAAATTATAAAAATTCATCGGGATAAATATACTTTCTCAAAGGCTCAGGCAGGCTCTTATCCCATATATCTACTATCTGTTCAGCGCTGTAGCTGTTCTGCCCCAGCAGCCATTCAAGCATGAGATTGACAATGCCGTAAACATAGACCTTGATAAGCCCCCATGATCTCATCTGAAAGGTGCTCGGTCATCAGCCGCTTTCTTACAGCAGCCACCATCTGCTCGGTATTTATCTTCTGTACCAGGAACAAAAATGCGTCATGGCCGCTGGTATGCTTCAAAGCATTGACAACAAAATCCTTATTGCTCCAATAATACTCAGCGGCTTCGCAAAGTGTATTTTTCCAGTCATGGTCAGAATCGCCAATTTTTGATATGAAGGGCTTTACATCACGCACATATATCCACACTATAATGTCATACTTATCCTTAAAATGATTATAGAATGTAGGTGCCGACATAGCGCAGTTATCGGTAATTTCACTGACCCTTATCTTATCGATGCGCTTAGTTTTGGCAAGCTCTAAAAAGGACTCAGCCAGTATATCCTTTGTGGTTTTTCTTATCATTGCTGTCACCGATCAATTACTTTATTTACACTGATTATACCACAATTGACTAAATAAGTCAATAAAATAACTCCCTGTATTTTTCATCTTAAAAATAACTTCCCCCACCTGCGGCAGAGGAAGCTGATACCAATAAAATTGCTCAGATAAGTTTATGTTTTTATCATAATTCTTGACCTGTCTGCTGAAAATAGTCCTCCAGCAGCCTGATATACTCACCGCTGTGCTCATGCAGCAGCTGAGAATGTCCCAGCTCGGGTATGACCATTTCCTTTATCTGAGGAAGATGCTCTGACAGCAGCTTGAATGACTTTTCGGGAATAGGCTCATACTCCCCTCTTATGCAGAGTATCTCTGAGCTGCATTCTGATATCTCGCCGGATACCCTGTACCGATATACCTCAGTGCAGACGTTTTTAACTGAAGTCCCGGTCATACCATCAAACAGCATCTGCACCACCGCAGTATTGCCCTTGCCGAATATTTTTTCCACCAGCCTGTCAGGAACTTTGCCGCCCATTTTAATATATTTTATGCCAATAGTGCAGGTCACGATATTGACCCAGGTCTGCAAAGATCCCACGTCAATGCAGTACACGCCGTCAAGCAAGATTTTCTCGGCACGGATATTGCCGCGGGTCATCAGATGAACGCATATGGTCGCCCCCAGTGAAAGCCCCGTAAGCCCGAATATCTCGCCGCTATAATGCTTTATCACAAACCGCTCGATCTTTTCGGCTTCCTTATCAAGAGAGATAAAGCTGTTACCCTTGTCGGCTTCGTGACCGTCAAGATGAACGAGGACACAGTGGTAGCTGCTGCTGAGCTTTTTGACGACCTCGCTGTAGCATATCTCGGCTGTGGTGCATGAGCCGTGAATGAAGAGTATAGTCGGCAGGTCACGTGAGCCTGACTCGGTAAATCTCATTTTAAATTTCCTCCTATGACGGCTCCTTAACCTTATCCCCTACCACCCAGTAGTCGCAGACAGGGTCGCCGTTTGCGATAGTATGCTCTCTGTAAAGCCTGCCGTGCTGCAGCCTGAACATGACCTCGTCGGTCGAGCACAGGGCAGGCATAAGCTCCATTATACCTTCCTTTTGGCAAAATTCGCATATGGGACATCGGCTGAAATAGTAATAGCTGCCGTCCTTGTGCGCCTTTTCATCGAAATTGACTACCCAGTTCACAGGATAAGCCTTGCCGTTATTTTTATACCAGCTTTCGTATTTTTTCATATCATTATACCACTTTTTCGGAGACTTGTTCAGGTCGGTCATACCAAAAAATGTGCGCATAAGCTTGCTTTCCAGCACATCGGTCATTACCTTGTCCATCTCGTTTGCAGGTATCTTCTTACCGCTGCCCAGCCATGCAGCCGCAAAAACATAGGCGAAATATGCGTTTGAAGCCATCGGATTTCCCTTACCCAGGTCGTCAGCCTTTTCAAGCAGCCGCCTGTACTCCTGCTTGCCTTTTTTAATTGAGATATCAGCAAGCTCTCTGCCGTATCGTTTAGTTATGCTCTTTTTTATGAGCGGTGCAAATAATGTCCAGTATATCCCAACGTATTTCATCGTTTCTCCCCATTCGTTTTCTCATTGATTGATACTATCCACTTGCAGATAGTATCCAGTGCCAGCTTGCCGTTGCCAACATTACAATGGTTCTGTGCGTCCTCCTTGGCGGTAAAAAGCCTGAATGTCAGGCTCTTGGTGTTTGTCAGCATATCAATCTCTCTGTCAACCAGATGATAGTCAATAAAATGGTCCTCGCTCGCACCGAGGATAAGCATATCCTGGGTTATCCTCTTTGCAACAGGTGCAAGGTCGTAGAGCTTCAGCTTGCGTGCATAGTCATAAGCGTCCTCGGCTTCATATGCAAAGCAGCCGTGCTTCAAGCCCCAGTCGATGACAGGCTCCCTTTGCGCCTTTTTGCCGAAGATAAAGTTTATAGCCTTTCTTGCTTTAAGCGCCATAAGAATATGAAATGCCTTTTGTATAACAGGCTTCTGCATTCCCACGATAACGTCCTGAAAACAGGGGAACACCGACCACGCCACAACCTTGGTTATGCGCTTGTCAAACGCCGCCGCTCTCGGTGCTAAATATCCCCCGAGGGAGATACCCACGATCGTCACATCGGTGAGTTTAAAGTGGTCGAGCACCGCCTTGACAGGCTGCTCCCACTTATGGGTAAAATGCATACCCTGCACCCTCATAACTCCGCCCTGCCCGGGACCCTCAAACATATAAACCTCAAACCCCTGCTCCTGCAAATATAGCAGCGAGAACAGAAACTCCTCAAAATAGCTGTCGTTGCCACCATGCAGCAGTATCGTGCCTTTGCTTTTGCCAAAGGGCTTTACGTGCATGACAGGGAGCTTTACGTTTTTGTAGGGCACCTCTGTCAGCTCTATCCTTGCATTCTCGCCCTCGAAATAATCGGCGTAGTATTCATAGAAAAGCTTTGTGGCGAGCTCATAGTATCTGCGCTTGTCGGGGTCGCCGTCATACATAAAGAACTCGCTCATGCGGTAATAAGCTATGGCATTGTCTGTGCGTTCCTCACTCATGGCTTTATCGCCAAGCTTTATCAGTTCACGCTTCCAGTCGGCGCTGGTCTTTATCTTTGCAGCTATGGGTTTTACGTCTTCAAGCCTGCCGCCGTCCCAGTTTATCACACGGTTGAGCTGATAGTCAAAATTGCGCTCACGGTTGAGCTTATAAACCCCTCTTTTTAAAACGACGGGACT
>ERZ842401.3177-NODE-3177-length-20793-cov-16.147748_pt1 | contig 20793 bp, 24 predicted proteins | sample MGYA00521270_ERZ842401 | MGnify/ENA primary metagenome ERZ842401 (study PRJEB31892, sample SAMEA3878208) | bioreactor metagenome | biome: Moose rumen | place: Sweden | collected 2011-10 | study: EMG produced TPA metagenomics assembly of the PRJEB12797 data set... | reverse complement strand
ACGGTTGAGAATTGGTGTAAAAATGTAACGCAATTTTTTGACGCATTCGGCATTGAAGCGGGGAATTTTAACTGGCAATCGTGGCAAGGACACACGGGGACGGTAACGTGCAGAATGCAACGAAACGGGAGGTATCGCGAGCTTGTGGCAGGAACACACAGCACACAGCCGCAGACATCTAGCAGAGGAAATCAAAACATTCAACAGAACAGCGCGAGTGTTGATGGCTGGGCAAACAGTTATGCAGAAAATGATTATCCGCCCGACATCAATTTTTAAGTAGTTCATTTTTGATTTTATCCAAAAAAGCGCGTTAAGTCGTTAAATATGCTTTTTTGTAGTGTTGGTATTTTGTGTTACTTGCAGGAAATGCGAGAGCAGAAATAAAACGTAGTTTGCACGTTTGTCTCCAATTAAGGAAAGCCACTGCCCGTGCAAATTATAATCAAGTGCCTAGAGGGTGTATAGCAAAGGCACAGTCGTGTGATAACCGATGATACAGCGACGCTATGCAAGGGTGCGACCTTGAGAGAGTGTATCTAGTGGACGGAGCGCAATAATAGTCCACCCCCGAAGCGACGACGGGAAGCTCAAGAAATGCTTACGTTTGAGAAATCGCCTAGTGGTACAAAATCCCAAGTGCGAAACTTTGATTTTTTAGTCGAAGTCGCGCTATAGGGGTTTTTTGTCCACTAGCTCAAACGATAAGCTAAGGAATTTGATATGACGTTCGAAGATTATGCAGGTAAAGAACAATGTGAACAGTTAATAAAAAAGTGTCCTTCTTTATTGCCGTATCTCAAAGACGCATTTTATCACGGGCAAAGAGCAGGTGTAATGACTATCGCACAGAGCTTTTTCAGGACAGACATTGACGCTAAAAAAGCGCAAGAAATTTTAGACGGTGCAGAAGCAATATAAGAGACAGGAGCAGACAATGTTTGATTTTAGAGTGATTGATGATGTTGCAGACGATGAAAATGTGAGCGAAAAAAAGCGTTATCTCCTTTCTGTAGCACGACAGTTTTATGATGAGAGTGCACGGCTTTTTGCACTGGCAGAATCTTATAAGAGACAAGCAAAACGTATTAAATAAAAGTTTTTGTGTGCTTTTTATAAACTTTATTTTTGCTTTTTGCTAAAATTTTTGTATGGCAAAGAAAACCGATAATGACAGACTGAAAGAAATAAAAAGCAGATTTTCACAGCTGGAAGAAGAGCGCAGACGATTTGAAAGTCGCTGGATTACAGCACAGAATTACACAAGTGCAAGTGTGTATGACTGGGAAAACCTAGATTGTATTCCGAGCTTGCCGAAACGTTTTTCTTCAAGCCCTTGTCATTATTTGTCAATTCTTGTTTCGGGGCTTGTCGGTTATTCCATTTCGCCTAATATTGTATGGTTTAAGCTATCGCTTGAAGACTTTTCGCAAACATCGCTTTACGGGGTGAAAGACTGGCTAGAACAGGTTGAAGAGATTATGACAGCCGAGTTTAAACGCAGTAATCTTTATAGCCAAGCCGAGAAGATGATAAAAGACGCGGCAACAATAGGGCACGGCGTTATGCTTTGTGATTATGACATTGCAAGTCAGAGATTGAGATTTACGACGGAGCGAAGCAATGAGATTTATCTTGATTGTAACTCGTTTGGTGAAGTCGATACGGTTTACAGGCGGTTTTTAATCACGTTGAGAAATGCGGTTGAGTTTTTCGGACTTGAGGCACTCGACGAAGACAGGCGCGAAGCATATAAAAATGTAGCACGCTGGAATGACAAGATAGAAATATTGCAAGTGGTAGAACCGCGCCGCAATCGCGACACAGGAAAGCCCGACGCTAAAAATATGCCTTTTGCGTGCTATTTTATCGACCGCGCGAAAAACAAAATCATTCAAGAAAGCGGATATATTGAAAATCCTTTTGCTGTGTTTCAGTGGAATCAGATAGCGGGTTTTGCCTATTCAGAAAGCCCCGTACAAGGCGCAATGACAGATATTAAAGCGTTAAACATTATGGAAGAAACACGCCTTAAAATTGCGCAGACCTCCGCAGAGCCGCCAATGCAAGTATCGGACAGTGTACGCAATTTGTCGCTTGTTCCCGCAGGCGTTACTTACACAAAGAAAGACGAGCAAATACAGCCAATCCGCACGGGCGAGAATTACCCGATTGCGCTTGATGTTGTACAGCAGAAACAGCAGGAAGTAAAAGACTGGTTTAATGTCGATTTCTTTTTGATGTTGCAACAGAAACAAGGGCAAATGACAGCAACGGAAGTAATGGAATTGCAGGGCGAAAAAGCCGCAATACTGTCAAACTTGATTGTCAATCTGAATAACGCATTACAGAAAATCATATCACGCAGTTTCAACCTTTTAATGCAGAATCATCGATTACCACCGCCACCGCTTGCCTTGCAGAACGCAATGAACAACTCACGAATGAAAGTCGATTTTGTGGGAACGTTTGCACAGGCACAAAAGAAGTATCACACGATGGGCGGACTTGCAACGGCAATGCAGACAGCCGCGACAATTATGCAGATATACCCGAACAGCGCAGATTATATCAATGCAGACGAGCTTATGAAGCGTGCACTTGAGGGGCAGGGAATGCCGCAGGCGATTATCAGAGAAGATAAGGACGTGGAGAAAATCCGCGAAATGAGAGCGCAACAAGAGCAAGCGGCACAGCAACAGGCGCAACAGCAAGAAATGCTTAATACAATGATGAAATCGTCGGGAGGATTAAGCAAGCCGATAGAGCAAGGCTCAATGATGGACGCAATAAATAAACAGCTTGCAGGAGGTCTACAGCAATGAACAGCCATTACACGATACCCAAGGGCGAAAATGCAAAGGAATACAACGAGAATGTGAAAAAGACGTTTCAAGAAGTCTTTACGAGCGAAAAGGGCGCGGCGGTCTTAAATATTCTTTTGAATGATTTGCACGTTTTTGAAGAGGTGAAAAATGAAGATGAAGTATCATTGAGAAATTATGCGCGATTTTTCCTTTTAGAAAGATTAGGCGTTGTAGACAGCGTTGCAGTAACAGACGCGATTTTAAGCGGAATTGTACAGAATTAAGGAGCTTTTGCGATGGAAACAGACGGGAATGAATCTATTGCTCAAAATCAGCAAGGAAATGAACAAAACAATCTTGCTAATGGCAATGAAGAACAGGATAAAGGCGGAAAATTGCCACCTTTTGCAAAAACCTTGCAGGAAAATGCAGAAAGCAAGCAAGAAAATGACAAAAACACTGAAAAACAGGGACAGCAGGAAACAGGCGACGAGTTTGCACAATGGCTTGAAAAATATCCCGCCGAGATGACAGACGCGCAGAAAGCGACGTTTTGGCAGAAAATGGGCAAGCCCGAAAACGCAGACGGCTATGAATTGCCGAAAGACGACAGATTGAATTTTAAGGCTATCGCGTTTGAAAACAATCTTTCTGTTGCACAGGCAAAAGCAGTGTATGAGAAAATCAGCAATGCAGGGCTTGAGTTTGTCAAGGCACAGCAAGCCGCCGACGAAAAGCAAATCGCGGAAACAGAAAAGTATTTGCGCGACACATACGGCGATAAATACGACGAGAAAATTACGCTTATGCAAAAGGGCATTGAGGCGTTCGGCGGCGTAAGTCTTTTGAATAAGTTGAAGAGTTCGGGGCTGTTGTTTGACCGCGATATTGTACAGCAGTATATCACAATCGGGGAAATGACAGCGGAGAGCGGCAGTTTTTCGCGCGGAATCAACGGCGGAAATAACGGCTATGTTTCTCCACTTGACGGCGGACTTATGAAGTTTTAAGGCTCAGCCTTTTTTATAAAGGGAATTAGTGCATTTAAGCACAAGGAGAATATATGGCGGTATTAACATTGTCAGACAGATTGACCGCAGTTGAACTTATCAAACGCGGAGGTTTTACGGACGACCAGAGGGCGATTATTGAGGTAATGAGTACGACAAACGAATTGCTTTATGATGCGCCCGTGGTACAGGCAAACGAGGGCACAACGCACACGCACGTTGTGAGAACGGCATTACCGCACGGACAGCACCGCGCATATAACCAAGGTGTGAAGACGAGTGCAAGCGCGACAAAGACTGTACACGACGTTATTGCAGAACTCGGAGCGTACAGCGAAATTGATGTAAGACTTGCACAGCACGCCCCGAACACACAGGAGTTTTTGACGCAGGAAGCGGTGAGCTTTATTGAGGGTCTCGGACAAGACCAAGCACAAGATTTTGTTTACGGCAACAATGGCAAAGACAATGCGGAGATTAACGGGTTTGCAACGCGCAGGGCAAAGATTGACAATAAACTTTGTTTTGACGCAGGTGGCACGGGAAACAATCTCACTTCAATCTATTTGATTAAGTGGGGACACAACGGCACAAAGTACATTATTCCACGCGGCGCGTCGGGAATGGCAGTTACTCGCGACAACCGCGGTATTCAAGATGTGGAAGTGTACGACAAAGACGGCAAACCGACGGGAAAAATGAGAGCATACGTCAATTACTTTGGCGTGGAATACGGCTTGAGTGTTGCTGATGAGCGCACATTGATTCGTATTGCAAACATTGACGTTAACAAGACAAACGGTACAGACCTTGTAAAACTTGTGATGAAAGCCGTAAACAAAATGCCCGTTGGTGGCGGCAGTGTATCGCTTGCTTGCAACGGCGATGTAAAGACGATGTTTGACATTGCGGCAATGGAAAAGAACAATGTTGTAATGCAGATTTCAGACCCGTGGGGAACGAACATTACAAAGGTATGCAACGCCCGTTTGCGCCGTGTTGACGCAATCACGAACGAAGAAGCACAGGTGAAAGCCTAAGGAGGATAGCAATGTTAGGACATTCAGACGCGTATCTTGATTTTGGAACGCTTAGCCTTGCCGCAGGAACGCAGGAATTTCCGAATATCATAAAGCCGAAAGAAAGTAGCCTTTCGCGCTTTTATGTGTCGGTTACGTTTGCGGGGGCGAAGACTTCTGGCGGAAAAGCAAGCATATCTCTTTACGTTGCGAATAACGGAACAACGTATACAGAAGTTGCGAAGACGGCAGAGATTACCGACTTTTCAAAGAGCGCGTATATCGCCATTCCAGAGCATACGAACAAGGCAAGTTTTAAAGCAAAGTTGACTGTAACGGGAACTTTTACGGGCGGCACGGCAAAAGCCGAGATTGACACCTACACGGGCGTTTAACGGCAGACCGCTTTGTAAAGCCATAGTATAAATACTAAAAGGGAAATATCTAAAAATAGATAAAGTACCTTGTAGTATTTGTAGGAACGGAGGGGAAAAAATATGGAAATGGACGAGGGCATTGTTACACGTGCATTGATGAAGGCGGGACAAGAGCCGTTTACAGATGAAGACAAAGAAAAGAATTCTACACGATACCGCGCAATAAAGGGCTTTTATCTATCCACGATTGAGGAAACATTAGTAACGACCGAGTGGACGAGCCAAAAGACAAGAAAAAAACTTTCACGCGCCGAGATTGAAAACTATTCACGATACAAAAATGTGTATGTTTTACCCGTTGATTGTGCCAAGGCGGAAGAGCTTTTAGATAAGCAAGAGTTTATTATAGAGGGCAGATTTTTATACACCGACAGCGAAGACGCTGTATTGATGTATGTGTCGAATCATAAGCACAATTTTTATCATTTCGAGATTGACGAGGACGGCAATTTATGGGCTGTGAACGAAAAAGACGGAGATATTACAAAACACTTCAAACTTGTAAGCACAACAAAAGAGAGAGAGTATAACGCGACTACTAAACAATATAAATACGAAATAGGCGATTTACTTGCACTAGAGGAAGCCGACAGCGAGCCTACAGAAGCAGACAGGCTTTTTAAGGGCGAAAACAGAGCAGACGGCAGTATTGCGATAAAATATGCAAGTCCGTACGAAGACGAGTACCAAGCGGATTATAACAATATTACAGACGACCCACTTTTAGCGCAGTATATAGAAACACGGCTTGCAAGCAAAATTGCATTGAAGATTACAGGAAATATGCAACTATATCAAGCACTCTACAATGAAGCACTCATCATAGAAGCGAAAGCTGTTGAAGTTACGCTTATTCATTCTAAGAGCAGACGGCAGGGCGTGGACTGGTGGAGCGATAGATTAGGGCTAGGAGAATAAGATATGTTAATAACAAATTTTGCAAGCGGAGAACTTTCTAAAAAACTTGCGGGGCGTGTGGATTTACAGCAGTATTTTCAAAGCGCGGCACGCATTGAAAACTTTGATATACAGCCAACGGGAGGCGCATTTCGTAGAGTAGGATTTAAGAGAATTTGTAAACTTTATGATAATTGTCGTATTATTCCTTTTATCATAAATAAAAACTTTTCATTTCTTATCGTACTCTCTCCGAGCAAATGCTATATCTATAAAACCGACGGAACTAAACTAAATTGCTCTATCAAAAAAGCACAAGTATATAAAGCCGATGAATACGAGGGAAGTGGAGAGGCTAGAAGAATAGTACACCGTAAAGGCGAAGCGAAAACAGGCACAGACGGCAAACTCCTTTATGACACGGAAACAACACAAGGGTTTATAAGCACAGAATATAGCGACATTTCAACGATACAAGAAGTGCAATATGCGCAGAATTTCAATTTAATCATTTTTGTACATAAGAATTACAAGCCGTGGGGGATAAGATATAATATTGCACAGAATACTTTTACATTAAGTGAATTGCGCTTTGATTTTTCTCCAGATGTAGCATTATCAAATCCATATACCGCAGATAGCAATAAAGACCCATTCAGAACGGGCGGAGAATATATAGTAAAATATGGGCGATTATACAAGAAAAAAGACAATGTATATAAAGACGTTGACAACGATAAAGCGCAGGTAGTAACGAGTGTACAGGACAGCACGGCGACAGGGTATGCAGTAAGCGGTATTTTTAATAGCGACGGGTATTATCCTTCTTGTATTGCGTTTTTCAATAGCCGATTATGGCTTGCAGGAAGTGAGAACGAGCCCCAGCGCATATATGCGAGCCGCCCCGTAAACACTCATCGCACAGAATATAATGACTTTTCAACCTATGAAAAATATGTGAATGTTGAAAAGATTACTTCTAACCCAGAATTGCGTACATTTACCGCAGATATAAACCAAGCAGAAACAAACAAACTTGTACATATTTCTCAAGATATGACAGCATACATAAGCGACGAAGATGTAAGAAAAGGCGTATGGTATGTATGCAACGACGCTTATTTACCTATCGGGTCTAAAGTAACAGCGCGAACAAAAGACACAATAACGATAGATAAAAGTGTAGATAGCAGTCTATTTCCAAAAACAACGACCGCGACGACCGACGCGCAAGGAAAACCGACAACAATAACAGAAACTGATAATTTAACAGCAAAGGTTTTTACACTGTCAAAATGGAGCGACCCAAATGTTGCAGGAAGTGATGATTATGAGTATACGGTAGTATCGCAGAATGTAACGCTTGCAGATAACAGTTTTTCTTTTGAAATTGCGAGCGAGCAGAACGACGCTATAAAGTGGTTATCGTCAGGCGATACGCTTTTAGTTGGTACAGAAAGCGGAATATGGCAAATTCCTTCAGAAACAACAGCTACAAATATACGGGCAACAAATCCGTCAAGAAGCGGCACGGACGATATACAGGCATTGCGCATAGATACGGCGACAGTCTTTTTTTCGCAGGGAAAAAAGAGCATAAAAGAATACTATCGCGGACAGGAAGAGCAAGGATTTATTACAAACAATCTTGCACTTCACGCCGAGCAAATGCTATTTGAGAGCAGAGCTATTGATTTTGATTATGTATCAAACCCATTTTACAAGCTCATTGTAACGAGAGAGGACGGCACTATAGCGAGCCTTTTGTATGATAAAAACAGCGGCGTATTAGGTTGGACGCGCATAATTCACGGACATCATAACGACAAAGGGACAAACCGCAAAGGCTATTTTGTATCGTGTGCGACCGTTCGGGGCGAAGAGGAAAACGACCTTATTTTTCAAGTGGTAAAAGACGGCACGACAGCGAGCGCAAATTATTACCTAGAAATGCTTGACGGAGCTAATAAAGTGTACCTTGATAGCTGGCAGGAAGTAACAAGCGCAACACTTTCTACAAAAGCCGCGCAGTATGACAGCGAAGCAGTTGTAATTGTGCAAAAAAAAGACGGCACGACGGAAACAAAGCCGAAAGACGAAGCCACCGCGACAGGAGGCTTGACGCTAGAAACAGGAGATAAGGCGTATATAGGCTATAATTACACAAGCTATATAAAATCAATGCCGATTATTGCAAGCGACCCAAGCGCAAAGAAGAGAATAGTAAATTTATTATTGCGGTTTGATAATTCGTATTTTCCTACAATGAAATGCGCAGAGAAAGAAGAGTTTTTTCTTGACGAGGAAGAACCTTTTACGGGGTATAAATACATTGATTATCCACAAAACAGCAATAGAGATGTTGCATTTGAACTTGAATACAAAGAGCCGAATGAGTGCAATATTTTGTGCATACAGGCGAATTTAGCATAAGGAGGATAATATGGTAATTTTAGCCGCCGCAGGTATTGCCGCCGCCGTAATGGCAGCAGGACGACAGATAGGAGGACAACTAGATATAAATGATAAAGTATCAGCATTAAAAAAGCAAATAAATTATCTCAAAGATGAAAGAGATAATTATCTAAATAACCTAGATAATAAATTCAATATTGATAAAGTAAACGCCTTGAACAGTGCAAACCGCCTTGACGCAACAATGGACGTGCAGGAGCGCAGGTTAGACCGAGGTACAAATATTGAGTTACAGGCATTAAGCGATAGCCAAAAGCAAAGTGCGTTAAGTGTATTAGGTATTGCATCACAGACGGCGCAGAATAAAGGCGCGAATTATTCTGAAATTGCGGCAAGTGGTACGAGAGGGGCAACAACAGAAAGCGCAGTTGATAGAGCAGATGTTGTAAATGTTGACGGGGAAAACAAAACTGCCGCAGTGTTAGCGCAGGAAACCGCGAGAGCAGATATAGACTTGCAGACAAGACGGTTGATAAACAGTTATATGAACAACACGCAGGGAATACAAGAAAACCGCACCGACGCATACGAGAAAAGGGCTATGTATGCGCAAAAAGGCGACGTGTACAAAGGTGATATGACATACGCGGCAACAGGTAACGCCTACAGCGCGTATCGCATACAGCGAGCCTATGATGAAAAGCAATATAATATGAAAATTGACCAATTAAGAGACCAACGGGACAAAATGAACAGTTTTGGATTTCGATTTAAGAACTTTATCACAGCAGGACTTACAGGGGCAAACGAGGGCTTTAATACAGGAATGCAAATCGGAACTTCTAGCGGGTACTGGTGGAATAGCGTGGGAGGGAAATAATGAGTTTTACGAATGATGGATATTTTGGAAGTTTTTTTAATGATGTTCTAACAGAATTGAATAAAGGCGCGAATATCGGGGCAGGCGCAATAAATTATTTAGGCGAAAGGCAGTTGCAAGCAGATAAAGCGCATATGCAGATACAGCTTGAGAAAGAGGTCAATGAAAAAATGGCAGACCTTGAAAAGCGTGATGATTATGAAAACTTTGAAAACGAAATAAATACTTTTTTGGAAGAAAAGAAAAATGCTATGCAGAACAAGGACAGCCCTTATTATACACGCAACGCATACACCGCAGAAGCATTTAAGAATATCCTTAACAGCAATGCAAACGCAGTACACGCTAAAGCCGCCGCTATATCGTGGCAGAAAGAAAAGACGCACCAACGCCAGCGAATGAACGACGATATAAACGCGATTATGAACCGCACTATAGAGGCTGACAGCACGGGCGCAGACGGAAATGTGATAAAAGGCTACAGCTATGAAGACAGACAAAGCGACGTGCTACAGCTGTTGAAAACGAACGTTGACGCAGGTTATTTTAGCCGAGCGGAAGCCGCAGAAATTGCGAATAGAGCATACAGCAATAATCTAACGGCACAAGCACAGGCTCTTTATAGGCAAATATGGGAAAATAATCCAACGTGGACTGAAAGCGAAGTTACAAAAGAAGTTAACAAGCGTATGCAGACAGAGCATATCGATACGCCAAACTTTGATGATTATTTTTCGGGGCAGGAAGCAGAAGATACATATCGCGTACAATATGCAGAATGGGAACAAACAGGCGCAATTACAGGAGAAACCGCAGAACCGTCAAAGCCGAAAACATACAAAGAGAGAAAACAGAGCGGGGAAAACGTACAGGGAAGTTATGACGAGATAGACCACGACGGCTATATTGAAAAGGGCAATTTGCTTGCACTGGAAAGCATAAGGCAACAGCAGAGAGAAACCAACGAAAATGCTATGCTGGAAAACGAGAAATTGACAACGACATACTGGGAATTGTCAAGTACAGCTATTGACGGCAAAGCAAGCAATGTAGAACTTACTGGGCTTTTGAACAACGTGAAAACGCGTATAGAAGAGCTTGAGAGTATGACTAATTTTGATATAAATGCAAGCGACAAAAGAACGCGTATTAGGGAACTATACGAGAAATACAACGGTATAAAGGAAGCTATCGCATATAACAACGCAAAGGCGCGCGGGGGCGGAGGAAGCGGAGGAAAAGAACAAAATATGTCATTTCGCACATACGCTAGCCAAATGTACGATTTTTACAAGGCACAAGTCGAAAATGGACAAATGACAGCAGAAGCGGCTCAACAAGCGTATAGCGATTTACTGAACGACGCTATTACATATAATCGTGGATATAAAGGCGAAACGTTTGAAGATAATAAAATTGCTTTTTCTCAAATGAACGACAGCCAAAAAAATGACTTGAGGGCTATTACTGAATCAGAGTTTATAAAGAAATTTGCAGACGACGCAATTTCTCTTATTGCCAAAAGCGATAAAGCCGCAAGTGTAAAGGCAAAGTATGACAGGCTTGTAAAAGATATAAATGCACACCCCGAAAACTACAGCGACGACGTTTTAACAAAACTTGCAGGAGGTCTAAACAGCTTTTACTTCACGCAGTATAACAACCCCGATTTCGATACAGAGGGAGGATTAAAAGCTCTTGATGATATGCACGCACAGTGCTTTTTGGAGAGTGTCAGCAATAAACAAGCACTAATGCCGTACAGAGATAAAGACGGAAATGTAAAAGCAGACGGCTTTAATTATTCTCACCTTTTAGGCGATAACTCACCTAATGAAAAAGAAATTGCTGGTAGCATAGAGGCATTGAACGCTATGGACAATGCAGTCTATCGCGACCCAAGAACGGGCAAAGACATACACGTCAACGAAAAGACAAAAGACGCAGTTTTTGATAGTTGCGAAGTGCTTAAAAGTCAAATTGCCGCCGATTTAGGAATTGACCGCAGTCAATTTGAAACAGAGCCAACATTTAAGCGCGACAAAAAAGGCGACCCGACATATCAGCCACAATTCCATACGACCGACGGCAAAGTGTACGAGATACGACCGACAGAAGACAAAAAAGGCTATGAGATATACGACGTAACAGGCGGCAAGGAAAAGAAACTTGACACAAAGCACGTCAAATTATCAGACGTAACCAAGCAGAAACAGAAACAGGCGAAAAAGACAACAAAAGAGGAATCAGAAAAGAGCAAGAATGCAGAACGCCCACGCGACCCACTGACAACAGGCATTACAAAAGACCTAGAGCGCATACTTAAGGAAGAGCGCATAACATATGAACAATGGCAGAATAAAACAGACGATGAAAAGAAAAATCTAAAAGCTAAATATAGATTATAAAAAAAAGCCCGCCGATTTTATGCGACGGGCTTTTTTTATGCAATGGCAGGGTTTGAAGATATGCCGAGAAAGTTTTTTAGCGCGTCTTGAAATATTTTTGAACAGTTTACACCGTTTTCATCAGCCATAGCCGCAAGCCACGCAGGAAGTGAAAGCGTTTTTTTTACAAATGCGTCTTTTATACGAGCGCGCACAGGTGGCATAAAAACTTCAATCAAAGCAGGAACTTGATTTTTTTCAAGTCGAATATCTTTTAATTCAGACGGAACAGGAATTTTTTCATTGTCTTGTTCCATACCGTACAAATGCAAGCCGAGTGCTTCTTTTGCATTATGCAAAGCTTCTTCTGTTGTATCTGCACACGGCAGACAGCTCGGTAAATCGGGAAATTCAATCGAAATACCGTCTTTTTCATAATCAAAAAGTGCTATAAATGCGTATCTGTCTTTCATAGAAATATGATACAGAATAAATTATGTATTATCAAGAAAGAAAATGTATATAATCGCGGACGGCGGGCAAAATGAAACGTTTCCAAAAAGCCCCCTATCCGCGATTTTGTTAAGAATTGTTAAGATGTTTTCGCCAAGAAGAATGAAGCAGGTTTATGTTGACACTTTTTAGTGAAATATAACGCAAATTTTAACTTTGTTTATAAACTCTTTTTTGCACTTATTCTAAAATTCTTTTTGTCATAAGACTTTCTCTTTTTAGAGTTTCGGTATTAAAGATTACCCATTTTTTTTAAGTGGGTAATCTTTTTATGAAAGCAGGATAAGTTTTTTAATAAGAGGACGAAATGAGCGGAAATCTAAAGGTAGAGCTTTTAAAGATTCACAATTTGTTTGAAGGTGCGTATGTTATCGCGCAGAAAGAGAACACCGAATATAGCGATTGTCTTTGCGAGATTATGACAACGGCATTGAATAAGATGTTTGACGTGATGAAGGAGCTTAAAGACGATGATTGACCTAAACAAAATGGGAAACTAATCGACGCAGAGCAAGCAGGAGATAAACAAAGGAATGAAAGATAATTATTTTTAATTTTCCCGAAGTAATACAAGAAAAGACAACGACAATGCAAGAAATAGCAGACGCTATGGGCATTTCTTATGACACTGTAAATAGGTGTGTAAAGCGTATTTTCCCGAATAAACTTCAACACGGAAAGACAGCTTATTTTGATGAAAGCGAAGTGGCTTGCATTTCAAAAGAGTTAAAAAGCAATACTGCTGTTTTAAGTCATCAAACTGTCGAGGTATCTGCGACAGTTAAAAACACAACGACACGGCTTGAAGTTTTAGCTAATTACAAGGCGGCAACGCAAGCTATGATTGAATTGCTGGAAGCCGAAAAAGCAGAGTTGCAGGCGGAAAACGAGAGGCAGGCGGCAAAGATTAAAGAGGACGCGCCAAAGGTTGAATTCTTTAATACTGTTGCAGATTGTACTGATTGTATCGATATTGCACAGGCGGCAAAAGTGCTTAATGCTAAAGGTATCGGACGTAATAAACTGTTTGAGATTTTGCGAAAAGAAAAGATTATCGACGGTAAAAATATACCATATCAAAAGTATGTTGACCGTGGATATTTCAGAGTTATCGAAAGCCGTTACACGTTGCCTACTGGTGAAACAAAAATCAGTTTGAAGACGGTTGTTTTTCAAAAAGGCTTGAAGTTTATAAAGGATATTTTACCGCTATGAGAAAATACAAAAGCATAAACGATATTGCGGACGAAATGGGTGTATCGAGAAATCATCTTTATCCAAAAGTGAAAAGGCTTGTCGAAAAAGGCATTTTATCGACCGACTGTATTAAAAAGGAACGGGGAACGCACAGAGAAATAATGATGTTTACCGCCGAGCAGGCAGAACTAATAAAAGAAGCCGAAAAAAATGCAAAAATAAGAGATTTCAACAAGGAACATTTTAATGAACTTGAAGAAATTGATAAACTTACAAAGCAACAGCAAAAAATGTATCATAATCGACTTGAGTTATTGACCAAGAGGCGCATAAAGTGCTTAAAATGCAAGCATTATTATGTAAAAGCGGAGGGAAAAAGGACTTTTCACGCTTGCAAGTTGCACCCGAATATTTTAGTTGTAGGTCAGTTGCAAGACAAAATACAGCCTTTTTGCACTTCATTTTCAGAGAAAGGAGAGATAAATGCTTGAAACACAGGATTTTTCAAAGTTACCGTTGTATGAGCAGTTAGCGATAAAAGCCAACATCGCGAATTATGACATTGTGTATATCGGGGACAATTATGCTTATGCGAATGCAGAAAGCGTAGAGAAGTTTAAAGACCGATACGGAAACGAAGAAACAGCTTTGCACATAAGCCCCGAAAATATGGAAATGGCAATAGAGCAAGGCGGAGAGATACGCTTGTATATCGGGGAGAATTTCACCGACCAAGACGGAGAATATATTGCGCTTGTTTTGAAAAAGGCGACGAAATGAAAAGCACAGGCGAGTGCATAAGAGCTAAGGTTGAGAAAGACGCGCAGAAATTAAAGAAGCTAGAGAAAGGACGGCTAGAAAAGTTTGTGCTAGTCGCTTGTATGCGAGTGCTAAAGCAACACAATGCTTTTTGCTGGCGGCAGAACACAGGCGCATTTCGCGTGGATAATCGCTTTTTTCGTTCGTCTATCGCAGGAGTAAGCGACATTATCGGCGTGTTAAGCGACGGGCGATTTATTGCGGTTGAGTGTAAAAGAGAAAACGGCGGCATAATAAGCCCACGACAACACCAATTTTTACAGAGCGTAAGAGAATGTAACGGCTTTGCGCTTGTAATTCACGACGAAAAACAGCTAGAAATATTTTTGAAACTTCACGGTTATTGATAAAGAACTGTTTACATATACCCGAAACAAAGGTATAATTTTTATGTGATAAAGGGCTTTAAAGATAAGGATACAGAGCTTATTTATAATCAAAAGTTTTCAAAGCGATTACCGCCCGCAATACAAAAAATTGCATTGCGAAAATTGATGATGATACATAACTCAAAAACGCTAGAGGACTTGAGAATACCGCCAGCAAACAGGCTAGAGGCTCTTGAAGGAGATAGAAAAGGACAATACAGCATTAGGATAAATGGACAGTGGCGAATATGTTTTACCGTAGAAAACGGGGACTTTTACGAGGTTGAAATTGTGGATTACCACTAGGGAGAATGTGCGATGAATGAAATAGCAACACCGACAATAAGCGAGATATTGAAAGAAGAGTTTTTAGAGCCGTTAGAAATATCGGTCTACAGGCTTGCAAAAGATATTGATGTGCCAGTATCGCGCATACAGGATATATTGAACGATAAGCGAAAGATTACCGCCGATACTTCCTTGAGGCTTGCACGATATTTTGGATTATCGGACGAGTATTTTTTAAGGTTGCAAAACGATATTGACATTAGGAACGAGAAAGAAAAGAACGGTAATAAGATTTTGCAAATTGTGCCGTTTGCGCAAAAAGTAGAAAAGAAACAAGTTGCTTTTGCTTAAAGACAAGAGCCTTTTTGCAAAAGGAATATGGGTATTTCTAAACGCTTGTATTGTATGATACAGGCGTTTTTTTTGTATAAAAGCAACCGTTTTTGTGCAGGATTTATAACTTTTTTTCGAGATATTTGCTATTGTTGTATGCGCGAGGATTAAAGATGTTACAGCAGAATGATAGAAGCGGCGAAAAATTAGTTGTCGGAAGCCTTGAAGTTATCCAAGAATTCAAAAGTTCGGGGCTTACACGCATTGAAAGCAAAATCGATATGCTCGACAACAAAATGACAACCGAGCATTTGAAAACGAATGATTACTGGAGCGCGTTGTCAGATGATTGTATTTTAACCCCCGTCGAAAAAAAGACATTGAAAACAAACCTTGAAGCAGAAGCCACGCAATACGCCGCTATTATGGCAGAAGCAGAAAAGGCAAATGCGAAAAATGCAAAAGAAGTAAAAGAGTACGATTCATATTATAAGACGTTTCTAAACTACATTTACAATCAGCTACATTGCTTTGACGATATGAGTGCAAACACAGAGATAAACGACAAAGAAACGTTTAATAAGATGTTTGCAGATTTGCAAAAATATAAGCAAGCGGCAATCGACCGCATAGCACTTGAAAACGCAAAGACCGCCGCGCACGAAATCTCTAAAGACGAAATCGACATTGACCACAAAGGAGAGTATTTAGGGCGTGTATCGGTATTCCCTCCAACGACAGCAGACGGCGTTATCCATAAAGGCGACTGGTTCGTGTGGGAGGCGGCAACACAGACAGTTGCAGAAGGACAAGTTTTAGGACGACAAGGAAACGAAAACAAACTTGTCAAAGGGCACGTTTACCGAGCTTTGATAATGAACGACCAGCTGGTATGGGAAGAGCTTGACAGCACAGATGTGTATAATGCAAAGGAAATGACAACCGCATTAGGCGACATTCTTAATGTGTTGAAAGCCACAGACGACGCATATTACAGAAGTGTTTTTTGTTCATCTTTGCTCACGCAGTCTATACAAATGCCGTTAGCGAGCGTGATTTATGCAGGAAACTTTGACACAGCGCAAGAAGTAAAAATCGGCAATACAACAACAAAATTATTGACAGAGGATAAAGACGGCGACAGGGTTATTCAATACAGAATTGCACAGGGCGGAATACCTAATTTTGCGAAAGACGGGAAGACTCTAAACAAGGGCTTTATTCTTTCGGGGAACGGAGATGCGGCATTTACGGGCGTTTTTCGGGGCGACTTTTTGTGTGATTTATTCACGGTCAAAAAAGAAACTGTCGGAGCAGATACAAAATGGGTAGCAAAAGCAGGGGACGATATTTTTAGCGCAGTAGCAAAACTGGCTACATTAGTAGGATTGAATAGCGCAAGCTATACGTTTACCACGCCGCAGACTTTGAACGGGCAGAGTATTACCCAATTTTCATATTCATACAGCCCAAGAGAAAAGACTGCAGATTATGATGATTACTACACTTATAAGAGTTATGACCACTGGACAAAAAGAATTTATGAAGGCGGAAGGTCAGAAAGAGACGGGGGCAGGGCGTGGGAAACGGTAGAACACGAAGGCTGGAGAAGCCATTATCAAAATTATAATGTAAAAGAATATACGACAGAAGTTGCTATAAATGGCAAGAAGTATCAGAAGATAGAGCGAACTATCACATTAGGAGACACAGGTCTCACCGCCTCAAAAAAAGAAAAAAGCAAAGATACTTTTGACGCACTAAAGGCGTTAGAATATACAGTACAAACAGGCGCGTTATCTTTGACCGACAACCATATTTTCACAGACAGAACGGAGATAACGCTGGCTAAAAAAGAAACGGTGTTTTCGTTTACGGACGACTTGCCAAAGAAATATACAAAGCAACTTCCGAGCGGCAGTATTTACGAAGAAAACGGCTTTTTGAAAGTAGCGCGCCCGACAGCTGGAAATTACTTTGATGTAAATAAAGGGGATTATACAATAAGCAGAGTATTTATAGGCGAATTTTTGATTTATTACGGAACAACTAATAGCGCAGCACAAGGAAGCACTACATTTACAATAACCTTTGATACACCTTATTCTACTCCGCCTCACGTTCAGCTTACAAATATACAAGACGGATACGAAGCAAGCTGGAATCACGCACTTCTAAAAGTACCAATAACTACAAAGTTTTTTCAATGTAGAGTATTTTCACCAAGACAAGGGCATAACTATTGGTCAAGAATTAGTTTTTTTGTTTTTGGAAAAGTATAATTTATAGCCGTTCTTGCGGAATAGTGCTTGATAAGAGATTACATTTTTCAAGAATATAATGAGCGACAGAAACACTTTGACTTTCTGCCGCTTTTTTTATGTTTTTTGTTACTAATTCTAAAATCTATTGACCCCCTATTAAATAGGTGTATAATTTTTAAAAAATCTATCTACTTTCTGTTTTTGCTAAAAATGAAAAAGCAAATCTATCGAAAGCAGAAAGAAATGATTTTAAGAGTTTAGTTACACTTATTAAGCAGGAGGCGAAAAATGGCAAATGAATTTTATGAGAGCATAAAGAGAGGGCTTGAACAAGTTTTAGCTTATGAAAAGGGAGATAAAAGCGTTGCTAAAAGTCAGATTATCACGGTAAAAGAACTTCCAAGCTATAAAGGGAAGCAGATAAAGGCAATAAGAGAAAATCTAGGACTTACTCAACTTTCTTTTGCTCATATAATCGGCGTTTCTCAAAAAACTGTAGAAGCGTGGGAAGCAAGCCGAAATACTCCCCAAGGACCCGCACAAAGATTTCTTTCTTTAATGGACACAGGCGGCATAAATTTTCTTAATCAGTACAATTTGATTTCTTAAAAGCCTTTATTTGAAACGTGTCTAGGAATAGGCACGTTTTTTTGTTTTGTAAAAAGAAAATGTGCTGTTTTTATAAACTTTGTTTTGAGTTTTTGCTAAAATTTTTTTATGGATTTTCGGAACGAAATAAAAATAAGTCGTACACGGAAAGAGCATAGGTGTTTTTTGTGTAGCCGAAAAATTTCTGTGGGATTTAGCGCAACAAAGCTAAAGGGCAAAAATATTGACGTGGACTTTTATAAAGAGTATTTGTGCAATACGTGCAATATACTTTTGCATAGATACACGATTGTCTTTGTTGATGATTGGACGGGTAATATTGACGGCGATTTGTTTGCGGAAGCTCTGGTGAAGTGTAATTGTGCCACGCCATTACAGCTACTCAATGCGCTTAATGAGTTGAAAAGAAAGCATAATGATTGTTTGACAAAAGGTATATAATAGCTATAAAATATTCATAATATGGAGCGAAATAAGGATTTTGTTTATCTCAATCGATTTATATGGGACACTGACAAGAACGAGAAAAACAAGATAAAACACAAATTGAGTTTTGAAACAGCAAGCCTTATTTTTAATGACCCATTTCTTTATCAAGATTATGATTTTAGCCATTCAGATAATGAAGATAGAGAAAAGTTTATAGGCAAAATTAACGGACTTTTTACAGTGGTAGTAATTGCAACTGATAGAGAAAACCTTACAAGGATTATTTCAGCGCGAAAAGCAGAAAGGCAGGAGGTAAAACTATATGAAACAAATGCAACAGCATACTTATGAACATATCGATTTTCCGCCGCTTACAGACGAGCAGAAAAAAGAGCTTGAAGAGCTTGACGCGATGAGCGACGATGAAATTGATTTTTCGGATATACCACCAAGCGAGCCGAATAGTAACGGAGGCTTTTATTATAAGCAGAACTCGGAAATGCCGAAAACGACACTGCGAGCACTTATTGATAGTGATATGATTGTGTGGCTGCAAAGTGCAGGCAAGGGCGGATATCAACGGAAAATGAATAATGTTTTGCGTTGGGCAAAAGAAAAAGGTTGTCCGATAGCGCAAATGTGATTTTCTTATATTTATTTTGAAACGTGTCTAGGAATAGGCACGTTTTTTTGTTTTGCTAAAAGAAAATGTGATGTTTTTATAAACTTTGTTTTGAGTTTTTGCTAAAATTTTTTTATGGATTTCCAAGCAACGACACCGAGAGAAAACAATTTTACACAGCCGACATCACAGGAAAAGTCGAGAACGACTTTTGACGCATACGCAGAGAGAGCTACTGACGAAATAGCAGAGAGAAACGAGAACCGCGAGCGATACCACATTAGCGTTGATGATGAAACATATAAGCAATTTAATAAAGTAATCGCATACAGCGACAACCCCGAAGATACCGCCTACAGAATCGGCACGGCGCAAAAATACAGCGAAATGCTTGAGATACCGCTTGCCGACGCATACGCAAATCTTGACGCACTCAATAAAGAATACTGGGGCGACAGAGCCAAAGACGCAAAAAGCGCGTTTAAGTCGGTTGTCGATATGCTTACAATCGGCAAGAACAATGTAAAAATCGGCGCGCTAGGACAGAAGATAATGAACGCGGAGAGCGGAGAAGATAGTGCAGAAAACCGCGCATACATTGAACAGCTTTACAAAGAATACGAAGCATTACAGAAAGAAAATGCGCTTTATGCCGATAACGGCACGCCGCGAAGCTGGATAACATCAACATTGCAAGCAGGAGCGCAAAGTTTGCCATATACCGCCGCAAATGCAAGCGCCGCGCTTTTTGGTTCATTTATCGGGGGCGGCGTTGGAGCTATTGCGGCAGGGTGGGGAGCGAGCGCTTATCTAGCGGCAGGACAAGAATATCTTGAAATGCGCGAAAAGGGTGTAAGGGCGGAATATTGCCGAAACATTGCGCTTGTAGACGGAGCTATTCAAGGCACGATAGAAGCGGCTCTCGATAGCACATTAGGCGTTATCGGCGGAAAAGTTGCAAGTGCTACCAAAGGGTTACGCGGAAACGTAACAACGGCATTAAGTGAAAAGATAACAAAGAACATTGCTAAAAAGCTACATTTTGGAAGCGGTTTAAAAATCGCTACAAACTGGCTTGTGAATAGTGCAAACAATATTGCAAGCGAGGGCGCAGAAGAGTTTTTCCAACAAACAACAGGGGACATATCGCAGAATATCGCGATTTCAAAAGAGAATAACGCACGGGCGCAAGAGTTTAAGAGCGCATTAAATGCACTTCACGGGGAATACAGCGAAGCTCTGGAAGAGGAATTAAGCAAGGCTTATCCGCAAATTGACACAATGACAATCGGGGAAATTGTCAAAAACAGCGCGAACGCCTTTATTGAGGGCGCGAAAGGGGCTATTGCGCTAGGATTATTCAACGCAGGAACGGCGGGCGCATTGCGGGGCGTGCAGATTACAGGCAAAACAGGCAGTGTAAAAGACGGCTTGAAAGGCTTGATATTAAAATGCAAAGTCAAGTGCAACAAAAAACTTCGGCAGGATTTTTCAGCTTC
>ERZ842401.3176-NODE-3176-length-20794-cov-10.450504_pt1 | contig 20794 bp, 23 predicted proteins | sample MGYA00521270_ERZ842401 | MGnify/ENA primary metagenome ERZ842401 (study PRJEB31892, sample SAMEA3878208) | bioreactor metagenome | biome: Moose rumen | place: Sweden | collected 2011-10 | study: EMG produced TPA metagenomics assembly of the PRJEB12797 data set... | reverse complement strand
CATTTCATAGGATTCAGCCCAATTTTTGGTCGGCTAATTGCGGATAATCATTTTAAATTATCATGCCTCATAGCTCTGCCTCAGAATTCAGCTCATCAAGGTATTGCTGCACTTGCTGGCGGAGCACAGGCAGGTCAGCCTCTACCACTTTCCAGACGGTATCTTTACTTGCTACATAGTAACCATGCGCCATCACATGTCGCATACCTTCAATCTGCTGCCAAGGGGTAGCATCGTGCTCCTCCTTGAATTCCTTGGTCAACTTATAGACAGCCTCACCTATCACTACAATATTATAACTAACTGCTGCACTCACTATAGGATCTTCCACGAATCTATCATGGTCAAATCCTGCTGTGAAACTTTCTATGCTTTCTATGGCTTGCACTATATGTTCAAGCCGACTCTTATCTCTAATTCTTTCTCGCATATATCAATTTTTTATCGTGTTCTGCACTTTCTACCGCAAAAGGAAGCAAGCAGCCATCCTCCACTAAATCTACCTCACGCCCCAGCAAATCTTTCAGATCCATATACATGCCGCCCAAAGTGAACAGACTGAAATGCTGCGACCTGTCGGGCTCGAAGAGGATGTCCACATCGCTGTCCTCCGTCTCCTCGCCACGGGCAAAGGAGCCGAACACCCAAGCCTTCAGCACGGGCTGGGTGGCAAAGTAGTCTTGCAGGGTCTTTATCATCTGAGCATCCATAGCAATAATATCTCTATTTTCTGCAAATATAATGGCTTTCTTGGAGAATTCAAATTTTTAGGGCGGAATTATGGCAGAACGCACGGAAGATGCAAGGGCTGCGCACTGTGCAAATGTGAATGTGAATGTGAATTTTGCGAAACTCACTTTTTGTCGCCAGTGCTTGTGAACTTTTACCTATATATTATATTATAATATAATTATAATATAATATATAAATAGATAGCTTATAATTTTTCACCTCACCCAGCCCCCCCTCCGTTCTAGAAATGAAGAAGTGAAAATTCACATTCACATTCACATTTCCGCATAGCAGACAGCAGCACTGCCACCTCGGAGAAAGCGATGTTACGTCTCTCTGCCTGAAAAATTACGGACGCGATGCCACGAGATTGCGTTTCGCCATCGGCGGGCATGCCGATGGCGTGAAACCGCATCGAGTTCTTGCGAGTTTGTAAGCGTAACGCATTTATATACTGCCATTTACGCAAAACAAGGTATCGGATTTTTGGCTATAAATTTGTATAGCACGTGCGGAAGTAGTAACTTTACACTTGCAACGAGGAACGAGGCAGACCAAGGCGCGCAGGGAAGCCCAGACAGCGTTGCGCTTCATGAAGTAGAAAGGCGGGAAGCGGCCACCCGCCAGCATGAGCTGGCCGCAGAGTGAAGACCTAAAAAACTATTTTTAAGATTATGGCAAAAATTTTCTATGTACTGAAACAGAACAACAACGCCGACTCGACAGCCTACGGCAAGTGGTACGCCAAGCCTAAGAGCGTAGAGACACTGAACACGCGCAAGCTGGCGCAGCACATCTCCGAACATGGCAGCATCTACACCCCCGACGTGGTGTATGGCGTGCTGGAGAAGTTCCGCAGCTGCCTGGTGGAGATGCTCCTGGAGAGCAAGAAGGTGAAGATAGAGGGACTGGGTACGTTCTACTGCACCATAGAGAACTCCCATGGCGGCGCAGAGAGCGAGGAGAAATTCAACGTGCAGAAGCACCTCAAGGCCCTGCACATCCGATTCCTGCCTGAGCAGGAGGCAGAGATGAACATCTCCAGCCGTGAGTTCCTGAAGAAGGCTGAGTTCGTGAACATCGCCACTCTGGCCTTGGAAAGTGAAAACGTGAACGTGAATTCTGGATCTGGCGAAACTGACGGTGGCACCGAGCAGGGCAGCGGCACCGAGCAGGGCAGCGGCACAGAGCAGGGCAGCGACACAGAGCAGGGCAGCGACACAGAGCCAAGCACGGGAGGCGACAGCGGCATCGGGTAAAGTTGAACGTTAAACGTTAAACGTTAAACATTAAACGTTAAAAAATGAAGAAGAAAGAGATTCTGAAGTATGCAGTGCAACTGCTGATAGCCGTTCTCACTGCGATAGGCACCAGCTTGGGTGTGACATCGTGTATGTCGGTGCTGTGAAATGACAGCATGTAGGAGGGAGAGTAAAAATATTTCCTGAAAAATTTGGTGGTGTAAATAAAACGCTTTATCTTTGTCCCCGCTAAAAGGAAATTTTTTGCGGAAATAGCTCAGTTGGTAGAGCACAACCTTGCCAAGGTTGGGGTCGCGAGTTCGAGTCTCGTTTTCCGCTCTCCCTCTAAAAGGCCGCTCGGATGGTGGAATCGGTAGACACGAGGGACTTAAAATCCCTTGGCCATTGCGGCTGTGTGGGTTCAAGTCCCACTCCGAGTACGAAAGAAAAAAAAGTCCTGAACACTTGTTCAGGACTTTTTTTGATATAAAAGTTTCGCAATATAGAAACTTTGCATATCTTTGCACAAAGAATCAACGATTATGGAAGTACCAAAACGCTTTGATGTGGTGTATTTGCAAGAAGCAAGTGACTTCTTAGACAGTCTGCCAAGCTCTGCAAAAGAGAAGATAGTTTACAATGTGAGAAGATCCACATACGTTATAGACCCAGAACTTTTCAAGAAGATTGATAGTGAAATATGGGAGTTTAGGACACTTTACAATGGCATAGTCTATCGCCTCTTGGCTTTCTGGGATAAGCAACATAATAGGATGGTGATAGCTACCCATGGGTTCATCAAGAAAACCCAAAAGACACCAGCAAAAGAGATAGCCAGGGCAAAGGAAATAATGAAAGAATACTATAAATAGCAAGGATATGGGAATGAAAGTTTACACACAAGAAGAAATAGAAGATAGAGTGTTTGGGGTAAAGGGAACTCCAAAGCGAGATGCCTATGAAGCAGAGATAAACGCTTTTCTTGTGGGGGAAGCATTGAAAAAAGCAAGGCAAGCCCAAAATATGACTCAAGAAGAACTGGGAAAGTTGGTTGGTGTCCAGAAAGCCCAGATTTCAAGAATCGAAAATGGGAAAAACCTCACTTTCACCACTGTGATCAGACTGCTGAAAGCATTAGGCCTAAGTGCAAGACTTGAGATAGACAACTTGGGCAAAGTCGCTATCTGCTAATAGCACTTTCCAGCAACGCTTGCTCTGCCTGCTCCACCCGCTCGAAGTGGAAGCCAGAGAGGACATCTGTCATCAGGGCTTGGATCTCTGCGTTGCAGAGGCGGCCGATGCTGCCCTCATGGGTGTGATGCACCTCCTTGCCGTGCGTGAACTCGCCACGCTCGAACTCCAGCCCCACCTGCTTGTAGGCATCGCGGAAGGGCACGCCCTGCAGCACCAGCTCATTGACACGCTCCACGCTGAAGATGGGCAGGTAGCGAGGATCATCGAGAATGTGCTCATTCACCGTGACACGGCTCAGCGTGTAGGCAGCCATGTGCAGGCAGTCGATCAGCTCATCGAAGGCAGGCAGGAAGACTTCCTTCAGCAGCTGATAGTCGCGGAAGTAGCCCGTAGGCAGATTGTTCATCATGAGCACGATCTGCTGCGGCAGCCCTTGCAGCTTGTTGCACTTGCTGCGCATGAGCTCGAAGACATCGGGATTCTTCTTATGCGGCATGATGCTGCTGCCTGTGGTGCACTCATCGGGCAGCTTGAGGAAGCCGAAGTTCTGGCTGTTGAACATGCAGGCATCGAAGGCCAACTTAGACACGGTGCCAGCGATGCCAGCCAAGGCAAACGCCACGTTGCGCTCCATCTTGCCACGCCCCATCTGCGCATAGACCACATTATAATCGAGGCTGTCGAACCCCAGCAGACGGGTGGTCATGGTGCGATTCAGCGGGAAGGATGAGCCGTAGCCAGCGGCAGAGCCCAGTGGGTTGCGATTCACCATGCGGTAGGCCGCCTGCAGCATCTGCAGATCATCTACAAGGCTCTCGGCATAGGCACCAAACCACAGGCCGAAGCTGCTGGGCATGGCTATCTGCAGGTGCGTGTAGCCAGGCATGAGCACCTCCTTGTAGCGCTCACTCTGCGCTATCAGCACATGGAAGAGCTCTTCTGCAGCCTCTGTGACGCGACGCAGCTGACTGCGTGTGAACAGCTTGAGGTCGAGCAGCACCTGGTCGTTTCGAGAGCGTCCGCTGTGTATCTTCTTACCCACATTGCCCAGCGCCCGCGTGAGCATGAACTCCACCTGTGAATGCACGTCCTCCACATCGTCCTCGATGCGGAACTCTCCATCCACGGCCAGCTGGTAGATCTTGCGCAGTTCGGCCAGCAGCACGCGCAGCTCCTCAGCCGTGAGCAGTCCGATGCTCTGCAGCATGGTGATATGTGCCATGCTCCCCAGCACGTCAGACGCTGCCAGATAGAGGTCCATCTCCCTGTCGCGCCCCACCGTGAAGCGCTCAATCTCCTTGTTTACCTGTACGGATTTTTCCCAAAGCTTGTTGCTCATGCTTATTGTTTTTTATTGAACATTGAGCATTGAACATTGAACATTAACTATGCAGAATGAATCCATCCGGACGGAAACGGCGAAGCCGTAATGTTCAATGCTCAATGTTCAATGTTCAATGTAAATTTATATCTTACTATATGGTATCTGCGCCAGCAGGCCAGCGATTTTCTCTACGGCATCAGTGAGGGGTTTCTTCACCATGGCCATCATGAACGAGTTCATGTTCAGGCCCACGGTGACACGCATCTTGCACTGGCTGCCAGTGATGGGCAGCAGCTGCACCCACATGTCGAATGGCAGGGGCGACTGCACGGTGCTGTACTTGATGGTCTTGTTGGGCTCCTTCTCTACCAACTTCAGCGTCACCATGCCCATAGGGCTCTTGTAGGAGATGCTATCCTCGCCAATGACCACATCCTGCAACTTATCTGCAGGGATGCGCTCCTTCAGGCGTGTGAGGTTATCCACATTGCTCAGCACATCGAATACCACGCGCTGCGGAGCCGTTATCTCTTTTTCACTGCTATGAATTTGCTCCATAATTTTTCATTCTTCATTATTTATCCTCTCCCCAGTGTGCAGGATCTTTGCGCCACTGATTCAGGGTTTCTACATCTTCCTCTACGATATAGCCTGTGCGGAGGGCCTCTTCAAGCACCATCTCGTAGTTGGTCAGGGTGACCAGCTTCACCTTGGCATCCTTGAAAGCCTTCTCAGCCACGGGGAAGCCGTATGTATAGGAAGCTATCATGCCTATCACCTCGCAGCCATCGCGACGGATGGCCTCCACAGCCTTGAGGCTGCTGCCGCCAGTAGACACCAGGTCTTCTACCACTACCACCTTCATGCCTGGGCGAAGCTCACCCTCGATGAGGTTCTCCAGTCCGTGATCCTTTGGTTTGGAGCGCACATATACGAATGGCAGGTTCAGGGCATCGGCCACCATGGCTCCCTGAGCGATGGCCCCTGTGGCCACACCAGCGATGGCATCTGCCTCACCAAACTGCTCCATGATGAGACGGGTGATTTCTGTCTTGACAAAGTTGCGCAATGCAGGATAAGAAAGTGTCTTGCGGTTATCGCAATAGAATGGCGATTTCCAACCTGAAGCCCAAGTGAATGGGTTGTTTGGCTGCAACTTGATGGCCTTAACCTTCAGTAACTTCTCTGCAAAAAGTCTCTCAACGTTTTTCATAATTTTTCATTCGGTTTTGTTTAGTTTGGAGACAAAGATACACGTATCTTCGCTTTTGTGGGCAAAGATAATAAACGACTTCGAAACTGGAAAGCCTAACTGGATTTTTTTAGCCGTCCAGACGCAAAAATACTGCCTCAGCTGCTAATCGTCCATGATGGAATCATCTACAGATGAGAGGTCGATGAACTTGCGCAGTTCCTCGAAGCTGTAGCCACGGCTCTGGCCATAGTGCATGAGCTTCACCTTGCGCTGATAGCCCGTGATTTCGGCCTTCATGCTGCGCTCCTTCTGCGCCAGCGCCTTGCGCAGGGCGGCCTCGTAGGCCACCTCGTCGATGCCATCGATGGCAGGCTGATAGACTAAGCGCGAGATGTGCTTCTGCTGCAGGGCTTGGGCCATCTTGCGCTTGCCCCACCCTGAGAAGCGGAGCTTGTCGTTCACAAAGGCTTTGCAATAGCGTGCCTCATCGATGAATTTCTCTTCTTCCAGACGTGCCAAGATGCGCTCTATGGCCTCTTCTGGCAGCTCCAGTCGCTGCAGTTTCTCCTCCACCTCAGAGCGACAACGTTCACTCTGGGAGCAGTAGGCTGCCATGCGTTTCAGAGCATCAGACTCTGTGATTGTTGCAGTAGGTTTTCTCATAATAGTGCCTTTATTATCCTGTCGTTATGTGATATATCTTGATAGATCGTTACGTCTCTGTATCCCTGTGCCTCATGGAGCGCTTTCAAGGCTGCACCCTGTGTGCGATTGATTTCGAAGTAGAGTCTGCCCCCTGGGCGCAGCAGGTGCCTGCCCAGCTCCCCTATGCGGCGATAGAACAGCAGGGGGTCTTCATCTGGCACGAAGAGGGCCAAGGCGGGCTCATAGGCCACCACATTGGGCTCCATCTCTGCACGCTCACGCTCCAGCACATAGGGCGGATTGCTTACGATGACATCAAACAGTCCCTCCCCCTCTGGCCGGAAGGTCAGCACATCCAGCAGGCGGAAGTCCACCTGCGCCCCAAGGCGCTCTGCATTGCCCTGCGCCACCTCCAAGGCTTCGAGCGACACATCCCATGCCTCTACCTGCGCCTGAGGCAGTTCCAATGCCAAGGAGATGGCGATGCATCCGCTGCCTGTGCCCACATCGAGCACAGAGGCACCAGCCCCTGTCTCTGCCACGATGCGCTGCACCAGTTCCTCCGTCTCAGGACGGGGGATGAGCACAGCTGGACTCACGCAGAAGGGGCGTGAGAGGAAAAGGGTGTAGCCCTGAATGTACTGGATAGGCTCAAAGTGTGCCAATCGCTGGAGAATGGTTTGCAGTTTTTCTTCTTGATTTCCCGATAATTCTATATCTTTGCAGAGGAAATAGTCGGTCTGCGACTGACCCAGCAACTCCGTACAGACAATGCGTGAGAGGGCAGCGGCCTCACCAGGCTCGTAATAAGCGCTCAGCGCACGATGTATCTGTGACGGATTAGTGGACATATTATTAATTGCTATGCTGCGAAGATAATGCATTTTTTGAGAAAATGGATAGAATTTTAGAAGAAAAATATATGCGACGCTGCCTGGAGCTGGCACGCCAAGGCATGGAGGGGGCAGCCCCTAACCCCATGGTGGGTGCCGTGATAGTGGCCGCTGGACGCATCATAGGCGAGGGCTACCATGCCAAGTACGGGGAGGCCCATGCCGAGGTGAATGCCGTGAACTCCGTACGCCCTGAGGACAGGCCGCTGCTGAAGCAGGCCACCATCTACGTGAGCCTGGAACCTTGCGCCCACTATGGCAAGACACCTCCCTGTGCCGACCTCATCATCCGCGAGCAGATACCCCGCATCGTGGTGGGCTGCCAAGACTCGTTCGACAAGGTGGATGGGAAGGGCATACAGAAGCTGCGTGAGGCAGGGCGTGAGGTCATCGTGGGGGTGCTGGAGCAGGAATGCCGTGCGCTGAACAAGGCGTTCTTCACGGTGCAGGAGAAGCATCGGCCCTACATCACCCTGAAATGGGCGCAGAGCAGCGATGGCTACATAGACAGGTTGCGCACAGAGGGGAAGCCCGTACGCCTATCGTCTGAGCGCTCACTCATCGAGGTGCATAAGCTGCGGGCAGAGCATACGGCCATCATGGTGGGCAGGCGCACCGCCCTGCTGGACAATCCTACGCTGAACGTGCGCCACTGGACGGGCAGACAGCCTGTGCGCGTGGTGCTGGACCGCTCCCTGAGCCTGCCTCCAGACCTGCATCTCTTCGATGGGAGTCAGCGCACGCTGGTATTCACGGCACAGCAGAGGGAGAGTAGGCCCAACGTGGAATATCGCACCCTAGACTACAGCCAAGACATACTGCCACAGGTGCTGGAGGTGCTGCAGCAGGAACAGCTGCAGTCGCTCTTGGTAGAAGGGGGCAGAGAGCTGCTGCAAGCATTCATCGATGCCCATCTGTGGGACGAGGCGCACATAGAATGCTGCCCCATCACGATAGGCGAGGGGGTGCCTGCTCCGCTAATAAGTCTAAAAAAACCTTACAAAGAAGTCTTAAAATGGGGCAGAAAGTACCTTAATATATATAATTTTGTATAAAACTTGCTTACAAAACGTCCTATAACAAAATACTTTCTTATCTTTGCGGGCGAAAAATGTAAATGGAATGAGAAGTAGATTTTTAATTTCTATCATAAGTCTGATACTGGGCACCGTCATCCTGGGTTCTTGCATCAAGGGTGAGGACAATGACTATGCCTATAGCATCGACGCCACGGTACGCGCCTTCAGCATCGATTCCATCAACGGAGTGAAATATCCGTTCAGCATCGACCTGTTCAGGAGCAGTATCTACAACAAGGACTCCCTGCCTTACCTCTCAGACACGCTGCTGAAGAGTTTCCAGATAGACACGTTCACCGTCACTGGGGCCGTGTTTGCAGCAGACACCCTGATGGGATTTCCAGCTACGGTAGATCTGACGAAGGCCATGAATGGGGCAGACGGCATCATGTTCACCGTCTATGCCGCTGACGGACAGACCTCACGCAACTACCGACTGGATGTGAGGGTGCACATGCAAGATCCGGACTCACTGATGTGGGGCATACGCAGGGATATGCCAGAGGACTTCGTCAATGCCGACTTAGGCGCTACGCCAAAGGTGATCAGCTTCGACCATCAGCTGCTGATTTTCACCGGTCTGAATTGCTATCATACCTCATTGGAAAGCACCTCTGAGTATGCATGGCAGACTTCTACCATCAGCGGGCTCCCTGAGGCTGTGGACTGGACGTCCTTGCTGACGTTCGACAACCTGCTCTTCGTACGCACTACGGAGGGTGATGTATATACCTCTGCTGACGGACTGCAGTGGGGCAGACATGCTTCGCTGAGTGGTGACGTGAAGATGCTGCTGGCTGGCACGTCTCAGCTGCTGATGGGCGTAAAGACGATGGACGATACGGACTACTTCTGTCGTGCCGATGTCAACAACCCTACGTGGGTCTTAGGAGATAAGGTACCCGTAGACTTCCCTATGGCTCAGATACATGCCACAGTTCATACCACCCCTACAGGTGTGGAGCGTGTCATCATCACAGGTGATACGCCACAGATGGGAAGCCAGACAGAAGTGGTGCCTTGGTTTACCTTCGAGGGCGACAACTGGGCTGCATTGGATACAGAAGACATGGCTTGCCCCTACATGGGACACCCCAGTATATTCCAGTACAACAGTTGGTTCTTCATCTTCGGCAATGGATTTGAGGCCATGTACGAGTCGCCCAGCGCTCTGACATGGAACGAGATGACCACCAAATTCACGCTGCCTGCAGAGCTGAAGGGCAAAGACCACTACAGCGCTACCGTAGACGATGACAAGTTCATCTGGATAGTGATCAGCGAGGCAGGAAACAACCAGCTGTGGAGGGGCAGACAGAATAAGTTTGGCTTTAAGCGCCAATAACGACATAAAAGAGACAAGATGGAAGATGCCTTGACCTTCGACCCTAACCGCATCCCTGCACACATCGCCATCATCATGGACGGCAATGGGCGCTGGGCTAAGCAGCAGGGACAAGTGCGTACCTTCGGACACCAAGCGGGAGCACAGACCGTGCATACCATTGCTGAGGAAGCGGCGCGCCTAGGGGTGAAGTATCTTACCTTATATACTTTCTCCACGGAGAACTGGAACAGGCCCGAGGAGGAAATCACGGCTTTGATGAACCTGCTGTTCGACCAGATAGAAGAGGAAACCTTCATGAAGAACAACATCAGGTTTCGCATCATAGGCCAAGAAGGGCGCCTGCCTATCAAGGTACAAGAGCGCCTGAACCAGTGCATCGCTCGCACGGCTGGGAATACAGGCATGACCATGATACTGGCATTGAGCTACTCTTCACGCTGGGAGCTAACAGAAGCTGCCCGCCAGATAGCACAGGAGGTGAAGGATGGGAAGCTGGAGGTGGAAGACATCCAGGCAGAGACCATCGAGGCACACCTGAGTACGCACTTCATGCCAGACCCCGACTTGCTGATACGCACGGGTGGGGAGGTGAGAATGAGCAACTACCTGCTATGGCAGTGCGCCTACTCAGAGCTGTACTTCTGCGACACCTTCTGGCCCGACTTTGATGAACGGGAGCTGCGCAAGGCCATCGCACACTACCAACAGAGGGAGCGGCGCTTTGGCAAGACCAGTGAGCAGGTGAAGCAGTAGAAACGTGAATGTGAACGTGAACGTGAATTTTGCATATTGCATTTTTGAATATTTGAATATTAAAAAGATGAGGTATCGATTACTCCGATTATTGATAGCACTCATGGGCATGATGAGCTTCTCTCCTGCCCTCTTTGCACAGGAGCCCACTGGCACAGAGAGTGGCGAGACGCCAGTGGTGCTTTATAACGCCCAGCCAAAGCAATACACCATCGCTGCCATCAGGGTGGAGGGTGCTGACACGTATGACGACAACGTCATACTGAGCATCTCTGGATTGGCTGTGGGACAGAAGGTGACCATCCCTGGCGATGACATCACGGATGCTGCTAAGCGCTACTGGAAGCACGGCCTCTTCTCTGATGTGCGCATCGAGGAGGACAAGGTGACCACTGACAGCGTGTGGCTCTCCATCCACCTGCAGCTGCGTCCACGCGCCTCTGAGGTGCGATTCGTAGGTGCCAAGAAATCGGAGCGCGACGAACTGGAAACACGCATCGGCATGATCAAGGGCGGACAGGTGACACCAAACACCATAGACCGTGCCACCACCCTCATCAAGCGCTACTACGACGAGAAGGGCTTCAAGAATGCTGAGGTGGAAGTGATGCAGATAGACGATCCTGAAAACGAGAATCAGGTGATCGTGCAGGTGAACATCGACAAGAAGGAGAAGATTAAGGTCAATGAGATCACCTTCGAGGGCAACGAGGCCATCACGGCCAAGAAGCTGAAGCGTGTGATGAAGAAGACCAACGAGAAGAACAAATTGGTGAACATCTTCCGTACCAAGAAGTTCACAGATGAGAACTACGAGGCCGACAAGGAGCTCATCATTGACAAGTACAACGAGCTGGGCTATCGTGATGCCGTGATCGTGGAAGACAGCGTGTCACCTTTCGATGAAGGGTCTGTGAACGTGTTCATCCACGTGGACGAAGGTCAGAAATACTACCTGCGCAACGTGACCTGGGTGGGCAATACCGTCTATCCTACGGCTCAGCTGGAGAACCTGCTGCGCATGAAGAAGGGCGACGTGTACAACCAGAAGTTGCTCGATGAGCGTCTGTCTACTGACGACGATGCCATTGGCAACCTGTATTATAATAATGGTTACCTGTTCTACTCCCTCGACCCTGTGGAGGTGAACATCGACAACGACTCTATCGACTTGGAGATGCGCATCGTGGAAGGACAGCAGGCTACCATCAACAAGATCATCATCAATGGTAACGACCGTGTGTATGAGAATGTGGTGCGTCGCGACTTGTACGTGCGCCCAGGCGACCTCTTCAATCGTGAGGAGCTCATCAACACCATGCGCCGACTGATGCAGATGGGACACTTCGACCCAGAGCAGATCTCTCCTACCCCTCTGCCACATCCAGAAGACGGCACGGTGGACATACAGCTCGACTTGGTTTCCAAGGCCAACGACCAGATAGAGCTCTCTGCAGGTTGGGGACAGACAGGTGTGATAGGCCGCATGAGTCTGAAGTTCACCAACTTCTCTATGGCCAACCTGCTGCACCCTGGCAAGAACCACAGAGGCATCATGCCACAAGGCGACGGCCAGACCCTGACGCTGAGCGCACAGACCAATGCCAAGTACTACCAGTCGTACAGCATCTCGTTTGCAGACCCATGGTTCGGAGGCAAGCGTCCTAACACCCTGCAGCTCTCTGCCTACTACTCTGTGCAGACAGACATCAGCAGCCGCTACTACAGCCAGGCTATGATGAACAACTACATGAACAGCTATATGTATGGTGGCATGTACGGAGGTATGTATGGCGGCTATGGCATGTACAACAATGCCTACTACAACATGGAGAACTACTATGACCCTGACAAATACGTGAAGATGTTCGGACTCTCAGCCCTGTTTGGCAAACGACTCACGTGGCCTGACGACTACTTCCAGGCATCTGCCGAGCTCTCTTACCAACGCTACATGCTGAGTGAGTGGATGTACTTCCCTGTGACAGACGGCAACTGCAACAACCTGAGCCTGAACTTCACGCTGGGACGTTACAACACAGACAGCCAGATCTATCCTCGCTCAGGCTCTGAGTTCTCCGTCTCTGCAGAATTCACGCCTCCGTTCTCTCTGTGGAATGGAGTGGACTACAGCAAGTACGACCTGAACAACCAAGACGACGTGAACCGCATGCATAAGTGGGTGGAATACCACAAGTGGAAATTCAAATCCAAGATGTTCATCCCACTGCTCGACCCCTATAACGTGCAGCGCACCCCAGTGCTCATGGCAAGAGCCGACTTTGGTCTGATAGGCCACTACAACAAATATAAGAAGACCCCGTTCGGAACCTTCGACGTGGGTGGTGACGGTATGACGGGCTACTCATACTACGCTACGGAGAACATCGCCCTGCGTGGTTACGAGAACAGCTCACTGACCTACAGCCGTAGCCAAGCCGGCTATGCCTACACTCGCATGGTGCTGGAGCTGCGCTACCCGCTGATGCTGGAGACCTCAACAAGTATCTATGCACTGGCCTTCATCGAAGGCGGTAACGCATGGCACGAGGTGAGCGACTTCAATCCCTTTGACCTGAAACGTTCTGCTGGCGTGGGTATACGTATCTTCCTGCCAATGATCGGTATGATGGGTATCGACTGGGCCTACGGATTTGACAAGGTTAATGGTACCAGAGAATATGGTGGAAGCAACTTCCACTTCATGCTGGGCCAAGAATTTTAATAACACTAAATCAAGAGAGACATGAAAAAGTTAGGAATCCTTTTGATGCTGCTCTGTGCAGTTGCATTCAATGCGAACGCTCAGCGTTTTGCATTCATCGACATGGAATACATTTCACAGAATATTCCAGAATACCAATCGGCTACTGACCAGCTGCAGAAACTTTCTGAACAATATCAGAGCGAGGTAGAGAAGATAAACAATGAGGCCAAGACCCTCTATGAGAACTATCAGAAAGCCACAGGCCTCTCTGATGCCGTGAAGCGTCAGCGTGAAGATGCCATCGTGACCAAGGAGAAAGAAGCTGTGGAACTGCGCCAGAAGTACTTCGGACAGGAAGGCGAGCTGATGAAGAAGCAGCAGGAACTGCTGGAACCCCTTCAGGATGAGATCTACCAAGCCGTGAAATCCATTGCCCAGCGCAAGGGCTATGCCGCTGTGATAGACCGTGCCTCAGCCAGCAGCATCATCTTTGCCCAGCCAAGCATCGACATCAGCGAGGAGGTATTGCAGGAATTAGGCATCGCAATTAATTGAGCTTTCGGTTTTTTAATGTATCTTTGCGCAGTAAATGAGCAAAAGCCGTATTTATAAAGATAGAATAACAACAATAAATTAATAATAAAGACTATGTTTAAGAAAATCGCAATTGTCGTAGCCATGTTCTTGCTCCCACTGGGCGTCATGGCGCAATCAAAGTTAGCTCACCTGAATTCTCAGGAGATCATTCCTGACATGCAGGAGTATAAGGATGCCGTTGCCTCTTTGCAGAGCAAGGAGAAGGGCTATCAGGACGAACTTACCCGCATCTCTGAAGAGTTTCAGAAGAAGTATCAGGAGTATGTGGCTCAGGCTGATTCACTGCCACGCAATATAGCAGAACGTCGTGAGAAAGAGCTCAGCGACATGCAACAGAGAGCGCAGGAGTTCCAGCAGGAAGCTCAGCAGGCCCTGCAGCAGGCTCAGCAGGATGCCATGACCCCTATTCTGCAGAAGGTGAATGATGCCGTTCAGGCAGTGGGCAAGGCCGAGGGCTATACCTACATCTTCGATCTGGCCAACAGCTCTATCACTTATGTAGGAGACAACAGTGTCGACATCACAGCCAAGATCAAGGCTCAGCTCGGCATTAAATAACGTTTTTGAGTATTAAAAAACCATGCTGAAGAAGATTGGCTTAGCCATAGCCCTGTTCCTGCTCCCTCTGGGAGTCATGGCGCAGCAATACTTTGCACACACCAACTCACAGAATATCATCAGTGAGATGCGTGAGTACAAGGATGCCATGGCCACACTGGAGAATATGCAGAAGAAGTACCAAGACGAACTGAACCGTGTGAAAGATGAATTCAACGTCAAGTACCAGTCTTATCTGGCCGACGTGGAATCACTGCCCCGCAACATCGCTGAGCGCCGCCAGAAAGAGCTGCAGGACTTGGCCTCACGCCAAGAGCAGTTCCAGCAGGAAGCGCTGCAGTCGCTCCAACTGGCCCGTCAGGAGGCCATGACACCCATTCGCCAGAAGGTGAATGAGGCCATCCGTGTGGTAGCAGAGGCAGAGGGGTACATCTACGTGTTCGACCTCAGCACTACGCCCATCGCGTATGTGAGCAGTCAGAGCGTGGACATCACAGACAAGGTGAAAGCGCAGCTGGGAATCAGATAAAGCAGGTCGTTTTTTAGGCTATATATATAAAAAAGGTGGGGAGAATGCTTCTCACCTTTTCTATTTTTCTTATTTTTGCAGCAGATAGTGTAAACGTGAGCGATATGAAACAGTCCTTACCCACCTCTCCAGGCCCTATCGGAGTGTTCGACTCTGGTTATGGCGGACTCACCATCCTGAGCAAGATCAGGGAGGCACTGCCTCAGTATGACTATATCTACTTGGGCGACAATGCACGTGCGCCCTATGGCTCTCGCTCGTTCGACGTGGTGTATGAGTTCACGCTGCAGGCTGTGGAGAAACTCTTCGAAATGGGTTGCCATCTGGTGATCTTAGGATGCAACACGGCCTCTGCCAAGGCACTGCGCAGCATCCAGCAGAACAACCTGCCTCACATAGACCCCAAGCGTCGTGTGCTGGGCGTAATCCGCCCTACGGTGGAAGCGATAGACACGCTCACGCAGAGCCGCCATGTGGGAGTGCTGGGTACGCCAGGTACCATTAAGTCGGAATCTTATCCGCTGGAGATACACAAGCTCTTCCCTGACATTCAAGTGTCAGGACATGCCTGCGCCCTCTGGGCAGCCATCGTGGAGGCAGGTGAGGCACAGAGTGAAGGGGCCGACTACTTCATCCAGAAAGACATCAATGCCCTGCTGGCAAAGGATCATGAGATAGATACCATCATCTTAGGCTGCACCCACTACCCCATCTTGCTGCCAAAGATCAGGAAGTTCGTACCAGAAGGAATCAATATCTTGGCACAAGGCAATCTTGTGGGCGAGAGCCTCAAGGACTATCTGCAACGCCATCCTGAAATGGATGCCAAATGCACTAAGGGCGGCACGTGTACCTACTTCACCACAGAAGCAGAGGAGAAGTTCGCTGAATCGGCTACGACCTTCCTCAGCGAGCAGGTCAGCGTGCAGCACATCGAGTTAGGAAACAATCAAACCAACAATTAACTCTATGGAAACAAAGGAAGATAAGAGTCGTACCACAGAGGTGTTTCAAGGCACTTCATGGGAAGCAGAACTGGTGAAAGGACTGCTTGAGAGCAATGGCATAGCCTGCATGACAAGAATGGGCAGCGCAGGTTTCTATTCGCTTACCATCGGCAACGATTATAGCGTCTGGGTGTTTGAGAAAGACAAGGCACAGGCATTGGAAATCATAAACAATCGTACAGAAACTGATGAGAAAGACGTGGAATAGAATCATCGTGAAGGTGGGCAGCAATGTGCTGAGCCGCAAGGATGGCACACTGGACGTGACACGCATGTCGGCCATCGTGGACCAGATAGCTGAGCTGCGCCAAGCAGGCCTTGAAGTGATTCTGGTGAGCTCTGGTGCCGTGGCTTCTGGCAGGAGTGAGATACATCCAGCCAAGAAGCTCGACAGCGTGGAGCAGCGCCAGCTCTTCTCTGCTGTGGGGCAAGCCAAGCTCATGGGGCGCTACTACCAACTCTTTGGCGACCACGACATTACTGTGGGACAGGTGCTCACCACGAAGGAGGACTTCGCCACACGTCGCTTGTACCTCAACCAGAAGAGCTGCATGAACGTGATGCTGGCCAATGGTGTGGTTCCCATCGTCAACGAGAACGATACCATCTCCGTCACAGAGCTGATGTTCACGGATAATGACGAACTTAGCGGCCTCATCGCCACCATGATGGATGCCCAAGCACTTATCATCCTGAGCAACATCGACGGTATCTATGATGGGGCTCCCTCTGACCCTACTGCCAAGGTCATCAAGGAGATAGGTCCCTCAGACGATCTCTCATGCTACATTCAGACCAGCAAGTCGAACTTCGGACGCGGAGGCATGCTCACCAAGACGCGCATTGCCCGCAAGGTGGCTGATGAAGGCATTGAGGTGCTGATAGCCAATGGCAAGCGTGAGAACATCCTCACAGACCTCTACCTGCACCCTGAAGAGACGCTCTGCACACGCTTCACACCATCTGACGCTCCTATCTCTGGGGTGAAGAAGTGGATAGCCCACAGCGAGGATTTTGCCAAGGGCGAGGTGCACGTGAATCACGATGCTGCCACCCGCCTTACCTCCGAGGAGGCCGTGAGCCTGCTGATGGTGGGCATCACAAGCATCGAAGGGGATTTTGAGAAAGACGATATTGTGCGCATCATCGATGAGCAGGGCAACCTCATAGGAGTAGGACGTACCAACTACAATGCCAAAGATGCCCGCGTGCAGATAGGCAAACATGGAGGCAAACCCATGGTGCACTATGATTATCTTTATATTGAAAATTGACAATTGACAATTCACAATTGACAATTCACAATTCACAATTGACAATTAATAATTTATAATTCATAATTGACTAATGGACCTGACAAATACATTTAAAGAAGCAAGGGATGCCAGTCGGAAACTGCTGCAATTGGATGCTGAGACCATCAATCAGGTATTGGTGGCTGTAGCAGAGGCAGCAGAGGCAAAGGCCGACTTCATCCTCCAAGAGAACCAGAAGGACCTCAACAGGATGGAGCCTACCAATCCGCTCTATGACCGTCTGAAACTGACCAAAGAGCGTCTGCATGGCATCGCAGCAGATACGCGCAACGTGGCTTCGCTGCCTTCCCCATTAGGCAAGGTGCTGAAGGAGACCATACGCCCTAACGGACTGATTATCCGTAAGGTGAGCTTCCCCTTTGGCGTAGTGGGAGTGATCTATGAGGCCCGTCCTAATGTGACGTTCGATGTGTTCTCGCTTTGCTTCAAGAGCGGAAATGCCGTGCTGCTGAAAGGCGGAAGTGATGCCCACGCCACCAACTTGGCCATCGTGGAGGTGCTGCATGAGGTGCTGGAACGCTTCCAGATAGATATACATACAGTAGAGTTGCTCCCTGCCAGTCACGATGCCACTGCAGAGATGCTTCAAGCCGTAGGACTGGTGGATGTGATCATCCCACGTGGCAGCAGTCGCCTCATTCAGTTTGTACGTGCCAATGCCAAAGTGCCAGTGATAGAGACCGGTGCAGGCATCTGCCATACTTACTTCGATGCTGAGGGTGATTTGGAGAAGGGCAAGGCCATTATCCACAATGCCAAGACGCGTCGAGTGACGGTTTGCAATGCGATGGACTGCCTGCTGCTGCATGAAGGCCGACTCTCTGACCTGCCTGCACTCTGTGCGCCATTGGCAGCAGAGAACGTGATTCTCTATGCTGATGCTCCTGCTTTCCAAGTTTTGGAGGGGCACTACCCTGCCACCCTACTCTGCCACGCTACGCCTGACAGCTATGGCACGGAGTTCCTCGACTATAAGATGGCCATCAAGACGGTAGGCTGTCTGCAGGAGGCCATCGACCATATCAATGGCATTGGGTCTGGGCATAGCGAGAGCATCGTCACAGAGAACAAAGCCCATGGGCAGCAGTTCTGTCGTGACATCGACGCTGCCTGTGTCTATGTCAATGCGCCTACTTCCTTCAGCGATGGTGCCCAGTTTGGCTTAGGAGCAGAGGTGGGCATCAGCACCCAGAAGATGCATCCACGCGGTCCTATGGGATTGGAGGAAATCACCACCTATAAATGGCTGATAGAAGGCAATGGGCAAACGAGAGCGAAATAGTTGATAGTTAGTGGATAGTGGATAGTGGACAGTGAATAATTCATAATTTATAATTCATAACTCATGAAACGATTTTTAAACGTAAGCGATATAGGCGACCTGCATCAAGCATTGCAGGAAGCGATGGACATAAAGAAAGACAGATTCAAATATGTGGAGCTGGGACGCAACAAGACCCTGCTGATGGTGTTCTTCAATAGCAGCCTCCGCACCCGCCTTAGCACGCAGAAGGCTGCCCTCAATCTGGGCATGAACGTCATCGTGCTCGATGTGAACCAAGGGGCGTGGAAGTTGGAGACAGAACGTGGTGTCATCATGGATGGCGACAAGTCTGAACACCTGCTGGAAGCCATTCCTGTAATGGGATGCTACTGCGACCTTATCGGCGTGCGCTCATTTGCAGGATTGGCAGATCGCGACTACGACTATGCCGAGACCATCTACCACCAGTTTCTGAAGTACAGTGGCAAGCCTGTCTTTGCGATGGAGACTGCCACCGTTCATCCTCTGCAGGCGTTTGCCGACCTTATCACCATCGAGGAGCATAAGACGGTGCAGCGTCCGAAGGTGGTACTCACATGGGCGCCTCATCCAAAGGCATTGCCACAGGCTGTGCCCAACTCTTTTGCAGAGTGGATGAATGCAGCAGATGTGGACCTCGTCATCACCCATCCTGAGGGCTACGAGCTTGATCCTAAGTTTGTGGGCAATGCCGTGGTGGAATACGACCAGCGCAAGGCTCTCGAAGGAGCCGACTTCGTGTATGCCAAGAACTGGAGCTGTCCAGGTGTGACGCGTCCTGCCGACTATGGCAAGGTACTGAGCAAGGACATGAGTTGGACCATCGATACAGAGCACATGTCGTGGACCAACAATGCGCACTTCATGCACTGCCTGCCTGTGCGTAGAAACATGATTGTGACAGACGATGTCATCGAGGCACCCACTTCCCTGGTGATTCCAGAGGCAGCCAATCGTGAGATTTCTGCCACGGTGGTGATCAAGCGAATGATAGGGTAAATGAAGAATGAAGAGTGAAGAATGAAGAATATGACTGACCTTAAACATTGACTTACTATGAAAGATTTATTGAAAGAAATACTTAAATCTATCAAGACGGACATATCTACCTTGATAAGACTGAAGTCACAGCCTTCACTCTTCATTCTTCACTCTTTATTCTTCATTTTAACCCTTCTCCCCCTCAGCGTCTCTGCGCAGCAAGTGGAGTGGAATGTAGATGCCTTGGGGTTCTTCGACAACTCGGAGGGCGACCATACCCTGCGCCCTACGCAGACCTTGGCAGGCATGAACGTCAGTCCTGAAGTGGGGCTCAGTTGGAACAATCGGCAACATGCCATCATGGGAGGTGCCAACCTCATCACACGCTGGGGAAGCGATGAAGATGCCTTGAAAGCGAAAGCCTTGGTCTACTATCAGTACCAAAGTCCGCATTTTCACTTCCTCATAGGCAACTTCATGCGCGATAAGTTGCTGAGCGACTATCCCGAATACCTCTTGGCAGATACCATTCGCTACTATCGACCCGTGGTGCAAGGCATGGCTTGGCAATATCTGGCTGATAACGGACATTTTGAGGCTTTCCTTGACTGGACCAGTGCCATCAGCAAGAAGCATAGGGAACAGTTCATGGCTGGCATCAGCACCAAGTTCCACTTCCAGCACTTCCTCATCGGAGCAGAGGGCTACTACTATCACTATGCCCGTAGGCAAAATAGCCCTATAGATGAGCACATTCACGACTATCTCATCGCCCACCCCTTCATAGGACTGCACTATGACCAATGGGCGTTCCTCGACCAGTTGGAGATACGTGGCGGCCTCCTCGCTTCCTTAGACCGTGAGCGCAACATGGAGCATGGCAAGTACACACCCATAGGCTTCTTAGGAGAGCTGCAGGCCTCGAGGAAAAACCTGCAACTGAAAGAAACCGTCTACGCTGGTGCCAATATGCAGCATTTCGGGTCTTCACACTTAGGCCAGTATTACTGGGGCGACACTTATACGCAGGCCCCTTTCTACAGCCGCACCGATCTCCAATACCGCTTCATCAACAATAGCTTTGTGAATGTCTATGCTGGGGTCATCGTAAACGCCACCCGTTATGGCATCAACCACCACCAAGTGATTACCCTCCGCCTCAACTTAGGTTCCAAGAATTTCAAGCCTATCATGCTGAAATGACAGACTTTGTTCACTCTATGCTCTCACTGTGAGCAAAAATGCCCACAACTGTGGGCATAGATTTTCCTAACGTGAGAAAAAAAGGGGTTATGCCATCACGACATAGCCCCTTTACTGATAGTCAGTATTTAACTGATATTAAAAGAGAGTTGTATTAATACTGTTTGTTATCCTTCACATCCCACCATA
>ERZ842401.3175-NODE-3175-length-20794-cov-11.348860_pt1 | contig 20794 bp, 27 predicted proteins | sample MGYA00521270_ERZ842401 | MGnify/ENA primary metagenome ERZ842401 (study PRJEB31892, sample SAMEA3878208) | bioreactor metagenome | biome: Moose rumen | place: Sweden | collected 2011-10 | study: EMG produced TPA metagenomics assembly of the PRJEB12797 data set... | reverse complement strand
GCAACTAAGCAGATAAAATACAGTGCACCAACAATCATAGAAGCAGATAAGGAGGTAGAAGAATGAAAAGACCATTACATAAATTCAAGATAGGGGATAGAGTAATATATACTGGTAAACCAAATCATGTATATACCATATCAGGGGATTTCATGAATGGCAATTATGCTATTGTGAACTACAAAGGAGAGAGAGCTTCGGACTGCATTGATGAATCAGAGCTATCCCCCGCAGGAAACCTCGTAGATGTAGATGAATCCATGGAGCAGTTTAAGGAAAAGCTCGAAAGCGGATATTTTGATATGAACTATGGCAAAGATAATATAAACGATATTATGGGACAGCTTGATAAAAGAGAGCAAGAGGGTGAAGTCAAGGACGACAAATACAACAAGAAGTACGAGGTTTTATCAACAGAAGAGATAGACAAGATGATAAAGGCAGTAGGAGGTGACGATATTATGACAGATGCAGTAGTCAAGGGCAGGGAGCATGACGAACTTAACGAAGATGACGTACCCATGACCACTATAACAGAGTCCATATTAGCACAAGAAGCAGAATGGAGTAATGGATATGACGAGGGATATAAGAAAGGTTATAAGGACGGTCAAAATTCACTAGCCTCAGCTTATGCCGAAGGTAAGGGAGAAAAACTGCTTGAGGATGTCAAAAAAGTTGAATATGAGAGAGGATTGAATGATGCTTGGGAAGCGGCAAGGAAAATTATGCTTGTCGAGAATGACGGTGGAATTGCTTATAAATGGGAAGAAGATATATTCCATAAATCTGATGTCAAGAAAATATTAAGGGATTACTCCGCGTCTGAAGCCATAGAAAAGCTGAAAGCATGGGAAGAAAAGGAAGATGAAGAAGAAACCATTCATATTGGTGATGAAATACGAATGGATGGAGAAAACGGAGTGATTGTAACTTTATCACCTAGATATAACATTCTATGGGAAGATGGGAAATACACTACATGGTATAGTAGCTTTTATGACTTAGTGAAGCTAAAAACAGGACGGAATTTTGTTCATATAGAAAAAATCTTAAAGCAGATGCAAGAAAATAATTGACTTTTTTATAAAAATAATATATAATATATTTATAATAAGAAAGGAGCTTATAATAAATATGGCAAAATGTAAAACAATTTATGATTTTCTTAAAACTGGAGATTATCTTGGATTAGATTTTATAGTATATATAGATGGAGAAGAGGATCCTATTTGGACGGGAAGGTCTTTAGATATTCCTTATTGGGTTGCTGAACTTAAACTTGAATATGAAGGTTCAGATCCTACAGAACCTCCTATATCTTTTAGGACTTCTCTTGGAGAAGAATATCATAATAACTCTGGTTTTGTAATAGCTTGTAAAGAATAAAAGAGAAGATGACTATATCATCTTCTCCATTTGTTTTTTATTAAAAAATATTATATAATATATTTATAAAAATAAGAAAGAGGTGATTTAATTTATGGTTATATTTTATTATATGTTAACAAATGTTTATACAAAAGAAAAGAAAATTTTCCCGACCAACAACTTTTTAGGTGATATAAAAGAAGAAATCTACTTTAATGGCGGAAGATGGCTTATCAATGACTATGCAGAAGAGTATAATTCTTTAGAAGGCGAAGATTAATGGAATATAAAACAGCTAAAGCGTATCAATCACAGAGAAGATGCACTGAAAAAAAATATAATTCGATAGAAGCCGTAAAAATCAAAACCGCCGAAAAAAAGAAAAATGAACAAGAACAGAAAATAAAAGCTGAATTTCAGAAAAACAAAGAAAAGTGGCTTTCTGATAATGGGTTTGATGCGGAAGGTAATACATATATTGTAACAGGTGAAACATATTCTATTAAAGAAGAATTAAAAGCTGCGGGATTCCGCTATTCGATTCCTTTGCAGTGGCACCGATCAAATAATGCGGGTTATGAAAATAATACCATTTTGGTAAACGCAAAAGATGTTATAGAATTTTCTGCTTGGGGACAGGGATATTATCTTACCTTTGCAAGAGATTTTGTCCAAAATAAACTTAAAGAAGCAATGCCTGAAGATACTTCTAATTGGATAGGAGAAGTCGGGAACCCGCTTCCCGCGACATTCGTAAAACTAACTAATATTTATTCATTTGAAGGTAGATTTGGCTTATCTCATGCTTATACTTTTGTTACAGAAGAGAATGATACACTTGTATGGTTTTCATCTTCCGCATTAAAAAAGAATATTAATGATTGGTTTTATATTAGTGCTATTGTTAAAGATCACAATACCTATAAAGATAAAAAACAAACCATTCTCAAAAGAGTAAAAATAATAGAAGAGCTTTCAAAGGCGGAATAATCTTCCGCCTTTATTTTTTATAAAAAATATGATATAATATTTATAAATAATGTAAAGGAGTTGGTTTATAATATGATAACATTACATGGATTAAATACTATTGATGGTATTACTTGGGAAAAAGGTGCATTTTTTGATAATCATATAAATACTTTTAATGGCATGCAAGGAATGATAATGCAATCCGCAGAAAATGCAGATAATGTAATTGCGGATTTTGAAGAAGCTATTGCTAAAGGTTATAATCCTAATCTTATTATAAATCAAATACTTGCAAACCGCGGATTAACTGAAGCAGATTTTACTGAAAGTGATATATTAAGAATAAATCGTAAAGTTGAATCAGTATACAGAACGATGCAGAAAGGATGCAAATAATGAAATATATTAACTTAATAGATCAGTTATCTGATTTAGATAAAAAAAGAATAGAAAATTATATATCTCTTTATGGTGTATCTTCTCATTTTATTGGAATTGATAAATGGCTTCAAAATTGGAGTCATTCAAAACAAAAATTATATAAATTATTAGGAAATTCTTTAATTAAAGAAATTGATTTTGATTATAATTATAGTCCACAAAATAATGCAATATTAAGAGTAGAAATAGATAATTTAATATCTAATTCAGCGTTTATAACAGAATACACAGATTTTTGTAATGATTGTATTTCAAACTATCTCCATAAAGAAGTAATAAATTATGACACTTATCTAAGCTTTTTTGATTTAATTGCTGAATCTAAAGAAATTATATTTAAAGACACTACAAAAGTTTTAATAAAATTAAAAAAATCTCCAAATGCAAAATTATTGCAAATACAGCCTGGAACTAAAATTATTAAAGCTTTTAATAGAATTATTAATTATTTTTCAGATGAATACACATTTGATAAAAATAATTTTGAAAAATTTAAAACACAATGTTCCATACTTATGACAACAAAGAATATAAAAGCCAAAATGGTTTTCTCTATTCATCCTTTAGACTTTTTAACTATGAGCGATAATGATTCCAATTGGACCTCTTGTATGAGTTGGACGCAAGAAGGTTGTTATTATTTAGGTACAGTAGAAATGATGAACTCTAATAACGTTATTTGCTGTTATCTTAAAAGAGATGTTCATAATTATTTTTTTGGAGATAACAAAGAATTACTTAAGAATAAAAAATTAAAAGATGACGTATCATATCAATGGAATAATAAAATTTGGAGAAATTTAGTTTATATAACTAAAGATATTATAATGTCCGGAAAAAGTTATCCTTATGAGCAGGATTATTTTTCTAAAAATTTGATAAAAGAAGTAAAACAAATGGCGGAAGATAATCTTCATTGGCATTATCATTTTGGCCCAGAACTTTATCATGACATGGATCATATAAATAATATATATACCATGGATAGTATTCGTAATAAAATATATTATAGTAATAATAGACATAATATCATCTGGGATACCAATGGTATGTATAATGATATGTTTAACTCTCATAGTACAAAATATTGGTGTTATAGAAATAAAGTTACTTCTACTAAAATAATTTCTGTAAGCGGGAAGGCTCCTTGTCTTTGTTGTGGGGAGAGCGTTCTTGAAGATGGAGATTATGAAGATTATAATGAAAGATATTCAAGAATTGGTAATACTATTTGTTCATTTTGTGAAACAAAATATTTTACTTGCAATTATTGTGGATTTACTTCACAAAGAAAAACATTTTATCCAGTCACTATAGATGATACAACAAAATATTATTGTCAAGATTGTTATGAAAATAAAAAATATTTAAAAATAATTGCATTTTAAAAAATTTTTTGATATAATATATATATAAGATGAAGCAAGAAAAATAAATTTTTTATTAAAGGATAAGAAAGGAATAATAATTATGACTAAGGAAACAAAGGTTACAAAGAAGGATGTACTTGCGGCAGTTAGGGCTATTGTAGAAAATCAGAATTATGAAATTCCTGTAGGAAACGTTACGGTAATAACAGATGATATTCTTAATTATGTAGATACAACAGTAGCACAGATAGACGCAAAGAACGCAAAGGCACGTGAGAGAGCTGCAGAGAAGAGGGCGGAAGGCGATGATCTTGCAAATAAGATTGCTGATGCTCTTACAGACGAGTACCAGAGTATTCCCGCACTTATTGAGAAGTTGAATATAGAGGATCTTACTCCAGGAAAGGTTACTGCAAGGCTTACTCAGCTTGTAAAGACAGATCGCGCGCATAAGTCTAAGATAAAGGTTGGAGATAGAACTCTTAACGGATATGCGGCAGGTCCGGCTCCTGAACTTGCAGAAGCAACAGAGTAATAATAAAAATACAATTAAATAATTTTATAATAAAACAAAGTCACTTAAAGTGGCTTTGTTTTTATTTGATTTATAAAATTTTTTATGTTATAATATATTTAAATATAATAAACAAAGAGGAATTTAATATGAAATATGCTATTCATTATGAAAAAGATTTTAGATATTTTTCTGAAATAGACGAAGTTATATTTGACTATACAATAAATAAAGATTTGTCTGCTTTAGAGAATATTTTACCTCTAAGAAAAACAGTTATTTTGAGAATACCAACCACATATTCTGCGGAAGATATGGATAAAACCCTTCCCGCAATACAAGAATATACTAAAAAATTTAATATTATAATTCAATGTTCTTTTCGAGAACAAAAAGAATTAGTTACTTTTTTAAAACATAATAATATTTCTTTTATGTTTAGAGATTATGCAACTGATTTTTCTACTGTTTATGCTATGAAAAATTTAGGAGTTAAAGACATTTATATTGCGGAAGATCTTTGTTTTTCTTTAGATAAATTACAAACATTAAGAGAAAATGGAATACGATTAAGAGTATTCCCAAATATTGCTCAAATAGCTCCGGGATGTAATACTCTAGTTCCAGAAATTACTAAATTTTGGATAAGACCAGAAGATACAGAATTATATGAAGACTATATTGATGTAATGGAATTTTATCCGCCGCTTGGAAGAGATCGAACTTCTGTTCTATTTGAGATATATAAAAAAAGACAATGGCTTGGAGATATAAAAGATCTTATATTAAGTTATAATGACTCTATTTTAAATACTACAATAGCACCTCATTTTGGAAAGATGAGAATAAATTGTGGTAAAAAATGTATGTATAATAATTGTAATATTTGTCTTGAAATAGCTAATCTTGCAAAAAAATTTAATGAAGCTAATTTATATACAATAAAGAAAAAATATAAAGAAGAAATACCTAATGATATAAAAGAACAAACAATAGAAAAATTAAAAAATAGAGGAAAAGAATTAATAAAAAATGAAATTTCACCGGATTAAAGTAAAACAAATTAAAAAATTATGTTGTATGGATAATAATTCTTTACAAAAATACTTAATTCAAACTTTGTCTTCTTTTGGTTATAAAAATATTATTTCTAATGATTTTTATACTATTGCGGAAGGTAAAATACCTATATGTTTAATTGCTCATATAGATACTGTATTTATCCATCCTCCGCATATAGAAAATTTTTTATTTGATAGTCAAAAACAAATATTATGGAATCCTAAAGGATCGGGTTTTGATGATCGTGCTGGTATTTGGGCTATATTAGAACTTTTAAAATATGGATTTCGTCCTCATATTATTTTTACTAATTATGAAGAACAAGGCGGGATTGGGTCTCATCAATTAATAGCAGATTTTAATAAAATACCTTTTGAAAATTGTAAAGCTTTGATTCAATTAGATAGAGCTAATGAAAAAGATATGGTATTTTATAATTGCATTAATCAAGATTTTGAAAAGTATATAGGTAAATATGGATTTAATTATGCGGAAGGCACTTTTACAGATATTAGTATTTTAGTTCCTGCATGGAAAATTGTAGGAGTCAATGTTTCTGTAGGATACGTAAATGAACATAGCATATTAGAAATGTTACATATAAATTGGTTTATTGATACTATACATAAAATTTCTGCTATATTATATGATATAGATAAAATGCCTTACTTTGAATATAAAACTTATACAAAAATAATAGATTTTAAACATTGTTTAATATGTGGAAATTCAAATAATCTCATTAATGTTATTGATGAAGGAATTAATTTTTGTTTATGCGAAACTTGTTATAATCAATGTTATGGACATTTATAAAAATTTTTGTTATAATATATTTATAATTTAAAAAGGAGTTTTAATAAATATATGGCAAGAGGACAAAAAGCAAAAGAAGAAATTTCTCAAAAAATACTAGAAACTTTTTCTGGTTCTTTTAAGTATGATAAAGAAATACGTGTTCCTATCCAAGAGGATGGAGAATTAATACAAATAAAAATAACATTAACCGCAGCAAAAACTAATGTAAATGCGGGAAGTGATATAGTTACTCCAAATATAAATAACATACAACCTGGAGCAGTTCCTGTTTTTGAAGAAATTACGGAACAAGAGAAAATAGAAGTTCAAAATTTAATGGAGAAGTTAAATTTATAAATGATTTGGAAAGCTTCTGAATGGCAAGGCGGGGCTGGAGATTGGTACTGTAATTGCGTAGATAATTTAAGTGCGGAATCTGGCTTATGGTATATTCCAGCTAGAATTTTGCAGATAACCCCCGCCGCTTTTATAGAATTATTAATAACTGAATATAAACCTGATTGTATTTTTGGAAATAAAGAAAAATGTTTATTTTTCTTCTCTTGGAAATCTCAATCTCAAATGAGAAAATATAAAAATATGATTAATGCGGAAGCTCGAAAAAGAAATTTTCAAATATAATTTTTTGGACAAAGTAATATAATAATATACTTATAATAATGAATTAAAATAATCGACAAGGAAAAGTCGTTAAAATCCATAGAAGGAAAAACTGAAATAAACCTATTGCGCGGGCTGGGGTAGTGAAATTATCGCAGTAGCTACACTCATAGAGGTCCCACCACCTATTGCCAGTGAAAATCAGAAGATAGGGAACTTCAGAGGTACTCTCTGCAAATAAGGATTGAGCCTTATACTAGGAAGTGTTTGTTGTGAAAGGCAACTTGTCGCAGTATAACAATATATACTGATAGTGTGAGATGGAGTTAAAACTTCTCTGCGGGCAGCACCGGCATCACTCATGCATGGCCGCCGCATAAAAAGTTAATATTTTATTTAATTATTAGGATTAGAAGCTAACTTAGTAGAAGCACTGGATTGAAGATCCAGAAGAGTTGGAGCGTAACCAACCCAATCCATAAAGAGCCGCATATTTCCTAGTTAGGCTGGAATATGTTAAAAACTGATCTAAGGTTTAGTAAAAAGCCTATCTTTACTAAAATAATCGTGGTCTGTTCGGAACAGTTTGGCTTCGTTTCCGCACGATTATCCCAAATGTCTGGGGAGAAATAATACATGGATCCGGCATTTATTGTCGGTTAGGAGAGATCGCATAGTCTGGTCTAGTGCGCCTGTCCTGAAAACAGGAGACTTGAAAGAGTCCGTGGGTTCGAATCCTACTCTCTCCGTTACAATAAGCTTAACTCAGTTGGTTAGAGTGTTTATCTGATACGTAAGTGATCTTGAGTTCGAGTCTCAAAGCTAGTATAAAATATATTTTTGATTTTTATAAAAAAATATATTATAATATTTATATTAAATGAAACAAAATGTTATTCACAGACATTTAAAATATTAGTGAACGCATTACATCTTTCCGCGAAAAGGAAAGTGGGGATTAAAAGACCAAACTCGAAAGGTGAAATTGATAGCAATAAGAACTTTAATAGTCAATAAGTCTTGATAAAGTAGGTGAGTAGAGATATATTCGTCAAGAAACGAAAAAATAAGCAAACAGAGAAATATATATTGATTTTTAAAAAATATTTTGTTATAATATATACATAATAAAAATTAAGAAAAACAATGAACTTTAGGATAGGATATCCTAAAGATTAAGAAATTTTAGGGAAAGGGCTTATCCCTACCAACTAAGTCCGTGTTATCTTTACTGGTCGAGAAAGTAAAGAGGTTGCAAGATATACCAGAATCTTGCCTTACCTAACTGAGGGAAGTTAGCTCCAAAGGAAGAGAACCTTTGCATAAAAAATCCGTGACGTCTCAAGCGAAAGAGGGTGGTGTCTCAGAGACAAGGGCATTTAGCTCAGTTGGTTAGAGCGCCTGACTGTGCGGTTTTAGTATAAGTAATACGTTGCACTTAGTCAAAATTAAAGATGATTAATACGCAAAAATTTGAGTTCAAATCTCATAAACTGATTAATCAAGAGGTCCGGGGTTCAAATCCCTGAATGCCCGTTTGACCGACGAGGTCGCTTCAGTTGACAGTAGAGTTCATGAAGTAAAAAAAAGAACAGACTACTCCTCTCTTGATTGAGGTGGAATCAAGTCTTTCTAATAGGAGGTTATTAGATGTAAGGGAGCTGGTAGAGCATTGTAGACCCTCACCCGCCAACGTGAAGGGCAAAAAGACGGTCTAAAATGTCGGTAAGAGTAAATTAAGCTATGTTTCTCTTGTTATGATTGCCGTAAAGTAACGAAGTAAAGTAAGCTAGTTTGCAAACGAGTGGATTTGATTGGCATCCATCATCCAAAGTCAATAAGTCACAAATGTTGGCTAGGCGGAAGGAGCGGCTAACGCGTATAAGATGTAGGTTCGAATCCTACACTGTTCTTCGGGGCGGTTAGTTCAATAGGATAGAATGGTATACAGGCGGTCTTGAGAGAGCAAGGTAGAGCGTCCGCTCAAAACTCTCATATTTGGGGTTATGGTGTAATTGGATAGCATTACTGCCTTCCAAGCAGTCGGTGCGGGTTCAAGTCTCGTTAGCCCCTTTGTCTTAAATTTTTAACAAATTAGAGCAGGTTGGTAATCATGCAGAAAATGATACTACCAGTTAAAAATTTAAGAACTCCGCTGCTGACAGAGTATAAACAAGAGAAAGCGAAGTGTCCTTAATTTGAGGGGCTGGTACACACCGTTTAACCCAGCAAGATAAGGGGCTTGGGACTGCATGGAGTGGTCACCTCCCTTGCAAGGAGGAAATCAGCTGGGTTCAATTCCCAGAAGTTCCATTAATTATCAAAAAGGAAAAATTTAATCGCGATACTTTTTGGTAGAAATATTTGCAGAAAATCATTTTTATAAATGGCTTGCAACATTTATAAATAAATATATAAAACTACAAAAGGGTAGATAACTAAATTGGAGTATCTTAATAACTCACCTAATACAATTAGGAGAAACCGATATAAGCGGATTAGCAGGCTATCGTAGTTTTATATCTCACCGGTTATTCGAGCGGTTTCAGAAGTCAGCCTTTCAAGCTGGTCACACGGGTCCGAGCCCCGTACCGGTGATTAAATATAAAATTAAAATTTTTGACAAAATAAAAATTTTATGCTATAATATTTATAGAACATTGAAAAAAGAATATTGTTATTAAAATAGTGGATGTATATTACCTCGGTGTAGATGGTCTAATCAACTTGCCGAGACATTCTCTAGCTGATTTGGGCAAAAGACAGCGAAATTTAAAGAATTTATAATTGGGATACTTATTATAAATTCAATTTCATTGATTGTGAATGATATGAAGCGGAGCCGCAGCTTCCGTAAATGCGGGAATGGTACAATATTATATGATGCTAGTATAATCTGCTTATGGCTAACGTAATAGACGCCACTCGCAAAGTGGAAAAATCCTATATTCTGTATGTCTGGTAAACATATAGTTCCGTAGGAAATACCAATAAGTTAGTTTGCCGTGATACCATAGAAATATGGAGTATAACATAAGCAGGAATTGCAAGTAGCCTAAGGCAATAAGAAATAATGGAATAATTTTAGTCATTCAAATCTGAACAATTTGAAAATTCTGAATGATAGGTGAAAGCTGGAGGTATTAATCCTTCATAGGTTCTGTCAGCAATGATGGCATAAGAAGCACAGTCTAGCTAACTGATGTTCAGACTTATGTCCCTATTAGTACGATAAGCAGTAATATAATAAAGTATGCTGAATAAAAGGCAAATATATGTTTACTATTTTGATAACAATATTTATAACGCGGGATAGAGAAGTTTGGTCATCTTGCCTCCCTCATAAGGAGGAGAACCTGGGTTCAAATCCCAGTCCCGCTATTAAATTAAAAGTGTTACATTTTTGTGCGCCCCCTTTCTTATAAAGGTTTGTAGCTTTGCTTAATGCAAGTTATAAACCTTTTTTATTTTTATAAAAAATAAGGACAAAAAAAGTAAAATCATTTTATTAAAAAATAATATATATAGAAGAAGTAGGAGGTATGTTTTATGTATAAAATTCGTCAAAATGCAAATACAGTAGCTCCTGATGTCGTAGAAATAATTGCTGATTATCGCGAAGATATAGAAACAATGCCTACTGATTTTGGAATAGGTAGTGCAACTATAGTTCTTGAAGATAGTTCGGTTTGGATATTAGGAAATGATAAAAAATGGCATGAAATTTAATATTTTATTTTAAAGGAGGGTTTGATAATGGCTTTATCAATAGTCACTTACGCTCTCTCTAAAAAATACACCGATAATGCAGTTATTGGTGCATCACAAGAAGTCATTGATGAAGCAGTACAACAAGCTAAAGACTATACTGATTCAATTGCTACAACAATAGAATGGAAAAAAGTCATTGTTGATAATCTACCACCTGCCGCAGATGCGGATGAGCATACTATTTATTTTGTTCCGGCTTCCCGCAAGCCTGAAAATGATGGATATTTTGAATATATGGTAGTCCGCGGAAGATGGGAAGTTATAGGTAGAACTGTTGTAGATATGAGTGATTATTATACAAAAGAAGAAGTTGAGCAATATGTATTAGATCACACATATATACTTCCTATTGCTAGCACAACTGAATTAGGCGGAATTATCATTGATGAATCTACTATTCATATTGATGACAATGGAAAAATTTCTATTTTATCTATTCCAGATGAAGAAATTCATAAACTTTTTATAAATTAAAGGAAGGAGGATTAGTCAAATGGCAATTACGGATAAAAATTTTTTAGATTATCCAGGTATGCAATTATATGATCAATTAATAAAATCATATATTACTACTTTATCAAATTTAGCTATAAAAACTATTCTCTTTGCTGAAAATAATAATGACATTATTTATTTTTATAAAAAGGCTAATGCAACATTACAAGATGTTCCTGATTTTACATTAAATTTAGCTCAAACTCCTCTTGCTACAAGAGTTACGGCTTTAGAAAATAAAGGAACATATGCGGGAGGTACTAATGTTACTTTAAATGGAATAAATAAAAGTAATGATACAGTAAGTTTTTTTGCGCCTACTACAGGCGGCACTGCTGGTAAAGTATTAGTTTCAAATGGGACTAATGCCGCACCTACTTGGGGAAATTATACTCCAAGAATTAATAATGACACTCTTATTTTTGATTAATAATTTAGAGGAGGATATATATTATGGCTTTAACTGAAAAAAATTTTTTAGATCTTACCGGCTTACAAGCATATAATACCCTAATTAAAGCTTGGTCTAATAGTGATAATCAAGTTGCTTATAAAACAGTAAGAAAATCTGTTGATGGAAATAGTATTTTATTCTTCAAGAAGCCTAATGCAGTAGTCGGTACTGATACTGCGGATGCTACTATTGCTCTTGGTAATAAGGATATGCAAGATCAGCTTAATGCTCTTGCTAATATCGCCGGTGCTGTTTGGGATTCTGAAAATGAAGTTTATACTTTAGCTCTTAATAATACTTTTGATTCTAATACCGACACTATTCTTGAAGCTTTAAATGAACTTAAAGGACAGATTAATACTTTAAATGGTACTGATATTGTTAATGGATCTGTTGCTAAGTCTATTAAGGATGCTGTCGAAGCTTTAGATACTACTACTGATGTTGGTGTTGCTTCTCAAACTGGCAAGGTAGTTACAATTACTGGTTCTGTTAAAGAACAAAATGGTATAATTGCTAAGGGAACTGCTGCTGATATTACTTTAGCTGATGTTGCTTCTACTGGTGCAGCTGAAGATGTATCTACAACAGCTATTAGTGATGGAGCAGCTGAACCTACACAATTATATGCTGCAGGAACTGTGCAAGGTATTCTTGAAGCAATAGCTCGTAACTTAAATAATCTTGGATTAACTTCTGTTGTTAATGTTGAGAAGCAAGCAACTGCTGACACGGGATATTTTGCTACATATGTAATTAAGCAGAATAATATTCAAGTTGGTGAGAAAATCAACATTCCTAAAGATTACTTAGTAAAAGGCGCTTCTGTTGAAACTGTTACGACAGCAGATTCCCCCTATAGTGGAGCAGAAGTTGGCGATAAGTATATTGATTTTGTAATCAATGTTAAAGCGGGTAGCACTGAGGCTGATGAGCATTTATACCTTCCTGTAGATGATTTAATGGCTGCTATTTCTGGTGGTACTAATACTGAAACAACTGTTGTTGTTGATTCTCATAATCAGATAACAGTTACAATCAATACTATTGCTGCTTCTAAGATTAATTACAGTAATACTACAAGCGGAAGCGCGGTAGATGAAACAGTTCAAAATGCTTTAGCTCGTATCGATGGAGATAATATAACACCAGGTTCTATCAAGAAAGCTGTTAAAGATGCAGTTGAAAGTCTTGATACTGCTAGTGATGTAGCAATAGCTACAGTTAGTGGTGATACAATTACTCTTACTGGAGCGATTAATGAAGTTGATGGTATAGTTGGTGGTGTTTCTACTAACAATATTACAATAAGCCCTATTGACTCATCAGATATTAATGCTTTATTTGCTTAATATAAATTAATTTTTATGGGAAGTGAAGAAATTCACTTCCCAATTTTTTAATAATAAGAGGTAAAGAAATGGTCAATATAAAACAATTAACTAATTTTGATATGGCGGGAGACCCTGTAATTGAAAGTATAATAAAACATGGGGAATTGACTACTGCTCCATATTATGTTATTACAAGTTCTCAATTAGGAAGCAATGCTGTTTCAAAACTGGGTTATTGTGCGGAAGTCCGCGGCATTGGCTATCCTATTTTTTTAACCATTAATGGGAAGAAAACTCAATTTGAAATTGGTAAGACAGGTATGTTTGAATTTCAAGATGAAGAATGGAAAAATGTTAATGGAGATGATATAGAAAGAATTGCTCAAATTTTAGTTAGTGAAGTAAGAGTTCCTGCAGGAATTGCTTTCACTTTAGATTATTGTTATGAAGCTAATTAATGGAGGTGCTTGAAAATGACTTTAAAGAACTTATTACAAGCTTTAAAAAGCACTAAATCTATAATTATTAAATTATATGATATATCAGAATTACTTTTAATAGTATTTGAACATCCAGGTTTTGATCATTTAGATGATGAATTATTAGATAGAGAAGTTAATACTTTTGAAATTAATAATTTAAATAGTTTATCTATCGTTTTAAAAAATCCATCAAATGAAAACTCTGAAGTAGATGATGAACTTTAAATAAATGCGGCGACCTAGTCTAAAAGAAGAATTGAACGCGGTCGCCGCATTTGTTGATTTTATAAAAATTTTTTGTTATAATATATACATAAAGTTAAGAAATAATTAAGAAAGAAGAGGTGTCTTTTATGTCTAATTTATATGTTATCCATGCTTTTGATGATATGTATGGAGGGTTACATGGTATAGAATCATATAGCGTAATTGAAGCAGAATCTTTACAAGAAGCAGAAGAATATGCGTTTGAATGTAGTTGTGATATAATAGATAATTATGTAACAAATAAATTTTATGAAGAAGCTGCAGAAGAAGGCATTGAAGATGAAGAAGAACTCCAAGAATATGTTGATAACTGTATTCAAGAAGATATAGCTTATACGGTATCTATGATAACAAAAGAAACTACAGAGTCGCTTGAAGAATTAAATGATAAAATTAATCAAGACCCAGAAGGCTTTATTGAAGAATATTGTAATTAATATAAAATATATTTTTGATTTTTATAAAAAAATATATTATAATATTTATAAAGTTAAAGATAAAGGGCAGATGGCAGAGCGGTCAATTGCTCTGGACTGTAAATCCAGCGCCTATGGCTTCAAAGGTTCGAATCCTTTTCTGCCCATATAGAGTATGTGGTGTAATGGTAGCACTTTGCGTTTGGGACGCAGAAGAGAGGTTCGAGTCCTACATATTCTATTTCTTTTTGTAGTATATCTTTAAAATAAAGATAAAAAAGAATATATTCTAATAGTTGATTATATTAGAATGAATTTTCGCCATTATAAAGAGCGACACAATGTTTTGCAATAGTGAAATTCCTTTTGAATCAACAAAAGTAAAAACGCTATAGAGTTTGCTATGCAAATCAGGCTTTATTATATTAATAATAAAGTCTACATTTCATGGGGTATAGCCAAGTGGTAAGGCTCTGGACTTTGACTCCAGGATCGGGAGTTCGAATCTCTCTACCCCAGTATCATATGGGTTAGAAATCTATATGAGAAATTCTGTGGGAAGTTGCTCTGATCGAGATAACGTTAATCTTTTAAAGAGTGGTTTGCAAACCTTTGCGGATATACCGACACCACAGCGTAGGTAGTTGTCGATAAGCTACCAATGTGGAAATGTCCGAGTGGTTTATGGTACTTCCCTGCTAAGGAAGTGGGCTATTAAGCTCCGAAGGTTCGAATCCTTCTTTCCACGTATTATAAAATAAAAGGAGCGATTATATGACAAAAGAACAGAAGCTTGCAATTCTTAAAGACCGTTATAACAAGTTGGTAGAATCTCCTAAGAATTTAAAATCTAAAGGGGTAGTTAATAAGATTGCAAGGCAAATAAGGCAGGCGGAGGCTTGATTCCGCATAAGGGCTTGTAATGGTTTCGACAGGGTTAGGAAAATTATCACTACGCTCGGAATGATAGCACGATACGCAATCAATTTTAAATATAAACGCAAATAATATTATACCTTTTAGAGCTAGAAAGTCTGTTAAGTTCGCTACTGTAGAGCGTCTTGCAGCCTGAAGAAAGTTCAATTTAAGTAATGCTATTCTTAGAGCCAATGCTTAAATTTATAAAATAAACTAAGAAATACGGTTGTTAGTGACATATAGTTAGGAACTAATTGGTGGAAACATTATTACCTCGATAAACAGCGTTATAAATAGTGATAATGATTACTAGGTTTGGACAGGGGTTCGACTCCCCTCAAGTCCATTTAAGTTATTGATTTGCTAGAGTGGCGGAACAGGTAGACGCAGTGGACTTAATTAGACGATGACTTTTATTGAGTCATAGTTTAATTAATCCACTGAGAGAAATCTCGTGAGGGTTCAAATCCCTTCTCTAGTATTTTTATTTTTTGATTTATAACAAAAAATATTATATAATATATTTATAAATAATAAAGAAAGGAAATATACTTTAAATGGCAAAAGGGTGGGTTTCAATAGAAACTGTAAATACAAGAAAGAAAGACTATGACCGAAATGAGATAAGTAGAAATAAAAGAGATAATTCTTTTAATTTACTAATTAGAAATACAAAGACACTTTCCGCAGAAGAGATTAAGAAAAATTCAGAAGATCTTTATTTGCATCAGCAACTAGAGGATGCAAAGTTACTTGAAGCATTTGAAAAAAAGAGAGTTAAGAGTAAAACTGCAATAAAAAGAGCTATTCGATTGAAAAGAGAATTAGCTAAAAAGGAAAATAAAGAAGTTTAAATATATAGGATGATGATAATCCGCGGGGTGTAGAGGGGTGCAATACCTTGAACTGATCTTGTTCGAATTAGATGGCTCTCAGTTGTAAAACTTCGCAATATGCTGACATGGCTCAATTGGTAGAGCATCTGCCTTGTAAGCAGAGGGTTTCGGGTTCAAGTCCTGGTGTCAGCATTTTTAATTAAATGTAGGTATAATCAAAAGGCTCGATGCGGGACTGCAACTCCCGATATGCAGGTTCGAATCCTGTTGCCTACTTAATAAGTTCCTATAGCTTAATGGATAGAGCAAACGGCTTCTACCCGTTTGATGAGCGTTCAACTCGTTCTAGGAACATAAAATATGGAGGAGAATAATGTTTGCGATAAAAGAAGAAAATTCAAATGAATATTTTAAATATCATTATAAAAAAATAATTTTATTTGATAGCATGGATAAAGCTAATTTTATTATTAATAAATTTATGGAATATTCAATTCCACAAGCAATGTTATTTTCTTTTAATGATCCTGGTATAATGCAAGCAGTAACAAGTGCTAAATATAATATAATAGATATTTCTCAAATTGAAAATTTTAAAGAGCCGATTATATTATTTTCAGAAACAAAAGAGGGAAAGAGCTTTTAATAGTTCTTTTCCTCTTTTTTGATTTTATTTTAAATTTTTATTATAATATATTTATATAATAATTATAAAAGGAATATAAAATATGGGTAGAGTATTTGCTAGTGCTGATTGGCATGGATGTTTAAATTTAGTTCAACAAGTTTTAAATTTTTTAAAACCTGATGATATTCTTTATTTTTTAGGAGACTGCTGCGATAGAGGTCCTGATGGGATTAAAATTTTAGATATTATAATGAATGATCCTAGAATAAAAATGATTAAAGGGAATCATGATGAAATGCTAAGAGAAGCTCTTCCATATATTCGGGCTGAAATAATAAATATTAATGAATATTATGGAGATAAATATGAACTTTGGTATTTAAATGGCGGGAGAGCAACTGGAGAAGATTTAATGCTGCATTATACTCCTGATCAGATGCTTGAATTTATAAATTTTTTAAATAAATTACCAACTGAACTTAAATATAAGTCTCCCGCAGGTCATACTGTCATTATGGAACATGCTGGATATACTCCATTTGATATTCCTCATAGAAGTCATGATCCACTTTGGGATAGAGAACATTTTTATGATAACTGGACTTCTGGATCTGGAGCTTCTGAAATAGCAAGAGGTACATATTTAGTTCATGGACATACTCCTGTCCAGTATCTTAAATATGAATATGGATATAATGGGCAGAAACAGCTAACAAAAGAAGAAATAAAATATAAACATACTTGGTATTTAGATGAAAATGAACGTGAGTCTATTCCCGCACCTACTATTATTCGTTATTGTGATAATCATAAATTTTGTATAGATATGTGTACAATAGCAAGTGGTCGTATTGCTTTACTTGATTTAGATACTTTTGAAGAAATATATTTTGATAAAGGAAAAGATAAATGAGCGGAAGATGATGATCTTCCGCTTTATTTTTTTATTTTTTTATGATATAATAATATTTATAATAAAGGAGTTTTTAAAATTATGAATAATATTTACGTTATTGCAGATATTCATGGGAGTTATAAACCAATAAGAGATTTTTATGCTTATTTAAATTCTTCCTCTAATAGAAATACAAAGCCTGATGAATCAGATGTTTTAATTATCGCGGGGGACGCTGGACTTAATTATTTTTTTAATTATCGAGATATTAATTTAAAAAAGCAATTAGGCAAATATAAATTCACTTATTTTGTTATTCGCGGGAACCATGAAGAAAGACCTAGCATTTGTGCAGAAAAAAATCCGGATAAATGGGAATATAACAGTTTTTTTGGAAATTATGTATGGGTAGAAAAAGAATATCCTTATATTAAATATGCTATGGATTATCCAGAATACTATAATATAGATGGAAAAGATACATTCGTCTATCCAGGAGCATATTCTGTTGATAAAATGTACCGAATTCAAAATAGATATGGCTGGTTCCCGCAAGAGCAGCTAAACGAAGAAGAAATGAATATAGGAAGAAAACTATTAGATAATTATGGTAGTTGTGATTTAGTTTTAAGTCATACTTGTCCTATAATGTATGAACCTACAGATTTATTTTTAGATGTAGTTAATCAATCTTTTGTAGATAAAACTATGGAAAGGTATTTAGGAGAAATTGAATTTAATTTAAATTATCGACTTTGGATATTTGGTCATTATCATCAATCGAGAATTTATCCTACAAATGGATATAGTCAACAAATGTTAATGTGCTATAATAATTCAGTTTTTAATTTAAATAAATATTTTATTACTAATGATCCTTATAATAGTTTTATTCAATTTCATAAAAATATTATTGATAATAAAGAAATTATAAATGATATGAGGTAAATATAATGAAAGTCATTTCAACTGGTACTGAATATAAAATATATGATAGTAGTATAGAAACTTATGACCAGCTTCCCGCAGGTTGCTATAATATAGTTTTCAATCCTCGTTCAGGTTTTTCTCTTGTAAAAATTGACAATATAACTATAAATGAAAAAATTTATGGATTGCATCAAACAAAAATAAATAAAGTAATAAAATCCTTTTCTTTAATGGAAAGAAATTTAGGAATTATTTTATCTGGCGATAAAGGAATAGGAAAATCTCTTTTTGCAAAATTACTTATGGAAAAAGGAATTTTTTTAGGTTATCCAGTTATTATAGTAAATAATTATATTCCAGGTATATCTACTTTTATTAATTCAATAAAGCAAGAAATTTTTATTTTCTTTGATGAATTTGATAAAACTTTTTCCAATAGTGAAAAAGATGAAGGCAGTTTAGCAGATCCTCAAACTGAGATGTTATCTTTATTTGATGGAACTTCTATTGGGAAAAAATTATTTGTGATAACTTGTAATTCATTAAATAAATTAAATGATTATTTAGTTAATAGACCTGGAAGATTTCATTATCATTTTAGATTTGACTATCCTTCATCTGAAGATATTACTAATTATTTATCAGATAATGGAGTTACAAAAGAAGAAATTAATAAAGTAATTGCTTTTTCTTTAAAGATAAAATTAAATTATGATTGTTTAAGAGCAATAGCTTTTGAATTAATTCAAGGACAATCTTTTGAAGATGCAATTTTAGATTTAAATATTGTAAATTTATACGATGAAGAATATTCTCTTAAAATACACTTTAATGATAATTTTGTAATTAAAACTTTTCAAAGAATGGATTTGTTTTCTGATGATGAACGTGAATTGTATATAGAGGATCCTAATGATATCTATGTAGACTTAGGGAAGCTAACTTTTATTCCTTCAGATAGCATATATGATAATAATTTAAATGGTTATATTATTCAAGCAGATGATCTTAAATGGGAATTAAATATTGCTGATCCAGAAAGGAAAAAAGAATGGTTACAAAGAAAAATTAATTTTGTTACTATTAAACATAAAAAGATAAAAAACCTTCATTATAAGATTTAAATAATAAAAGTGGGATATAATTCCCACTTTATTTTTATAAAATTTTTTGTTATAATATATACATAATAAAAAAGAGAAAATAATAATATAAAAAATTAGAAAGAGGTGTTTAATTATGGGAATGGATATTAGCATGTATATTGTTAAAGATGGAAAATATGTTGAAAAAAATATTTTTGATGGAAGAAATAGAGAATGGTTCCAGAATCTTCAGAACGAAGGTTGGGATGATTGCTATAATAATTTGGATATAATTTTTGGAATATCCCCTCAGGCTCCTACGGAATTGAATATAGAAAAAATGCAGAGAAATGGATATTTTGGATTTTATCATATAAAAGTAAAAAGATTTAAAGAATGGTTTCGGAAATATCGTCCTGATAGAGATGCGGGTTGGGTTTCTACTTATGATAAATGGAGAATAGAAAATAAAGGATATGTTCCTAATGACGTAGCACATTTCCTTTCTGCGGATGATAATATAGAAGATATGCACTTTGTAGAAATTATTAATCCTTATGATTGCTCTGCTTGGTTATATCGGTATTTAATTGAACATGATATTGATGATAATGCAGATATTACTTATTGGTTTGATTGGTAATACGGGAAGCAGGACTAATCCTGCTTTCGCGAAAGGAAATTAATTATGTTAATAAAATATAGCGTAACATTTTTAGGAGAATTAAAACTTTCGGATGATCTTTCAGATGATGAAATAGTAGAAATTATTGAAGAAAATATTTATGATAGAACACTAAATGATATAGAATGGGAGGAGATAAATTAATATGTTAAATACAGATAATATAAGAGAGTTGGCTTATGTAACTACTGTAGATGCCATAGAGCCTATTCCTGGGAAAGATAGAGTTGAGTGTGCAAGAGTAGGAGGCTGGACCTGTATGGTCCCCAAAGGAGCTTTTAATGCGGGAATGCCTGGTATTTACTTTGAAATTGATAGCCAAGTTCCTCTTGATAAGGAAGTTTTTGCTTTTTGTTCTAAATATAAGGGACATATTAAGACACAGAAATTTAAGACTCCTAATGGACAGTTCTGGTCACAGGGATTACTAATGACTGCGGAAGATTTTG
>ERZ842401.3174-NODE-3174-length-20804-cov-8.478288_pt1 | contig 20804 bp, 20 predicted proteins | sample MGYA00521270_ERZ842401 | MGnify/ENA primary metagenome ERZ842401 (study PRJEB31892, sample SAMEA3878208) | bioreactor metagenome | biome: Moose rumen | place: Sweden | collected 2011-10 | study: EMG produced TPA metagenomics assembly of the PRJEB12797 data set... | reverse complement strand
CCAATCCCCAATCCCCAATCCCCAATCCCCAATCCCCAATCCCCATTAAATATGTGGATATTATCCATTATTAAAATTAATTTTTATCTTTCATTAATTTAATTTTATTATATATTTGTAGAATAAACTATATTTTTAAAGATCAGTTTTTTCATCCTTTTTTTCTGTTAATTTATTATTAATGACATTTTTTGCTTTTTCTAAAAGAAAATCAACAATTTTTTCAGCTTTTCTATCTCCATCATATTCTACTGTTTTGGTTTTATCTTCTCCAAAGAATAAAACAGTAGGAAATCCATCAATTTTATATTTTTGTGCTAATTCTCTTTGTTCTTCGCAGTTTACTGCTCCAATTTTAAATACACCTTTAACTGATTTAGCAAGTTTTTCAAATTGAGGATGGAAAGCTTTACAATGACCACACCAAGGAGCATAAAATAATATAAGCCATAAATTATCTGATTTAACTACATCATTTTCAAAATTATCTTTGTTTAATTGAATAACTGATGTATCTTGAGCAAAAAATTGGTAAGAAATACTAATTATTGATGATTTGAACGAGTTCGTCGGGAGTTACGGCTTTAACCTTGCTATGCTCGAAATCTTTTGTGTTGACCGTAACAATGTAATCTGCATTAACATTTTGGGCGCAAATATCCTGTAAATTGTCCTCGAAATCCTTAAATTCGACATTATTTACAGCTTCAACAATAGCGTCGTGCTCAGCATATGCAGTTTTGAGGATTTTACAAACAAGCCCAAGCCATTCTCTGCGGGTTTCTTCTGTCTCTTTCATTCTGCCGGAAGTGTACCAGATTATGGATAACGAATGAAAAGCTACATAGCCTTCTATCTCTTTAGCCGCACATCTCTCCATAACCTCAATTGACGAAGCACGATATTTATCTTCGCGCCTCGTGAGGTAATTAATTATCACGTTCGTATCAACAAGTATTTTCATCATTATTTCACCAGCCCGTATTTTTCAGCCATAACGTCAGCGTAAACTTCCTCGTAATTCTCTGGAATTCGCAAGGGCCGTGTTCTTATCATTTCTTGAAGTTCTCGAAATGCCTGCATGCTCTCTTCACGTTCTCTATTCTTCCGTTCCTGTTCCTGCTCCGGCGTTTCCCAAGTTCGAGGGTCATTGTCTTTCTCCTTCAAGCTCCGTAAGACATCCTCCATAACTTTATCCGGCAGCTTGTCAATCAACGCATAGGCTTCTTCTTTCAGTGTCATAATAAATCTTTCTCCTTCATGAATTTTTATGTTTAACAAGTTACGCTAATTATACTAATAATTTCTGGCTTTAACAAAAACTCCCCCGCAAGATTTCTCTCACAGGGGAGGCCAATTCTCAATAAAGATTAATAATTAATAATTCTCGGCGTGAACCTCAAAATATGCCTTCGGATGTGCGCAGACCGGGCAAATCTCAGGGGCTTTCGTTCCGACGACGATATGTCCGCAATTTCTGCATTCCCAAACTTTGACTTCGCTCTTCGCAAAAACTTCCTGAGCCTCAACGTTCTTGAGTAATGCGCGGTATCTCTCCTCGTGTCTCTTCTCGATTGCCGCGACCATCCTGAACTTTGCCGCTAATCCCTTGAAGCCCTCTTCTTCAGCAGTCTTAGCAAAGCCCTCGTACATATCGGTCCACTCGTAATTTTCGCCCTCAGCCGCTGCAAGTAAGTTCGCCGCAGTGTCGCCGATCCCGTCGAGTTCCTTGAACCACATCTTTGCATGCTCTTTCTCGTTGTCTGCAGTCAAAAGGAAAAGTGCCGCAATCTGCTCAAATCCCTCTTTCTTCGCCTTCGATGCAAAATATGTGTACTTGTTGCGAGCCTGCGACTCTCCTGCAAAAGCCGCCTGTAAATTCTTCTCCGTCTGTGTTCCTGCGTATTTGTTCGCCATTGTTTTAACCCTCCTGTAAAATTTTCATCTCAGCAAGACATTTCTCACAAATTCCCCTGTAAATTATCTCATGCCTCCGAACCTTAAAGCCCGTCAATTCCTCGAGCTTTTTATCCTCAGCTTCGGAATACTCAACAGGAACATCATTAACTGAACCGCAGACTTCGCAAAAAAAATGATGATGATACTCATTCCTTCGATCGTATCTGACTGCTTCAGGAACAAGGTCAACGCTGGAAATTTCTCCGTTCCTCGCAAGCTGATTAAGATTTCTGTATACTGTTGCGCGGCCTATTCTGTCATCAAGTTTGCGGACATCTGAATAAATTTCTTCAGCCGTCGGGTGATCCTCACGTCGTCTTACTGCCTCAAGAATAATTTGCTTTTGTCTAGTGTTTCGTTCAGTCATGAAAATTCTTCAAAATATCTTATTGAGATTAATTATTAATATATCACACAATTTTTATTCTTCAAGCGCGGGTAAAATTGTCTCGTATTCGCTCTCGTAAGCATGAGCCTTCTTCGAGATTTTCTTTATTTTCGCAACTTCTCCGGCCGCCTGATTGATTAACTCAACAGTCCCTGCTCCTCCGACACAACCGCCAGGACATGCCATGCCCTCAAGCAAATATCCGTTACGTTTTCCGGCTTTAGCGAGCTGTAACATTTTTCGGCAATCGTTCAAACCTTCAGCGCGTTCAATATTGACTTCTCTATCAGGATGTAAATTCTTTATGCAATTCAAGACGGCTTCAGCAACTCCACCGGAAACAGCAAATCCCCTTCCGTCAGCACTTGCATTATCAGGAACAGACATTTTCTCGAGATAATCAAAATCGACTTCTTTAGCCTCGAACATTCCTAAAACTTCCTCGAATGTTAAGACAAAATCAACATCGCTTCTAACACTTCGACGGCTGGCTTCAAGTTTCTTCGCGGCACATGGGCCAATGAAAGCAACTTTACACTCAGGATGTTCCTTCTTGATTAGTCTTCCGGTTAAGACCATTGGAGTGAGAGCCATGCTGATGCACTCGGCATATTGCGGGAACTCTCGTTTTGCCATTACCGACCATGCCGGGCAGCATGAAGTTCCCATGAAGGGGATTTTTTCCGGAACTTCTTTCACGAAATCTTCGGCCTCTTGAAGTGTGCATAAGTCAGCACCGATTGCAACTTCGACGACGTCAGTAAATCCTAACGCCTTAAACGCCGCGCGCATTTTCTCAGGAGTTAAAGTTTTTCCGAATTGGCCGGCTATTGCTGGAGCTATTGCGGCATAAACAGGAGTTTCGCTTCGGATTGCTTGAATACACTGGAATATTTGAGCTTTATCGGCGATCGCACCAAACGGACAATTAGCGAGACACATTCCGCATGACACGCATTTTTCCTGGTCAATTTCAGCGCGTCCGAACTCGTCAGTAATTATTGCCTTCATTCCGCACGCAACCGCACAAGGTCTCTGCATTTTGAGAATTACGCCGTATTGACATACTCCCATGCAACGGCCGCATTTGATACATTTTGTGTCGTCAATATGAGCTTTACCGTTCGAGAAAGTTATTGCTTCTTTCGGGCAAACTTGGGAACATGGACGAGCTAAACATCCTTGACATTGGTCCGTAACGACAACTTTATTATCCGGGCATGAATGACACGCAAATTTTATGATGTTGATTAACGGCGGCTGATAATATTTCTCAGGATGAACGCACTCTTCTGCTCCCATTGAGACTGGCGCATGTTCGGACGCTTTACGTAAAGGTAATCCCATTGCAAGACGCATTCTTTCTTTGACGATCGCACGCTCAAGAAATACGCTGTCCCTGTAACGCGAAACTTCGCCGGGAATTATTTTATACGGGATTAATTCCATCTCGGACAAGTCGCCAGGCTTATAGTTATACGATAATCTTGCGACCTCAGCGAAAACCGCACGACGAATGTTGTTAATCGATGTGTGAATTCCTCTCATTCCCATTGTGATTTTTACCCCCCTCAGAGTAAATTTTTGTTGGAATGAAAGTATTATAACGTAACTATGTGATTTTCATGCACGGATTTTTGATATGTCAACACCTTCAAGCATCAACAACTTTTTCTTACGGTCAATTCCTCCGCCATAACCTGTGAGCTTTCCATTTGTACCGATAACTCTATGACAGGGAATTATTATTGAGATTTGATTGCGGGCCGCTGCTCCTCCAACCGCACGAGCTGACATGTTCGGAATATTACGAGACTTAGCGATTATTCCGGCAATCTCTGAGTAAGTCATGACATGTCCAAACGGAATTTTAAGCATTATTTCACATACTGACTTCTGAAACTCTGTACCCGTAATCTTGAGCTTAGGCGTAAACTCTGGAGATTTCTCGGAAAAATACACGTCAAGCCATCGTTCGGCATCGTCAAAAACCGGAAGAGCTTTATATTCTCCCGTCGAATCATCGCTGAAGAATAATCCCGTGAGACTTTCGCCGTCGCTGTGGAGAATTATTTTTCCCAGTGGTGAAGCATAATCATGAATATACATTACAAATAACCCCTTTTTTACATCACTTGCTGTGTGGTCATTGCAACCGAATTTTGTCGCGTAATATTATATATTTACGTCCAAACTTTTATATCATCAGGAATTAATCATGTCATTAGGAAAAGTATTCAGCATTCAAAGCGAAAACGAGCCAGTAAGAAATTGCACGGTCTCACGAGAAATTTATAATCACGAAGAAAATGTCATAACGTATTTTTCTCTCGACAAAGATAGCGATATAAGTCCGGAATTATACAGCAATCACAAGTTATTAATAATCTCATCAGGTCAAGTTGAAATATTTTCGCGTTCACTCACTGAAGGGGAATGCGTAATCACTCCTGTAAATTCTCCCGTCGGAGTTAAGGCGTTTAGCGAGAGCGTTTACACGGAAATTTTATTTAGCTCAGGAGGTTTTACGATGAACGAAGCAATAAAGCCCGGAGAAGTCTTCAAGTTATCGGAGCTTGTCCCGTATCAGGAAGGCAAAATTATTAACATGGACATTGCTCATAATGACAAGATGAAGTTTGCTGTTATGGCATTCAGTGAAGGAACAGGCTTATCCGAACATGCTGCGCCCGGAGATGCTTTAATCTTTGCTCTGGACGGTGAAGGGATTATCGGCTATGAAGGAAATGAATATCACATTAAGGCCGGAGAAAACTTTAGGTTCGCGAAAAACGGAAGGCATTACGTCAAAGCTCAAGGCAATTTCAAGATGGCGTTGCTTTTAACGCTCGAATGAAAGGAGAAAATTTATTCATCATGCGCAGGAAAATCAAGAATAATATCAGCTGGGTTGGCTATATCGATTGGGAACTCGAAAAATTTCACGGCGACGATTACTCAATCATGAACGGCTCAAGTCAGAACGCGTATTTAATCGAAGAGGGCAAGACAGTCTTAATCGATACAATTTGGACACCTCACAGGTTTGATTTCGTCGAAAACTTGAAGAGTGAGATTGACTTACACAAGATTGATTACATCATTGCTAATCACGGTGAATGCGATCACTCCGGAGCTCTCACAGCGTTAATGGCGGAAATTCCTGACACTCCGATTTACTGCACAGCCAACGCCGTAAAATCAATCGAGGGACAATACGGCAAAAGAGGCTGGAACTTTCATATCGTCAAAACAGGAGACACTCTCGACATTGGCAGCGGAAAAAGTTTAGTCTTCGTTGAGATGAGAATGTTACATTGGCCGGACTCAATGGCTACGTACATGACTGGCGACAACGTTTTATTCTCGAATGACGCGTTCGGCCAGCATTATGCAGTTGAAGAGTTATTCAACGATAAGGCCGATAAATGTTTATTATGGAAGGAAGCAATGAAGTATTACGCGAACATTCTAAATCCATTCTCGCCTCTGGTCGCTAAAAAAATTCAGGAAGTCGTAGGCATGAACATTCCCATTGAGATAATTGCTCCGTCTCATGGCGCAATCTGGCGTGAAAATCCCCTCCAAATCGTAACGAAATATGCTGAGTGGGCCAATTCTTACCAGGAAGATCAAATCACGATAGCTTACGAAACAATGTGGGAAGGGACGGCAAAAATTGCTCACGAAATCGCCGGCGAAATTGCGCGTCAAAGTCCTGATACAGTCGTGAAAGTCTTCAACGTCTCGAAAGCTGACAAGAACGAAATTATGACCGAAGTGTTCAAGTCTAAAGCTGTGTGTGTTGGTTCTCCGACTGTTGGCAACAGCATTTTATCAGGCATGGCGGGCTGGCTTGAGTTCCTGAAACAGTTGAAGTTCAAGAATAAGAAAGCAGGAGTATTCGGGTGTTACGGCTGGAGCGGAGAAAGCGTGAAAATTCTGCGTGAGAAGATGACCGAAGCGGGCTTTAATGTCGTTGACGGCGAAATAAAATCACTCTGGAACCCTGACGCTGAAACTCTCGCGAAAATTCCTGAACTCGTCAAAAACTTGCTGGCGTAAAAATTTTATGAGGGGGATAAAATTATGTTCTGCTTTCAATGTGAACAGACTGCAAATTGTAAATCATGTTCAGGCTCAGCCGGTGTCTGCGGAAAATCCGGCGTAACTTCTCAAGCTCAGGACGACTTAACCGGAGCTTTAATCTCGCTGGCAATGTCCGGAAGTGATGACTATGATTTATTCATCGATGGATTATTCACGGCTGTAACGAACGTAAATTTTTCTTCAGAAACTGTGAAAGCTATCACGAAACGTGCTAAGTCAGACATATTTGACATGGCTAAAATCTGGAATGCTGACGAGGATATTCGCTCGCTGAAGTCTTTAATCCTCTTCGGACTTCGAGGAATGGCGGCATATGCTTATCACGCGCGAGTTTTAGGCTATCGTGATGACGACGTGAATAAATTCTTCGTGAAGGCTCTTGCTGGAATTGGCCGGGAAGATTACGGGATGAATGAACTTTTGCCGCTCGTTCTTGAAACCGGGAAAATTAACTATAAGTGTATGGCTCTTCTCGACAAAGCTAACACGGAGACTTACGGCGCTCCTTCTCCTGTTCAAGTCAGCACGACGATCGAAAAAGGCCCGTTCATCGTAATAACTGGCCATGACTTGAAGGATTTAGAGTTATTATTGCGTCAGACCGAAGGCAAGGGAATTAACATTTACACTCATGGCGAAATGTTACCGGCTCACGCTTACCCCGAACTCAGAAAATATTCACACTTAAAGGGGAATTTCGGGACGGCTTGGCAAAATCAGCAGAAGGAATTTAGCGATGCGCCCGGAGCATTCTTATTCACGACGAACTGCTTAATGCCTCCCAAGAAAAATTATATTGATAATATATTCACGACGGGATTAGTTCAGTTTGTGGGCGTAAAGCATATTGACGAGAACAAAGACTTTTCGTCGGTGATTGCTCGTGCTCTGGAACTTGGAGGCTACAAAGAAGACGTGAAGGGCAGAACCCTGACAACTGGATTTGGACATAATGCGGTTATTAGCGTTGCTGATAAAGTTATCGAGGCCGTGAAGTCTGGAGCAATTAAACACTTTTTCTTAGTCGGCGGCTGTGACGGAGCAAGAGCGGGCAGGAATTATTACACCGAGTTTGTGAAGAAGGCTCCGGCTGATACGATAATTCTTACTCTTGCGTGCGGAAAATTCCGTTTCAACAATTTGGACTTGGGAAATATCGGCGGACTTCCGAGACTTTTAGACATGGGCCAATGCAACGATGCTTACTCGGCTATTCAGGTTGCTTTAGCTTTGAGTGAGGCGTTCAAGTGTGGAGTTAATGACTTGCCTTTATCTCTCGTCCTATCATGGTATGAACAGAAGGCTGTGTGTATTTTGCTGACGTTGTTATCGCTTGGGATTAAGAATATTCGCTTAGGTCCGACGCTTCCGGCTTTTGTTTCGCCTAACGTGTTGAAGTATCTTGTCGAGAACTTTAACATTGCGCCGATTACAACACCTGAAAAAGATTTAGCTGACATTTTAGGCTAGTTAATATATTAAGCCCGTGCGTGTGAAAGCGTGCGGGTTTTTTTGTCGAGAAAATATAACATGTTATATTTTACGTAGAGAAAAATTCATGCCCCAGAACAAAGCACTTCAACAGGCGGCAAAAGCTCAGCAGGACGAATTTTACACGGACATTCACAACATCGCGAACGAATTGATGTACTACAGGCATTACTTTACTGAAAAAGTTAATCGCAACTTGTTCCGCTGGAAGCCCCATCGCTCAGCAGCAGCTCTCATTATTCGACGAAGACACTCCGGCTCCCAAACGTAAGCCCTATTGCGCGGAGATTACATCACTCGAAGACTTTAACGGAGACGGACGCAAAAACCTGCTCGACATCGAATATATCTTGAAACACAACGTAGGCTGCAATTTGCGAATACTCAAAGGCGACGGCGATTTTAGAAGCCCGGAATGCATCGAACTCTTGAAGGAAGCTGATATCGTCGTAATTAATCCCCCTCATTCACTTTTACGCGAGTTCATAGCTCTTCTCGTGAAATATAACAAGTCTAGATAAATATAACCCTAAACAGATGGAAAAAGTGATAGACCTTACATTTATGACAATGAGCAGCGTGATAAGTCATTCGTTCTGTCCGTAAAAATTTCCCGTTGACACCGCAGGAACTCAGAAATGCTGTTTATCCTGGAACTTGGCTGACCGACGCAAAAAAGATCTTCAGCAGACGTAACGGACCGGGTCCGACATCAGCATGATTCAGAGAGCGGGGAATTATGGCTGTATTTCCAGAACGTAATAAACTGGGTAAAAAGAGTGTTTCAAGTTTACCGTAAGGAGATGAGAAGTGTTAACTATTGACGATGACGACGTTACGAGCATATCAGGAATTTATGAGTATATCTTAGACGGCAAAGAAAAACACTTGAATTTGCGAAAGTTCAGGCCTAAGGATATTCGCGCAGCTTACGAGAGACAGGATGGAAAATGCAAAAGGTGCGGAAAAACTTTTGCGATCGAAGAAAAGGAATGTGTGAAAACATAAAAAACGGGTAAAAAAAAAATGGAGGCGGCACCCAGATTCGAACTGGGGGTAAAGGATTTGCAGTCCTCTGCCTTACCACTTGGCTATACCGCCTTGAACGAGCAATAATTTTAGTAATTTATCGCTTATTCGTCAAGTTTTATTTTTTCACGCTGTTACTTTTTCTTTTTCCCCAAATGAACTTTTTTTGCCGTCTCAGCTAATTTCTTTTTCACCGTCTCGACAACTTCAGGCGTTTTCACCTCAGGAATTTTTCTCACGGATTCGCCGCTGCCGATTAAAATTGCTATTGGATGTAAAATTGGTATGTTCTCACAGATTATCTTTATGATTGAGATTATCGGTGTCGACAACAAAGCTCCGGGAATGCCCCAGATTGTTCCCCATAATAATAATGAAAGCAATATCACAACAGGACTTACACCAAGTTTATCGCCCATAACTTTCGGTGTAATAATATTCCCGATTGTTACCTGAATTGCCGTGAGCGAAACAAGCACAAGAATCGGCGTGAAAAATCCCGGCGAGAATTGAATTATTGCCATTATTACGGGGGGAAATGTCGCGATTATTGAGCCGACCGTAGGAATATAGTTCAGCAGAAACGTCATAACTCCCCAGCCTGCCGCTAATCTCACATCAAGCACTGTAAGCACAAGCCACGCACATACTCCGGTTGCAAAGCTGATTAACGTTAATGCGCTTAAATACTGGCTGACCTGTTCGGAAATTGTCGAGAGAATTTTTTTCACGCGCCCTGAATTTTTCCCGAATGCCTTATTAATTTTCTCGTCGAGATACGGAGCTTCAACAAGCATGAACATCAAGAATACTAAGGTCATTACAAATTTGCTGGCGAAAGAAATTACACTTGATGAAATATTTCGGGCTTCACTGCGCAACATTCCAAGCGGATTAAAACTCTTCAAAGTGTCAGGAGAAATACTCAAAATTTCCATGATATGCATGAACCATTCAATTAACTTCTCAGAATAAGCCTCAAGGACACGTCCAAACTCAGCAAACTGAGCAGCAAGAAACTTGAAACCTGCAAGCCCGATTATCGTCAAGACTGCAAAGACTAAAGCGACACTCCACCAGGCATTAAATTTCAGAGTTTTAGCAATTTTTATGACCGGCCTTAACATCTGGAGAATGAACCATGCGATTACGAGAGGAATGAACACGTTACTGGCAACATGAAGAACTGAGCAAAGAACAACGGCTGAGAGGAAACCGAGAAGGCCTAGAAGAATTTTCATTAAAGATTATTCATCTCCTGTTTCATTATGGGAAATTTGGAATATTATAACGCAACAAAAAAGCCCCCGCCGTATCAATCAGGCAGGAGCATGCAATTTTATTATCTTCGTTTTATTATCTTCGTTTTCTGGAAGCAGCTTTATCAAGTTTAGCTATTGCTTTTTGTGCAGGCTGATATTCCGGGTTAATTTCTAGAGCCTTCTCGTACCAAATTCTAGCATTATCGAAGTCTTTAATATTTTGTGCGACTTCTCCAGCTCTGAACGCGGCAAGATAATCCTTGTCGTAAGAATTAACCAGGTCAATATATCCGTTATAAGCTATTTTCTTGTTGCCCAGTAATATTAATTCTTTGTGCTTCTCTCGCAATTTTTGAGCCTTATCCACAGGAAGCCCGTATGTCTTGATTACGTCGTTTGGATCCGTCGATTGATTTTCGTATGACATTGTGAGGCCTGAAGGCTTACTTGCTGCTGTTATTTCTTTCGCGGATGTCTTGCTTGCTGCTGTCTTTGAGGATTTAGACTTTGACGAAGAAGATGATGACGATTTAGTTTTAGAGCTTGAAGCCGTGTTCTTGGATTTGGACTTGCTTGATTTCTTATCGGCTTTAAAAATTTCCGTCAATGTATCCTCACCCGTTAAAGCCTTCTCAATTCTGGGAGCTAATTTTGAAGTCGCATCTGCAATTGCTGTTCCCTCAAGCCCTCCAAATTCCGACTCGTTCAGACCTACACCGTAAGCGGTCAGGCTTGTATCAGATTTTGCGGCTGTACCGTCGGCCGTGTCAGTAAAAACTATCTCGCCGGTCTCAACTCTCACAATTCGGATGTCGAGCGTAGCTTTAGCGGTTTCTTTTCTTGTGCCAATTGCAACGGGAACGACAAAAGCCGGGACGACTATGCCCGAACTTCCACGAGCAAGATTAGTTACTGAACCCAAGAGAATATAATCACAGCCGACGAGTTTTCCGACTTTAACCGCAGTTTGTTCATCGACTAGGCCGGACATTCCTAAATTTAATTCTGCAAGGACGTTGTCAATTTTTTCACGTTCAAGAAGCCGAATTCCCTTTGACCTGAAAAGCATTCGAGCGAAAATGTCAGTTATAGCACTGGCCTGCCTGTCAGTTACGTCATAAGTCTTGCTCTCAAACTTCATAACTCCTAAGCGAACGCGTTCAACCGGTGATGTCCCTGTGAGTTCCGAAATATCAATAGCACATGAACTTGAAACGGTTAAAGCTATGATGATAAGTGAGAATATAAAAATTCGCTTAAACTTTGACATATAAAATTTCTCCTTATTAGTATTAGTCCCAGTCATATTGTCTCATCGTTTCAACGTGTTTCATTACGGCATCCCTTGTAGCTTCCGCGAGAATTCCTCCGTATGATGCTCCCATTCCGCCGATCGCGAAACCTTTATAATATGCCGCAGCTCCGCCTCCTGCTCGTTTTGCGCTTCCTGTTTCCTTGTTGACGTAAACGATTTCGCCGGTCGTGTTATCGATTATTCTGATGTCGAGAGTAACATAACCGGTCTTAGCGGCTCCAGCAATGCCCACAGCCTTTAGAAATGCACCGCCAGCCTTAAGATTATAATGATAAAGAGTAACTGCTCCTGTCATAGTATACTGAACACCTTTGAGCTTGCCGACTTTTGGAGTTGTTGACGTGTCCATTAATCCGGATTGGCCTAGACGAATTTCATCAGTAACGTAATCAAGTTTTTCACGCTCAAATATGCTGAATATCCTTGCGCTTCCGAGTTCAGTTGTCATCATATCGGTAATTGCATCAGAAGGGACATTAGGCGAGTCCGTTTTGTTCTCGAATGCACGGATTGCCAAACGGGGAAGTGCTGATGCTTCACAAGCTAAAAATAAACATACAACGAGGGCCGATAATAACAAAATTTTGCGTTTCATGATGATAGATAAATACCTCCTATAAAATTTCTTCCATGCCATTCTGGATTGCTGAAGTCAAGGCATTTTCGCGCGCTTCATCAATTGTGTAACCGACAGCTTTACCCTGAAATACTTTACCGCCGGTTTTAGTCCCATTAGAATTTATTGCTATGATAGTTACTGAGGCTGTCCCTGTGTATAATTTTGCCTCGTTTCGTTCTGGGATACCTGCTTTTACTCGGGCTAGAATTGTAACAGCTACTTTGTTACTTTTGCCGATGTTGGATATTCCCGATACGTTTCCGCCGAAAGCTCTTGTGACGGCTTTAGATCTCTCTGCTTCCCTGTGAATTTTCCCAAGTCTTGCGTCATCAACAACACGATAGCCGTTCTCTATTAGCTGGTCGATAATTATCGCTTCAGCCATTGCGGCATGTTGTGAATCCGTAGAGTCCGCGATGACTGCAATATCCCCGTTCTCAGGCAAAAAAGAGCGGCTATATCTGGAACGTCTTGTGTTATCGTTGTCTGACTTGGGACTTCTGAGCATCGCGGCGTAAGATATGCTGACTGTGAACGAGAGCAAAATTAAGCACAACAATACGCGATAGAACTTTTTGGCTTGTGTCATGTGGGAAAAATTCTCCTGTCTATAAAATTTATTATTGGGTGAATATATTTTACACTATTTTACAATAAAAAAACTCCCTCCCATTTCCACAGGAAGGAGCTTAATACTCGTAAACTTACTTAAGCTCAGAGAAGTACTTAATCGTCCTTACCATCTGAGTCGTGTAAGAATTCTCGTTGTCGTACCATGAAACAACCTGAACAAGCGTCTTATCAGCTCCGACCGGCTTGCACTTTGTCTGTGTTGCGTCGAAGATTGAGCCTGCTGTGCTGTCGATAATATCCGAAGAAACGATCTCGTCAGTGTTGTACTCGAAGCTCTCGGTCTCTTCTTTCTTCATTTGCTCGTTGACCTGCTCTTTTGTCCATGTGCCTTCGACTACTGCGTCAAGAATTGTTGTTGAGCCTGTCGGTGTCGGAACTCTCTGTGCTGCTCCGTCGAGTTTGCCAGCAAGTTCAGGAATAACAAGTCCGATAGCTTTTGCGGCACCTGTTGAGTTCGGGACAATATTGCAAGCGGCGGCGCGTGCTCTGCGTAAATCACCCTTACGATGTGGGCCGTCAAGGATCATCTGGTCGCCGGTGTAAGCGTGTACTGTCGTCATAAATCCGGAGATGACAGGAGCTAAGTCATTGAGGGCTTTTGCCATAGGAGCAAGGCAGTTCGTCGTGCATGAAGCGGCTGAAATAATCGTGTCGGTCGGCTTAAGTGTCTTATGGTTGACGTTGAAGACGATTGTCGGAAGGTCATTGCCGGCAGGAGCGGAGATTACGACTTTGCGGGCACCAGCTTTAATGTGGGCTTCAGCTTTGTCCTTCTTTGTGTAGAAACCTGAGCACTCAAGAACTACGTCAACTTTAAGCTCTCCCCAAGGAAGATTTGCGGCATCTTTCTCCTCGTAAATCTTAATCGTCTTGCCGTCTACTGTGATTGTGCGTTCTTCGTCGTTGAAGTCTACTTTCTTGTTATAGCGTCCATGTGTAGTATCATACTTAAGAAGATGAGCAAGCATTTTCGGTGCAATGAGGTCATTAATCGCTACGACTTCATAGCCCTCCGCGTCGAACATCTGACGGAAAGCAAGGCGGCCAATTCTTCCGAAGCCGTTAATAGCAACTCGTACAGCCATAATAAATTCCTCCAATTTGTGAAAAGTTTTGAATGTGTGAAAGTATTATACAACATATAAAGGTTTTTATGCGCAAAAAAAAAGACCCGACGTTTTAGCCGGATCCTTCTGGGTTGGAGTTTTATTTTTAACCTTGAAGCAAACTGAGAACTGACTGCGGAAGCTGGTTTGCCTGAGCGAGCATTGATGTGCCGGACTGGTTGAGGATTTGCAGTTTCACAAATTCCATCATCGTAGCGGCCATGTCTGCGTCTCTAATTCTGGACTCTGCCGCCGTCAAGTTCGTCATCGTCGTGGTCAAGTTCTCGCTTGTGTACTCTAAAGCGTTCTGATAAGCTCCGATTTTCGCACGCTGGCTTGATACCGTGTTGATTGCCGCGTCGATTATGCCGATTGCCTTCGAAGCTGATTCTCTAGTTGAAACGTTGATTGCGTTAACACCGAGTGAACCTGAGGACATATCGCCGATATCGATTGCAATATCCTCGCCCTCATTCGCGCCGATCTGGAACACTGTAGAGCTGTCGACGATGTGAATAACTGCCTCGTAAGCTGTCGTGTCAGGCTGAAGGATAAAGTTCTTGTCAACCTCGCTCCATTCAGCTTTGATATTGGCCATAGCGTCGAACTCGATATCAACGTTCGGATGAAGCACGCCGATTAAGCGATTATCAGCAACTTTTATGTTCGTGGCGACCGGAGTTCCTGAGTGAGCATCATAGATTGAAGCCCTGAACGCAGGAGTTGAGCTTTCTTTTACGACGTTGAGAGCGAACGTATTAATCAAATCCTCGTCGCCGCTGAATGTCAAATCTCCCTTCATGCCAGGAAGAATTGACCTGAACATGAACGTTCCGCCGACTGTTTCAAGTCCCTGACTATCAGCTGTACTCTTCTCTACGAACGTGCAGAACTTGCTTGCTCCGTCGCCCGTTACGTATTTAGCCTGGCCGAGTTCAGTTCCGATTGCATAATTGAACTTGTTCTCCAGCTCATGAAGCGTATCAGTTGCGTAAAGAGTTACTGTAGCTGTCTGGCCGTCGCCCTGAGAGATCGTGATCGTCTGCGGAGTATCGAGCATGAATACACCTGATGAGTTCCAGAATGTATTAAGGTCGCGAAGTTTGGTGTCGCCGGTCGCGGTCTTGCCGATGTAAGCTGCCGTGAATGAAGCTAATTTTTCTCCGTCGGTAGCCGGTGTGTATGTTTCAAATTTATCGTTAGTCGTGAGGATTATATCGCCCTCATAAACTGTTCCGTTGTCGCCGTTAAGATAGAAATTGCGGAAGTGAATTTCCTTGTTGGCCGTCGGAGCTGCCGCGCTTGTATCAATTGCAAACTGAACTGGGCCGCCCACTGAGTAGTCTCCATCGCTATCACTGATTGCATAATCTCCCCACTTGGAGGGCCAATCCTGGTCTTGCTCTGCTGTAACTTGAATATCAGCTCCTGAAGTGGCAGTTGTTACATCAGCCTTAAAATTATATACAAACTTATCACCGACGCTGACCTTGTTTAATAATGTTGTGTCAAGAGACATTGAGATTGCTGTTTCCGGCGGATCTTGAGTTAAATCGCCGTCAGTGCCTAATCCGAGTTTTTCTCCGAGTGCGGTTGTGCTATTGGTGATTACAATGTTATCTTCAAGATAATTTTCAACATTGCCTGATGTCGTCAAAACGTTTGATGTTGCCTTTAACGTCACGCTGTCAGTTCCAACTGCAACGACTTCAAAGAGTACACTTGCGTTATTCGTAATCTTCGATGTGTCGGTCTGGATAGTTAAAATGTCTTCTATGGATGTCGAGTTGTCAACATCGAAACCGTAAATTCCTGTAAGTGTAGCTGATGCAGCCGCTCTGTCAACAGCATTAACGTTGTAATCGCCGGCTGGTAAATTATCTACTGCAACTTTTTCAATGCCGTTGTCGCTTACCGTCTGAACGTCAGTAATAACATTAGGATGCTTTATTGTCATAATTGAGGACTTCTGAACTTGGCCGGAACCTGTCTGACTTGGATCAACGTTGACCGTGATTTTGTAGTTGCCCTCAAATGATTTTTTCTGTCCGAACTGGTCTATTTCCCTGAGTGAGCCGCGAACATATGCCTTTACGCTCAAGTTGCTTGATGAGGTTATGCCTGCGCTGCTTCCGTCGAGCAATCTCTTCTTGTTGAACTGTGTCGTGTTAGCGATCCTGTCAATTTGATCTTTGAGCTGGTCGATTTCAAGCTGAATATAGCTTCTGTCCTGTGAAGTCAGAGTGTCGTTGCTGGCCTGGACTGAAAGTTCACGCATTCTTTGGAGCATTGAGTTAGTCTCGCCGAGTGCACCTTCTGCAACCTGAAGCATTGATGTAGCGTCTTGTGTGTTACGGATTGCAACTTCAAGTCCTGATATCTGCGAACGCATTTTCTCGGAGATTGCGAAACCTGCGGCGTCGTCTGCGGCTGAATTAATGCGAAGTCCTGACGAGAGTTTTTCAATTGTCTTCGCCATGGCATTATTGGTCGAGTTCAGGGAGTTATAAGCCGTGAGTGCCGGTATGTTGTGATAAATCCTCATTTTGTTTAGCCTCCTGCAATTAAATTATTTCCTTAAATTATTTTCTCTTTGTGCTGCATTCCCTTGCAGTTTATCGGCTTCCGTGCCCTCACAGGTTATATATCGGCGTTAAAACGCTTGACTTTAATTTTTATGATAATCGTGAATTGACAAAAAAATAAATTTTGATATGATTATCCGCGTTGTTCACGTAGCACGTGGGTGGTTAGTTCAGAGGTAGAACGCTTCCTTGACACGGAAGAGGTCAGAAGTTCGATTCTTCTATCACCCACCACTTTTTACCCAACATTTTAATTCTTCAGGAGTTCCCAATACATGAACTTTTTCCGGATTAATCAAGCTCATAGTTACGTTTAATCCCTTCTCAATCATGAAATTATACATTGGAGCGATATACTTCTCATTCATTGAGGCGCTTCCTGAGTAAAATTCACTATAAATCTCTCGATATAATCCTGCTGATGAAAAATAATATGCCCCAAGACTGCAATTATCGGAAATCCTGACTTTTTCCCGAACTTCTACAACTTTTCCCGAATTATCAACTTTCACAAAGCTCCAGTGAGTTCCTTCGGCCTTGAAACACGGGATATGTCCATCGCCTGAAATTGCCTCATATTTCATCTCGTAAGGTTCAACGTAAGTGTCAATGTTGTAAATCAAAATTGCTTCGTCATCTTTACAACGTGAAAGAGCAAGCATACACGTCGTAGCCTGGCCGTCAGTCATATGGTAAAGTTCAATAATATCAATTTCGGGAATATCATAGCTTGAAGATTTTTCACGGATAAATTCTCCGGCGTTATCTTCGGCTCTGACGACAAAAATATATTTCGAGACGTGAGAGTTATAATCTTTCAGGCTGTCGAGCGACCACTCAAATAAAGTCTTGCCCTTAGCTTCGATCATGTATTTCGGACAGTTATAGCCGGCATTACGAAATCTCGTGCCGAGTCCTGCCATCGCAATAATTATTACCATTTACATTAAATCCTTTCTCGAACTCGCGCAAATCATGCTTAACTCTTCCGGCGAATACTTCAGAAACTCATCGGGCCTAATCGTCCTGTCGTCAACGTAAAAGCCTTTATGTCCGGGCCAAGGCTTGCCGTAAATTATCTCGTCGTAGGGAATTTCCCATTTTTCGAGCCATTCAAGCAGAATTTTAGCCGTATGCTTGTTGATTAAGCCGAGATTGCCGCCGTAAGTGTTCATGTTCCGTGAAGTCAGCAAAACAATCTTTGCTCCGTTAGCTTTGTAATATCTCAGCTTTTCGAGAACATTTTCATACGGGATTAAATCTTCATATTTCTCTTCTTTCGTCTTAATTGGGCATAAAGTCCCGTCAATATCGAACACGAACGTATAATCACTGAACATAAAATTACTCCTTCTTAATAATAATGGCTTGCTGCTTTCGAATCATGTCAATCATAAACATATTTACTTTTTCGTAATATTTATAATTTCATCAAGAATTTCTAGGCCGGTTCCTAACATGATAACTTGCTGGGCTGTACTTTCATTGTGAAGAGGTATCATGCTTAAGAATAATAACGCTTCGATAAATCTAATTCGCTTAATGTCAGGGCAGAAAATCTCACAGAATAATTTGCTCATGTCGAAATTATATTTTCCAGCAAAAATTTCGTATTTGATTGAAGCTGTATTAAGATTAAAATCTGATGTGAATAAATTCTTGATTATGAAATCGTATTTGCCCTCGATGCTGTGAAGAATTTTTGCGAGGTCATAATCAGGATCCCCGTAAATGTCATAAGCTCCGAAACTTCCGCGAGGGTCAATCAGCTTAATAAACGACATATCCGGCGCTGTCATTATATTAGTGAAGCATAAATCCCCGTGAATTATGCTGAAGTTATCGACATCATAAAGAATTTCAGGAATAAACTTTCTCAGGATTTCGCGTAAGTCATTCAGTGAAGGATATTGTTTCTCGTTGACGTAAATATCATTCGTGAAGAAAGCTGAAAACTTGAGATTATTTCGCATGCTGTCAAGACGTTCAAGAGTTTTAACTAGATACATTTCTTCGAGAGCAGGACGAATATTCTCACCTTTAACCGTGTAACGCCCGAAATCCTCACAGACTGAGTAAATCCTCCTGAAAATTTCGCTCCATTGGTGAAAGTTCAAATCTCCGTACACAAAAAGTTCATGTAACGTGTGATATGCGTAATATTCCATCGAGACTTCAGGCTTTGTGTAATGCAATGAGTAATCAAATATTCTCGGATGAACGTATTCAAGCTCGGCCGGAAGTTTCAGATACCATTTAATTTCTCTGATGAATTTTTCCTTATCATCGCTTGTTTTATGCAGAATTCCTTTTGCACGGTCAATCTTGATGTGATTAAATTCCCTCGCGCTGACTTCAAGCCTGGAGCCAAAATATTTATCGATATGGCCAATGTCGAACCAGCTTTCAGTTTTTAAGGCCCTCAACGGATGGATTATGCTGTAATCCTTGAGAGCCTGATAAAACGTATTAATTTCACATGAAGGCTTAGCAATTGCATTCTCAAGACATGAACGGAATTTTTCAGGGTCATTAATCTTGAATACTCCCGTGAATAATTTTCCCTTTTGAGTTGATGCGCCGGGCTTCTTGTCAATTATTTTCGTCAAAGTCCCGTTTTCAATCTCAAAGAAAGTCCATGTGTCAGAAAAATAATCCTCAGAGTAATAAAAGCAATCCTGTTCATGCTCATAAATATTCTCGGTTATAATCGTGTCCGCAAAATTTATGATCACAGGATTTTTCTCGCCTTCAAGCCCGCAATAAACCGTGTAGCCTAAATCTTTAAGTTTATCTAGAACCTGAACACTGATTTTTTCGCCGTAATGTGATAATTTCCTGATGACTTCTTCAGAATTTTCATAACAGATTATCTTTATTCTTTCAGCGGCTTCTGAGTATTGCTCGTAAAGATAATCAAAGATAATTCTCTGGCTTACAGGATAAATCACAGCCGGGAGTTTGCCTATATTCTGGAGAGCTTCGGGAATAATTTTTGCTGAAGGAATAAGAAGTGTGAAATTATTCATTTATTTCATTGCTCCACTGCCTTTGAAGCTCCCGTATTAATGTGTCTGACGTTCCAGTGAGAAAATTTTTAGCATACAAAGCTCCTGATTGCATCAACATATCGTGATTGGAAATATCCAGAACTTTTTTGTCCTTTATGGATAAGCCTCGTTTGTTAAAGAACAAATTTTTGTCGAAGCATACTGATGCTTGAAAAGGTGAGTAATAAATCACTGTCGCAACATAAAAATCATCCGGAGCATGCATATATTTCACGATATTATTGAAGCCTGGATTATTTTTGTAGAACTCAAGAATATATTTCGCGCAGTCTCCAGTAACGGCCCATTTTGCTGTAATTCCTCTTGGGAAATATTTCATCCCTTTGTACTCAATATAATCAGGATTTTTTCGCAGGATAAAATTCGGGAATTTCATACGAACAACTTTTAGAAATATATGCAGAAGCCTTATATCATATGGGTCATAATATCTTAATGCAAAGTGATTGTCTGTGTTGAGAACATGAGAGCATAAATAATTTACGTCTTTATTCTCCATGAAAAACTTTTGAAGCTCGCGGCTGCTTTTTAACGGGTAATCATTGCCAGTGAGTAAAATTATTCTGTCATAATCTTCCGTTGCAAGCGCATTTTCGAGAAGCTCAAACGTTGCCTTCAGAATTGAGAAACCGCCCCAGCGAACACGGTATCTTTTATTGATGAATTGTACTCTGTGAATATTTTGAAAGCTCGCGAAGGCCTCAATGAACGGCTTAATGTCCGAGCGTTTATTGATATGAATGAAGACATCTGCATTTTTCGTGAGTTCTGAGACGAGAGCTTTTAAGTGCTCAGGATCTCTGTGAGCTATAATCAGATAAGCAATCTTAATCTCTCCGGCCATGTTCAAACCTCACAGCCAGAAAGAGATTTTACACGGTCAGAAAAGCAAACAATAAGTGTCTTGTCTTGTCTTGTCAATTATGAGGAAAATTTGCATTTTGTCAAGCCCCTTTCTACAGAAATTATATCACAATAAAAAAATTCCCCCCCGAAAAAATTTTTATCTCTCTCAGGAGGGCTGAACTCTCAAAATATTTTATCCGCCCAGATATGCCTTGCGAACTTCCGGCGACGCTAATAATTCCTGGCCTGTTCCCGTTGTTACAATTTTTCCGGTCTCCATGACGTAGCCTCTATTAGCAATACTCAAGGCCATTTGTGCATTCTGCTCGACTAACAAAATCGTAGAACCTTGTTTATGCAAATTAGCGATGATGTCAAAAATCTGCTCGA
>ERZ842401.3173-NODE-3173-length-20804-cov-8.629910_pt1 | contig 20804 bp, 20 predicted proteins | sample MGYA00521270_ERZ842401 | MGnify/ENA primary metagenome ERZ842401 (study PRJEB31892, sample SAMEA3878208) | bioreactor metagenome | biome: Moose rumen | place: Sweden | collected 2011-10 | study: EMG produced TPA metagenomics assembly of the PRJEB12797 data set... | reverse complement strand
GCTCCACACGGTACCACAAAAGTGCTACAGCGGTACCGCGCGAGTGATATTGTCATCGCAGGTTTGGATACAGCAAGAGATTATTGGAACGAAGAAATGCTTGGCTCTATTTTCAAAAAGTTATTTTCAAGTGGAAATGCTCGTAGGGAGGATTTATTCATTACAACTAAAGTGGGAAATAGTCAACAACGGTTAAAAAATATGTATAGGGAGATTGATATATCTCTTAGTAAACTTAAACTTGAGTATGTCGATTTGTGGCTCCTACACTGGCCATTACCAGACTATTGGCTCGAAAATTGGGAGCAAATGATTGAAATATATAAATCTGGAAAAGTAAAAGCAATAGGTATAGCAAATATTCGTGAAAGGCACATTGAAGATATGATAAAGTCTGGTCTTAAGATGCCGCATGTTGTTCAAATAGAGCACCATCCTTTTAGGACAATTCCTGGCTTATTAGATAAGTGTAAAAGTAATGGTATCCAAGTAGAGGCATACTCATCAAATTGTCTTATGCTTCCTTTCGTTCGTAATAACGAAACTTTGAAAATGATTTCACAGAACCATCACAAATCTATAGCGCAAATTATTACGCGCTGGCATATTCAACATGGCGTGGTACCTATTTTTAGTTCATTTAATATCAATCATATAAAGGAAAATGTAGATGTCTACGACTTTTCTCTTTCAAAAGATGAGATGCAGCAGATTTTTTCTCTAGATTTAGATTATAAGTTTCACCCAGAATCATTAAATTGTCCAGGATTTTAGATTATATGAAACAGAAATTATTAAAATTATTACCTCTAGCAATATTGTTTTCATTTTTTCTCTGCTACTTTTCTATGTTCTGGGGAATTATATTAATTTTTGCGGAGGTCTTATTTGGAAGCCTAATATTATTGTTTATAGTGCTAAATAAACTAGTAAAGAACACTAATTGGTGGAAAAACCGATATTCAGGTACTGAACAGTTTGTTAGTAATAAAGGCTATCGTGAAAATATAATCCGTAATTACGATATAATAAATCTCGGCTCAAACCCTGCCAGATATGCTTTCTTTTATGAAGATGTAAAGGGGCAATCATGGGCAACTGGTTCACAGGGACAAGATATGGACTTCGAAATCTTAAAGTATTACCATTCTTATCTTAGACAAGGAGCTACTGTTCTTATACCCATAATGCCTTTTACTGCCATTTCAACATACTTAAAAGAACGACCAGACTACTGGGGAATGGCATATTACACTAAGTTTGCAAAGATATTAGATAGTTCGCAGTCTAACAAAATGCCATATGGGAAATCACTTCGTATGTATCTTAACTATCCTTTGCTATATGACTGGAAAGCAATAAAATATTTGTTGTTTGATTTGAAGCCCAACTCTACATATCAGATTTCTGAGCAACCCATGATGAAAATGGAGTTAGAACAAGATTCATCAAAATGGATAGCAGATTGGATGAAGGAGTTTAACCTATGTTCTCTGAATGAAGTATTTGATGACCGGTGGAAAAAATATTATAACGAAGCCATTTCAATAAATCAGCAGATGGTAGAATACTGTCTGGAACGTGGATATAAGCCTGTGTTTATCTGTGTACCTATGACAAAACATTTGTCATCAATTTTTCCTGAAGAATTCTGGAAATATATGATATCTGATTTTGTCAAAAAGGCTAATAAAAGAGGTGTCCCATTTGTAGATTATACCTTCGATGACAGATTCTCAGATGACAGTCTTTATTTCAATTCTTTCTTTCTTAATTTGCGGGGGAGGAAGATATTTACAGCACAAGTTATAAAAGATATATATGTGTGCTAAATTAGATATTTATAAAAACATAGTGGGGGGGGCAATTTTGATAGTCTTGAATCAGAAACTATTAATTTTCTTAGATTTCCACTAATAGTTTTAGTCATATATATCCACGCCTTTGGCGAACCTCTTAATACGGACTTTTCAGCTGATTATATTATCTATGATCATACTCGTATTTTTTTCTCACATATTTTAAGTAGAGTCGCTGTACCATGGTTTTATCTTATTTCTGGATACTTGTTCTTTAAGGGAGTTGTCAGTTTTGATAAAAATACTTATTTTAGGAAACTTCGTTCACGGACAATAACCGTGTTAGTTCCTTATTTATCATGGAATATTTTACTTATTATGCGGGTAGTCATAATGAATATTATAAGAGGAATCACTCAACAGAATTATGATACTTGGGGTGCTATATGGATGTTTTTTGATAAGAATGGATGGTTGGATATGTTTTGGAGCTGTAGGGAGTGGCCTTTTAGGGTAAGTTGGTTTGGCTGGAGTCTTCCTTCTTCTGGCCCAATTTTTCTTCCTATGTGGTTTCTCAGAGATTTGATAGTTGCTTTTCTCCTCTCTTACATTATTTATAAGGCCATAAGGCTTTTCGGAGGGGTTTTCATAGTTGTTGTTGTCTTTTGCTCCACATCAGGGTTGTGGCCTAATATACCTGGAATTTCAGATACTTGTTTGTCGTGGTTCAGTATGGGAGCATATATGGCAATTAACAAAAAAAATATGATTGTGGAATTCTCTCGTTATTCAGAAATGATATTTGCGTCTGCATTGTTCTTAATGCTCCTTATGGTGATTTTTAAAAGTGATTTCACATCTATAGGAGGCTATATCTATCCGCTGTTTACACTTGCAGGAGTGCCAGCAATGTTCTTATTAGCAAGTTTGATTATTTTAGCGTCCCCATCATTTAAAAATCCTGCAATTTTAGTTCGAGCCAGTTTCTTTGTTTATGCGTGCCACACTTTTTTAGTACTTGATTTTATGTCATGTATAGTTAGGTGGATGATACCTGACACGAATGGATTTTTTATGATTCTTAGATATCTCTTGACACCTCTACTTTGCGCTATCGTCTGTCTCGGATTATATTATATAATGGAGAAGTATATGCCATGTATAACGGGTGTTTTGACAGGTAATCGTAACAGAAAAAAATAGAAAAAAGTGAAAATAGGAATAATAACACAACCGCTTAAATACAATTATGGCGGCTTATTACAAAATTATGCCCTTCAACAGGTGCTTATGCGGTTAGGCCACTCACCAGAAACTATTGATTGGCGGCCACGAAAATCAAACCCTATTATTAATTTGATTTGGGAAACCAAAAAGTGGCTATTATGGAGGTGTGGGATTACATCGGAGAGATTGAGATATAAACTCACGAAGGAAGAAGCATCTGTCATTATGCAACATACTGACTATTTTATAAAAAAATATATTGTAAATTGCCCAGATTGTGCTACTTCTAAAGAAGAATTTCATAACATAGCAAAAAAATATAGATATGATGGTTATATTGTCGGAAGCGATCAAGTGTGGAGGCCATGCTATGCTGGTGGGTTTATGGACGAGATGTTTCTTAGTTTTGTTGAGTCAACCAAGAATATAAGAAGAATGGCTTACGCTGCTTCTTTTGGTGTAAGTAAATGGGAATTTACTCCAGAACAAACCAAAAGGTACACAGCGTTGGCTCAGAAGTTTAATCTCGTGACTGTAAGGGAAGACAGCGCTGTAAGACTGTGCAACGATTTCTTGGGTGTTGATGCTATTCATGTGCTTGACCCAACAATGCTTCTGTCAAAACAGGATTATGAAAAACTTGTAATTGTAGAAAACGAGAAGAAACACAAAGGAACGTTGTTCCAATATATACTTGATCCTTCTGATTATAAAAATTCATTAATAAAGGAGCTCTGCCTCAAAGAAGGGCTTGAATCCTTCACGGTACTGCCAAAATATCAGGCAGAAAACAGAAAGAAAAAGGATGTAAAAGAACACCTGCAAGAATGTGTTTATCCTTCTGTCACATCATGGCTTCAGGCATTTGTCGATGCAAAGATGGTTTTGGTAGACTCTTTCCATGGAGCCGTGTTCAGTATTATTTTCAACAAACCATTTTGGGTGGTTGATAATGGGCATAGAGGCAATGCCAGATTTGAATCTTTACTTGGAATGTTTCACTTAGAAGATAGGCTTATAACGCCTGATAAAATAAATGAAATAAAATGGGACAAGCCTATAAATTGGGGCATAGTCAATAAGTTATTAGAAAAAGAAAGAGAGCGGTGTCAAAAATTGCTATCAGATTCCGTGCAATAAAAATACCAATTTTGTATGAGTGATATAATTCGAGATTCCAAAGTCACACTTGATGTGAGTATAGTGATACCAGTTTATAACGTTGAGAACTATATAGGCCGGTGTATAGAATCAATACAAAAACAAAGTTTAAAGAACTGGGAACTAATACTGGTTGATGACTGTGGTAGTGATAATTCGATGTCGGTAGTGAAGAAATATGCGGCCAAAGATAAACGGATTATTTATTTAGAGAGCAAATCTAATGTTGGTCCAATGGTAGCCCGTGACAGGGGAAGTAAAATATCCAAAGGAAGCTATGTGACTTATGTAGACGGGGATGACACTATACCAGAAGATGCTTTAGAAACATTATATAATGAAGCTGTTTCATCTAACGCGGACATAGTCGTAGGGGAGGCTCTGAGGATTAATGAAGATGGCAGTACAAAACCTTTCATGTCTCAAAGGAGTAATGGACTGATAAGAAAACGTGATGTTTTTGAAAAATTGGTAACTCGTTCATTTCCACACAATGTGTGTGGGAAACTATTTAGGGGTGATTTGGTTCGGAACAAGAAAGTTAGTGCTTATGAGGGATTGACAAATGGTGAAGATGGTTATTATTTCGTCCAAATTCTTCGGTTAGCAGAAAAAATTAAACTTATAGATAAGGTGGTTTATGAATATTGGACATATTCTTCTTCTTCTTCTCATAAAAAAATGACTGAGCAGATGATGCAAAGTATGGCCATTTATGAGAGTTTCCTACATACAATATTAGTAGAAGAATTAGGTAATATTGATGAAGAATACAATAAAACACTCTGTAGGACTCTATATAATATTTCAAAAGTGTACCCTTATGAGAGTGCAAAGTCTATTTTGGAAAACAACGGTATCTACGTTAATACTAATATACGAAGGTTGATTAAGGACTTTCCTTTATTAAAGGCTATAAAATACAGTTTAATGTATCATATTTATTCAAAATTATTTGCTTGATGTTTGTATCCTATTTTTTTATATCAGTCATTTGTACGTTATTTCTGTTGCTTCTTAAAGGAGTCTCAGATTTTAACACATGGGTTACCCTTGCTGCGCTTGTTACTTTTTTTCATGCTCTGTCAAGTACATACACTATGAAAAAGGCTTGTGGCACATGGCTAAACCTTCCTATGGCTTTCCTTTTTTGTCTTTTCCTTTTCAATTGGGGACAGTTGTGGTTACTCGGATTCTTTAAGAATTACGAAATGATGTACGATTGGAATAAAATTAGTATTTATCCCAGTCGTATTTACACTAATACAACTGTTATTATAATTATGTTCATAACCTTTGTTACACTTGGCATAATAGCTAAGATGAAAAAAGTTATCTCAGAAAAAAAGGGGTTTCCCAATCAGGAATTAAAAAAAATACGATATTTGGGTATTCTCGTTCTTATTATAACGCTTCCTTTTAATATTTATGAAAATGCGATGTATATCATAGCAAGTAGTATTGGCGGCTATAAAGAAACATTTGACCTTCAAATTCCAGACTTTGTCTCTGTAATTTCATGGATGTCAATAATAGGTGCCGTAGCATGTATTATAGGGACACCAAAGTTTAAAAACATTCTCTTCTTGTCTTTTTCTGCCTTCTATGGTTTTGAGATGATATCGGGAAATAGAGCAAACTCTGTTGTGGCTATTCTTTCGATACTGCTTTTCTATAATTTGGTCTATCCACTTAAAATCGGTTTTCGAAGATTGTTGATTTACGGAGTTCTGGGGTTTGTGCTACTTACAGTATTAGCAACAATCAAAGTGTATCGAGGTTCGGAAGAACGGTCAATAGAAGGTTTTAACGAGACGGCTGAAGTAGTGACAAAGAAAAACATAGTTCTTCAAAACATGGAAGAGTTTGGAGGAGCAATTGCTTTTCCAAGTATAGTGCAAATATATCTTGAACAAACAGGAAATTATCTCTATGGCTGGACATTCATATCATCCTTTGCCGGAATATTTCCTAATATAACAGGTGATGTAGCTGATATTACGAATTCGGGATCAATGATACATATTATTAGAGATCATATTTGGGGACCTTATCAGACAATAGCTGCTTCTTGTGTATCAGAGTGTGTAATGAATTTCGGAATTTTTGGTGTGCCATTCTTTGCCTATATCTTAGGACTCATAATAGGATACATCCATAAGAAAATGGAAAAAAGAAAAAATTCATGGACTGTATTATTCTATGTTACTTTTTGTTATGCTACCATTTTCTGGGCAAGAAATTCATTCAATTCGACAGTTCGTAGTGTTGTTTGGGGTATTATTTTGGTCTGGATATGTTCAAAAATAGTCGGACTCCGAGAGAGAAAAATCCATAAGCACCAATTAACACCAATATCTTTATCAAATGATGATAGTTTAACAACAAAAATGTAATAAAAATGAGAAAATTATTAAATTATTTTAGAAATCCAAAGGATTTCGCAAGTGTCGTATTAACACATTGTGGATTTATTCCAGATGAGATTTATGTTAAAATGCAGTACCGGTTGAAAATGGGCAAGCCTCTTAAAATTCCCCCCCCCCATTCGCTATGTGAGAAACTAAATTGGCTTAAACTTTATTATCACAATCCAATTCTTCATCAATTGGTAGACAAGTGGGAAGTAAAAAAGTATGTAGAGAATAAAATAGGAAAGAAGTATGTAATCTCATCTATAGGTTTATGGGATAATCCTAATGACATTGACTACCAAAACCTTCCCCAGCAGTTCGTTCTTAAATGTACGCATGATAGCGGTAGTGTGGTAATATGTCGTGACAAGGAAAAATTAGACATTGATGCAACCAACAGTTGGCTACGAAAGAGGATGAATCGCGACTATTATAAGGGTAAAAGAGAGTGGGCCTACAAAGGTGTAAAGCCTAGAATTATTGCTGAGCCTTTTATCCCCAATTTAGGTTCTGCTGATTCGGTTGAATATAAATTAACAGTTTATAATGGTATCGTGAAATTCATAACAGTTTGCACAGGAATAGCTCATGCCACCTATTCTGACAGATTCAATGACCATTTTACCCCTAAATGGAAGAAACTCGACTGGTATGTTAATTATAAATCCTCTGGCAAGAATATAACAAAGCCAGTCTTTATGGACGAAATGATTAGGCTTACTGAGACTTTGGCAGATGGGCTGCCTCAAGTCAGAGTAGATTGGTATGTTATAGATGGGAAACTTTTCTTTGGAGAGATGACATTTTACACTTGGGCTGGGTATATGAAGTTTGTTCCTGAAGAGTGGGATATGAAATTAGGTTCATGGCTTGAAATTCCTAATAAGATGTAATAACGATATTAATGAAAAAAATACTGTGTTTTATTGATGCCTTTAGTTTAGGAGGAGCAGAACGCCAGTTAATAGGACTGGCGATGTTTCTTAAACAAAAAGGATATGACGTAACTCTGCTGGCCTATCATCAGGAAAATTTCTATGAAAGTTTGTTGAGAATTAACAATCTTCATTACGAAATACTTCAGACAGGAGAATCACAATGGTCAAAGATGAAGGCTGTAATGCGTTTTATCAAGCAGCAGAATGGATTCGACTGGGTGATTGCCTATAAGAACGGCCCTTGCATGATTGCCTGTATTCTAAAGATGTTGGGGCTAAAGGTGAGAGTTATTGTATCAGAGCGTAATACTACACAGGTATTAAGTAAGAGGGAGAGAATAAAGTATTTCTTGTATCGCTTCTCAGATTATATCGTGCCTAATTCATATTCTCAGGCTGTGTTTATATCAGATTACGTTCCCGTACTGAAACAAAAGATAGTGACGATTACAAACTTTACTGACACACAACACTTTGTCCCGGTAGATAAAGAACAAACACCAATGCTCAAGATTATGACTGCTGGACGTGTGGCAAAGCAAAAGAATATTCTCAAATACCTAGAAGCTATTTCTTTGATAAAAAAAGAAGGTATTAAAAATATCCATTTTGATTGGTATGGAGATGTTCAACCTGGAGAAGAAGCTTATGGGGAAAGCGTCCTCTCTGAAGTGAAAAGGATAGGACTCGATGATGCAATCAGTTTTTATCCAGCTTCTAAAGATATAGTTGAAAAATATCAAGATTGTGATGTCTTTTGTTTGCCAAGTATATATGAGGGATTTCCCAATGTCATTTGCGAGGCCATGAGTTGTGGCAAGCCAATTATTTGCAGTGATGTTTGTGATAATCCGCAAATTGTGGAGAATGGGAAAAATGGATTTCTATTTAATCCAAGCAATGTGGAAGATATAGCTAAATGTATAACTAGAATATACGAAATGCCTCAAGAGAAGAGAAACAAAATGGGAGCTATTAGCCGCGAAATAGCTGAAAACAAATTCTCAGATCAAGCATTTGTAGAAAAGTATATTAAACTGATAGAATCATAAGCAAATGAATCAGTATTTGATACGCCTTGACGACGCCTGTTCTACGATGGATAGAGATAAGTGGGGGAGAATGGAAAAACTGTTGGGGGAATATGGCATAAAACCAATGGTGGGTGTGATACCTGATAACAAGGATGAGAAACAGCTGTTAGATTCCCCTGACCCTGATTTTTGGAAAAAAGTAAAATATTGGCAGGAAAAGGGTTGGGAGATAGCCCTTCATGGGTATAACCATTACTATGTTTCTGATAAGGGGCAATGCGGGCTTAACCCTATATGGAAACGTTCAGAGTTTGCAGGTCTGTCCTTGACAGAACAAAAGGAAAAGATTCGAAAAGGCGTCTCTATTATGCGGGTTCATGGTTTTAATCCGAAGTATTTCTTTGCTCCGAGTCATACGTTTGATGGAAACACCGTAATAGCGCTACTGGAGGAAAGCGATATTAGAATCATAAGTGATACTATAGGTCGTTATCCATACAAGAAAGAGAATTTCTGGTTTGTACCACAAATAACAGGTCATTGCATTAAGATGCCCTTTGCCGGAATATATACGTTCTGTTTCCACCCCAACACGATGAGCGATGCTGCATTTCAGAAGTTAGAGGCCTTCATTAAACAATACAGACAGCAGTTCATAGCATTTTCCGACATCAACTTAGAGAAATTTGGAAAGAAGACAGTTACGGATAGATTGCTGTCTTGGATGTTTTTCACATACAGAAAAATAAGAGGATTTAAATGAAAGAGAAAAACATTTGTATACTGACGGTTGTGGATAGCATCTCAGCCACCAGTATGCCAGTGAATGAATTTGTGCTATACAGGCATCGTAATAGGTATCCTTACCGGCAAATTATGATTGTCTGTAGCCAAGAGAAGGATGAAAATGTTATTATCCCTGAAAGTATCGCTACATACTATGTGGGAAATGATTTCAAGGATTTTCGTTCTAAACTGAAGGAGATAAAAGATAAATGTGCTGGTAATGGTGAATCGATGGTCTGTCATCTTCATGGACAAAAGTCCGCATTGGCTTTCTTCCGAGCTGCCAGAGGCTTGGGACTGAGGAAGCACACCCTATATACAGTTCATAGCACCTATAGTAGTCGTGACTTGAAATATCGCTTGTCCAGCTGTCTGTGCTCTCTACTTGCAGAATTTGCAAATTGCGTGAGCCATTCTGCATACTCGGAATATGCTTCTTGGGTTAAGTGGATTAAGGGGGACAAAATGGTCGCAATCCAGAATGGTGTTGATTTTTGCAGAATACAAGAAGCTACAAATGGACTTCCTAAGCATCAGGATGTATCAGATATTCACAAACTGGTTTGCGTAGGTAGGATGATTCCCATCAAGAACCAGCAATTCTTGGTGAAATTGATGAAGCACCTGCCGGAGTCGCAACTTATATTAATTGGTAAAGAGGATGAGAAGATAAAAGAACTTGCCAGGACTGAAGGTGTGGAAGACCGAGTAGTGATGACGGGTCTGATACCACGAGATGAGGTATTTAGACAGCTGAATGAATGTGGAGTCTATGTATCAGCATCGTTGGTTGAAGGTATGCCAGTGAGCGTTCTGGAGGCAATGAGCATGGGATTGATACCAGTGTTGTCAGACATAGCTCCTCATGAAGAGATAGCAACTGCTTGTAAACTTTTTAACACGTTACCTTTGATAGAGTCAGATTGGTTACAGACGATTAAAACGTACCAACAACTTGATAAAGAAGAACTATCTATGTTGTCATCAGAGCTAATAGATAGTGTGATGAATAAATTCTCATTAGAGACAATGCATAAACATTATAATGTTATTTACAATAAACTTGCTGATTAATTTATGCTGAAATCAATAGAAAGAATGCTAAAGGCATTCGAGGAGAATCATATTATTTACTGCCACTGGAAGAGCAATGAACATCTTGAAGAGGCTTTGACAGGTGATACGGATTTGGATGTTCTATTTCAGCCTGAACAAAGGTCATTGCTTGACAAGGTGCTGAATGAATGTGGTCTGAAACGGTTCCGCTCTATGCCTCTGATGCAATATAACGCTATAGAAGACTATATCGGGTTCGATGAAGAGACAGCCAAGATCTGGCATCTTCATACTCACTATAGGATGACACTTGGCGAGAAGCACTTAAAAGGCTATACAGTCACTCCATGGGGACCTTATATCATGCAGAACAGGGTGAAGGATGAATCGGGTATTTATGTGTCCTCACCTGAAGTGGAATTGGTGTTACTGATAGCTCGTAATGCCTTGAAACTAAGATGGCGGGATTTTGGTAAGAAAGTTGGTAAGGACGACTTGGTGGAGTATCATTGGCTGTTAGGGCGTGTAGATAAAGCAGCTCTTAAGAACCATGCTGTCCATATGGTTGGAGAAAAAGGAGCAGAAAAGTTATTAGCTCTTTGTGATGGGAATCTGAAGAAGAAGTCACAGCTAAGACCGTTGTACCGCTACCTGAAAAGGGAATTGAACTGTTTCACGGGCTATTCCAGTTTTGGTTCCAGATGGATGAGGATCAAGCGCGAACTTTTCTGGTTAGCGGGTGGCGTTAAGAGAAGGATGGGTTGGAACTCATCTAAACCATATAGACGGGTTTCGCCTTCTGGCGGTTCTGTCGTGGTTTTCTTGGGCTGTGACGGAGCTGGTAAGTCAACGTCATTAAATTATGTACGTAAAGAGATTGGTAAGAAGATTGATGTCAAGTCAATATATTTAGGCAGTGGTGACGGCAGTAGTTCTCTCCTTAGAAAGCCCATGAAACTTGTGGCAAAACGAGTGGGCGGCAAAGGTCTTGGACATTCCGTTGAGAAAGAATACAAAGAGAAAAAAACGGTATCGCTGAAATCTCGTTTGTACTCTTTTGCCAAGTTATTATGGGCTGTAACATTGGCGAGTGAAAAGAAGTCAAAGCTCAGAGAAATGACAAAAGTCAGGAATAGCGGTATGCTTGTGCTGGTTGATCGCTATCCTCAGACTATCAATCCTGGTTATAGCGATGGCCCGTTGCTTACTCGCTATCTGGAAAACAAAGGTGGGCTTTTGAAGCGTATTGCCCAATGGGAGTATAGGATTTATGAATCAGCAGCCAAGAATATGCCAGACCTAATGCTGAAGTTGATGGTGCCAACGGAAGTGGCTATAGCTCGCAAACCAGAAATGACAGCAGAAGAAATAGACAATAAAAAGGCTGCGGTAAGGGCTATGAACGCTGGATTGCGGTGTGTTGAGGTTGACACTTCCTGTCCTATGAATGAATCTTTGAGCAAGATAATGTCTGAGATATGGCAGATCATCTGATTCCATACGTTGAGTTTCTTGGACTGCCAGGGAGTGGAAAAAGTTATTTTTCCCACAAGGTGGCAGAATCTCTGCGAGCAGACGGTCTTATTGTTGCAGAACCCAGTTGGGATCTTGACCATACAACTGGTAAATATATTCGTGCCATCAAGAAGATAATGATGGCATGGTTGTTTACTTTGTGCCATCGCTGTGACGCTAAGGGAATCAAAGTAACCATTAAGAATTGTGGCGTTTCTGATGATGAAGTTAATCGGTATCAAAGGAATATTCTGTATAAAGCCTATCTTTTGAACAAGAGAAAGGAAGACGTGCTCTTCTTTGATGAAGGCCTGGCTCAAATGGCTGTTTCACTTTCTGTAAAAACGAATAAGACAGCAAGAGAGATTTATAATGAGGTTCAGACTGTATTGTCACTGAAACAGGATGTCCTTCTGATAAGAATTGATTGCAGCGTTGAGACGGCTCTACTGAATATGGAAAAGAGATCATCCCATGATTCGCATGTGGAACAGCTTTCTGGATTAGATGCCAAAAGAGAGTATCTTAACTTATATAAAGGTGGATGTGAAACTATATCAGAGCCACATTCATTGACTGTTACATGTAATCAAAATGACTCAGAGTTAGTTCAAACAATTGTAAATTTCATAAAGAAACAATTAGAAAAACAATAATTCAACATGGCTAAAAAAAAGATAATCGCCCTGCTGACAAACAACGACGATGATGTGTATTGCTTCCGCAAAGAACTCATCGAGGCATTGATTACAGACGGGTTCCAGATGCTCATATCATGTCCTGATGGCCCAAAGTTTGAGCTGATGAAGGATATTCCCTATATCTATGATAATCCAGAGATAGATAGAAGAGGAACGAATCCTATCAAGGACTTTGGATTAATGATGCACTACCGTAAACTATTTAAAAAATACAAACCAGTGGTGGTGCTGACATATACGGCAAAACCAAATGTGTATGCCAGCATAGCAGCACACCAAATGGGAATCCCTGTCATCAATAACCTGACAGGATTAGGAAGCGTTGTCAATGAAAAAGGGCTGATGAAGCGTTTCATCATGTGGCTGTTTAAGTTGGCATATCAGAAGTCTGCCTGCATGATGTTCCAGAACGAGACGAACATGAAGGTGGCAAACAAGGCCGGAATGGTGAAGGGGAAATATAGGCTTATTCCTGGTTCTGGTGTGGATACAGACCGCTATCCGCTTCAGCCTTATCCAGAAGGTGGCGACGGTAAGACAGGAGAGACTGTGGTATTCAACTATATCGGCCGCATTCTGCATGACAAGGGTGTGGATGATTATATCGAGGCAGCAAAACGTATCAAGAAGGATTATCCTCAGACTGAGTTCAATTTGATGGGATTCATTGAACCCACAGAAATTCATTATGAAAAGGACTTGAATGATTTGGAGGAGCAAGGCATTGTTATATATAGAGGAAGCCTAAAAGATGTGAAGCCCTATATTACACGGTCTCATTGCACTATACATCCTTCTACTTACGGGGAGGGTATGAGCAATGTACTGCAAGAGAGTGCATCGTCTGGGCGGTTTCTTATAACTACGAACAATCCAGGATGTCAGGAAACGGTCGAAGATAACAAGACCGGTTACATTTACAAGGGTGGCGATGTTAGCGCCTTGGTATATTCCATTGAGCGTTTCCTCGCACTGCCTAATAATCAGAGAAAATTGGCTGGAGAATTAGGCAGAAAAAGAATGGAAGAGAAGTTCTCCAGAAACATAGTGATTAGGGCTTATCAGGAGGAGATTGCAAGAATATTGGATTCTCAACGATAACCTTTACGATAACTGAATTGTGAGACGAGATAAAGAAATAAATGCGTTTTTTATATTAGTACGTGCTGGCCTATTCGGACAAACAGATTGCACGGAAAGCACAGAAAGTGTTTTCTGGCAGGATGTGAATTGGGGAGAGGTGTATCAACTTGCCGAGGAGCAGAGCGTAATTGGTCTTGTTGCAGTGGGGATAGATAGAATCAAGGCGCATGTTCCAAATTACAATTGTCCACAAGAATGGGTATTACAGTTCATAGGATCTGCACTTCAGTTGGAGCAGCAGAACAAGGGAATGAACACCTTCATTGGCAAGTTGGTGGATGGTATGCGAAAAGCTGGTATCTATACGCTATTGGTGAAGGGGCAAGGGCTGGCTCAATGCTATGAGAAACCTCTGTGGAGAAGTTGTGGTGATGTGGACCTGCTTCTGAGTGATGACAATTACCAGAAAGCCAAGGACTACTTGTTGCCAAAGGCATCATTTGTGGAGGATGAAGAGAAACACAAGAGACACTTGGCGATGACCATCAATGAATGGATGGTTGAACTGCATGGAAGTCTTCGCTGTGGGTTTTCTTCGAGGATTGATAAGTCAATGGACAGAATATACGACGACACTTTTTATGGAGGAAATGTTCGGTCGTGGAATAATGGGGGTGTACAGGTCTTCATGCTCGGCAAAGAGAATGATGTGCTCTATGTGTTTGTACATCTCTTGAATCATTTCTATAAGGGAGGTGTAGGTTTACGGCAAATTTGTGATTGGTGCCGGTTGCTGTGGACTTATAAGGACTCGCTGGATCACGGACTTTTGGAATCACGGATAAGGGAAATGGGATTGATGAGTGAGTGGAAGGCGTTTGGGGCGTATGTGGTAGAGTATTTGGGAATGGATGCTAAGGCCGTTCCATTCCTTAACATTAAGGATAACGTTAACATTAATCGGAGTCTGAAAAAACAGGCTGAAAAGATAAAGGATTTTATTCTGATGTCAGGAAATATGGGTTCTAATAGAATGACAGATGATGCAGGAAGTAAATCATATTTGACAAGAAAGATATCGTCGTTTGTTCAGCGTGTGGGTGATTTGATTAACCATGCGCGGATATTCCCATTGGATTCCATTCGGTTCTTTCCTAGTATCGTGATTAATGGGATAAGGCAAAAGTAGTACATCCACGACGATAATCTTTATCTGGAATTATTATAGCGTATGAGACAATTAAGATTGGCACTTAGATGTACCTGCTTGATATTACTAATTGTCTATATCTGGTATACTCTTGACACAACTATATTCGGTCGCAGTGAATATGCTGATTATCGTTATGAGATTCTTCCATTTTGGAGTTATATCGCAATAGTGAACGGCAAGGATTCCCTCATAAAAGAGGATCTGCTTAATGTCGCATTGTTCGCTCCTATTGGATTCCTACTATTATATGTGTTGCCGCAAAGAAGATGGTGGAAGGCGTTGCTTTTTGGATTAGGATTCTCTTGCTTTATAGAATTGTTGCAGTTGATAGGAAAAAGAGGAACGTGTGAGTTTGATGACCTGTTTCACAATACAATAGGATGCCTGATTGGATATTTTATTGCTTGGTTGTTAGTGGTAATATTTAAAGTCGATGAAAAAGAGAATTTTGTTCAAATGAAGAGCATGAGTATTTTTGAGATACAGCAATCAAAGCAGGATAAGGATTTCGTATTGCACAATGGCAACTTGGAGTTTGAAGTATTTGCGGATATTTTGAAAACAGCGGGCGACCTTCCGTATATTGGATCTCTGTTCAAACTAGGAAAGGTTGCAGTGAACTACATGGACTATCGGTTTGTGAGGAAACTGCATTTCTTCTTGGCTGAATCTGAAAACATTGAGCCGGAGAGAAAGGAAAGGTTTTTGAATAGTCTTAATGAGAATGATTATAAGCGCATTAACGCTATGATGACGCATCTGCTCTATTCTGCAGAGGAGGATGGGAAGGCTATGCTTATGGGAAAGATATACAGAAGCAGACTGTTGGGAGAGATTGATGAAGATATGATGCTAAGGTTATGTTCAGTGGTGAATAGGGCATTCCTGGCAGATTTGGATCATTTGGAGGAATATGAAGAGGATAATAATAATAATTATAGCTACATAAAGGACAATCTTAATTCTCTTGGACTATTGCGTGATTTAGGTGGCACATATCAGAAGGATGATGGAGAATGGGTTGGAATGGGCTTTGGACCGACAATTCACAGACTGAACCATGTGGGCAATGAACTGCTGAGGATAAAGAACTCGTAGGGTAACGTAGATTTGAATATGGCAAAGGACAACAGTTCGTTTCACGGCAAGCCCACTCTTGATGGCTATGTGCGGCGCTTTATGGAGAGTGTCTATGGCTATTATGACTTTCTCAGAGTAGCAGGCTATCCTCCTGCTTTTGGGAAGTACTACTATCCAGCTATGGTGGCCAGTTGTTGTGACTCAAAGGAAAAACATTATGCACATAGTATCAGCGATACGCCATACGTCGGTGAATATGGACGGACTCTGCTAATTCGTGCAATGGAAAAAGCATTCTATGGTGGTACACCTATCAAGGATTTCAGACTAATGCCGAGGAAATATGGACTAAACTACTCTGTTGGGCAGTGTGCTGAACAACATGCAGCCAATGATCTCCTTTTTGTTCACAATATCATGGAACACAAGTATCCTGACATCAAACGGGAGATTTATTTCAGTGATGCTATAAGACCCGCAACAGGAGAAGTATTCCCCTATTGTCCCATCTGTAAGAAGCTGTTCCAGTTATGACCATCAATATAGGCAATTATCATGTTTATCCCTGGGATGTGGATTGGTTTGCCATCGCAGACGGGAAGTATATACATGCAATGTCGTTTGGAGGCGGCATCCCTTGGAATGTAGATGTGCTTGGCGATAATGTCAGACTTCTATATGAGGCCTATCAGCAGAGAGATATGCCAGAGGCCGAAAGTGAAGTAATCTACAATAATGAGTACATAGGCGAGAGACTTCGCCCGCAATATGAGCGAGTCGGGAATGACGCAGACCAAAGGAATGCCATTAGGGAGCGTTACCTCCGTCATTTCACAGAGATGGCAAGGCGAGGGTTCTATTCCTTTGACCGCGACGTAAACGATATTGATGTGTATCATCTCATAGCAAAGCCTAGTAGACCTCTTGAAGCATGGGCAACAGACGGCGTACCTGTGCTGCCGAATAATGTCGAGGTGTTATGAAAGAAATTGAGAGAGAAATAGAATTAAGTAAGTACCTTGAAGAGTGGGCTAACAATCACTATGGAGATTGGTTTGCTTTTTATCGAGATGTCAACAGCAACAAGAGAAATGGTATCTATCTGCTAAAAGGTGGCACGTCTCTTATGAATCTTCTTAATAGTGTTATAGGTAATCTTGAAGGAAAGTTTTGCTTGCCCAATGAGGGGGCTCATCTCATACCTACACAGTTTGCCTCAGTGTCTCACCTCATAGGTTATCTGGAGTGGCTAAAGGGTTATGTTGACTCTTTCAAACCTACAATTGAAAAGAACATAGATGATGATATTGACAACTATATCATTCATGGAATATGCGAGATAGTTGGAAATATTGACCAGGTGGTTGACAGGTGCGTGCGGCTTTATAAGGATGATATCCTTCCCAGACCATATCAAGTATTGAGAGCGCAACTGTTTGAAAAGGATGTTGACAAATTTGTGAATTCTGTCAATGGTATTTTGAAAGGTATTCCATATCTTAGTAGGAAGAAACGGTTCAATGAAGGTCATTTTCAAACAATGCTACAAATGTTATTGACAGTCCTTGGGTTTGAGCCTATTATTGAGCAAGTCCTTTCTGACGGAAGAATTGACATGGTGGTTAAAATGGATAGTACAACTTATATCTTTGAGTTTAAGTACACTGATGGAAACAAATCTCAGGCCAAAAATGCTATGATGCAGATTAAGGATAAAAGATATGCAGAACCGTATCGGCTGACATCAACAGAAATAATAGGCGTTGGCGTTAGTTTTAGCGGCGTTACGAAGAACATAAACGGGTATTGTTATGAAAACTTATAATGGAGCAGTATTTTTTGTAGATATCTTAGGGTTTAGTGCCTTGACAAAAGGACAAGTAATAGGTATTACAAAGAAAGACTACGATGCATGGGGCGTGGATAGCGAAACAGAACACCCTCTTAGCTATCTGGCGGCAACTATGTTGGTTGAATTTCGGGAAGCACTATTGACACTAAAGAAACATTTGCCATCATTGCACATCGCACAGATTTCAGATTGTGCCTTCATTTGGAGTGAGAATGCCAAGGAACTGCTGATAGGTGTTCATGAATTCATGTGGAATGTCATTGGCCAAAAAGGAATTCTGTGTCGAGGAGGATTGGCATACGGAGAGATAATTGAGGTGGAAAACGTGGACTATAGCCTTGGAGCTTTTGTAGTAGGCGATGCTGTGACAAGAGCCGCCAAGAATGAGCAGAAGCTGAAAGGTCCAAGAATCGCTATGGACGAGGATTTTCCACATGATATCTATGTCAATGTCAAGACTCCTCCGTATTTGGAGTATCTAAGCCATGACTTATATCACCCGAACGAGAGTGAGATCAATCTTGAAGTGGTAGATGAATACAGGTGGTATCTATGTGATGCAAACTTCGTTGCCAGCCAAAAATATCCACCCAGCTTTAAGGAATGTGTTGAGATGACGAAGAAAAGGCTGACATTGGCCAATATCCTGAAGTTACACCCAAGAATGGGATGGAATTCAAGAGGTAAGGAGGGGCTAGTTCAACTCAGTGCCGGAGAACAGGCAATCTCGAAGAACGGCTTGCTGCATGTACTGCATCTGTTTGAAACGAAGCAGGTGCTTGAGGATGATAAGAGGAGCATAGGCAATGTTGAGAGACAGAATATTATTATGATGAATGCAGAATACTTCAGCACAGATGATAGAGAGAAGTGGGAAGAACTCATATCAGAAGGATTCTAAATGTTATTTAAACGAATATAAAATTATGAACATGAAACTTAGGAATATTCCTTTTTCTCCGCCGGATATGACGGAACAGGAGGCAGCTCTCGTTAGAGAGGCGATTTTGTCGGGATGGATTACCACAGGCCCGAAAACTAAAGAACTGGAACGTCAGATTTCGGAGTTTGTGCATACGGATAAAACGGTGTGTCTGAACTCTGCAACTGCTGCCATGGAGATGGTGCTGCATTTACTGGGTGTTGGTCCTAGGGATGAAGTTATTGTTCCAGCTTATACCTACACGGCAACGGCAAGCGTCGTGACGCATGTGGGTGCCAAGGTTGTGATGGTGGATAGCCAGAAGGACAATGTGGAAATGGACTATAACCAGTTGTCTGATGCTATTACGGAACGGACAAAGGTAATCGTGCCAGTGGATTTAGGTGGTATCGTGGCTGACTGTGATAGGGTGTTTGAGATAGTAGAGGAAAAGAAGAACTTATTTAAGCCCAACAATGCCCTGCAAGCGGCCATCGGTCGTGTCATTGTTTCTGCTGACTGCGCACACTCATTCGGTGGTATGCGCAAGGGTAAAATGGCTGGCGAGATTGCAGACTTCTCATCATTCAGCTTCCATGCAGTGAAGAACTTTACTACTGCTGAAGGTGGTGCGTTGACATGGAACTTGCCATTTGGTAATGAGGCAGTTATCACGGATGCAGACTATATGCCTACAGTGCCCAAAAAGGAAGGTGAGACATGGAATGAGATGCTGTATCGCTTGAGTCAGTTATTCTCACTTCATGGGCAGAACAAAGACGCTTTGGCCAAAACGAAGTTGGGTGCATGGGAGTATGACATTATTGGTCCTTGGTACAAGTGCAATATGACGGACATTATGGCTGCACTGGGACTGGTTCAGATGGAGCGTTATGAGGGCATGTTGAAACGTCGTCAGGAGATTGTGGCAAAGTACAATGAGGCATTGAAGGAGTTGCCCGTGGCAGTTCTGAACCATAAGGATGCTGGTCACTATAGCTCGCACCACCTGTATCTTGTGCGCCTCCTTGGTAAGACTCGTGAGGATGCTAATAAGGTGATAGAGCAGATGGCGGAACGTGGCATTGCATGCAATGTACACTACAAACCGTTGCCAATGATGACGGCATATAAGGCACTGAGATTTGACATCAAGGATTATCCGAATGCTTATCATCTGTTTGAGAATGAGGTGACGTTGCCGCTGCATACTAAGCTTACAGATGAAGATGTTGAGTATGTTATCTCTAACTTCGTAGAAATAGTAAAAGGTCTTTGATGAAAAGATTATTTGATATAGTGGCTAGTGGGCTTGGCTTGATAGTACTGAGCCCACTATTCTTGATACTTGCTATCTGGATTAAGTTGGATAGCAAAGGGCCTGTGTTTTACAGGCAGGTACGTGTTGGGTATAAAAACAAAGACTTCCGTATCTTTAAGTTCCGCTCTATGAGAGTAGGGGCTGACAAAGGTAGTTTGGTGACTATTGGTGGTCATGACCCCCGTGTAACTCGCTCTGGCTATTTTATCCGTAAGTTCAAGTTTGATGAACTACCACAGCTCATTAATGTATTCCTTGGTGACATGAGTCTTGTGGGTCCACGTCCAGAGGTACGTCACTATGTGGATTATTGGACACCAGAGCAGATGCATGTGCTGGATGTACGTCCTGGAATCACAGACCCAGCGTCTATCAAGTTCCGCAATGAGAATGAACTGATGGAAAAGGCAGAAGACCCTGAGAAATATTACATCGAGGTCATTATGCAGGAAAAGATAAAGCTTTATCTGGAGTATGTGGAGAAACATTCGTTCTTCTATGATATTGCTTTAATCTTTAAGACGTTCTGGGTGATTGTGAAGGAGTAGTATTTTGGATATTATTTCTGAACTAAGAGAGTTCATCGAGAACGAGACACGTTCCTGCTCGATGATTTTTGATTGCATCACGCCTTTGTATGTCTTTCGGTAAACGTTCTATTTCCCGCGTCGGGAAACCAATATAAATGTCTACCTTTGTGGC
>ERZ842401.3172-NODE-3172-length-20809-cov-4.803026_pt1 | contig 20809 bp, 13 predicted proteins | sample MGYA00521270_ERZ842401 | MGnify/ENA primary metagenome ERZ842401 (study PRJEB31892, sample SAMEA3878208) | bioreactor metagenome | biome: Moose rumen | place: Sweden | collected 2011-10 | study: EMG produced TPA metagenomics assembly of the PRJEB12797 data set... | reverse complement strand
ACCGGAACCGATGCAAAGATAGGTATTTTTCATAAATTAGAAAAAATAAAAGTTGTTATGGAATTTCAATAAATAAATATTGTTTTTCGATAAATTAATTATATATTTGCTGAACAAATCCTGATTGCGCTATGACAGAATGGTGGTACTCTTTGACGCCTGATGCGAAAGTCCTGTGGACAGTGACCCTCCTGGCGTCGCTCATCTTTATCATCCAGACTATTATGACCTTTATCGGAGCCGCGGCCGACACGGATTTCGATATCAACTCCGATTTCGACGCCCCGGGTGACGATGCCGCTGTCCATAGCGGTACCGGAATGAACCTTCTGACTTTCCGGAATCTGGTCAACTTCCTGCTGGGTTTCGGCTGGACAGCCATCCTGCTTGAGGGTGCCATACCGTCCACGCCACTGAGGATGCTTGTCGCCACGGTGGTCGGAGTTGCCCTGGTGGTTATGGTCATGTTGCTTTTCAAGTGGATAACGGGCATGCAGCAGTCCGGTACGATCGACATCTATAAATCTGCCGTCGACTGTCAGGGAAGTGTCTATCTGACGATTCCCGAAAAACGCGGCGGAGAAGGAAAGGTGCAGATTACGATAAACGGTGCCGTACGTGAGTATGCGGCGATGACTGACGGCCCCGCCCTCAAGACGGGCACGCGTATCAGGGTGGTGGACGTAGTCAGCGCCACGACCCTGCTCGTAGAAGAAATCGGTGCGATAATCATCTAAACAACAAGAATATGGAAAATTTTGAACTCTACTCAATCCTGGTCCTCGTGATCGTGGGCGTGCTTTTCGTCACGTTCGCAGCCATCCTGGCCCGCTACAAACGCTGTCCCTCCGACAAGGTGCTCGTCATCTACGGTAAGACCGGACGGGATACCTCCGCCCGCTGCATTCATGGCGGCGCGGCGTTCATCTGGCCCGTATTCCAGAGCTACCAGTTCCTGGACCTTACTCCGATTTCCATCGAATGCAACCTTACGAACGCCCTCAGCAAGCAGAATATCAGGGTGGATGTGCCCTGCCGCTTTACCGTCGGCATAAGCACTGAACCGGAGAGCATGACAAATGCAGCCGAGCGTCTTCTCGGCCTGAGCATCGATGATATCCGCAATATTGCGACGGATATCCTCTTCGGCCAGTTGCGTCTTGTTATCGCCACAATGGATATAGAGGAGATAAACTCCGACCGTGACAAATTCCTGGCCAACGTGTCCACCAATGTCGAGGCGGAACTCCGCAAAATAGGCCTGAAACTCATAAACGTGAACGTTACCGATATCCGTGACGAATCCGGTTATATAGAGGCTCTCGGAAAGGAAGCTGCCGCAAAAGCGATAAACGATGCCAAGAAGAGCGTCGCCGAACAGAACCGTTACGGTGAGATCGGTAAGGCGGAAGCGGACAGGGACAAGGATATCAGGATTGCTGAGACCAGCAGGGATACCCGTATCAATACCGCACTGGCCAATGCAAAGGCAGTGGAGGGTGAGAACAATTCCAAGATAGCCATAGCCCAGTCCGACGCCCAGAGGCGCGAAAAACAGGCCGAAGCGGAGCGCATCGCAGTGGCTGCCGAAAAAGTTCAGTCTGCAAAGGCACTTGAAGAGGCCTACAAGAGCGAGCGTGACGCTGAACTTGCGAGGGCTGAGCGGGAAAAGGCTACCCAGCAGGCCAATGTCGTAGTGGCTGCGCAGATAGAAAAGGAGAAGGCCATTATCGAGGCTGAAGCCGAAGCTGAGCGTGTCCGCCGTCTTGCAAAGGGTGAGGCAGATGCCATTTATGCCAAGATGGACGCCCAGGCACGGGGTACGCTGGAAATCCTAGCCAAGCAGGCGGAAGGCTTCGGACAGCTGGTCGCAGCTGCGGGCGGGGATGCCCAGCAGGCTATAACTATGCTGATTACCGACAAACTGCCTGAACTCGTCAAGACGCAGGTCGAGGCAGTCAAGGGCATTAATATCGACAAGGTCACCGTCTGGGACGGCGGCAAGGGCGAGAACGGCAAGACGGCTACGGCAAATTTCCTCTCCGGGCTTATGGGCTCGGTCCCTCCGCTCGAAGAACTGTTCAAGATGGCTGGAATGAGCCTTCCTTCTTATCTGAAGGGTGCAGAATCGCAACCAACCCCGGCATCTGAGCAGGAATCCGCCCAGTAGCGGTATGATTGTCATAAATTTAGATGTCATGCTGGCCCGGAGGAAAATGTCCTCCGGGGAACTTGCGCAACGGGTTGGGATCACGGCCGCGAACCTGTCGATCCTCAAGACCGGCAAGGCCAAGGCCATACGCTTTTCTACGCTGGAGGCGCTGTGCGTGGCCCTGGACTGCCAGCCCGGGGATCTGATTGAATACCGTCCCGACTGTACTGATTAGAAACTCAGGACCGCCCGGAGTGAAAAATTAACAGGCGGCTGTGGATAAATCCCTGTCCCGCAGGAATATTCTCCGGTTACGGCATCGTAGGTGTCCCACCATTTATAGCCATAGGCGTAGTAGAGGCTTCCCAGCAGGTTATTGACGTATCCGTTGAGCGCAAGCCTTCCGCCTCCAACAGGAAATGAGCATCCGGCGCTCAGGCCGGCCACGGTGTATGCCGGGATCAGCATCTCGTCACGCATGGTGTTGTCAATGAACTGTCTGCCCACATGTTTTACGTTGGCGGACAGTTCCAGTGTTTTTGCCCACCCGTTGCTGCAGTTGACAAGAGGCGTCAGCGTGGCCATCGCCATCCCGGTTACGGAAGGGGACAGGAGCATGTCGGTGTCCCCGTAGGATACTGCCTTTGTCTCACCGGGCGCGCTACCTGTGACGGAAACGTATGATACATAATCCTTTATCTTGTTGCTGGAGAGGGTAAGGTTCCCGTCAAGGCGAACTATGCCGGATGGCTTGTATGCGACGGCCAGTTCAATGCCTCTGCGGCTGCCCCGGGGTACATTCTCCTTGATCGCATAGCCGGAAGTGCTGAGGCGGCCGGTTTCCAAGAGTATGTCGCGGTATTCCATCGCATACAGGGTGGCTGATCCGGTAAATACCTTATTCTCAAAGGTGTATCCAACCTCCAGGTCTGTCATTTTCTCCGGCTTTATGGGCGACGGGGCTCCTTTGACGTTCTCCTTTATGTCTCCGCGGCCAGGCTCCCTGTTGCCGAGAGCTATGCTGGCGTATGCCTTGTGGGCATCATTGAACCTGGCGGAAATTCCGGCGCGCGGGTTGAAGAAATCCCATTTCCTGTCGAACTCCAGGGCAAGGGAGGAGTCGTACCAGTCTTCGTCGCGGCCGTCCATCGAATAGCTGATATGGCGGTATTGGAGGTCGGCGTAAGCTGTGAAAATCCTTGCGAATCTGTATTCTCCGCGAATATGTGCGGAGAAGTCATTTTTCGCTGCCACATTCGAGTACCAGCTGCCATGACCATCGGAGGCGGGGAAGTATCCGTCACCCAATACCTTTACCCACAGGAGTTTGCCATAGTGGTCTCCATTGTATCTGGAATAATTTGCACCGCCTGTAAGAAGGAGGTCTCCGCTTCGGTATTCCACTTCTGAAGCTGCCACGTAATACCCGTTGGACATTACCATGCGGTATATCATGTCGCTGTCCGTGTGGTCAAGCCCGTCGATGCCGGTTACTGCTGCGGGATAGCCGAAATGGGTGAAGATGCTCCCGGCACCGTAGTATTCGTCGTATCCGTATCCATCTGTGTAATTGAGGGTTGTGGACCATTTGAGCGCATCAGAGAATTTTTTCGTATAATTCAGCTGGAAATGCTGCTGGACATAGTTGTCAGTCTGGTTGTCGTAGTAGCGGGCGTTGCCCAAATCGTCGGTATAGTAGCCTGAATAATTGGCCCTGCGGTCTGTGGCATAGGTGTCAAGGTCGATGCCGTCCCATGTGATACCGCTTTTCTGGTGGCCGAGTAGATAGTTGAATTTCAATGAATTGGATCCGCTCAGCCAGCCTGCACTGACCAAAAGCGATTTAGAGTTGACTTTCCCTCTGCGGATGTATCCGTCGGTGCTGCCTTGCGAAAAGGCTGTGGAGAGGTAGAACCCGCTGCGGCTGAGCCCGGTGGATGCCGATACGGTTGTGAGGAAGGTGTTCCACGAGCCTGCGGTAAACGAGACCGATGAAGAAGGCTTGCTGCCGGTCATCTCCGTGTTCATGTTGATGCTGGCACCGAAAGCACCTGAGCCTGCGGCACTTGTACCAAGTCCCCGCTGCACCTGGATGGATGATATGACAGCGGACAGGGAAGGGATGTTGACCCAGAAAACTTCCTGAGACTCGGCGTCGTTGAGGGTGATCCCGTTGAGGGTTACGTTGATCTGGGACCCCTTGCTGCCGCGGATGGTCATTGCCGAATTGCCGAGTCCGGTCCCTCCTTCGCTGTACGAGACTACGGAGGGCTGGAGGGCAAGTGACATCGGTATGGAATTGACCGGATTGAACTTGCGGATCTGGGACCGGTTTACGGAAGAGTAGGTTACCGGTGTGCTGCTGCCGGCCCTGGTGGCGGATACCACCACACTGTCAAGCCGTTCGGCCTTTACCTTTCCGTCATCGCCTTTTGAGGGCGAGATTGTGGCAGACAAAGCCGCCATCAATAACAAAAAACGCATAACATTAATATTAAATGGTTATGCGGGTGATGCCGATGGCATCTGAGACAGCCTTTCCTTCGGCGGTATTGACCGCATCAGGTTCGATGGGTATGATCTCAACCGCCCGCTCAGGCGGTACCCCCGCTAATTATTTTTTTACAAGCCTTACCTCATACATCCTCGGCCAGTTCTTGCCGGTGAGCAGGAGCCTGTCCGTTCCCGGTACGGCGGCTATGCCGTTGAGTACGTCAGTGTCGGCAGCGCGCAGTTTTTCGGGCAGGAGCCCGGTGCAGTCCACGATGCCCTCCACAATTCCGTCTCCGGGGGCGATGATAGCTATGAAGTCAGTCGTATATATATTTGCAAATATCTTTCCGTCAATATATTCCAGTTCGTTGAGGAACCTCAGCGGCTTCCCGTTCATGGTGACCTTCACTGTCCGCTTCAGGTTCAGTTCCGCATCAAGGAAGTAGAGGTTTGCCGAACCGTCGGAGGCGATGAGCCATCTGCCGTCGGTCGTCAGCCCCCAGCCGTCGCGCGGATAGGTGTAAGTCTTGATGCGGCTGCCGTCAGAAGGATCGAATGCGAATGCCACGCGGCTTGTCCAGGTAAGCATATACAGGCGTCCCTCAAAAATGGTGGAACCTTCGCCGAAATACTTGCTGTCCAATGAGATGAACTTTTCAGATTTTCCAGACTGCGCATCCAGCCGGAAGGCTCCGCTCTCCCCGTACTGGCCGGTGCTCTCGTACAGAGTCCCTCCGTGGAAGAAAAGCCCCTGCGTGTATGCCTTCGTGCTGTGAGGGTATTCCTTTACGACTTCAACCCCATAGCGTTCGGCCGACACTTTCCGCGGGGAAGTGCCGGAGACTGCGGGCGGTGCGTTTTTGCCGGCACCGGCCTTTGCCTGACCGCCTCCGCATCCGCAGAGAGCCAGGAACGCGGCCATGAAGGCTATATGAGCAAACCTGGTCACGCTCAGCAGTTCTTGATTTGTCTGACAGGGTCGCATGTAACCCCTATTCCCAGTTTGCTGAAAGTCTTCAGATCCACTTCGCCGAGCATCACCGTGGAGTGTATCTGCGACCCGGCAAGGTTCGGCAGCTGGTCCAGGGCAAGTTTGCAGTTTTCGTCAAGCAGGCTCAACATGGACAGTGCTACCAGGACCTCGTCGGTGTGGAGCCTCGGATTCTTGCCGTGGAGATAGGTGACCTTGGTCTTCTGTATGGGCTCTATCATCTTCTGGGGAATCAGTTTTACGTTATGTGCGATTCCGGCCAGATGCTTGGTCGCATTCAGGAGCAGCGCCGCGCTCGGACCGAGCAGGGGACTGGTCTCTGCCGACAGGATGGTGCCGTCCGGGAGTTCTATGGCGGCAGTCGGAAGCTGGCATTTCTCCATCCTTCCCCTTGCCGCCACAGTAGTCTTGCGGTCTGCGGTGGTAATCCTGGCCCGTTTCATGAGCAGGGCTATCTTGTTCACCTCGTTTTCAGTGGCTTTACCTTCGGCAAGACCGCAAAGGGCAGAGTAATAGCGCCTTATTATTTCCTGGCGGGAGGCCTCGCGGCACACCTCGTCGTCGCTTATGCAGTATCCTGCCATATTCACGCCCATGTCGGTGGGGGATTTGTACGGAGTGGCTCCGTAGATGTCGTCGAAGAGGGCGTTCATCACCGGGAAGATTTCGATGTCGCGGTTGTAGTTCACCGTGGTCTGTCCGTATGCTTCCAGGTGGAACGGGTCGATCATGTTGACGTCGTCCAGATCTGCGGTGGCGGCTTCGTAGGCTATGTTGACCGGATGGGTAAGGGACAGGTTCCAGATGGGGAATGTCTCGAATTTGGCATATCCCGCCTTTATGCCGCGTTTGTTTTCCTGGTACAGCTGGCTCAGGCAGACAGCCATTTTTCCGCTGCCGGGGCCGGGTGCCGTAACCACTACAAGGGGCTTGACCGTCTCCACATAGTCGTTCCTGCCGAACCCTTCGTCGGAATCGATGAGGGAGACGTTGTGCGGATAGCCTTCGATTGTGTAGTGGTAATATACCTTGATGTCCATCGCCTCGAGTCTTTTGCGATAAGCTTCAGCGCTGGCCTGACCGTTGAAATGTGTGATTACCACGCTGTTGACACTCAGCCCGCGGCTCAGGAACTCGCCCCTGAGCCTGAGGACATCCACGTCGTAGGTGATTCCGAGGTCGCTGCGGACCTTGTTCTTTTCGATATCGACGGCGCTTATCACGATGACGATCTCCGCATCGTCCTTCATCTGCATCAGCATCTTGAGCTTGCTGTCGGGTTCGAATCCCGGCAGGACGCGGCTTGCATGATAATCGTCGAACAGTTTCCCTCCGAATTCCAGATACAGTTTATCGCCGAATTTGGCGATTCTTTCCTTGATGTGCTCGGACTGGATTTTGATGTACTTTGCGTTGTCGAACCCGTATTTCATGGATTGTTGTCTTTAATACGGGTTACAAATATAGCGGATTTCCGCCGTATTTGTTACCTTTACGGATAATAAAAATAGTTTTTTCATGCGCAGATTCCTGTCTTTTCTTGCAACCGCGCTGATTGCCATGGCCTTATTGTCCTGTGGCGGCCGGAAATCCTGTTCAGAAGCCGAGCAGGCGGCTTACGATGTCATCAGCCGTGTCCTCGGCCATTCACCCCGCAACCTTGAAATCCGTATCACCGGAACCGAGCCCGAGTTTTATGCCACCGAAGTGTCTGGCGGACGCCTTACAGTCACTGCTAGCTCTGTTTCCGCAGCCTGCCGCGGGTTTTATGACTATGCAGGCCGCAATGGGTACGGGATGTTCACATGGACTGTCAAGAATATCCGGATGCCCAGGCATCCTGCCGATTCTCCGGAGTACAGGGTTGAGACCCCTTTCAAGTACAGGCAATATCTTAATGTATGTACCTACGGCTACACGATGCCCTATTGGGACTGGGAGCGTTGGGAAAAGGAACTGGACTGGATGGCCATGCATGGAATCAACATGGTGCTGTCCCCGATCGGGAGCGAAGCCATTTTCGCCCGCGTATGGCGCAAACTGGGCCTTACCGATGAGGAGATAGGGGAGTTCGAGTCCGGCCCTGCGCACCTGCCGTGGTTCAGGATGGGCAACATGACTGAACTTGACGGCCCGCTGTCTGACAGTTATTACGAGAAGACCATAGCTTTGGAGCATAAGCTTATCGACAGGATGAAACAATTGGGTATCAAGCCGATATATAATGCCTTCGCCGGGTTTGTGCCCTCTGCGCTAGTGCGTGTCTGTCCGGAGGCCAGGCTTATACACACAGGCTGGGACGACGGCCCCAAATACGTGTCCAACTTCATATCCCCCGATACTGAGATTTTCCAGAGAATCTCCAAGATGTATATAGAGGAATGGGAAGCTGAATTCGGCAAGGGAGAGTTCTACCTGGCTGACAGTTTCAATGAAATGAAGGTACCGTTCGCGCCGCACGGCTCTGCTGAACGGTTCGGGCAGATTGCAACTTACGGCAAATACCTTTATGACTCCATCGTCAAGGCCAATCCGGAAGCGACATGGGTCCTCCAGGGCTGGATGTTCGGCTATCAGCGGGATATCTGGGATCCTGAAAGCATCCGTGCCCTGTTCTCGGAAGTGCCTGACGACAAGGTACTTCTGCTGGACCTCAGCACCGACTTCAACAACGATATATGGGAAAGTGAGTTCACCTGGAACTATGCTCCGAAACTTTACGGCAAGAAATGGATATATTCCACCGTGCCGAATTTCGGCGGCCGCAGCGCTCCGATAGGCAATCTCGAGTATTACCTTAACGGCCACGTCAATGCCCTCGAATCGCCGAACCGCGGAGCGATGGTGGGAATCGGCAGTGCACCGGAAGGAGTCGAGAACAACGAAGTCATTTATGAAATCATATACAGCGCTCCCTGGAACGAGTCCCGCCGGGATATCCATGAATATCTGGAGCAGTATTCAAAGGCACGCTACGGCGACTGTCCGGACGAGATGAAGGCTTTCTGGGACGGCATGCTCGAAACTTCCTACGGCTTCTGCTCGTCCCAGGGCGTTTACCGCCTGCAGCGCCAGCCCTTCTTCCAGAGGGGAGGCCGTTACGATGTGTCGGACAGGCATTTCAAGGCAATAGAATCTTTCGTGGAGGCTTCCGGAGTGCTCGGCAGGAACCGTGAATATCTCACCGACCTGGCGATGTATGCCGGTTTCTATGCCTTCGGTAAGGCCGATATCCTTGCTGAGGAAATCCACCGCCTCTATAAGACGGGAGATGTTGACGGAGCTGAAAAACTGCGCCCCAGGTTCCGTGAGCTGATGATGCTGGCCGACGGATTCTTTGACGCAAACCCCATCATGAGGCTTGACAGATGGGTGGGATTTGCAAGCGCCTGGGCGGATACACCGCAAGAGGCCAGGGCCTATGCGACAAATGCCAAGAGGCTCATAACCATCTGGGGCCCAGGCAAAATCCATGACGGGCTGGACGACTATGCCGCCCGCATGTGGTCCGGTCTGGTAAGGGATTACTATCTTCCCCGTTGGGAGCATGCCTTCGATGCGTGGAAAAACGGCACTGATTTCGATTTCGACGCCTGGGAATACAAATTTGCGGAAGGTGAACTGGAAACCACTCCTTCAGTCAGGATTGATGACCTTGTCGGCGCGGCCAGGCGGATGGTGTCCGGGACTTCGGACATATCGCTCCGTACGGATGAGTATCCGGGCTGGATGCCATGCGAAGTGAAGAAAGGCCTCAACCGTTACCGCATAATGATATATCCGGAAGATTATCTCAAGCTCAAAGGCCTGAGGTTCAAGCATGTGTCCGGAGATGCTACCGTCACTGTCCGCAAGGTACGCATACGCGGAGCCAAGGAAGACAGGTATGTGCTTGACGGGCTGAATGTAAAGGTCGGACCTGCCTCCCCTTCAGCCGAAGTCCGGCTCGGCAACGAGGATACTGTTGGCCGCAAGTATCTGTATCTGGACGTGTTCTTCGACGCCCCCTCGGACAAGGCGTCTTCCAATGTCCTTATAGAAAAGATGTATTGATAAATAAATTATGTATATTTGTGTTCTGCCGGTTAATAATAATTATTATGCAGGTAGCTTATAAATTAACAATTTATAAATCTAAACCAACCAAAACCAATTATTTATGAGAAAACGTGCTTTCTCCCTGATTGGCAGATTCGCCTTGATGGCGGCGGTGTGCTTGAGTACGCCGTCCCTGGGCGCGTATGCCGCCATTCCCGGGGATGCCGCTGCCTCTGTTCCTGCCGATGACGGTGCCGGGAAATCCAGGACTGTCTCCGGAATAGTCAGGGACGACAAGGGAGCGGAACTCGTCGGAGTGAGCATTATCGTGAAGGGAACCAACATCGGAATGACTTCCGGTGCTGACGGTAAGTTTGCTTTCAAGATAAGCGGCGCCGTCAAGGACCCTGTCCTTGTGTTCTCGTTCCTCGGCCTCAAGACCGAAGAGGCAAAGGCCGGAGCCAACCTTTCCATCGTGATGAAGGAAGACCCCAACAGTATCGAGAATGCGGTCGTGACCGGCTACGCAACTATCCGGAAGGAAAGTTTCACCGGAACTTCCACTACTGTAAGCCGTGAGGAAATACTGAAGGTGTCTCCCACCAACATCATGAAGGCCATCAGTGTCTATGAGCCGTCCATGCGCCTTGTAACCAACAACGAAATGGGATCCGATCCGAACTCCCTCCCCGAGTATTACATAAGGGGACGCAGCGGTGTGTCGGAAATATCCCAGCTCGACCAGGTTACCGGCAATGTGGATGAGTTCACCCTGAAGAACAATCCCAGCGCTCCCGTTTTCATTCTCGATGGTTTCGAGACTGACATACAGACGGTTACCGACCTGGATCCGAACCGTGTCGCGAGCGTTACCGTGCTCAAGGATGCAGCCGCTACCGCCGTTTACGGAACCCGTGCGGCAAACGGCGTCATCGTCATAGAGACCACGACGCCCGCTCCCGGCGCCATCCGCGTGAATTATTCCGCGAACATGGCGGTCACCACGCCGGACCTCAGTTCCTATGACCTGATGAATTCGAAGGAAATACTTCAGGCAGAGTGGCTTGCTGACCTTTATGCAAGGGAGGTGGGCGAGAGCAACTGGCAGGAGTACAGCGCTGCGGGACTGACCAACTACATGGACAGGATGAACGCGGTCACCGGCGGTTTCAACACCGACTGGATTTCGAAGCCTGTGCGCAACAAGGTCACCCACAAGCACACCCTTTCGATAGACGGCGGTACCAACGAACTCCGCTGGGGTGCAGACATCAACTTTGCCGACAACGGCGGTGTGATGAAGGGTTCCGAGCGCAAGACTTACGGCGCGGCCCTCAAGATCGACTACAACTGGAAGGGCCTCCGTATTTCCAACAAATTCACTTTCAGCCATCTGGATTCGCAGAATTCCCCTTATGGGTCTTTCCAGACCTACTACAGGATGAAGCCATACCTGAATCCCATTGACGAAGAGACCGGTGCATATACCAAGATCTTCCGTATCACCAGGTTCCAGCGCAGGGACAGCGGCTCCATCGGCACGAACGTGCAGAATCCGCTATATGAAGCGACCCTCGGTTCCTTCGACACCAGCAAGTACACATCGTTCACGGACAACCTGGGCGTAAACTGGCATATCACTCCCTACCTGACGGCGAGGGGCCAGTTCTCCGCCACCTTCAAGGTGACCGACAATGACAAGTACACCGATCCGATGTCCGGAAAGTTCATAGACCAGAAGGATCCTCTCCAGAGGGGTACCTACAAGGATAATGATATCCGCAACATCTCCTGGTCGGCGACTGGCCAGCTGTCTTATTTCCGCACCATCGAGGACCACAACATCAACGCCAACTTAGGTGTCGAGGCTGCGCAGAACCTTTCGAATTCCTTCACGGCCAATTACATCGGCTTCCTTGACGGTGTCACCCCTTCGCCTTCAAACGCCATCGGGCTTGTCAACAATCCGTTATATACCGACAGCATGACCCGCCGCGCCGGCGTTTATCTCCAGGCGAACTACACCTACAAGGACATCTACCTGCTCGACCTGTCCGACCGCTATGAAGGCTCTTCAGCCTTCGGCGCCAACAACAAGATGGGCAACTTCTATTCCGGAGGTGTCGGCCTGAACCTGCACAAGTATGGTTTCATGCAGAATGCCGGCGTGTTCGACCTGTTCAAGGTAAAGGCCACCTATGGCCAGACCGGTAAGGCCAATTTCAGCCCTTATCAGGCCAGGACTACCTACAGCATCCTTTACGACCAGCCGTACGTGGATATGTACGGAATGACCCTCAAGGCCCTCGGCAACGAAGACCTCCTATGGGAAAAGGTCAACAAACTGGATGTGGGAACCGAGATTTCCATATTCGACAATCTGGTGCATCTGACATTCGACTGGTACCGCGAGACCACTTCCGACCAGGTGCAGGATGTCGCCCTCCCGTCCTCGTCAGGTTTCAAGACTTACAAGGGCAACATGGGAAAGACCCGCAACCAGGGTGTCGATCTCAAACTCAACGTACGCGCCTTCTCCAACAGGGACTGGGACGTTTACTTGTTCCTGAACGGGAACCACAACACCAACAGGATAGTTGAGCTGGGCGAGGCTCTCGAGGCATACAATGCAAAGGTTGACGCCCATCTCGCCACCCAGCGGAATGTCACCAGCGTCTCCGGAGTGGATGACCTGGCACAGTATGCGGTGGCCTTCACCAAGTATGAGGTCGGCAACTCCCTGTCGGCCATCTACGGCATGAAGTCCCTCGGTATCGACCCCAACACCGGAATGGAACTGTTCGAGAAACGCGACGGGACCGTCACTTATGCCTGGGAGGCCTCCGAGCAGCAGTGCATAGGCGACGCCGATCCCAAGGTCCGCGGCAACTTCGGCTTCAACGTGAGGTGGAAGAACTGGACTCTCTTCAGCTCTTTCCAGTATCACTTCGGAGGCCAGGCTTACAACTATACCCTGCGTGACATCGAAAACCTCTATTTCGAGGCTTACAGCGGCGACCGCAGGGCTCTCTACGAAAGGTGGCAGAAACCCGGCGACGTGACCACACTGAAGGCCATCGACGACCGTACCAAGCTGACCAGGAGTACCTCGAGGTTCGTACAGGATGACAACACCCTGACGTTCAACAATATCTCCCTGCAGTACACCTTTGACCGCAATCTGGTCCGCAAATGGGGGCTCAGCGGCCTTCGTGTAAACGCCAGCACCACCGATCTGCTCTACCTGTCATCAATCAAGCGCGAGAGGGGTACGACATATCCTTATGCCCGTACATTCAACCTCGGCTGCATACTTACATTCTAAGGAGGGCTGAACTATGAAAATCAATAAGATAATTGCCATTGCTGCGGCTTCTGTCCTTGTTGTGGGTATTTCATCCTGCGACAAGTGGCTCGATGTCCGCTCCAGCGACGAAATAATTGAGAAAGAGGCCTTTTCCGAAACGGAAGGCTTCCGTACCGCTCTTGTCGGCGTGTACCGCCAGGTGGCTTCCGCGGGTCTCTGGGGCCGCGAACTGTCATGGGGACTTGCCGCCAACCTTGCTTTCAACTATCCTTCCGGTTATTCCGACCCTGCGTACCGCTCGGCACTGAATGCAACTGAAGGGGAGGATCCGTATGCGAATGCTACCATGCGCAGCCATATCGACGCCGTGTGGGAGACTGCATATACCGCCATCGCCAACCTCAACGAGCTCCTTGCCCAGATTGAAAAGGTGGATGCCGGCAAATTCGAGGTGGATTTCGAGAAAGACGTGATCATGGGAGAGGCCAGGGGCCTGCGCGGACTGCTGCACTTTACCCTTCTTGAGGGTTTCGTCCCTGCACCTGTTACGGGCTACTCCGGTCCCGCCATACCTTATGTAACTGAGTATCCGGCACTTGCTCCCAAGACCGAGACTCTGGAGAAGTGCCTTGAACTTGTCGTCAAGGACCTTGAGTTCGCAGTGGAGCACCTGTATCACTACGATGTGGAAGAAGGCCGCAACAAGGCAGTCTTCGCCGCTGGCGGAAGGGATATGCAGAACATGGACTATTACCTTTACCAGAGGGCGGGAAACTGGCGCAATGACGGCAAGGTCCGTGACAATGGCGCCGATTCGTTCGGATTCTTCTCCAACAGGGGTTTCCGTTTCCACTGGTGGGCTGCCAATGCCATCCTCGCAAGGGTCTATTCCTACATGAGGGATTTTGACAATGCCGAAAAATATGCGGACGTCATTCTGGACGACTGGGTAGGAACCAACAATTTCTTCCTGTACAACAGCACCCCGCGATATACGGCAAATCCGAATCTTGTGGATTCCAAGCGCCGCCCGGAGCAGTTGTTCGCATTGTACAACAGCAAACTGGCCGCCAATTATGCTGCGGTTGCCGGGACTTCCGCCAGTTCTTACAACAGGGTGCAGAATCCCACCATCCTTTTCGACGACGTGAACGACTACCGCCTCACGGACCTCCTGTTCAACAGGAGCGGGACCGCTGCTGCGCAGAGGTATTCGATGATGTGGGAAAACGTCAATGCCGGATTTACCACCAACAGCACGATTGAAAGCTGTTCAAGGCCGCTCATCCCCGTCATGGAACTTCCCGAGATTTATTTCATCAAGGCGGAGTGCCTGGCGCAGAAGGGCCTGATAGATGATGCCGTGGCACAGCTTAAGATTGTCCGTGACGCCCGTCAGTGCGTGGTGGCCAAGAGTGCGGCAGACCTTGATTCATTCATGAACCTGCTCGTTGACGAGATGTTCAGGGACACTTTCACCCGTGGCACCACCTACTTCTTCCTCAAGAAGCTCAACTGGCCAACTGTCTATCAGGGGACGGCAGTCCGCAGACAGCTCATTTCCGGCTGGTACGTCTGGCCCGTTCCTGAGTCCGAGACAGATTATTAATGCCGACAGACCATGAAAAAGACAATAACAGCAATATTTGCCCTTGCGGCTGTTCTGGCCGTCGGGTGCAAGAAGGAGGAGATACAGACCTTCGCCGATCTCAATGATGCGAACTATATCTACTTCTACAATACTTCATACGGGTTCGGGAATACCTATTTCGCCACCCGTGATTCTTACGCGGATTCGCTTGAGACTTCCTTCTTCCTCTATCCCGGACAGGATGAGATAGAACTTACCCTCAACGTCTCCCGCAGCGGTTATTCGGAGGCTGACACCCGGTACAAGGTGGAAGTCGTCCCGGAAGGCACCACCGCAGAGGCCGGCGCCGACTATACGATGCCCTCGGATTTCGTATTCCCGGGCGGAGAGCGTACGGCTTCATTCCCGGTCACCGTCAGGAAGGACGGCAACCTCAATCTGGATACGCTCCGCATCGAGCTGCGCCTGGTGGACGGCGGTGATTACAAAGTGGGGCCTTCACATCAGTCCCGCAAGGTCATCATCTTCCACGAGGATGTTCTCAAACCTTCCTGGTGGACCGGCCTGAATTATATCACCAACGGGTTCGGTACATGGACCAAAGAGAAATACCTTGTCGTAATGGAGGTTACAGGCAACTATCCGTTCGATGAGAATACCCCTCCTTCCATAATCCGCGAGTGGGCTCTCAAGGTCCGCCAGTATCTGCGCGAGCAGAAAGCTGCCGGCAACACTATCCGTGAGGCCAACGGTGCGGAAATGACGATACCTGCAGGCGGAAACTAGTCGTAATACCACAGGATTATGAAAAAGACATTATTCATATTGTTTGCAGCCGCGGCGATGACTGCCGGTTGCATCAAGGACAACTCCACCTCCGGCGAATCGATGATCTCCAAGGTGAAACTCCCGGCCGACGACACAAGGGTGGTCAATGTCGGTGAGGAGGCTGTCATCGACCCACTTATCGAGTGGAACGGGGAGAACGAGAGCGATTATACGTTCCGCTGGGTGCTGAACGGGCATGAGGATATCTCCACCGAGAAGGTCCTCAGGTATGTCTTCAAGGACACAGGAGCCAACTATCTGAATCTTTTCGTCACCAACAAGCGTACCGGCATATCCGCCAACCAGGAGTATCTGGTCACCGTTTCCCGTCCTTTCTTCCTCGGATGGCTGATCCTGTCCAAGGGCGCTTCGGATGAAAGCAAGCTCAGTTTCGTCAAGATGGACACCCACGAGTTCTATCCCGACATCTATGCTTCCCTATACCCTGACAAGCCCCTGTCTGCCAAGCCTGCCGGACTGGCCACCCTCGGACTGAGCGCGACCGACCAGATCTGCGTGATGCATGAGGGCGGCGACTGGGAGATGCTGAGCGGTGACAATTTCTCCAACATTTCTTCCCTTAAGGAGGAATTCATCGGCGGAGACTATCCCGAGGGCTTCGAGCCGGCCAAGATTTACTTCTCCCAGCGTGGCGAGGACTTCGTGATAGGCAAGAACGGCGTCATATATGACAGGATGACCGTGAGCCCTACGGCAACCACCTATATCCCCAATTCGTATCAGTTCAACACTGTTCCTTACACCTACAAGGGGTACGACAACCCTGCGATGTATCCCACGACCGTCACTCCGAAGTTCACCACTGCCACCTTCTTCAACGGGAGTTATTACATCCCGGTGTATGACGAAGCCAACAGGCGCTGGGTGCCTTTCGGAACCAGCGTGAGCGGTCCGAGGAATATAGTGGGAATGGCCTGGAGCGGTGCTAAATCCACTAACGGCCTGGATTATTTCAAAGGTATGGATGAAGGCGCCGAACTTGTTTATGGTGAGGCCTATCCCGCCACCACGTCCTTCCTCCACATAACCCAGCTGTTCACCGTGGTCAACAAGGATGGAAAGACCTGGGCCAACAGGGCCAACTGGCAGGTCAATACCTCCGGTGCCATGACTTGCACCGTATCCGCTTACACGGAGAAGGAGATACCCTCGGAATATACCATAACCAAGGATACTCCCATGTGGCTAATGTCGGGCAACCTGACTGCCGCGACCCAATATTCGGAGCCGTTCCTGTTCTTTGCTCAAAGCACGAAACTTTATGTTTATCAGTACAATACCGGTATCGTAAAGCTTGTGCGTGACTTCAGTGCTGGCGCATCGGCATGCACCGGGGACATCGTTTCGATAGTCCAGAGGGGCGATGCCCAGGAATTGGGAGTTCTCACTTCATCGGGAGATTTCTACGTTCTCAACATGCCCAGGGCATCCGCGATGAATATAATCCAGGACAACATCAATGCGGACGATCCCGACAACAACGGACTTGAAGCGGCCCATGTCAGCGGCGTCCCCGGAACTCCGCTCAAGGTTATATTCAAGTACGGCAAAGGCAATAACCGGCTCAACTACAAGATTGATTATTAATCGTTTGATATGAGACTTAAAACACTTATTCCGGTGATGATGGCGGCGGCCCTGGTGGCCGGCGCCGTCACCCCCGCGTATTCAGCGGTTGGGAAGAAAGACACCAAGGCGGCAACTGCTGCCAAAGCGTCTTCCAAGAAGGGTAAAAAAGCGACCGCGGCGGCTGATACCACTGCCAGGAAACCCAAGAAGAAACAGACTGCCTACCAGAAGTTCATGAAGAACGTCACTTCCACGGCGAAGGGCGAATTTGTGGACATCTATATGGCGAAGGGCAACAAGGTATATATGGGACTTCCCAAAAAGTACCTTGACAGGGAGATCCTTGCAGGCGGTACGATCAAGGCGGTCAGCAGCCCTTCCCGAGTGAACATCGGTTACAAGTATTCGGACCCCATCGCCCTGAAGGTTTCCCTGGAGGATTCTGTAGTGGTTCTCAGCAAGCCCAATGCGGGTGTCTCCGTAAGCAATGGCGATCCGGCCCTGCTCAAGGCTGCAGAGGTAAACTTCATGCCGCGCACCTATAAACGCCTGCCCCTGAAGGCTTACAGCCGGGATTCATCCGCTGTCATCTTCGAGATTACCGACGTTATCAAGGACCTTGCTCCCAAGGGCGGAATGGTGAATCCTTCAAAGGACAAGAGTTCCTATGGCGTGGGCAATGCCAAGTCATTCAAGGACAATGCATCCGTCGAGGTTACGCAGGAGGTGGAACTCAAGCAGAACATGGGAATATTCTCTTTCCTCTTCGGCCGCCTGACAGTCAAGTCGCTGGTATCATTCATGCTCATGCCCGAGCATAAGATGAATCCCCGCGTGCGCGATTCCAGGATAGGTGTTTTCGCTACATACAATACCGAGGCCCGCACGTCCATGTATGAGCTCGCCGCCGACAAGGACGGAATCAAGTCCTATGTCCTTGCCAACCGCTGGAGGGTGGAACCTTCCGACACTGCCGCATGGCTTGCCGGAAAGAAGGTTCCTGTCACCAAGCCTATCGTATGGTATGTTGACAATACCTTCCCCAAGAGTTGGATCGGTCCCATCAAGGAAGGTGTCCTTGCATGGAATGCCGCGTTCGAGAAGATAGGTCTGCTCGGTGCTATCGAGGTAAGGGATTTCCCGACTGCTGAAGAAGACCCCGAGTTCGACCCGGACAACCTCAAGTATTCCTGCATACGTTTTGTCACCAATCCCACGATGAACGCGATGGGACCCTCCTGGGTAGATCCCCAGACTGGTGAGATCCTTAATGCCAGCGTGCTGGTTTACAATGACATAATCCGCCTTGTCAATAACTGGAGATTCATACTTACCTCCCAGGTTGACGAGCGCGTTCGTGCCCGCAGGATGCCTCAGGATGTCATAGACGAGTCCATGGTGTATGTGATTTCCCACGAAATCGGCCACACTCTCGGTCTTATGCACAACATGGCTGCGTCAGCCGCATATCCGGTCGAGAAACTCCGCGACCCTGCATTCACCGCCAAGTACGGGACCACTCCGTCAATCATGGATTATGCCCGTTTCAATTATATCGCACAGCCCGGCGACAAGGGGGTCAAACTCACGCCTCCGAGCCTCGGTGTATATGACGAGTATGTGATTGAATGGCTTTACAAGCCGGTCATCGGTGCAAAAGACATGTGGGATGAGGCCGCTATCGCCGGAAAACTTATCGACAGGCATGCCGGCGATCCGATGTACCGTTATGGCCCCCAGCAGATCGCAAGGCAGGGCTATGCCGCATATGACCCCAGCGCCCGTACCGAAGACCTCGGAGACGACCCGATCAAAGCCAGCGGCTACGGCATTGCCAACCTGAAGTACATTCTTCCGAAGGTGAACACGTGGATTACCGATGATTATGGCTATGAGCACAGGGGCGATCTCTATACCCAGGCCATCAATCAGTATTACCGTTACCTCGGCAATGTGCTTTCACAGGTCGGAGGCATATACCTGAACGATGTCAAGCAGGGGACTCCCGGGCAGACCGTCAAACCTGTTGACAAAGCCGTCCAGAAAGCTTCTTTCAAATGGGTCATGGACCAGATGAAGGGTATCTCATGGATAAATGAGCCTTCCCTTACAGCCAACCTGCCCCTTCATGTCAATGCATCCAATCTCATCGCTGCCAACATAGCCCGCGAGATCATAGGCAATGTGGCATCCAATGTGGCGATGGCTGGGCATATTGCAGGCAAGGACGGTTACGGCACTGCGGATCTCTTTGAGGATATTTATAAAGAAATGTTCCTGAATCCCGGTTCGGGCAAGGAACTGACCTCCGAAGAGAAGGCAATGCAGCGTGAAATCGTGAACATCTCCGCCCGGCCCATGATAGTGTCGCAGAACGTGACCAAGTTTGCCGACGGTGCGTTCACTTCGGACTTCAGTGCCTATCCTACCCTCGATATGCTCGTCATCACCGGCGGAATTGACAGGGAACTGATGGAGAGCAGGGGTGCCGAGCTCCGCGAAATCGAGAATACCTATGGTGAAGGAGCAGTAGCCGCCATGCTTGGTTTCGGAGAGAGCAAAGGGTACTTCCAGCGTGCCGTCAATACCTCTGCCGTAGATGAAACCGCTTCATACCGTGCGGAACTCGTCGGAAAGGTCAACAAACTTGCCAGAATCCGCAAGGACAGCGCTCCCGCAAAGGACAGGGCCCATTACGCCCAGATTTACAGGCTTACGAAGATAGCCCTCGGAGAGTAGCTTACACTTCTTGAAAGAAAGGGTGACGGCCGTACGGCTGCCACCCTTTCCTTTTGTATGGCCTGGGTTCAGAGTCTGACCTTCAGCCGGTAGATGTTGGTGTTGATCTTCTTGAAGCGGGAGTTGAACGCCATATAGAGCCGGCCGCCTTTCATGTCCAGCCCCTCGGGCTCTGATTAGAAACCGGACAGGCTGTATTCCAGAAGCTTCTGTCCGCTGGTCATATCGATTATGTGCAGTACGGTCGGCTCCGGCGGGCACCCGTCCGGGATATAGGCATACCGGCCCCTTACAAGGCTCCCCTGCGGGATTCTTACGCCTGTGAACGTGACGGTCGAGAGTACGTCGCCGGCGGTAAACCTTATGCATCCTTCAGCATCTGAATCCGACAGGCGCGGCAGGCGGAATCTCTTCAGGAAACGTCCGCTTTCCGGACCGCCGTAGGCATATATGAAACCGTTCTTTGCATCTACGGCCCAGTCGAGAGGTCCCTTGTAATCCGGGTCTTCATAGAAGATCTGCTGGACCACCCGGGCCCCGTCTTCCTCAAGGTTGAGTACGAAACAACGCCTCTTTCCATAGCATTCGGAGACATAAAGCATTGGGTACAAGGAATTTTTGTATGCCTTCTCTTTTCCGAAACCGGCATTGTTGCAGTGTCCGTTGTCAACGGCCGTGTCGTAAACCGCCTTAAGGACCTTCTTCTTGAGGTCGATGACGTTCACCTGGCCTCCGTCCCTGATGAGTACTGCCGTATTCCCGTAAATGGCAAAGCCCTGGGGTGAGCCGCGGAACGTTATGCCTTCGGTCTTCAGGTCTCCGAGTGTAAACAGGAGTTCGCTGTCAGTGATTACGGGGGTGCGCCGTCCTCCGGCGTTCAGCATGGCTCCGGAGAGCAGAATGAAGATGCAAAGGATAATACGTCTCATCAGAAATCAGTTTTCAAAACAACTTCTTACGAATATAATGAAATGTTCCCTTACCGAGAAGCTGTTTAAATTTTATCCAATCAATCTTTTCTGGCTATTTCCGGCCATCTTCGTCCGTTTTCTCAGTCACATAGCTACGGCTATGCTCCTT
>ERZ842401.3171-NODE-3171-length-20810-cov-4.418357_pt1 | contig 20810 bp, 14 predicted proteins | sample MGYA00521270_ERZ842401 | MGnify/ENA primary metagenome ERZ842401 (study PRJEB31892, sample SAMEA3878208) | bioreactor metagenome | biome: Moose rumen | place: Sweden | collected 2011-10 | study: EMG produced TPA metagenomics assembly of the PRJEB12797 data set... | reverse complement strand
CATGCCCATATACACAATATTGGTAAGCTGCGGGAACTCCGGGACGGAGAATATCTGGTTGAGGATTTCGGCAGCCGGGAGATTGCCGTGGAAACCGCCACTGCCGGTAACGCAGAAGCGACAACCCATCCTGCAGCCCACCTGCGAAGAAACGCAGAGCGTTGCACGGTCGCCGTCGGGTATAAAAACGGTTTCAACCAGGCGGGCGGGGCACGTTTGTGCCGTTGAGCCGGCCACAGACTGGCACGCCACTTCGAAAATATATTTCTTCGTGCCATCGACCGAGACCTGACAGTCGACGGGCGGCCGTCGTACAATCGTGTATTTCCCCTTGAGGATTGCACGAGTCTTGAGCGACAGGTTGGTCATGGCGTCTATGTCGCCGACATTCTTGGCATACAGCCAATCGCTCATCTGCCTTGCAGCATACTTGGGCATACCCTCGGCTTCGCACAAAGCCTGCAGTTCGCCTAATGATTTACCGATGAGATTGTTTTCCACTTTACCAGCGATTTCGGATGAGAGATGTCGGTGATTTCCGATATTGGTTTCGACAAGTGGTTACCAAATTGACTCGTCGGTACCGATGTCGGTCACACCGGCATTGGGAGAAGCCCTTTCAGCCTCGACTTCGGTGGCGAACTCGGTGCCGTCGATGTCTTCGTTGGTCACCGAGCTGGGGCGTGTGAATTCACCGCGTGGGAAATTCAGGCTGTTGTCGGCATACACCTTCTGCATCATATAGGCAAATATAGGCAGAGCCTGTGCGGCGCCCTGCCCGTATGTCATGTTGCGGAAATGGATAGAGCGCAGTTCGCCACCCGTCCATACGGCTGTGGCCAGCTTGGGGGTAATGCCCACAAACCAGCAGTCGGAGTTGTTCTGGGTGGTACCCGTTTTTCCGGCAATGGCGGTGGTGTACTGGTTGAGCTTATATTTGTAGTTCAATCTCACACCCGTTCCGCTCGACACCACTCCTTGCATAAGCGACAGCATCAGATAGGCCGTGCGGGGGCTCAACGCCTCGTGCCTTTCGGCGGTGAAACGAGCCAGTACTTTGCCGTGTTTGTCCTCAATACGGGTCACGAAAATCGGTTCGACATATTCGCCGTTGTTGGCGAAGGTAGCCATAGCCGCGGCCATTTCGGCAACAGTTATCTCGGGTGTTCCGACCGAGATGGCGGGCACGGCTGGTATCTCGCTCCGCACGCCCAGTTTTCGGGCGATGGATATAACCTGTTCAGGGGAGCCCTGCTTCATCAAATAGGCCGACACCCAGTTGATTGAATTGGCCAGGGCCCACCTGAGAGTCACCATCTCACCCTCGCGTGCGTGAGACGAGTTTTTGGGGCACCACAGACCACCGCGCCCGTTGTCGAAACAGACCTCGGCATTAGGCACTATCGTGGCGGGTGTCATTCCCAAATCCTGTATTGCCATTGTGTAGACAAAGGGTTTGAAGGTGGAACCCACCTGACGCAGACTGCGCACGTTGTCGTACTTGAAATGACGGTAGTTGATGCCGCCCACGTATGCCTTGACATAACCAGTGCCGGGCTCGACCGACATCAGCCCCACATTGATGAAGCCCTTGTAGTAGCGCAGGGAATCCCAGGGACTCATCAGCGTGTCTTTCATCCCTTTCCATGTGAATACCGACATCGGGGTTTTTGTGTCGAACTCTTCACGGATTTCGGATTCCTTGGCGCCGGCGCGCTTGCGCTGCTAGTAGCGGTCGCTGCCTATCATGGCCTGCCGCAGGTATTTTTCCTGCTGTTCGGTGCATATACCGCTGAACGGGTTGCGGTCCTTGCGCCTTGCAAGTTCCTTGTCAAAAGCGGGTTGTATCTCTTCCGACATGTGTTTGCGCACGGCATCCTCGGCATAGGCCTGGATGCGCGAGTCGATGGTTGTGTAGATTCGCAGGCCGTCTTTGTGAACGTCGTATGGCGTTCCGTCGCTTTTGCGTTGGTGCTTGCACCACTCCTTCATCTCGCCACGCAGATACTCGCGAAAATAGGTTGCAAGACCGTCGTTGTGGCTCTGCGGCGTATAGTGCGACATGTTGACAGGCTTGTCTTTCAACGACTCAAACTCTTCGTCGGAGAGGTATTTGTAGCGGTTCATCTGGCCGAGCACGACATTTCTGCGCTTGAGAGAGTTTTCGGGATGCAGCACAGGCGAATAGGTGGTTGGAGCCTTGAGCAGGCCGACCAATACAGCGGCTTCCTCGACAGAAAGCTCGGCGGGGGGCTTGCCGAAAAAAGTCCTCGACGCAGTCTTTATGCCGAATGCGTTGCTTCCGAAATCGACGGTGTTGAGATACATCGTGATTATTTCTCGTTTTGAGTAGCGGTGCTCGAGTTTCACAGCCACGACCCACTCCTTGAACTTTGAGTAGACCGTACCGAGCCTGCTTTTGCGCTCGCGCGGGAAGAGGTTTTTGGCCAGCTGCTGGGTGATGGTGCTGCCGCCGCCGCTCGACGAGTGGCGGCCCAACACCGTCTTGAACAGCACACGGCCGAGACTGCGGGTGTCGATTCCGCTGTGCTTGTAGAACCGCGCGTCCTCGGTGGCTATCAAAGCATTGATGACGTTGGGTGAAATCTCGTTGTAAGCCACGTCCGAGCGGTTCTGGATGCCAATATATCCCAGCACAACACCGTCGGACGAGATGACCTCGGAGGCTTGCATGCTGTTGGGGTTTTCCAGTTCTTCGAAAGATGGCATGAAGCCCAGGCTACCGGACGACAGAAGGACAAAGAACAGGATGACCATTAACCAAACCCCTCCGAAGATGCTCCAAAGTATGGTGATTGCTTTTGAACGCTTTTGTTTCATGTTGTCAGGAATTAGTGGTTGGCGGCGGTTCAATTTTGACTACGTTCGGCGTGCAGGCCGACGTTCTTGACACCATGTAGAAGGGTGTCGCGCATGCCGTGTGATATCTGGAATGTGTAAGTGCCTTTTATCGGGAATATCACGTTTTTGTGCAGCAGATAGCGTCCGTCAATATGTTTGCCCGATGTTTTACCATACCACTTGCCGTAGGTGTCGGCAAGGGGGCACTCGAGGGTGTCGCACCTCACAACCTTGTCGGGGAAAGTGGTTGTTATGAAGAGGAAAAGATTAGAGTAGGCGTAGTCCTTGTTGTTTCGTATGTCGATGTAGAAGTCGAAAGGAGTCAGAGTGTCGTCGATATCGACATCGTACCTCAAATTTTCGGCGAGATTCCATCCGTTTTTGTCGATGGTGAGCTGCTTATTGTACAGCGAGTTGTTGTTGCAGCCACACAAAACCACGGCGATGAACGGGACGATGGTCAAGATTTTAGTGTTTTTCATGGTCATTCTTGCATGTTTTCGTTTTGCTGGCGGCGGTCGCGCTGGTGGTTTTGACGGTTTGAGTTGCAGGGTTCACGCCTGCGGGAGTCCTTGCGCTGGGTGTGGTTGTCGCGGCGGCTGTCGGACTGTTGACGTGCATGGTCGGGGCGCTGCTGGCGGTCGCGGTCATGACGCTGGACCGTGTTTGGCTTGTTGTCGGCCATGCGTCCTCCGTTTCCGTTTCCAGGCTTCGGAGGCCTGCGTTCGCCACCCGCACGGCGCAGACGATCCTGGCCATCGGGCTGTGCGCGGCGTCCTTCATTTTCGTCAACCACACCGTTGCCACCCTCGGCCAGGCGTTTTATTTCGCGTTCGAACTCCGCGTCGGTGGTTTCTTGCTCAAGTGCCGATGTCGACATCAGTTCCATCTGGAACACTTCCAGGCTTTCGGGGTACTCCTGGTTGCGGTTCATCTCGATTATCTTCTTCACGCTGTCGGCGGGTATGGCGTGCAGGTCATTCTCGCCCTCGTAGGCATACCACAAGATGGCGCGGAACACGTCGACTTTCTTGTAAAGCGCAAGCCCCTTTTTAAATCGCATGTGAACACCGAGCTGGGGCAGATTCTTCAACGCGTCGGCATAAACGTCGTATTCGAAGTTGAGGCAGCATTTCAGTTTTCCGCACTGGCCGGCCAGCTTCTGCGGATTAGGCAGTATCTGCTGAACCTTGGCCGCGTTTGTGGAGACGGTTTTGAAGTTGGTGAGCCACGTGCAGCAGCACAGTTCGCGTCCGCAGGTGCCGATGCCGCCAACCTTGGCGGCCTCTTGCCGCACACCTATCTGTTTCATTTCGACACGGACATGGAACTCTTCGGCAAGAATCTTAATCAGCACACGGAAGTCTACGCGCTCGTCGGCCGTATAGTAGAAGATGGCTTTGCTGTAATCGCCTTGCATCTCCACATCGTTGATTTTCATGGCAAGGCCGAGGTCGCCGGCAATCTTGCGAGTCTTCAGGACTGCGTCTTTTTCTCTGCCAATGGCTTCGACCCATTTCTCGATGTCGCTGGTTTTTGCCCTGCGGTACAACTTGCGTATTGCTTCGGAGCCGGGGTCTATCCTGAGGTTGCGAAGCCTCAGGCGGCACACTTCGCCCGTCAAGCTGACAATGCCCACATCGTGACCCGGCGCACCTTCCACAGCCACCACGTCGCCCTCGGTCACATTCAATCCGTCGGGGAGGCGGTAAAAGTCTTTGCGGTTGTTTTTGAAACGCACCTCCACGACATTGAACGTGTCCTCGGTGGGCAGTTTGACTGACGACATCCAGTTGGTGGTCGACAGCTTGCTGCAACTGTCGCGCTCCCACCGGTTGACAGGTTCGTAGCACTTTGGGCAGTGGTTGCAGCCGTGCATAAGAAAGGTGTTTTCCTCGAACTTAACCCATGGGATTTGAGGTTCGGGCTCGGCGTAAGGATCGACGATGTCGTCGGGTCGGGCGCCCGATTCGTGGTACTCATCTTCTTGCCCCTCGCTGCGTTTTCCGTTTTTGCGTTGGTTGCGGCGCTCGGCCTGACGTTTTGCCTCGGCCTCAATTTCTTCTGGGGTGGCTATATAGTCCTCGTCGTCGTCGGGTACGGCGGTCTCGGGTGTTGCCGGGGTCACCACGGTCTCTGGCAAAGGCTGCCGCATATTGGTGGTCTGTCCGTTTTCTTTATGTTGTTTTTTTCGTTGTTCGTATCGCATTACTATCTGTTTTTTATGTGCCTGCTCAACTGGAACGAGAGGTACATGAAGAGCGCTTTTGGGTTGGCATTGCGGTCAATTGCGTACTTCGCGTCGTTGATGCTGTTGTATATTTGTTCAAGATTTCGAGAGGTGATCATTGCCGGGAACATCGCGTCGAAGCGGTCGTCGCCGGTGTTCAGGTTGGCCTGGCCCGCGCTGACCGTTTGTTCAAAGCAGCGCCGCACAGCGCCCAGGGCGTAGTCCAGGAAAGCTTTCTGCCGCCGACGGCCCAATGCCGCCGCATTGTCGACCCATTTCGACAGTGCGTCCATTTTCAGTTTGAAGAGCAGACGCATCCAGTCCACAAACATCGCTTTCGTCTGCAACAACACGTCGTCGCCCGCCATAGACAGCGCAGACAGGTAGTTGCCCTCGGCCTCGTCGGGCAACCCACCGTCGAGGATGCGCGGCACGAGAGTTGTCTGAACACGGCTTTTCACCGTCGGAAGCATAAGCTCGTTGCTTTCGCCAATGAGCATTATCAAAGTGTTCTCGTAGGGTTCTTCGAGCGACTTGAGCAGTTTGTTGGCGACAACGTTGCCCATCAGTTCGGACATCCAAAGCAAAAAAACCTTTTGTTTGCCCTCGTAAGCCTTTTTACCCAAAAGAGACACCATTTCATCGGCGTCTGCCGCACGATACTGACCTTGCTTGTTTTCAGCGCCAGAATAGTTGTACCAGTCGTCAAGCGAGAGATACATCTTGTTTTCAATCAGGAAGCGGTGGAACTCCTCCCTGAAATCCTGGCAACGAGGTTTTTCCTTGACCCTTGGGGTAGTGGTGGTCGGGAAAAAGAAGTGGAGGTCGGGGTGTATAAGGTTTTGGACCTTCTTGCAGTTGGGGCATTCGCCGCAGGAGTCGGCCCGCAACTCGCTGTCTTCGGCAAAATGCACCCTATGCTCGCAAAGAAGATACTGCACGTAAGCCACGGCCAGAGCCAAAGTGCCATACCCCATCTGGCCAAGCAACATTTGAGCATGACTGACGCGATCCGTATCTATGGTTTCGGTCATACGGTTTATCAGAACTCGCTGACCTACAATATCTTTGAATTGCATTTACACAATAATTAAACTACAAATATAATAAATTTTATCAAAATGAGCGCATATTGCACACAATTGCATGTTTTTTCGTTTTCAATTAGGTTTCGTAATTTTGCACACGTTTTGGCATAGCTTCTGACCTTGATGCATCTCTCGCTCGATTATCCGTGGTATTTCATTTTGTTTTGTCTTGCAGGTGGGGCAATTGTTGCTGGTTTGCTGTATTTCATCCCCATTTGGAGGGGTCGCAGCCGTTTCAAGCCGGGAGTTGCCTACGGGCTAGCCGCCATACGTTTTCTTGCCGTGGCGCTTATCCTGTTTCTAACCCTCTCGCCGCTGGTCACAAGACCTGTACATGAGAAAGAGAAACCCGTGGTGATTGTTGCACAGGATAATTCACGCTCCATAAGGTTGTCGAAGGACTCTCTTTTTTATGCCTCCGACTATCAAGACAAACTGAACAATGTAGCGCGTCGCCTCGCCTCGGATTACGATGTCGATGCCTACACATTCGGTGCGAGGATGTCGGACGTGGTGCGTGTGACGGGCCGACAGGCCGACGGAATAAAAGCAGACTATAGCGAGAACGCCACCGACATAGGTGCGGTGTTCAAAACAATCGCCGATATCTACGACGGCTGCAATGTCGGTGCCGTCATTCTCGCAACCGATGGTATCTGCACCAAAGGGCGAAGCCCTCTGGCGGCCGCACGGCAGACGGGTCTGCCGGTGTTCGCTGTTGCCCTCGGCGACACAACGCTGCTTCGCGACGCCGGGATAAGCCATGTGCGCCACAACCAAGAGGCGGCACTTAACCACAAATTCCCCGTCGAGGTCACCGTCACTGCCAACCGTCTGAAAGGCCAGAAAGCAACCTTGAGCATAAGCCACGACGGACGCACACTGTGCACAAAAGAGATTACCTACACCTCCGACAGGTTCTCGGCTACCGAATCGTTCACCATCGAGGCCGACAAACCAGGCCTGCAGACCTACAAAGCCAACATCAGCGTGCTTGACGGTGAGCATTCGTCCACCAACAATGTACGCTCTTTCCACATAAAAGTTTCCGACAAACGGCAACAAGTGGCTATCGTGGCGGCAACCCCCCATCCCGACGTGGCGGCGCTACGCCGTGCACTTGAGGCTCACGAGGGGATGACAACCCGGGTTTTCACTGCAGAGGAGTTTGGCAAGAATGCCGACAACCGCAATTTTGACCTCGTGGTGCTGCACCAGTTGCCAAGCGAAGGGTCGGCAAACATTTGCCGGCAACTGGCCGAGAGCAAAACGCCGGCAATCTATGTGCTTGGTTCCCAAACCGATTTGGCGGCGTTCAACTCGCTCCAGCTCGGCGTTTCGATACAGACCAACCTTAAAAACACCACTACGGCCACAGCGGTCGCCAACCGGTCGTTTGTATCTTTCGCCATAGATGACGCCGTAAGTGAATTGGTGGCCAAGCAGGCTCCGCTTCAGGCTCCCTTCGGAAACTACGAGGTCGGCCCCTCGATACAAACACTTTTTTTCGCCAAAATCGGGAATATCGATTCCGACATACCGCTGATTGCAGTCGCAAGGGGCGAAACACGAAATGCCTTTGTGTTTGGCGAGGGCTTGTGGCGCTGGCGGCTGGGCGATTTGGCCGAGAACGGCGAATCCCTTTTCTTTGACCAGCTGGTCACCCAGCTGGTGCAATACGTCTCCACCCGCGAGACAGCCAAAAGGCTCAAAGTCACCGTACCCGAAATATTGAAACACGACGAACCCGTAGTGATGAGAGCCACGCTATCCGACGACAACCTTCAGCCCACCAACACACCCGATGTTGCCCTCACGGTGACCGACTCGTCGAAAAGCCTCTCCTATACATTCAACAGGCACGGGTCGGGCTACAGTGCCAACCTGGGTTTCCTTGCCGAGGGACGCTACAGCTACAGAGCCCAGACCACACTGGCAGGGAAAACCTACGCCGATGAAGGTGTTTTCGTGGTTGCAAAGAACAACATAGAGGAGGCAAACCTTACAGCCGACCACACTTTGCTGCAGACCATCGCAACAGAAACCGGCGGACGCCTGGTATCGCCCGACGAACTCGACAGCCTCTACGACTGGCTGCACATCACGGGCGGAATGAAAACCGTCATCCATACTCACAACGCCAACCACCCACTGCTGAACCTGTGGTGGATACTCTTACTGATTATCACCCTGCTTGCAGCCGAATGGGGAATCAGGAAATACCACGGCGAGTTGTAGCCACTAACCACTGAAAGGGCGTACGCAGAGGCATGCCCCGACAAAAAAGAGACAAAACCATCAGCCAGCCAACCAGCATAAAACAACTCATGAAACCCTTGGCCAAACTGCTTTCCGGCAGTGTTGTGGCGCAGGGGGTGACCATGCTGTCGTATCTGCTGCTCACCCGTATATACTCGCCCGACGACTTCGGTGCTTTCAATATCTTCTACAGCTACATCGAGCTTTTGATTATCCTCTCGACGCTAAAATACGAGCTGGCGCCTGTGGCAGCCGACTCGGACCGCGAGGCCACAGCCATTGCACACTTTTCGTTAAGGCTTAATTTTTTCGTTTCTATCGCCTTGCTTGCGGTTTTCTTGATGCTCAACTTGTTTGGATGGCTACCCGGAAAACTTCCCGACGTGGGTTGGACAACGATGCTTATCCCGTTTATGGTGTTCTTCACCGGCACCTCACGGATTTACGCCTCGCTGTTCAACCGTGCCAAGCAGTTCGGGCAGATTGTATGGTCTGACTTGAGCATCTCCATCGGAGGTGCGCTTTCCAAGATAGTCATGGGACTTGCGAGCCTCACACGCGGCATTGGTCTTCCGCTGGGCACGGTACTTGGCGCTGCCAGCGGCAATGTGAACTATCTGGCAAACCTGCATAAACTCGGCTTGCCACGCGACATCGGGGCATCGGAGCGCAAGGCTTCGGCCAAGAAATTCCGAAAGTTTCCACTGTTCACCGCCAGCAGGGATTTCATTGACACCCTTTCGGCCAACCTGCCTTTTTTGTGGCTACCGGTAGCCATGAGTGTGGGCGATGCCGAAATCGGTCTGTTCGGGCTTGCGCTGACCTTTTCGTTCCGCCCTGTCAATGTGTTCAACACCGCAGCCGAGAGGGTGCTCTACGTCGATATATCTGACAATTTGCGCGAGCGCAAACCGATAGCCCCTACAATAAAACGCTTCGTGCTTTTGCTGGGTGCGGTCAGCCTGCCCGTGTTTGTACTGCTTTGGTTCTTTGCCGAGCCCGTTTTTGGTTTTGTTTTCGGCAGCAAGTGGACAGGCTCGGCGCCATACTTTCACGCACTGCTCCCCTGGATGTGGGTGCTGCTCTTAACCAACTCATTGCTCTCCATCCCATACGCACTGTCGAAACAGCAGGGCGAATTTGTCTTTTCACTAATTCAGCTCGCTCTCCGCGTGTCGGCGCTGGCGATCGGTGTGGCACATGGCGACTTCTTGCTTGCCGTGTGGCTATACGCCCTCGCAAGCATGCTTGTAGTCATTGCCCGCCTGCTGTGGTTCGCCCTGCTTGTCCGACACTACGAAACCGACATAAAAAACAATAAAACCGGAATATGAAGACACGTTTTGTCATACTGTTGTTTGTCGCTGTGACGACACTGGCCGCAGCACAGACAAAAATCCCCCGCAACGCCAACCGCTTTGTCTACCATCAGATCGACTATGGCGAACAGACGGACACCACAGTTGTCACCGTTTTCCGTTCGGGCAACACAACCGAGATTTTGACAACCCCACCCGATGGGAAACTTATCGACGGCTACGCACAAACCGTCACACGGGTCGACTACGCAGGTGACAGCATCACCGTCGAAGCCTCATACGCCGACGGTGCAACCTACTTTTACCGCCGCAAACTGACGCGCAACGACATCGAGTGGACTGTGAACGGCCCAACCCACAGCTGCTCGATTAACAGCAACACCCTCGTGTTTGAGATGGACGAGACAACCACACTCAATGCCACACCTCTTCCTCACTACGGCCTGAACCATGGGGTGCTACAAACATTCACCCGAAACGGTCAAACACTGTTGCGGCTTGTCAAGGCAGACTACATAAAACCGGCCAAACAAGGTGTCCTTTCGCAAAACGTCGAGGCACAACGAGTTTCGCCTCAGGAGCTGGATAGAATCATGAAGGAACGGCTGGTCGTCACAACACACGTCTTCGACCACGAACAGATATCATGGGGAAAGGAAAATGCACACGTTGAGGGAGGGCTTGCCAACATACCTGCAGACACCGTGCTGCGCTACGCCGGCGGAACACTGATACTCAAACGCATTTCGCTGCCGCAGCTGCCGCATCATTACCAACACTTCGTTGAAATACACCAGCAAAGCAATGGCGATGCCTACGACCGCACTGGCTCCATTTTCATGATACCCGTGGACTGGGGTCGCAAAAGCACCACATTCTTCGACGGCATAAACCAACATCCCGACTCGCTGCCGACAGTCACCGGACGCGACGGGCAACGCTATCAAGGCATCGCCTCGGACGGCTCTTATACGCCACTGTTGGAGCTTGTCAGGTTCTTCACGCCTTTTGGTGTCGGCAAGTTCAACGAGCGGATGAAAGACTATGGCATAGACTGGCGGAAGGAGACCTACTACCGTCAGGAGATAACCGATGTCTACCACGGCGGCGACGTCGTGATAGGTGCCTGGATAGGGAACTACGATGCGGGAGGCCACCTGCTGACCCTGGATATACGCTCCTACCCCAACGACTTCACCGTCAGCGAAGTGCGTACACCCGTCCTGGGCAAAGACATCTCCCCCCTGTTCAATACTTGCAACGTACTTGAGATGGCTGGCCAGAACTACGGCAAGCTCTTCGGCACCGACTCGCTCACGGTCAGTTTCTGCATCCCTCCTGATGTGACAGCTGCACGGCTGCGGTATATCTCAACTGGGCATGGTGGCTGGGACGGCGGCGACGAGTTCGTGCCGAAGACCAATACCCTGCTGATTGACGGTAGACCGGCCTTTTGCCACACCCCCTGGCGGCAAGACTGCGGCTGCTACCGCGATTTGAACCCCGTGAGCGGGAACTTTTGGAACGGGCTTTCCAGCAGCGACTTTTCGCGGTCGGGCTGGTGTCCCGGCACCGCCACAGGACCAACCTATTTCGACCTCACACCGTGGGCCGACGGCAAACAGCACACTCTCACCGTGGCCATTCAGCAAGGCGAGCCAGTCGAAAGCATGTTCAGCCACTGGGCTGTAAGCGGCACCATAATCTGCGAACGATGACCGGATGGAGATTGCTGAGATCCCGTGTCAAGCACGGGATGAGGGCCGCAATGAGGACTCTTGGCGAGCAGCACAATAACCTATCCTGTTTCGCGTTAATGATATAGTCATGCAACTGATGCCGATTACCAAAACATACTGGCTTGCACTTGCCCTTGTGTTCGTGGCCGCACTTCCAGCAGCCAGTGTCCATGGGCAGGACACCCTTGTCAACGAGTCTGGGCCACAACTCAAGAAAGTAGATTGCCGCCTCACCTGGGAAGGTGGTGTGGGTTCCCTTTTCGGAATGGGTTATGCGTTCACCGGCGTGGCACCCGAAATACGCTACCACGTGAACGAACGCTTTGCAATCAGTGCCGGGGCCAAAATCTCAAACGGCTTCACCTTGAATAAAAACTACAACATCAGGCCGGCACAGCGCAGCCTCGCTCCCCAACGCCAAACGGCGCGGGTTTACGAGATGTATGTGGGTGGCGAATACCAAGTGAACGACCGTTTGTGGTTGGCGGCATCGATACTGCACATAGGTGGCACCATCGATATGCCGCTTTCTCTGGCAACACAGAGCGACGGCAGGATAAGTGCAACCGCCTTCACGGCCGACTTTCGCTACCTTACCCGCAAAGGCAACATGCTCGGATTGCACCTCTCGTATGTCAACGACCAGACAGGAATCCTCGCCCCCTGTCTCTACAATCCATGTATGGACGGTCTGTGGGGCTATGGCGAAAGATGGAACTCCGGCTTTAACCACAGTTTCGGTTTCTACTACTAAAAACTAAACCCCATGCGATACAATACACAACGCAAGAAATTGAAGTTCATGGATTACGGGCGCGCGGTGGAAGGTCTGATACAACAGGCCAAGACCATCGAAGACCGACAGCAGCGCAACCTGGCCGCGCAGACAATAGTCGAGGTGATGGCAAGGGTAGTGCCGCACAGCCGCGAAAACACCGGCTGGAAACAACGCATGTGGGACCACATGATGGTGTTGGCCGACTGGGAACTCGATGTGGACTGGCCCGTGTGGGCCGGTCTGAAGCCCGACACCAACCACGAAAAGGACATCGCCACGACACCCCGACGGCTGGAGTACAAGACAAAAAAAGTGAAATACCGCCACTATGGACGCATAATAGAGGGGATGGTCGAAAAAGCCAAAACCCTGCCCGACGGCAAGGAAAAGGACGAGCTGGTGCGGCAAATCATAGCCTCGATGAAGAGAAGCTACAGCGCATGGAACAACTCCGTAGCGACGGATGACGTGATATACAAACATCTGTTCGAAATGAGCGGAGGGACGTTGGACTACCAAAGTACTATGCGAGGCGACAAGGTTGCACAAAGTTCAGACAGTACTGACACAAACGCCACAACCGACAGCCCGGCGGACGAAAATAACGAAAAAAACCAGGTCGATGAGTAGTTTTGAAATCGTAGGCGGGCACCGGCTCAAAGGCGATATCGAGCCACAAGGGGCAAAAAACGAGGCCCTTCAAGTCATCTGCGCCGCCCTTCTGACCGAGGAGGAGGTTATTATAGACAACATCCCCGACATACGCGATGTGAACCGGCTTATCGAGTTGCTTGCCCTGATAGGGGTCGATGTGGAGGAACTACCGGCAGAGGAAAACCCGCAGAAAGCCGACGGCGACCGGTGCCGCTGTTTCTCTTTCAAAGCAAAAAACATCAACATCAAAGCACTTGAAAGCCGTGAGTTCACCGAGAAAGCCAGCGCACTGCGCGGCAGCATAATGCTGGTGGGGCCACTGCTGGCCAGGTTTGGCAAAGCAGTGGTGCCACAACCAGGCGGCGACAAGATAGGCCGTCGACGCCTCGACACACACTTCACCGGTATGGAGATGCTCGGCGCAACGGTGGAGTACAAGGAATACGGCATAAGCGAAACCACGGGCAACAGCATCCGCAACAGTTCGGTTGGTTTCGTGGTTGAGGCAAAAGAGGGCTTGACAGGACGCTACATGCTCCTTGACGAAGCCAGCGTGACAGGTACGGCCAACATAGTGATGGCCGCAGTGATGGCCGAGGGGCAGACAACCATCATGAACGCCGCCTGCGAACCCTACGTTTACCAGCTCTGCAACATGCTGTGCAACATGGGCGCCCACATCACCGGCGTGGGGTCAAACCTGCTGACCATACAGGGTGTGAAAACCCTCAACGGATGCCGCCACCGCCTGCTCCCCGACATGATTGAGGTGGGGAGCTTCATCGGCATGGCCGCCATGACACGGAGCGACCTCACCATAAAGAACGCGCAGGTACACCATCTGGGCCTCATACCACAGGTGTTTCGCCGACTGGGCATAGAGATATGGCAACAGGGCGACGACCTATATGTGCCACGGCGAGACAGCTACGAGATTGAGCGTTTTATGGACGGCTCGATAATGACCGTGGCCGACGCACCCTGGCCGGGATTCACCCCCGACCTTGTAAGCATCGCACTTGTGGTGGCAACCCAATGCAAAGGCAGCGTGCTGATACACCAAAAAATGTTCGAGAGCCGCCTGTTCTTTGTCGACAAACTGATCGACATGGGTGCACAAATAATACTGTGCGACCCCCATCGCGCCACAGTCATAGGGCTCGACCACTCGCACAACCTGCGCGGTGTGCGCATGGCATCGCCCGACATACGCGCCGGCGTAGCCTTGCTGCTTGCCGCACTAAGCGCCGACGGGGTGAGCCGCATTGACAATATCGAACAAATCGACCGCGGCTACCAGCACATTGACGAACGCCTGTGCCGTCTCGGTGCCAATATCAAGCGAATTGACTAACAGCTTAAAAACTTCAGATACAATATGACCACACTCGATGCTATATCGCCTGTCGACGGACGCTATCGCGGCAAATCCGAGCCGCTGGCGACCTTCTTTTCAGAAAAAGCACTGATACGCTACCGCGTGAGGATTGAGATAGAATATTTCATAGCCCTCATGCGGCAGCTCGACACCCCGCTCGACAAGGAGGAGCCGCTGCGCGACATTTACCGCAACTTCGGCGATGCCGACGCCCTTGAAGTAAAGGACATTGAAAAGACCACCAACCATGACGTGAAAGCGGTGGAGTATTTCATCAAACGGCGCCTCGATGCCATGCAGCTGGGCAACCTGAAGGAGTTCGTCCACTTCGGGCTCACCTCGCAGGACATCAACAACACGGCGGTGCCGCTCTCGATGCGCGAATGTCACGAGGAGACGGTGCTTCCGCAATACTGCAAGATTGCGGAACTGATAGAGGCCAAGGCGGCGGAGTGGCGCCATATCCCCATGCTGGCGCGCACACACGGACAGCCCGCGTCGCCCACAGGCCTGGGCAAAGAAATGGCGGTTTTTGCCTACCGGCTGCGCAACCAGCTGAAGCAATTCGACGGCATACCATTCGGGGCCAAGTTCGGCGGGGCCACGGGCAACTTCAACGCCCACTGCGTGGCCTACCCGGAGATTGACTGGGAGGCCTTCGGCGACCGGTTTGTCAAAGAACAGCTCGGCCTGGAGCGGCAGCGGCTGACCACGCAGATTGAAAACTACGACAACATGGCCGCCTGGTTTGACTGCTGCAAAAGGCTTAATGTCATCCTGACAGACTTCTGCCGCGACATCTGGTCTTACGTGTCGATGGAGTATTTCAAACAGAAGATAAAAGCCGGCGAGGTAGGCTCCTCGGCCATGCCACACAAGGTCAACCCGATCGACTTCGAGAATGCCGAAGGCAATCTCGGGCTTGCCAACGCCATTTTCGAGCACCTCAGCCACAAATTGCCGGTTTCGCGACTGCAACGCGATTTGACCGACTCGACCGTGAGCCGCAACATAGGTGTGCCAATAGCCCACACACTGATAGCGTTGTCGTCGATAGAGAGAGGGCTTGGCAAGCTGCTTCTGCACGAAGAGTCCATCGCCGCCGACCTGGAACGCAACTGGGCGGTGGTGGCGGAGGCGATCCAGACCATCTTGCGGAGCGTGGGCTATGCCAATCCCTACGAGGCCCTCAAACAGCTCACCCGCACCAACGAACATGTCAGCGAGCAAACCATTGGGCAGTTTGTCGATGGGCTGGACGTTGACGACAGTGTGAAGGAACGCATACGCAAAGTCACGCCCCAAAACTATACAGGCATTGCCTGCCGATAAAACCAATCCATGTCGCCACTCCAGCGAAAAAGCCTGACGGCCACCTATCTCAAGCCCTTTGCGGCTCATCTGACGGCCTATTGCCTGCTTGTCATTTTCAGCTCTGTCTTCATGATGGCGACGGCGTTGAGCGTCGCCGACTTCCTGAGACTGCTTTTCGAACCCGACACGGAGGTGTCGCTGACTGGCGGCAATTTGATAAGCCGCTGGCTCGAATCGCTTTACGCCTGGATTATCACTTTCGGCAAAGAACGGGCGCTATGGTATTTCTCTGCCTTGATGATATCGCTCTTCTTCTTCAAGAACCTTTTCGGCTACCTGTCGGAGATTGTGGCAGGGTATGTTCGCAACGGTGTCGTCAGCAACATACGCAACGATTTGTTTTCAAAGGCCATGCAGCTTTCGGTAGCTTTTCACGGCGGACAACGCGAGGGCGACGTGGTCTCACGGTTCGGGGCCGACCTGTCAGAATATGATGAGAACATCCTGGCCTCGATACACTCCATCGTCTCGTCGTCGGTCACGCTGCTGCTTTACTTCCTCATGCTGCTTTATCTGGATGCAAGGCTGACTGTTGTGGCACTGCTGGCCATACCGCTTATCGCGGTCGTGATTTCACGGCTCTCACACAAGCTGAAGCAGAAATCGAAGATTGTCCAGGACCAAAGCGGCCAACTACTCTCTATGACCGGGGAGACCATATACGGGCTTCGGATAATAAAGGCCTTCAACGCGATCGGTGTGGCCAACGCCCGTTTCCAGACCTTGAACCATAGTTTCGGCCGCCATCGCACGGCAATGTGCCGACGCATATCGGCAGCATCTCCGGTAAGCGAGTTTTTGGGCAACGTGGTGGTGATAGCCATCCTGATGTCCGGTTCGATGATTGTTCTGCGTGGCGACGGACACCTCACCGCCGAACTTTTCGTGTCATACCTGATGATATTCGTGCTCATGCTGCCGCCGTCCAAGAGCCTTGCATCATCGGTGACACAGATGCGGCGCGGCGAAGGCTCGGCGACCAGAATCACCGGTTTCCTGCGCAGCACTGATGTCGAGCCAGACGACACCGGCCTGCCGGCCATTGCGAAAACAGGCACCATCACGTTAAAGGATGTCTCGCTCAAATATGCCGATGGGCAGGGTGCCACAGAAAGCCGTGAAGCATTGTCGGGCATAAACCTCAGCATTGCCGAGGGGTCCACCGTGGCACTGGTGGGGGCATCGGGGAGCGGCAAATCGTCAATTGCCAACCTTTTGCTGCGTTTTTACGAGCCCACCGACGGAACTATCACCTGCAACGGCGAGGATATACGACACTTCTCCTGCCGGTCGTGGAGAGGGCGGATAGGTGTCGTCGCCCAGGAACCGCAGCTTTTCAACGACACGGTGGCGAACAACATAGCCTACGGCTTGCCGCACGCCACACGCAGGCAGATAGAAGAAGCCGCCCGCATCGCCGATGCCGACGAGTTCATCAAGGCCATGCCTTTCGGTTACGACACGGTTGTAGGCGACGGGGGCTCGATGCTCAGCGGCGGCCAGCGCCAGCGTCTTTGCATAGCACGCGCCGTGCTGCGAAACCCCGACCTCCTGATTTTCGACGAGGCCACAAGCGCCCTCGACTCTATATCCGAGCGACAGGTGCAACACAGCATAGACACTGTAATGAAAGGCCGTACAGCTATCATAGTGGCCCACCGCCTCTCGACTGTCCGCAACGCCGACAAGATAATAGTACTTGACAAAGGACGTGTTGCAGAAACCGGAACCCACGAACAGCTGATGGCAGCCCACGGCATATACTATCGTTTGGCAACTGACCACCAGACCGCCATCAAACACCTCCTGCTCATACTGTCGTTCCTACTTTTGGCAAGTACCCCCTTTGCACAGACGTTCGATGCCCGGGTACGTGACGGACGGTATGTTGAGCTGCGGTGGCAAGGGGTGGGTGGCGACGCGGAGCTGTGGCGCAAAACAACGACCGACCTCAGCTATCGTCCCTTGGGGACGGTATCGGGGTCTCTGTTCCGCGACACCATTTGTTTCCCGGTTTGCGGCGACACCCTTCACTACCGTCTCGACTATGGTGCCTCGCAGTCGATGCGGGCCGACGTATGGTTTGCCGACCTTTTTCCACCTCAACCGACCGACATCCAGCTTGTGACCGTCGACCCGCTTGGCGACAGCATTATTGTAAGCTGGCTCCCGTCTGCATCGGCAGATGTAGGTGCCTATATCGTGTGCAGCGGTTCGCCATGCACGTCGCCCGACACGGTTTTCAACACCCGTCACGTCGTTCCTTTAGCCACGCAGCCGCTCTCGTTCCGCATCTTTGCCGTGGACAGCTGCGGCAACCCCGGCGCATTGTCGGACCCCTGCAACAACATAGTGCTGAATATGGCGGCCGACTCGTGCGGCGGCACAGTGACTGCAACATGGAACAGCTATATAAACATGCCGGGCGGCATCTCACGCTACTGCCTCTATTATTCGGACGGGCGACCCTACGTATGGCTGCCGCTCGACTCGACCGACAGGCCGACGCTTACCGTCCGCATGCCGGACGTGCAATCCGACACATGCCACTTCCGCCTCGGTGTGGGTAGTCTCGGCAACGCCGGCTTTTCATGGTCAGACATCGTCAGTATGGCCGTTGCCGACACTTCGAACGCAGTATGCCATAGCGGTCATTCCGCATCCGCCGATAATGCCGACATTCTCTTTGCGCTGCCCAACATCATACTCTACGGCCGGCCGCCCAACGACCGGTTCCGTCCCTGTCCGTCGGGGGTTCTCCCGCAGGGGGTGAGCGACTACCGGCTTGACGTCTACTGCCGCACCGGTCGGCGCGTTTTCCACAGCAGCGACCCCGCAACACCATTTGCCGGACAGTCCGACACGCTGGAACTGCAAGGCGGCGCATACGTATACCTTATCTACTACACCCTGAACGGAGTGCAACAGGTAAAGCGAGGCCAACTGCTACTGCTGAAATAAACTTCGATGGCCTGACCAATCACGAATCACCAATCACCAATGAAAATAGCCCTTTACACACGAACACCCAATCCCGAGGCAATATCATTCCTCGCCGAAAAGCTCAACAGCCGCAATATCGCGACTACTGAAATATGCGGCAACAGCAATGCGGGGCTTCCCGCCGGTCTCGACGCCCTGCTTTCCATAGGCGGCGACGGTACGCTTCTCGGTGCCGTACACCTCCTCGGCGACAGCCATATACCCGTGCTTGGCGTTAATTTCGGTCATCTCGGTTTTCTCACCTCTGCCAACCGCGACGATGCCGACCTGCTTGCCGACTGTCTCAAAAACGGAGACTATAATGTTGAAACCCGAACCCTGTTGCGTGTCGAGACCGATGGCAGCGACGGGCTTCTGCCCGACCTGGTTCTGAACGAGGTCTACCTGCACCGACCATTGTCAAGCGCCCTTATGAGGGTCAGGGTTTATGCCGATGGGCAGTATCTGGCCAACTACAGTGGCGATGGACTTATCGTGGCGACCCCGACCGGCTCGACCGCCTACTCACTGAGCTGCGGAGGGCCTATACTCACGCCCGACTCCGGCTCACTGGTAATCACACCTATAGGAGCCCACACACTCACCCTGCGCCCCATCGTCCTCTCCGACAAAGTGCAAATAAGCCTGCTGCCCGATGCCGCCTGCCGCGAACTGACCTTGGGCACCGACTCGTCATCCTGCACCGTCAGGGGCGGTGTCGAAATCAAAGTAAGCCGCCATCAGCATTCGCTGCGGCTAATCCGCCTCCCCGGACAGAGCTTCTTCTCCGCCTTGCGGCACAAACTCCTGTGGGGGGCCAAGTCACAACAATGAAGCACCAATCACCAATCACTAATCACCAATCACTCATTTTTCGTAACTTTGCATCAATAAAACGAGTGTCCGATGGATATATGCAGTTTCTTTGAACCAATAGATATCAGCAAGATAGGCTATAAGTCGGGTTATTTTACACCTCGCATTGGCGATACTGTGGCGAGCTATAACAAAGAAAGCGGACGCTTCCCTTCGGTCGATGGCCAATGCGTGGCTTTGGTCGGACTCACCGACGGGCGCGGCGCAGCCACATCCCTCAACTGCTCAACCGCAGCCGACATGGTGCGACGCTATCTATACCCCCTGGCCAGCATAGAGAACGGAGTCAAGATACTCGACTTGGGAAACCTGATTCCCGGCAACACCATCGACGATTCGCGCCACGCCTTGAGCGAGATTGCCGCCGAGCTATTCAGACAGAATTGCATAATCGTGACTATCGGCGGTGGACAGGACTACACCTGGTCGCTATACCGAGCATACGCGCAGGTGGGCAAAGTACACAACATAGCGGCCATAGACTCGCGCTTCGACATTGACGAGGAACGAACGATGGACTCTCGCAACTGGCTCCGCTACATCATTATGGACCAACCCAACTATCTGTTCAATTATACCAACATTGGCTACCAGACCTATTTTGTAGGGCAGCAATATGTCGAACTGATAGACGAGCTCAAATTCGATGCGTTCCGTTTGGGCTGGGTTCGCGAAAACATGATGCGTACCGAGCCGCTGCTGCGTAACGCCGACTGTGTGAGCGTCGACATAGGCAGCATACGCCAAAGCGATGCCCCTGCCAACAGCGACCCCTCGCCACACGGTTTCTATGGCGAGGAGTTCTGCCAGATGCTCCGCTTTGCCGGATTGAGCGACAAAACCAGCTCGCTGGGGCTTTTCGAGTTTTCGCCCATGCACGACAACTCGGGCCAGACGGCACACATGCTCGCCCACGCACTCTGGTATTTCATTGATGCGGTAGGCCAGCGCAAACAAGACAACCCCTACCACGACACCGACAACTACCGGCGTGTAATCGTCCCCCTCGACGAGCACGATGTGGAAGTTGTTTTCTATAAAAGCAAGAAAAGCGACCGCTGGTGGATTGAGGTACCCTGCTCATCCGATGCCAGAGACCGCTACAAACAACACCTGCTCATCCCCTGCCTATACAGCGATTATGAACAGGCACTCGAAAACAAAATACCCGATCTCTGGTGGAAATACTATCAACGTATGAACAGCTGAAAGACTATTGCCTGCCGGCAGGCAGGCAGGTCTAATCACTAATCACTAATTGCGGCCCCCAC